>Ga0209006_10000806_pt1 | contig 28899 bp, 25 predicted proteins | sample JacPin_JW_Ref_O2_FD_188567 | JGI IMG/M metagenome (GOLD analysis project Ga0209006, IMG submission 188567) | Forest soil microbial communities from Algoma, Ontario, Canada - Jack Pine, Ontario site 1_JW_Ref_O2 (SPAdes) (version 2) | ecosystem: Environmental > Terrestrial > Soil > Boreal...
GACCGCGGTGATCTCTCCACCTGGCAGCGTCATCTTCGGCTGGTAATGAAGGATCAATTCGTCGTTGTCGATGGCCTGGCGCAGTTCGGCGATGAGCCCGAGGTTGGCTGCGTCGTAGTGGTCCTGGCTGGCGTCGTACCGTACGACGCCGGCATGCTGCGATTTGGCCACGTACATGGCCATATCGGCCCGCTTGAGCAGCCCTGACGCCTCGATGCCGTGACGGGGAGCCAGCGCCACGCCGATCGACATGCCCACGGTTGGGCCCAGTGAAATTGACCAGTCCACTTTGGAATGCTTGCTGGGTGGGTGCGGTGGGGTTGTGATCGTTCCAGGCGTTGGGCCGGATTCGGGCAGGGGTGCGGCTATTCCTTTTCCGCTGAATTGATTCTCGAACGATTCGTACTGGGATGATCCATTTCCGAATAGGCCCGTGTTGGCCGGTTGCAGAGCGTGGCTGCTTTGCTCCCTGGCATAGCGCTGAAGGAAACTGTTGACGAAGCGCGGATCTCCGCGCAGGGCCATCATCTTTTCAAAGGAACCATTGCGGGTGAAGATGACGTGCTGGCTGCTCCAGTCGGCGGGATGGCCGGTGCGTCCGCCGATGTCTTCTGCGGACAGGACGGGGGCCGGCGAAATCTCTTGGGCGGGTAAGAGTCCCGTCGCCATCGAAAGCATAGCAGCGCAAAGAACGGCTCGTTGCGCGAAAAGATGGACATGGCCCATACGCTCAATCTCCCCGAAGAAAGTGTTGAATTTTGCGGTAATTATACGAGGCAGAGGGAGGGTGAGCTAGTGTCCTTTAGTAACCTCACGCTGGCGCTGGGTGGGGGGAATGCCGAAGGTTGAATTGCGGGCCCGTCTTGGTTTCGTTGCAGACTGATGCGGTCTTCGATGCCGCCGTTACATTTCCCGGCGGCCTTCCATGGCTTTCAGCATAGTTACTTCGTCGGTATATTCGATATCACTACCGACAGGAATGCCCATGGCGATTCTGGTGATGCGCAGTCCTTGACGCTTCAGTTGTTGCGCGAGGTAGGTGGCGGTGGCTTCTCCTTCAACTGTGGGATTAGTGGCAAGGATGACTTCTTCGATTTCGCCGCGGGAGACGCGGATCATTAAATTTGCGATGCGTAACTGGTCGGGACCGACGCCGTGCAGGGGCGAAAGTGATCCATGGAGCACGTGATAAAGGCCATTAAAATGACGCGTCTTTTCGACAGCGGCTATGTTGGTGGGCTCCTCTACTACGCAAATCTGTTTTTGGTTGCGAGTGGGGCTACTGCAATAGACGCAGGGATCAATGTCGGTGATGTTGTTACAGGTCGAGCACAAGCGGAGCTTAGCTTTTACGTCCTGCACGGCGGATGCCAGAGCTTCGGCGTCGTCGGCGCTGGAGCGCAGAATGTGGAAAGCAAGACGCTGGGCACTCTTGCTGCCGATGCCTGGCAACTTCTTCAGTTCGTCGATCAGGCGGATCATTGGTTCTGCGAATTTAGACATTTTTCAGTTGTGTAATCTTCATAATCGGGTGATTCAGCGATGTGAAATTTGCATTACCGGCAATTCAGCGATTCGGGTGCGAATCAGTTCCTTTGGTAGCTTTCGAAATGACAGAGCCTAAACCTCCACCAATCAAGGCAGCCAATATTGCAAGAGTTGGCTCCAACCATCCGCGCTTGCCAAACCGCTGCAGACAAGGGCCATGCCGATTATCCAAACCCAATCACGTCTTTGGGAATGCATTTGCGGGAACCCGTAGTTTGTTTCGAAGCCAGAAACTAAACAATTACGTATTCCGAAATTTACAAAATCCCGCCGAGTCCGCCTAGCATTCCGCCCATGCTCGATTGGATTGCCTGATCTACTTTGCGACCTGCTTCGTTGAGTGCGGCCATGACCAGATCCTGGAGCATTTCTACGTCTCCAGCTTTCATTGCCTCGGGATCAATCTTGATGGCTAGAACCTGTTTGCGGCCGTCCATCTTGACGGTTACGGTACCCCCGCCGGCGGAGGCTTCGACGGTGGTCTGCTCCATCTTTTTCTGCAGCGTTTCATATTGCTGCTTCGCTTGCGACATTAGTTCTTGCAGATTAAATCCGGACATAGGGAATATTCGATTGGTGATTTGCAATTTCTAATTTGTGATTTAAGAGCGTGTGGCGCGGGCTTTTGGTTACAGATTACAAATCGCAAATTACCAATTGCCATTTACCAATTACTTCTCATCCTTTCTCGCGATAATCAATTACGGTGCGGATTTCTGCACCGAATTTTTCTTGCATGCGCCGTACGATCGGATCTTGTTCAGCGCGACTGCGAGCGCTTCCATTGGCTGGTTTGCGTATTGCGGACGGGGTTTGCAGGGTTCCTCCGGCCTCGACTTGCACTCTGATGGGACGTCCGGCATGGCCGCTGGCTGCCGCACCGGCAATGCCGCGCGCTTCTTTAGTGAACGACATTTCGATCATGGTGCTGGAGGCGGCAACTTTCGCGGTTAGCGTGTTGTCTATGAGTTGCCATTCAGCGCTTTCCAGCATGGATACCAGCATTTGCTGATCGCTTAAAGCGCTGAGGACGGCATCGCGAAGAGACACGGCATTGGCTTCCGGTCGTGGATCGACTCGATTTTGGAAAACGGGTTCTTGCTTTACAGCCGATTTCACTTCAGCGAGTTGCATGGTCGGGGCAAGGAACGCCAGTTCCTCGACAGCCGGAGCCGAGGATCCCATGACCAGGTTGTTGGCGCTGGATCCGGTGCCGGAAGACGTGACTCGAATGCTTTCGTTACGTGTTGTGGCATCGCTAGAAGCTTCCCCCTTTGGATTGCCTTTGCGAGCGGAGTCGGCGGCGAATGGGGAAACAGAGTTCGATCGCGCGGAGGGAAGAAGCTCTGGCCGGCGGGATTCAGTGGACGCGGTGAGGGTGGGCCGGCTTGGCGGGCGAGCCGGACCGGATGCAGCAGCATCGCTGAGAAGTTGCTCAATGGGTAGCAGGCGTTGCGCATGCGCCATTTTTAGCAGGCCCAGTTCGAGATGGAAGCGCTGCTCCTGGCGATAGCCTAAATCTCCATGGGTGCGGAGGATAATCTGCAAATGACGCGTCAGGTCTTCTTCGCTGAACAATTCCGCGATTCGACCCACGCGGGCGCGCTCATCGGCGGAGACCTGGAGAAGTGCGGATTCTTTTCCCGCGATCTTCGCCACGGTGACGTTGCGCAGGAAGCGGACCAACTGACGCGCGAAGTGGGTAGGGCTATGGCCTTCGCCAATAAGCCCATCGACCAGGACTAAGATCTTCTCGCTGGAGCTTTCGGCGATCGCTTGCATGACCGTTTCCAAGGCGCTGGCGGGCGCGGAGCCGATGAGACTGCGGACGGAGTTGAGCGTGAGATGGTCCGAGGTCGAGGCGATCGCCTGGTCGAGAATAGAGAGTGCGTCGCGCAAGGAGCCATCACCCGCTTCCGCCAGTAACGCGAGAGCGTCGTCATCGGCAGGAATTTTTTCCTGGGTGACGATGTCGCGTAGTTGGGCCATGATGTTTTCGAATTTTACGGCCCGAAAACTGAAATGCTGGCAGCGAGAACGGATGGTTTGAGGGATGTCCTCGGGTTGGGTGGTGGCCATCATGAATATGACATGGCTGGGCGGCTCCTCTAATGTTTTGAGCAAAGCGTTGAAAGCCGCATCGGTGATCTGGTGAGCCTCGTCGAGGATGTAGATTTTGAAGCGATCGCGCGCGGGGCGGTAGCGGGCAGCCTCGCGGAGTTCTCGAATTTCGTCGATTCCACGATTGGTGGCGGCGTCGATTTCGATTACGTCGACGGCGTTGCCTGCGCGAATCTCGGTACAGGAATCGCAGATGCCGCAGGGTTCAACGGGAGGCTTACCGGTCGTGTCATTGGTTGAACGGCAGTTCAGAGCCATGGCAAGGATGCGGGCGACGGTTGTCTTGCCGATTCCGCGATGGCCGCTGAAGATGTATCCGTGCGCGATACGCTCCTGGGTAATAGCATTCTGCAGGGTGCGGGTAACGTGTTCCTGGCCGATGACGTCGGAAAATTTCTGGGGACGGTATTTACGGGCCAGGACCTGATAGCTCATCGGAATTTCTCATTATACAGTTGGACCTTGCGGCAGTGAGCTGTGAGCGGTGGCATTGCAGTTCGCTTCTCCAGAGTGCGACGTCTGTGGCTTTCGTGTGTTAGCGAACACGCTGGCCCGGTCTGCAGCACGGGCAAACCCTTTCTACAGTGGTCGCGCAGTGGTCGTGCTTGCATGGGTTCGGCGGGCGGGTTAGGCTGAAGGGTTGGATTTTATCGTGAGTACTGGAGACGAGGGTTTATGCAACTGCGTATGAGTACTCGATCATTGGACGGCGTGATGGTAGTGGACTGCAGCGGTCGAGTCGTCTTTGGCGAAGAATCGGCTAGCTTGCGCGACGTCGTCAAAAAACTGCTGGCCCAGAGTCCTAAGATTGTGATGAATTTGCGTGAAGTGAATCATATTGATAGCGGTGGGCTCGGCACCTTAGTATCCCTCTACACGACGGCGCGAAATGCCGGCGGTGCGGTGAAACTCGCTAGTTTGAGCCAGCGCGTCGGCGATTTGCTCCAGGTCACGAAGCTCTTTACGATTTTTGAAGTATTTGACGATGAGGAAACGGCGGCCAAGTCATTTAAGACGGCTTAGCAATTAAGGCCGCGAATTTTCAAGTCGATGCAAGACGGCGATTCCGAGAAATCTCTGAGTCGGACTCTTCCCGTAAAGCGCGCTTTCCCAAAACTCTTTACTTTTTCCCAAAACTCTTTAGTTGAGATCAGATAATTCCAGGAACCTTGGGCTCATTGCGTTTCCATTTTGCACGTCGGTAAGGACAATCGTTCGAACCGCACCTCCGGTTGACGGATTGATGCCTTCGGAGACGATATAAGGCGGAGCCGATTGGCCTGCCGGAACGACGAAGACCGTGAAGCCGGGGGGAGTGGTGTCATTGTTGGGATTAAATGGCGTCCCCACATAGCCGGTTGCCTGCTGGTAGGCCACTCCGGAAAAAGTTGGGGTTCCGCGAGGACCGCTCGCAGGATTCAGGAGCACATAAACGTCTACCGCTCCGCCAGTGCCGTTCGGTCCGCTGGGTGACGCATTGATCACACGAAATGCAACATCGGAGATTTCTGGCGACGGGATGTTGTCAGCTATCGGCAGAATAACAGCGTTCTTGCTGGGGCTAACGAGTCCGGTAGCCACAAGCGTGTAGGCCTGGCTGCCACTCAAGTTGATTGGCACGCCGTTAAAACCAACGTTGGTGGTGCCGGTGAGAAATCCTTCAATCTTGTCTGCCCCTGAAGCTACGCCGGTATAGCCGGGCTGGCTTGGCAGGACCTGTAGGAACGAAATCGCACTGAATACGGGAGTGGGGACGACATCGGTTGGGCCGGTAATGTCGATATCCATGGCGGCCCCATCCTGTATGGCGTGGACGAAACGAACCTGCGCCTGACCGCTGGAACCGCAACTGATCGCGACGGCGCACAGAACGGCCAAGGACGGTAATAGAAGGAGGGCGTTCAGCCGGCGAGACATCCTAAATTCTCCAATAAGCTGGGTAGTGAGCAAGAGGGATTCTAGCAGTTTGCCGGGTTGTTCACCGGGCTTCGGTTGAAACCCGGTTCGTATTTTTGAAAGTAGCAGTGACACACTTGGCTTGGGCCCGCGCAAAGTCCGATGTTAATTGAGATCCGTGAGAACGATGGCGCTGTTATTCATGAAATCCCCGTTTGCCACGTCCGTGAGAACCAGGGTCCGAATGGATCCAACGCTGGCGCTGCCTACGCTGAGGGCCTGACTAAAGATTGGAGTTGTGCTGCCCGCGGTAGTCACGTACATAACGAAGCCGCCGCCAGTGGAATTGTAGGGAACACCAACATACGAACTAGCGCTTTCGGCACCAATGTCCGGGATGGTTGGGGAGCCTGAGAGCACAGTACCAGCTGGCAGGATATAAACGTCGACGGCAACGGGTCCGCTGAGCGACGCGTCAATAACGCGAAAGTTGACTGTGCCGTCCGTCGGTTCAGTATTGTTGTCGGTGAAAGAGACGATGCCGGGGGCGTTAACACCGCTGCTACCGGCAAATCCGGTCGCTACGAGTGTGTACTGAGTCGAAGAACTTAAGCTCGTGCTGGAGCTAAAGACCTGCGTGGTGGTTCCGGTTTCAAGCCCTAATATGGTGATGCTTCCTGAAGGCACGCTGGTATAAGTCGACGCTGCGGCGGTGGGAAACTGTATGTTAGTAAATTCCTTGGTTCCGTTGAATTCGACATCAAGGCCGCCGCCACCATAGTTGACGGTGTTTTGTATGGTGTTGACGAAACGGGCCTGGGAATTGCTGGAGCCACAGGCGGTAAACAGGCCCAACGCCAAAAGAACAGTGATCAGAGGCAGGGCTTGCAGAAAACGACGCATATTATTCTCCACAAAGGCAGTTTTTGGTGAGCAAGAGCATGGGATGCCAATATCGTAATCCCGAGTTTTATTGTCGTGTGTAAAATTTTGTATGGTGAATCTAAGTTAACACGAATAATTGACAGGTCGTGATTTGTGAATCGACGGCGTAAATCGCAAGCTCGATCCAAGAAGGCGCTTGTGGACGCTAAGAGCAAAGAGCTTGATCTCAAACGCTCGCGCGTGCTGAGTTGCATTCGTTCGCTGCCTAAAGGCAAGGTGTCGAGTTATGGCGCGATTGCGCGGGCGGCGGGATGGATTGGAGGGGCGCGGCAAGTGGCACGCGTCTTGAGTCAGGTTCCGGGCTTGCCGTGGCATCGGGTGCTGGGGTCGGGAGGCGCGATCAAGTGTCCCGGGGAATATGCGTTGGAGCAGCGATTCCGTCTGCAGATGGAGGGTGTGGCTTTTCGTGGAAAGCGCGTGGATATGAAGCTGCACGAGTTTAAATTTTCGAAGGCTTCGAGGGTTCAGGGGCGCAAAGGTTGAGACAGCGCCGCATCGCTGTTAATTATTCGTGCTTTGGCAAGTTTCCTTCTAGTAAGTCGTACAGTCGATTTGCGGGGCAGCGCAAGCCTATATAAAAGGTTCCAAATAGAGCATAGACGGCGCTCACATGATCGAAACGCATTTCATAAATCAGCTTTTTGAAAACCAGCGGATCATCGGCGAATAGATCGACACCCCATTCCCAGTCGTCGAAGCCAATGGAGCCGGTGATGATCTGTTTCACTTCTCCGGCATAGCGTCGCCCGACTAGGCCGTGTTCGTTCATCTGTCGCTGGCGCTCTTCCATCGGCAAGGTGTACCAGTTCTTGTCTTCGCCGCGACGGCGGTCCATGGGATAAAAACAGATGTAGCGATTCGGCGGCATGGAGGGAAATAACCGCGGCTTCATGGCCTCTTTCTGCCGCGCAATCGTTTCCTGGATGGCACGTTTCCATTCTTCTGAATGAGGCTCTACGCCGCGATCGGCGAGCGCTTTGTAAGTTTTTAGCGAAGATTCGTACAAGCCCAGCTCGATCACCGACAGATAGGAAGTTGCAGGCTCGAAGAAATCGTTGAGTCGAAGCCGCGCGACGTCTAGTTCTGCCTGATTGAGCTGGTCGAAACTCTCGCGGAAATGTACGAGCATTAGATCGCCCTTGTGTCCTATTAACGAGAACAAGGCAGATTGGCCGTCGGATTTGTTTTCCATTTCAGAGAGCACTCTTACGGTTTCGGCAGCGATCTCACGACGGGCGTGGTCGGGGAGTGCGCGCCAAGCCGTCCAACGGAAACGCATCATCTGGTGAAGAGTCGCGTAACCTTCAATCGTGAGTGGGACGGCGGGAAGTTGTCCGGCAGCGACTGGCAAAGTTTCGGGATGGGTCGGATTCATCAATTTTTCCTGAGGGACGGTTTGCTCTTCCAGCCATTGTAAATCGCAGGATCGGGAGTTAGAGCGGCGAAGTCGGCGTGTGGTTCTGCGATCCGTCGACGGTCCGACGGGCGCGGGACTTGCCATCCAGACTCCGGTCGGATTTGAAATCCTATCTTCTCGGGTACCTCGGCTGCCACGGGGATCGATTGCTCCCGATGCGGCGGTGTGCTACAAGAGCGATATATGCGCAAATGGATGAGCGATCGCTTAAAGCGTCGCAAAAAGCCCGGCGAGACCTCGGCCAAGGAAGCAACCAAAGCGCCGGAGCCGTTGCAGCCGAGATTCTACGACGATGAACAGGCTGCTGTTACCGCCGATCCAGTGGAGACGCCAGTAGTAGCGTTTCGCGGCGCTGCCAGACGCGAACCGGAGCGGGAACCGGAGTTGGAGACTGCGGCCGAGCCGACGGATGCGTCCATCTCAAAACCAGTGGTCGCGCCAGGGACGGCTGCTCTGAGGCCTAGCCCGACGCGGCGGCGTCGCAGCCGCGGTGGACGGGGCGGATCTCGTTCGCGGGCTGCTTCAGCGGTCGCGCCGGTTGTGCCCACAGAGGCTCCGGCAGCTTCCGCTATAGAAGCGGTTCAAGCAACTCCCGCGATTGCCGAGAAACCTCCGACAGCGACTAGCGCGACCGTGCGCCCGAGCAAAGGGACGGTCGTTCTGGCGATCGGGCTACCGGGATCGGGTAAGAGTTCATGGTTTAAGCGGCACAACATCCATCCGCTATCGAGCGATCTGTTGCGTGAGTTGCTCTTTGACGATGCACAAGAACAGCGTTTTCAGGATCTGGTATTTTCCAATCTCCGATCGATGTTGAAGGCCCGTCTGATTGCGCGGCGTCCGATGAATTACGTGGATGCCACGAACCTTACTCCGCAAGACAGGAATAGCTGGATCAAGCTGGCCAAGGATTATGGCTACGATGTACAGGGACTTTTTTTCGACGTGCCGCTGGAGGTCTGCATGGAGCGGCATCAGCGTCGCGGGCGGGCCGTGCCGGAAGAGATCATGCGTAAAATGGCCGGCAAGTTGAAGCCGCCTGTGTTTGAAGAGGGATTTTCGAAGATTACAGTCGTGCGAGTCAAACAGAAAGCAGAAGAAGCAGAGTAATCCCATGGAGAGGGGGTTTGCCCGTCCAAAGCGAAACCCCGCCGCACTCTAGCCCTTCTCTAGCCCTTAAGGTATGGCAGCAATTCCCGAAAGGCGGGCGCGCCTGAGGAGCGCAACAATTCATAAATCATCATTTCGGTGGATGAAAGAATAGCTCCGGCCGAGTGCATGCGGTCCAGTCCGATTCGCCAGTTCAATTCCACTCTTGAACTGACAGCATCGGAAGCTACGTGCACCAGATAACCTTCCCGCAGCGCGCCGAGTGCGGTCTGCATTACACAAATGTGCGTCTCCATGCCGCATAGCAGGGCGGTCGTCATCTGCCCGGGCAATCGTTTCAGCAAAGAGCAGAACACGTCGCTGCCAAAGCAGGAAAACATCAGCTTGTCGATGGGCGGAGTGTCTGGCAAAAGAGAAGAAATCTCCGGGACCGTGTTGCCCAGACCCTTCGCATATTGCGTGGTCACGAGGGCGGGGATCTTCAGAATTCCGGCAAGGCGAATCAGGAGCTGAACATTTCGTACCAACCGTTCCTTTTCCCAGATCGGTGGCAGCAGTTTCTCCTGCATGTCTACGACGATGAGGGCGCATTGCTCCGCCTCAAGCGGACGCCGCGCCATTTCGGCATGGTCGGCTTGGGAGGGTACGATAATTCCAGTCAAGGTTTCAGGGAAAGCTCCGCTGCTGGGCATGGCCACTCCTGGTGCTGCGTAGCGCATTCTGCTCGCACTCACTTCTGACCCCGATTTTAACGTGATAACGCGAAATTATTACAGCTCGTGCGGGTGGCGAACCGGGCGTCCGCGCCCGGCCATGTCGCTGGGGCGGCGCGAGACCCACGTGGCCATGCGAGCGGGTCGTTTTGCAGTCATCGCAAAATCATTTAGAATTCTTAAACAGCCCGGTCGTTCAACGGTAGGACTGCAGCCTCTGGAGCTGCGTATCGGGGTTCGAATCCCTGCCGGGCTGCCAACCTTCAATTAGATAATCGAAAACTCAGTTTAGGGGCGCAGTGGACGGATCGGTGAGGGCGATCAATTTGCCCGCCGGATACTCTTCTGGCGTCAGCGGCGTTTCGGGTTCGGGGTTAATGATGGTGAGTACATCGCCCGTCAGAATTCCGCGAATGAGTAGGCGGTCCCCTTCAATGGCGACTACGCGGTAGCGCTCGTCGAAGATGGACATCTTTTCGCTCATACACGTTTGGATGCGAAATGTAAGGTTTGGGATTACAAGTCGAACGCGGAGTTCCGGGGTGCCTTCGACGTTAATACCGTCGACCTAGCTGATGGAGAGCTTGACAATGCCTTTGCACAAGCTTAACATTAAATTCGAGCAAGCACCTTTCTTACTCTTTCAGGTACAACAAGTTAGCCGGATTTGAATAATATCTTCTCGGCGATTGCTCGGGAGAGTGGACGTCGCGACGTTGTGGTCGGCTGGGAGTTTTTTGAATGCCAAACCCTGGCAGATCGCGACTTTGTGTGGCAAGGATTCGACAGTTCGAAGAACCTGAGAGGAATGCATGAAAAACATCAAGTTTGTAGTGAAAGTGAACCGCGGCGGTGCTCACGCTCCTCAATACGTCCTGCGAGTTGATCGGCTTCCAATTCAAACCACGACGAATCGGAAGTTGGCCTTAGTGATGGGTCGTTTTACTGCGGAGGATGCAGTAAAATCGATGCAGAATTCGCATTGCAATCCAGAATTAGTGTCAGTTCGAGTTAGCGCCTAAGATCCTCGAGTCTCGGTGGACGGAGTTTCGGTTCCCGGGTGAAGGGACCGACTCTTCTTTGGACACCTTGGGGCACTGTTTAAGGCTGCTCTGGCTACTCTCCTCCTTAATAGTTTGAATTATTTGCTGCGTGTACGGTCGGATATCTAAACGGTCAACACATGGGGCTTTGTTTCGTGTAATCGGTCCCTTAGTATGGTTGTTGCGACGGCGCACGATGTGTGCGGCTTTGTTTCTTGAAAGAGTATTTGGGCTATGCCAAAACGTGAATGTTCGCAGTGCGGTGGGGAGTTGGTGCTCGCGGTTCGTCCGAACCAACCCCAGACCGGTAATGATGGATCGAGCCTTATGACCAGCGCCTTCACCAGTTGGAGATGCAGCACGTGCGGTTCGGCCTTTACCGCAGCCCAACTCCGCGAGGGTAAGCGGGCACGATTAAAGGCAATCGAAGGCGCTTAACGGCGTAACTGTAATGTGGTCGCCCCTCACTCGCTAATCTTTGCCGGATGCTTCCTAAATCTTCTTTTTGGTCCAACCTGCCATGGCAGTTCCTGCCTCGCTGCTCCTGTTCGTTTGCGCCTCCCTATATAGACGAGTAAAGTTGTGGGGTTTGCACTTTTAAGTAGAGCGGGAATTCGAGAAATCCATGAAGATCGCGAGCAATGTTACGGAGTTGATCGGTCGCACTCCGCTGGTGCGGCTGAACCGGGTAACACAAGGTGCGGTTGCTGAAGTAGTGGGGAAACTCGAGAGCCAAAATCCGCTCGGCAGCGTGAAAGACCGCATTGGAGTGAGCATGATCGCAGATGCCGAGCGGTCGGGCCGCATTCAGCCGGGAAAAACTGTTCTAATCGAACCGACCAGCGGCAATACCGGAATCGCTCTCGCTTTTGTGGCCGCAGTCAAGGGCTACAAGCTCATTCTTACGATGCCCGAGACTATGAGCCTGGAGCGACGCGTGCTGCTGTTAGCCCTGGGTGCAGAAATTGTTCTGACCCCGGGCCCGCGTGGTATGAAGGGAGCGATTTTAAAGGCCGAAGAATTGTTGGCTTCGACACCGAACTCCTACATGCTGCAGCAATTCGACAACCCAGCCAATCCGAAAATCCACCTGGAGACGACGGGTCCAGAAATTTGGGAAGACACCGACGGTCGGGTGGATTTTCTGGTCTCGGGTGTCGGCACCGGGGGAACGATTACCGGAATTTCGGAATACATCAAGCCCAAAAAACCGTCGTTTAAGGCCGTGGCGGTTGAGCCGACGGATAGTCCCGTACTTTCTGGCGGCAAGCCCTCGCCGCATAAGATACAAGGGATCGGCGCGGGATTTGTCCCGAGTATTTTGCGCAGGGATCTGATTGACGAAGTAATCACCGTCAGCAACGACGAAGCGATCAACATGGCGCGCAGGCTTCCTCTGGAAGAGGGCCTTCTGGTTGGGATTTCATCGGGAGCAGCCGTCGTCGCGGCACTACAGGTAGCGCGGCGTCCTGAAAATGCAGGGAAATTGATTGTCGTGATTCTGCCTTCATTTGGTGAACGGTATTTGAGTAGTATTCTTTTCGAGGCGCTGCGAAACCAGGCGTTGCAGATTCCAACGGTGCAGCTGCCAGACTGACCTTTACCTGAAACCTATGGTGCACCTGTTGTCGCGAATCCGCGAGGACGTTGCCAATGTTCTGGAGCACGATCCTGCTGCGAAATCTCGCCTTGAAGTTTACCTCTGTTATGCCGGCCTGCACGCAGTTTGGTTTTATCGCATCAACCACTGGTTTTGGGAACGCGGCTTCTTTCTGTTAGGTCGATGGCTCTCGCAGCTGGCGCGATGGCTGACCGGAATCGAAATCCATCCTGGAGCCCGGATTGGCCGGCGCTTGTTTATCGATCATGGCTCGGGCGTGGTAATCGGCGAGACTGCAGTGGTCGGTGACGATGTTCTCCTGTACCAGGGTGTCACGCTCGGAGGAACCGGCAAGGAGCGCGGCAAACGGCATCCCACCCTGCTGGACCGGGTCGTTGTCGGCGACGGCGCGAAGATTTTGGGCAACCTTACGATCGGCGCAAATTGCCGTATCGGCGCGGGATCAGTCGTGTTGCGTGATGTGCCCGACGATTCGACCGTGGTCGGTGTTCCGGGCCACGTTATTTTTCGGGAAGGAAAGCGCGTGGTTATTACGGATCCAAAGCAGATCAATGATCCGCTTTCGGAAGCGCTGGCTGCGGTCGCTACTGAAGTGAACAAGCTAGCGGAACGTGTTCGTCAACTCGAAGGCACGGGTGGGCGCGAGCCGCTGTCGGTATCGATGCAACGGATTATCGAAGATATCGATTACCAGATTTGAGGTACTGGGACGTCACTGAGCAGCCTCAATAGCATTACTCTCCTTTTCGACAATACGCACGTATGATGAACTGTTTCGGGTCTAGTCTTCCAGCAGATGAAATACGGCTTCGTAATCGATAATCGTAAATGCATCGGATGCCACGCCTGCACGGTGGCGTGCAAGACTGAGAACTCGGTCCCGGTGGGTGTAAATCGAACATGGGTGAAATACGTTGAAAAAGGCGTATTTCCCAACACCCGGCGCGTCTTTCAGGTCACGCGCTGCAACCATTGCGAGAAGCCTCCCTGCGTCACGATTTGTCCTGTTACTGCCATGTACCAACGCAAGGACGGGATCGTCGATTTCGACGGCGACCGCTGCATTGGGTGCAAAGCCTGCATGCAGGCCTGTCCTTACGACTCGATTTACATCGATCCTGACGAGGGCACAGCGGCCAAGTGCCATTTCTGCGCTCACCGCACCGAAGTTGGCCTGGAACCCGCATGCGTGATCGTGTGTCCGGAGCACGCCATTATCGCGGGAGATTTGAGCGATCCCTCGAGCGAAGTGGCGCAACTGGTTGCACGCGAGCCGGTACGAGTGCGAAAGCCTGAGCAGGGAACCGTGCCTAAGCTCTTCTACATTGATGGAGACGAGAGCGCCATCGTGCCAACTGCCGCGCGTCATGAGCCGTTCTACATGTGGTCGCAGAGGAATGCCGCGTTGCACGGCGGGGGTGCTCTGTATCCAGAGAACAGTCCGTTGCTGCAGAAAAATGCTGTCGCTGCGTATGACGTCGGACACGCTCGTCCCTGGGGATGGCAGGTTCCTGCGTATTCCTGGACTAAGTCAATCGCGTCGGGTGCGCTGGCGATTCCGGCGATTGCGGTTGCGCTGGGAAAGTTGCCCGCGAACCGGATGCGCGATATTGCTTTAGCGACCGTAGCTCTTTTGTTCACCGTGTTGACGACCGTGTTGCTGGTGTGGGATCTCGACCATCCCGAACGATTCTTGCGCGTCGTATTCATGGCCCAGAAAAGGTCTTGGCTGTCGCGGGGTGCTTTCATCTTGATGACATATAGCACGCTGTGCGGCCTGTTCTGGCTGGCGGCGGTGGCGGGATTTTCAGCAGCCACTTCTGTGCTGTTGTGGCCACTAGTTCTATCCGGATTTGCTGCTGCTGCGTACACAGCATTTCTTTTCGGACAATGCGAGGGGCGGGATCTTTGGCAGACTCCTCTGCTGCCGGCGCATTTAATTGTGCAGGCTTTGTTCTGCGGGGCGGCGGTGCTGGCACTGCTGCCGGATTCATTGGGCGGATCGAAGCAGGCCACATCGCTCGCCGCGCTCGCCTTGATTTTAGGGGTCGGGCTGCACATGCTGATGTTGCTCGGCGAGGTCTTGATGCCGCATACCACCGATAATTCTCGATATGCTGCCCGTCTGATGACGCACGGCCCATTCGCGCGGGCATTTTGGGGAGGCGGAGTCGTGTTGGGCGGTGTGATTCCGCTGTTGCTGTTGGCGGTTTTTGTGTTCGGAGTTGCTGGGCACCTTCTGGTCGGAATTGCCGGCATATTAGCCTTAATCGGGCTGTTGATTTTTGAATGGTGCTTTGTGATGGCCGGGCAGAGTGTGCCGAACAGCTAGCAGATCGTGAATATGGAGACTGCGGAATGACCGATTTCAAGCGCGACGGCAGCCATCTCGTTTCGTACCCGCCGGTCGAGAAGTGGGACGATTGGGTCGAGTTTGATCCTGAAGCGTGGCCGCGCCGCGTTAAGAAGCACTACAACCTGGTTCCGACGATCTGCTTCAACTGCGAGTCTGCTTGCGGACTTCTCGCTTATGTTGATAAGGAAACCGGACAAGTAGCAAAGTTTGAAGGAAACCCAAAGCATCCGGCGAGCCGCGGGCGGTTGTGTGCGAAGGGTCCGGCGACAATTACGCAGATTCACGATCCCGATCGCATCCTTTACCCGATGAAGCGCGATGGCGATCGCGGGGGCGGAAAGTGGAAGCGGACTTCCTGGGATGAAGTGCTCGAAACCTTTGGTGCGCGCATTCGCAAAGCGTTTCAGGAGAATCGCGGCGAGGAAGTGATGTACCATGTCGGGCGCCCTGGGCACGACTTCATCATGGAGCGAACGTTGCAGGCGTGGGGTATTGACGGACACAATTCGCATACCAATGTGTGTTCCTCTTCAGCGCGCCTTGGATATCTGTTGTGGCACCATGCCGATCGTCCGTCGCCCGACCATGCTAATGCTCGCTTTATTTTGTTGCTTTCGGCGCACCTGGAGTCAGGCCACTATTTCAACCCGCATGCGCAGCGCATTATCGAAGGGAAAATGGCGGGCGCAAAACTGGCTGTCATGGACCCGCGACTCTCCAACACCGCGAGCATGGCGGACTACTGGATGCCGAGCTATCCCGGCACGGAAGCGGCAGTTTTGCTGGCGATGGCGATGGTCATGCTGGGCGAAAACCGCGTCGACGCCAAGTTTGTCAAGAATTGGACGAATTGGGAGGAACTTGAGGTCGATGGCTTCTCCGCTAAAGGCCAAACTTTCGAAGTGGTGATCGACGCACTGAAGCGGCATTATGCGAAGTTCACTCCGGAGTTTGCAGAGAAAGAAAGCGGAGTGAAAGCTGAGATGATCGTGAAGACGGCGCGAGAAATCGCGACCGCCGGTAGTCGATTTGCTTCCCACCTGTGGCGCGGCAGTGCATCGGGCAATCTGGGCGGATGGCAAGCCGCTCGCGCTTTGATGCTGCTGCATGTACTGACCGGTTCCGTGGGAACCCCGGGTGGGCACAATTTGAACGCCTGGAATAAGTTTGTGCCGCGTCCGTTCAAAAATCCGCCTCCACAAAAACGCTGGAACGAATTGCTCTATCCTCGCGAGTGGCCGCTGTGTGTGCATGAAATGTCGCCCCTGCTACCGCACTTTCTAAAAGAAGGGCGTGGACGCATTGAGGCATATTTCACGCGGGTATTCAATCCGGTATGGACCTATCCCGACGGATTTTCGTGGATTGAGATGTTGCGTGACGAAGAGAAAGTCGGCCTTCACGCCGCACTTTCGCCCACCTGGAGCGAGACTGCCTGGTTTGCGGATTACGTATTACCCATGGGTTTCAGTTCCGAGCGCCATGACTTGATGAGTCAGGAATCTTATGCGGGCAAGTGGATCGGCTTTCGCCAGCCCGTACTGCGCGTTCTGCAAGAGCGTGAAGGAAAGAAATTCGACTACACCTATCAGGCAAATCCGGGAGAGGTTTGGGAAGAAGATGAATTCTGGATCAACCTATCGTGGGCGATTGATCCGGATGGCTCGATGGGAATTCGACAGTGGTTCGAATCTCCTTACCGTTCTGGGCAAAAGCTGACCGTCGATGAATATTACGGTTGGATTTTTGAAAACTCGGTGCCTGGATTGCCGGCAGCCGCGGCGAAAGAAGGTCTGAAGCCGCTGGAATACATGCGCAAGTACGGCGCGTATGAGGTGACAACCGATGTCTATCGGCAGAACGAGAATCCCGTTGCAGCAACGGATCTCGAGGGCTCCAAGGTTGAGTCGAAGGATTTGATCACAAAGGCCGGCAAAGTTATTGGCGTGATGGTAAACGGTGAACCGGTGGTCGGATACAACACACCGTCGCGAAAGCTTGAACTATTTTCAAAGACCATGGCGGACTGGAAGTGGCCCGAGTTTGCGCTCCCGGAATACTATCGCAGCCACATCCACAAATCGGCGCAAGACGCGTCATTGGGCAATCCCGGCGAGGATTTCGACTCCCGCTATATGCCGCGCGTGGAGTGGCCGGCGGATTCGAATGGAGATGTATATACGCTGCTTCCGATTTTTCGCCTGCCCCATCTGATTCACACGCGCTCGGGCAACTCGAAATTTCTTTATGAGATTGCACATAAGAATCCGCTATGGATGAGTCACTGCGACGCTCAGAAAATCGGCGAGGTGCGCACTGGCGACCTGATCAAGGTGCATACGGAAATCGGATTCTTCGTTTTGCACGCCTGGGTAACCGAGGGGCTGGCTCCCGGCGTGGTCGCGTGTTCTCACCATTTGGGGCGCTGGCGTATTAATAAGGAAGATAAAGTTGAGCGCATGTCGAGTGCGTGGGTAGATCTTAAAGAAGTCGGCAAGGGACAGTGGAAGATGCGCCAGACCTCAGGCGTGGAAGCTTACGAGAGCACCGATCCCGATACCAAGCGTGTTTGGTGGAGCGACGCTGGGGTGCATCAAAACATCACATTCCCCGTCCATCCCGATCCGATTACCGGCATGCATTGCTGGCACCAGATGGTGCGCGTGGAGCGAGCCGGCGCGGAGGATCGTTACGGCGATATTTTTGTCGATACCAATCTTTCGTTTGCCGTGTATCAACGGTGGAAAGCTCTAACGCGTCCTGCCCCAGGTCCGGGCGGCCTGCGGCGACCGCTCTGGATACCGCGCGTGGTGCGACCCGACGACGCTGCATTCTACATCCCCTCGAAGAAAGACTGAGCCAGCATAACTGACGTTGTAAAATGACGGTATGCCGCTACAGCCAGGAAATCCCGCACTGAACAAAAAGCGCACTCCGCCTCCCGACGAAACTTTTGAAGAAGCGGCCTATCTGAAAGCGCTGGGAGAAAAACAGAAGATCGTAAGCCTGAAGTTAGCCGACGGCGAAGTAGTTCGCGGGTGGATCGAATATTACGACAAGAATATGGTGCGCGTGACGCGTGAAGACGGTCCGAATCTTTTTATCTTCAAGCATGAGATTGTTTATATCGCGGAAGACGGAAAGAAGAAGTAAGACCGCGCTCGGCCGTCAAAATTTATATTCCCCAACCTGCAAACGAAAGCTCGATCTCAAATGACTTCCGAATCGCCCGATCAACCTTCGAGTCTGGATCTTATTACTCACATGCAGGCGATGGCTCGCGAGGCCGGTAGTCTGATCATGGGTTATTTTCGGCAGCACGTGAAGATTGAGTACAAGGGTGCCGTGGATCTCGTTACGGTAGCGGACCGGGAATCGGAGGCGCTGATTCTGGAGCGAATTCGTAAACACTTTCCGACGCACGATGTGATGGGTGAAGAGGGCACGCGCATCGAGACGGGGAGCGAATACAAGTGGTATGTCGACCCGCTCGACGGTACTACGAATTTCGCGCATGGTTATCCAGTGTTCTGCGTTTCACTCGCGGTCGAACGCAAGCGAGTGCGGGTGGCGGGAGTGATTTACGATCCCACGCGCGATGAGATGTTCGTGGCTGAACCGGGTCGTGGGGCCACGCTGAACGGCGCGCCAATTCATGTGTCGGCCACTTCGAAGCTTGGCGATTGTTTAGTCGGCACGGGTTTTCCCAGCCAGAAGCGTCACAAGAATCCGAATATTTATTTCTATCATCAGCTTACGTTGCGGACTCACGGAGTACGGCGCGCGGGCTCTGCCGCTCTCGATCTGTGCAATGTCGCTTCGGGACGGTATGACGGTTTCTGGGAATTCAATCTCAATCCCTGGGATACGGCAGCCGGTGTGCTGATTGTCGAAGAAGCGGGTGGCAAGGTCACCGATTTTTCGGGCGGCGATTTCGATATCGCCAGCCGAGAAACGATCGCAACGAACGGATTGGTGCACGATGCGTTGCTGCACGAGTTCGCTGAGATCTTCGCTGGACGCGGACTGGAAGAGTTGGCCAGTCCGGTTGAATACGCGAAAGTGCGAAGTCTTTAGTCGGCTGCCAAACACGCGCCCCAGTTGTCCAAAGCGGTACAATTGGTCACGTGAGTTCGTCACTGCTTGAGCGCAAGATCGACAAGCGTCCTGATAAAGTCCGTCTCCAGGGACGCATCCTTTTTCTTACCGAAGATCCCGGGCTGATCAAAAAACAATTGGCTGGCTGGGACATGCCTTGGGATGGCGCGAACTCCGCGAACAATCCCAAACTCCGCGATGATATTTCCACGGACGAAATCACTCCCGCCCACTATTGTTTCTACTTCGATCGCACTCTGGGCGAGATTCCCTACGCCGGGTTACGATGCGGCGAGGTGCACCCCATCGGTCGCAACGACGTGAAGAATGGCGGCTTCGTGTGTTCTGTAAGCGGCAAACGCCGTGGCAAGGGCTCAAGCCGGGAGCAGTCTCCGTACGCGGAGATGTGCGCAGGAATTCAAGTCGCGATAGCCGAGAACATTGAACGCATCTACAAGCAGAACTGCCAGAACCTCGGGCTGTTGACTTCCACCAACTTCTCTTTGATCGACCGCATCCGCTCCGGAGATGAGATTGCGCTCAGCGAATTCACCGTCGGTGAAGATGAGATTACTCGGCAGGTGATCGAGTTTGGAGGATTGTTTCCATTCAACGTAGCGCGTATGCAGGGTAAGGTCTTTCTCCCTCCGATAGAAACCCAAAAGCTTCCGATGACACTGGCGGAAAAGATTTTTGCCCGCCACATGCTCGCGCCCGACGGCCGTGTTGGAATCGACGCCGTCAAGCCGGGCGACACCGGCTTTACTCGAGTCGATCTACGATTCAGCCACGAATATGTTACGCCGATGGCCTCGATCTTCTACGAGCAATATGTCGGCAAGGAAGTGCCTGTGAACGACGCCTCCAGCATCCGTTTCTTTCGTGACCACCTCACGTTTCTGGACGAAGTCATCTCCGAAGAAAAGAAAAGGATTGGCTTGCTCGACCTGGCGACACAACTCAAACTCAAGCAAGAAGATTTCGCCAAACAGCAGGGAATTAAGTTGCATGGCGAACTGGCCGACCGCAAGGGTTCCGAGGGCATCTGCCATTCCGTCATGCTTGAGACTTATGCGCTGCCGGGGCAGGTAAACGTTGGCTCCGACTCACACACGCCGCATGTCGGTGCGATCGGATGCATCGCTTTTGGCATTGGAACGACGGACGTGTTCAATTCCTGGATTACGAAAGATGTTCGCGTCAAAGTTCCGGAATCAGTAAAAATTGTGATTCGCGGCAAGCGTCATGCAAACGTGACAGCCAAAGATTTCATCCTGAAGATTCTTTCCCTCGACTATGTGCGCAGCGGCAAGGCGCTGGCGAAAGTCATCGAGTACGCGGGCGAGGCGGTCGAAGCGCTTTCCGTGGACGAGCGCGCCACCATGACGAACATGGCCGCTGAAATCGGTGGCTTTACGGGTATAGTGGCGCCGGATGAAAAGGTCGTCGAATTTCTCATGCAGCGGCGCGGCATCAGGCGTGCGGATGCTGAAAAAGCGATCCACGGGCTGCAAAGCGAACCCAACGCCGAATACGCCGAGGTCATTGAACTCGACGCGGCGGAGATTACACCCATGGTCGCAACTCCAGGAGACCCGGGCAACGGCAAGTACCTTCGCGATTTGACGACCCCTGTGCCGATAGAGATCGCTTACGGAGGAACCTGCACGGCGGGCAAGAACGAAGACATGGACATGTATGCGAAGGTGCTTGCCGATGCACTGAAACATGGAAAGCGAATTTCAGGGAATGTCGATTTTTGGATCCAGTTCGGTTCGCAAGAAACCCGCGAATACTCGAAGCGCCGCGGCTATATTGAGATTTTTGAAAAAGCAGGCGCGCACTTGATCGAGCCAAGCTGCGGCGCTTGCATCAATGCGGGTCCGGGCGTGTCTACTCGCCCGGATCAAGTCGTAATTAGCGCACAGAATCGGAATTTTCCCGGACGCAGCGGGCCTGGACAAATGTATTTGGCATCGCCGCTAACCGTAGCTGCGAGCGCGGTGGCGGGATACATTGTTGAGTACGAGCCGAGTCCGGAACCCGAAGTTGCACCTGCCTAAGCCCGCCAAAGTAAAGTTGCGATCGGAGTTTGTCCACAGTAGCGAGTGAAACGCGAACACTCTGAAAGTGACGATCTCGCTGGGCAGTGTGATAGTAGCCCAGGATCTAGGAAACTTTAGCCGAGGGGATTTCGCGATGCGGGTGTAGAATGTTCGGTAGAGTACATTCCAACGAACGCTGCAAAACTAATTGACGCCGGGCTATCCCGCCTTTCCGGCGTTTTCGATTTCTCCTATCAACCTAGCATCTAGCAAAGCGGCGCTTTGCGGAATCGCGAATATTCCCATGAAAATTCTGCTTTATAACCCTGACAACGGGGTCACGCGCAATTTTATGCCGCACCTCTGGATGTTTCTGCTCCAGTCACTCACACCTCCAGGTCATGAAGTGCTGCTAGTGGATGGCAATGCCCAACCTATGGATGAATCTGGTATCGCGCAGTTTGTGCGCGACAACAATATTGGACTGGTCGGCATTGGCGCAATGACCAGGATGGTAGCGAAGGCGTATCGCATGGCGGATGCCGTTCGGACGACCGGCGTGCCGGTGGTGATGGGCGGCCCTCATGTGACGGAGATGGCTGACGAGGCGCTTGGCCGCAATGGGGGGCTGAGGCACGCGGATGCTGTTGCGTTGGGTGAGGCTGACGCGACCTGGCCCCTAATAGTGGAAGACGCCGCTCGCGGTCAGCTTAAAGAAATCTACGAACCAGTTGATGCCTTTGGGCAGGAGAGTAAGCCTTCACTAAAGGAATATCCGGTTATCCCCTGGCAGTCGATCGATCTCAAGCAATTCAATCTTGTGCCGCAGGTTGCGAGGGGTCTGTTGCAGAAGATCGGAGCGGGCTGGGGCACGTTTCGCATTATTCCAGTCGAATCGGGGCGAGGCTGCCCTTACGGTTGCGAATTCTGTACCGTCACCGGATTTTTTGGAGATTCTATTCGTTTCCGCACCAATGAAAGTGTCGTGAATGAACTTTTGCTGCTGAAAGCTCGTGCTCGCAGCGAGAAAGGGCAGTTTGCGGTTTTCTTCATCGATGACAATTTTGCCATCAATATCAAGCGTACAAAGTCGCTGCTGCGGGACATTATTGCCGCCAACGCGCAGGTGCACTGGGTGGCGCAGATTAGCGCCAATCTCTTGCGCGACGAGGAACTCGTCGATTTGATTGCGGACGCCGGTGGCAAGTGGATCTTTATCGGCATGGAATCGATTGATCCAGCCAATCTTAAAGATGTGAACAAGGGGTTCAATAAACCCGGCGAATATGCGGCGGTGCTGGAGCGCCTGGCGCTGCGAAACGTCTATGCCATCACGTCGTTTATTTTTGGCATGGATAACGACACGGTGGGAGTCGCGGAGCGCACGCTGGGGCAGGTAAGGACGTGGCCTCCGGGGTTGCCGATCTTCGGACTGCTCACTCCATTGCCGGCGACTCCGCTATACAAGCGCCTCGAGAAAGCCGGTCGGCTGACGCGAGCCAAACACTGGCAAGAATTCATCCCGTTTACGATGGCACACACTCCGTTGAAAATGACGATCAACGAGGCTCATGACGAAGTACTTTCAGGCTGGAAGCAGTCCTATAGTCCAGAGGCTTTGGCGCACGCGGTGGAGTCGCTGAACGACCAGCCCCTGGGCTATCGCGTGAACATATTCCTGGCAAGACTCTGTTTCAGGGGAATTTATTTTCCGATGATGGGAAAAATGGCATGGGTGAAGGTGATTGCCCAGAATCGGCGAACGATTTTCAAGCTTGTGCGAGAGGGTTTCAAGGCCAACGCCTGGCGCGGTGCACCTCGGCGCATTCCGTCTAGCGCAACGTCGGCGGTTGCGGTAAATGAAGAAGCCGTGATCCATTGAAGGGGGCGGGAGGAAAATAGGCTTGTTGGTCTGGTGAACTGGAAATCGCCCTAGTTCGAGACTAGAGGAACATTTTCGAGACGCCACGCCATTGAAATCGCGTTGTAGCTGTTTGCTCGACGGTGGGGCGGAATAGTGGCGCTCCCGGCTTTTCAATCGAGAGAATCTGCACCTGAACGGTACCTTCTGTACCGATGGCGGAGATCTTGCTAGAATCGTGGGTTCAATTACTCTCCCTGTGCTTAAGGAGCTTGAGATTCTATGGCCTACGTAATTGCGGAGCCCTGCATTGGAACTAAAGACACAGCCTGTGTTGACTCCTGCCCGGTGGATTGCATTCATCCCAAGAAAGACTCTGACAAATTCGCCGGCGAGCAGATGTTGTATATCGATCCGGTAGAGTGTATCGATTGCGGCGCCTGCGTTCCGGTGTGTCCGGTATCGGCCATCTTCGCGCTCGATGATTTACCAGAAAAGTGGAAAGAGTATGCGGACAAGAATGCCAAGCATTTCGGACGCTAGCGCGAACTTTGGGGTCCCTACGTGTCAAAGAAACCTCATAGGGGCATGACGTAAGCGAGGATAATCATCACCCGGATTCAGAGCTGACGACTGACTGTCCCCTCAATTACAATCATTGATTAACGATTAACTGTTGACCTTCCATGGCGCTGAAGGAGTCGGAAGCAATCGTTCTGCGCACGTATCCGCTGCGTGAATCGGATCTTCTGGTTACGCTTTTTACTCGTATGGAAGGCAAAGTTAGAGGTGTGGCTCGAGCTGCTATGAAATCGAGGCGCCGCTTTGGCGGTGCGCTAGAGCCGCTTACCTATGTGCGGGCTTTTTATGACGACCGCGAGCGGCAGGAGTTGGCACGGCTAGATTCTTGCGAAATAATCGAGTCGCCGATGTCTAGCGAAGTCAGTTATCCGCGGGCGGCTGCTTTAGCTCACGTAGCTGAATTGCTGGACGAAATATTGCCCGACCGCGAAGCGAGCGACGCAGTGTTTCGGTTGAGTCTGGCAGTTCTGCAGGAAATGCGCGGCGAAGCGTTGTGGATGCCCCTCACGTATTTTGAGTTGTGGATGACGCGGCTGATGGGATTTCTGCCGGAGTTATCGGAATGCGTTGTATGTGGACGCGCGCTCGATGGCAGCCGGGCTTTCTATCACGCTCTGGCCGACGGCTTGGTATGCATCGACGATAAGCGGATCGCGTCGTCGGAGCTGTCGCCGGAGTCGAGAAAGATTGCGGCGCAGATGCTGCGTTCGCGTGTTGCCGAGTTTTCTGGAATTGACTGGCCAAAAGCGGTCGGAGCCGATTTGCGCAAGTTTCTTCTCCAGATTCTGGAGCGGCACATCGAGAAGAAACTGGTGACGGCAGGAATGCTGGAGAAGATCGGCAGTTAGTTTTTATTTGACTGTCATCCCTCGCTCACTCAGGATGAGAATTAGGGCTTGTAGAAAGACTTGTTGAACTTGAGCCAAAGGCTTAAGAGCTGATTTATCACGTGACTTCATCAAAGCCAAATTCGCTGACCTTCCAACAGCTCATCCTCAAGCTCCAGGCTTTCTACGCCGAGCGCGGAGCGGTCATCCAGCAACCCTACGATGTCGAAGTGGGCGCAGGCACGATGGCCCCGGAAACATTTCTACGCGTGCTCGGCCCGAATCCTTACAAGGTTGCCTATGTGCAGCCGTCGCGGCGTCCGGCCGACGGACGTTATGGAGAGAATCCCAATCGCTTGTTCAAGCACCTGCAATTACAGGTGATTCTGAAGCCGCCACCAGAAAACGTGCAGGAACTTTATCTCGAATCGCTGGCCGCGATCGACATTGATTTGCGTCTGCACGACATTAAGTTCGAAGAAGATAACTGGGAGTCTCCAACCCTCGGAGCATGGGGCATTGGGTGGCAAGTGATGCTCGACGGTCTTGAAGTCACACAGTTCACGTATTTCCAGCAGTGCGGCGGAGTGGATCTCGATCCCATCTCTGCCGAGCTGACCTACGGTTTGGAGCGACTCTGTGCTTTTCTGCAGGATGTCGATTCGATCTACGACATAGTATGGGCCCGCGATCCAGAAACCGGCAGGGAAGTGAAGTATGGCGACGTACGTTTAGCAGACGAACAGCAGTTCTCCGTGTACAACTTTGAAGCAGCGGATGTTGCGAGCGCATGGAAACATTTCGAGCTGTGCGAGGCCGAATCCAAGGGTCTGATTGAACGTTACACGGCACTGGGTAAAGAGAAAAAGGAAAGCGATGGAATCGAATTAGATCGAGAGAAAGCGCGTTTTCCCCTATTGGGTGCTTACGATCTGTGCCTGAAGTGTTCTCACTATTTCAACATTCTGGACGCTCGTGGCGCGATTTCCGTGACCGAGCGTGTTGGGGTTATAGCCCGCGTGCGCGCGCTGGCCGTCGGAGTTGCCAAAGCGTGGATGGATCAGCAGTATGCGGATAAGAAGCGACGTGAGCATAGCGGTAACGACGGTAAGGCAGAGCTAAAAGATAAGAGGAACAAATTGTCCCCGGTTCTCACTTAATACAAAAAGCTAACCATGCCTGACTTTCTGCTTGAAATCGGATGTGAAGAGATCCCGGCGAGGATGATCGACGCTGCGTCAATCGAGCTGCGCGACCGAGTGCACGCCTTGTTACGGCGCGAACGACTCGCGTCCGCGGGAGCCACCTCGCATTTCAACACGCCGCGCCGTCTCGCGGTTCTGGTTTCTGATATTTGCAGTTCTCAACCGGATGTTATCGAGCAAGTGAGTGGCCCCTCCGCGCAAGTTGCCTTTAAAAATGGGCAGCCGACTCAGGCGGCGCATTCATTCGCGAAAAAAGTCGGCGTGGAGGTTGGACGCCTGGAGAGAGTGAACACCCCCAAAGGCGAATATTTGACAGCTACGGTCACGCGAATAGGACGTGCCGCAGTCGACATTCTAGCCGAGAATCTGCCCAAGGAGATTTCTTCGCTCTACTGGCCGAAGAGTATGTACTGGCGCAAACGCGGCGAGCTTTTTGTTCGTCCTGTGCGCTGGATGGTGGCGATGCTCGACGAGCAGATTGTGCCGCTAGAATTATTCGGCATTGCCGCCGGGAAAACTTCGCGGGGACATCGAATTATCGGCGATAAATCTGTCGTGATTCCTAAACCCGGCGCGTATGTTGAAGCCCTTGGGGGCGCGAAGGTTATCTTTGCTTCCGACCGTGAGCGAGTGATCCGCATAGCACTGGACGCTGCCGCGCGTACGCTCCCAGGAGCGCGTTGGCGGGTGGACAATTCACTGGTTGCCACTGTGGTCAATCTCACAGAGTTTCCGTCTGTCATTATCGGCGGCTTCGATCCTGAATTCCTCGCTCTTCCCGAAGAAGTTCTGGTAACAGTGATGCGCGATCATCAGAAATATTTCGCGATCGAGGACACAAATGGAAAACTGCTCCCTCACTTCCTCGCCGTACTCAACACGGACGCTGATTCACGCGGGTTGATCCGACATGGCAACGAACGAGTGTTGCGCGCCCGTTTCAATGACGCTCGCTTCTTTTGGCAGACAGACCAGAAACGGACTCTCCGCCAACGCGTTGATTTGCTGCGTAACGTTACGTTCCAGAAAGATCTCGGTAGCTATTACGACAAAACGATGCGTATTCAGCGTCTGGCAAGTTCGCTCGCGGAGACCGTGAAGCAGAACGGGATCGCAATTCGTCCCGGAGTGGTCCACAAGGCGGCGTTGCTGGCAAAGACTGACTTAACTACCGAACTAGTTAAGGAGTTTACCGAGTTACAAGGGATTGTCGGCGGCCTATATGCGCGCATACAGGAACTCGACGAAGACCTGAAGCCCGATGTTCAATTGGGAGTTTCGCGAGCTATCTACGATCACTACAAGCCGGAGTCGATGGAAGACCGCGTTCCCGCGACGATTGAAGGAGCGGTTCTGTCGATCGCCGATAAGGCCGACTCCATCGCTGGAATGTTCGCCCTCGGCCTGATCCCGAGTGGATCAAAAGATCCGTTTGCCCTACGGCGGCAAGGGAATGGAATCGTGAAGACCATTGCCGAGCACAGACTGCCGCTCCTTCTTTCTGAAGTCATGACGGATGCGCGTGCGCGCTATCGCACCTCCGAAGCCGAAAAGAAGTTCTCGAACGCCGCCTATGCCGAGTCGGTAAATAGTTTCTTCCACGAACGCCTTGAATTCTATTTGAAGGATGCGCGTGGATATGCGTATGACGTCGTTAGTGCGGTGCTTGCGGTTGACGCAGATGATGTGGTGAGTGCCGCTGCCCGTGCTGAAGCTGTAAGCAGAGTACGGGGTTCCGCAGATTTCGTATCCATTTCCAGCGCCTTCAAGAGGATGAAGAACATTTTGCGCCAGGCCTCTGAAAAAACGAAAGTGATCGCGATGCGTGTCGACGAAGCAGGTCTTCAGGAACAATCTGAGAAAGATTTGGCCGCCCTCATTCCGCAGACAGTGACCGCCGTCGAGAAGTTGCGCTCGGCCGGAGATTATCAAGGTGCGCTGCTCGAAATCGCCAAGTTAAGACCGGCCATTGATAGGTTTTTCGAAGAGGTTATGGTGCTGGTCGACGATGACAATCTGCGCGCTAACCGGCTGGCCCTGTTACAAGCCGTAGTTAAAGAATTCTCCACGATTGCGGATTTCTCTGAAATCGTGACCGATGGCAAAGAATCGAACAAATAAAGATTATTGCATCTATCTACTGAATTACGGATAAGGATAAAAACGAAGATGGCAACCAGGACTTTCCCCGATACACGAACCACTGAAACAAAATCCTCAGTAGTGAATCCCCCGCCCGCAAAAGCCGCAACCACGAAATACGTGTACTCCTTCGGTGGCGGCAAAGCCGATGGTAACGGCAAGATGAAAGATGTTCTTGGCGGCAAAGGCGCTGGTTTAGCCGAAATGACCAATGCCGATCTTCCCGTGCCCCCCGGTTTCACTATTCAGACCGAAGCTTGCCGTGAATACATGCGCCATGGCGGAGTACCGAAGGACGTAGATCGCCAGATGGAAGCGGCCCTCGTGGCGCTCGAGAGTCTTCAGGATCAAAAGCTGGGCAAAGGCGAGAATCCGTTGCTGGTCAGCGTTCGCTCGGGTGCGAAGTTCTCGATGCCTGGGATGATGGACACAATTCTCAATCTTGGGCTAAACGATCAAAGTGTCGAAGCCTTAGCGAAGCAAACCAACAATCCTCGTTTTGCTTATGACTCGTACCGGCGTCTCATTCAAATGTTCGGCAACGTTGTGCTCGACATTGAAAAACATGTGTTTGACGAAATTTTCGACGCGAAGAAGAGGCAGCGAAAAACAAAATTCGATACCGGCCTGGACGCTAAGGCTTTGCAAGAAGTGATTGCAGAATACAAGAAAGCGGTTAAGAAACACGCCAAGCGCGACTTTCCTCAGGACGCGAATGACCAACTGGTCATGGCTCGGGACGCGGTGTTTCGCTCGTGGCAGAATGAACGCGCCAAGACGTATCGCCGCCTCAATAGTATTGATGACATGCTCGGGACTGCCGTGAATGTGCAGGCGATGGTTTTTGGAAACATGGGCGACACCAGCGGTACGGGCGTTGGATTTACTCGTAATCCGTCAACGGGTGCCAAAGAGTTCTACGGGGAATTCCTGCTGAATGCTCAAGGCGAAGATGTTGTGTCCGGTGTGCGTACGCCGGTTCCGATCCTGGAACTCGAAAAGATCATGCCCGATGTCTTTAAGCAACTTCGCGAAATCACCACTCGGCTCGAGAATCATTACAAGGACATGCAGGATTTCGAATTTACCATCCAAGATCGCAAGCTCTACATGCTGCAAACGCGAAACGGAAAACGCGCCGGCTTGGCGGCTGTGCGGATTGCCATTGAGATGGTGGCAGAGGGCCTGATTACCAAAGAAGATGCTATTTTCCGTCCGGAACCGGATCAGTTGGTTTACTTCGTAGTTCCGCGATTAGACGAAAAGGACGTGAAACTTGGAGATGTGCTGGCGAAGGGTTTACCGGCTTCGCCTGGGGGTGCAGTAGGCCAGATTGCGTTCACTGCAGAAGACGCGGTGAAAATGGCAG
>Ga0209006_10000807_pt1 | contig 28869 bp, 27 predicted proteins | sample JacPin_JW_Ref_O2_FD_188567 | JGI IMG/M metagenome (GOLD analysis project Ga0209006, IMG submission 188567) | Forest soil microbial communities from Algoma, Ontario, Canada - Jack Pine, Ontario site 1_JW_Ref_O2 (SPAdes) (version 2) | ecosystem: Environmental > Terrestrial > Soil > Boreal...
CTATCTATATCCGGCGCACGGTGGCGGGGTAGCTCAGTTGGTTAGAGCAAGGGAATCATAATCCCGAGGTCGGGGGTTCAAATCCCTCCCCCGCTACCAATCATTTCTTTCCCTGGTGCAGCATCGCTCCATGACCGGCCAATACTGTTACGGGCTTTTTTGTGGCGTCCGTGCCTCAATTCCGCCGCTCCCCTGTGTCTGAATTTCAGTTAAGCGGGGATTTCCAGTTAATAGGCCGGCGCCGGGAGGTCGCTACTATTATGTCCATGACGCTGCCGAATATCGCCGGGAATTGGGCGCTCTTCCTCGATGTCGACGGCACGTTGCTGGATATCGCGCCGCGGCCCGATGGCGCGCGCGTGCCCGCGGGCCTGCGCGAGGTGCTGATGACGCTGTCGCAGCGTCTCGGCGGCGCCTTGGCGCTGGTCAGCGGCCGCACCATCGCCGGCGTCGACCGGTTGTTCAAGCCGCTGCTCCTGCCCGCCGCCGGCCAACACGGCGCCGAGCTGCGCCGCAGCGCGCAGGCGCCGGTGCAGCGCGTGGCATGCGACGTCGATTTCGAGCCTTTGCGCGCGCCGCTCGAGCATTTCGCATCCGCGTGGCCCGGCATCCTGATCGAGTGGAAGGGCCAAAGCATTGCCGTGCATTGCCGCGAGGCGCCGGGATCGCGCGGCGAACTAGGCGTGCTGTTGGCCGAGTTGGTGGCAAAGACGCACGGAATCGCGCTGATGGATTCCCGTTCCGGCTACGACCTCAGGCCGAGCGCGGTAAGCAAGGGCACCGCGATCGAATGGTTTCTCGCCGATCCGCCTTTCCGCGGCCGGATCCCGGTCTTCGCCGGCGACGACGTCACGGATGAAAGCGGCTTTGCCGCGGCGTTGCGGCACCAGGGCGTCGCCATCCGCGTCGGCGGCGAGGCCAAGAGCCTGGCGCGGCTGCGCGTCGCATTGCCGGCCCAATTCCGCGCCTGGCTGTCCCAATCGGCCAGCGCACTGGAAACGCGCGCGCTGGGGGATGCGCGATGACCGCCGCAACCCCGAATCTCGATTTCGGCGTCATCGGCAATTGCTATCTCGCCGCGCTGATCGATCGCGCCGGGCGCATCGTATGGTGCTGCTATCCGCGGCTCGACGGCGACCCGCTGTTCTGCAACCTTTTGGGCGGGTCTGCCGGAAACGGCGCGGATGCGGGCGGCTTCCTCGACACCGAGATCGAACACCAGGCCAGATCGTCTCAGGGCTATATCGGTCACACCGCGATCCTCGAGACCGTGCTCTCCGACGCCGAAGGTCAGAGCGTGCGCGTCACCGATTTCGCGCCGCGCTTCCGCCAGTTCGAGCGCATCTATCGCCCGCCGATGCTGATCCGCCGCATCGAGCCCATGAACGGCTCGGCGCGCATCCGCATCCGCATTCGGCCGCGCGCCGCGAACGGCGCGGTGACGCCCTCGGCGGTTCCCGGCAGCAATCATATTCGCTATCTCGCCGCGGGCAGCGCGGTGCGCGTCACCACCGACGCGCCGGTGACTTATATCGCCGAGGAGAAATGGTTCGCGCTGCATGCTCCGGTGACCCTGGTGCTCGGCCCCGACGAGCAGCTATCCGCCTCGGTTCCCGAACTCGGCGAATCCTTCTATGCCCGCACCGAGGATTACTGGATCGAGTGGGTGCGTTATCTCTCGGTACCGTTCGAATGGCAGGACGCGGTGATTCGCGCCGCCATCGCGTTGAAGCTGTGCAATTTCGAGGAGACCGGCGGCATCGTCGCCGCCCTCACCACCTCGATACCCGAGGCGCCCAACAGCGCGCGCAATTGGGATTATCGCTATTGCTGGCTGCGCGACGCCTATTTCGTGGTGCATGCGTTGAACCGCCTCAACGCGACCCGCACCATGGAAGATTTCATCCGCTACATCACCAACGTCGCGGCGACGGAGGTGGATGGCAACCTGAAGCCGGTCTACCGCATCGTGCCGGGCGAGAACCTGCCCGAGAGCGTCGTGCCCGATCTCCCCGGCTATCGCGGCATGGGGCCGGTGCGTATCGGCAATCTTGCCGAAACCCAAACGCAGAACGACGTCTACGGCAGCGTCGTTTTGGCGGCGGCGCAGATGTTCTTCGATCGCCGCTTGCGGCATCCGGGCGATGCCGGCCTGTTCCGGCGGCTCGAAGCCGTGGGCGCCAAGGCGATTTCGGTGGCGTTCAAGCCCGATGCCGGGCTGTGGGAATACCGCGGCGGCAATTTCCTTGCCGTCCACACCCATTCGAGCGTGATGTGCTGGGCGGCCTGCGACCGGCTGGCGCGCATCGCCCGCGTGCTGGACCTGGCGGATCGGCGCGATTTCTGGCGCGCCGAGTCCGACCGCATCCGCGGCGAAATTCTGAAACGCGCCTGGAACCCGCAACTCAACAGCTTCACCGCCAGTTTCGGCGGTGACGATGTCGATGCCAGCCTGCTGTTGCTGCAGGAGATCGGCTTCGTCGCGGCCGATGACCCGCGTTTCCTCGGTACGCTCGGCCGCATCGAGCGCACGTTGCGGCGCGGCGATTATCTCATGCGCTATGTGGGGCAGGACGATTTCGGCGTGCCGAGCACGGCCTTCGCCGTCTGCACCTTCTGGTACATCGATGCTTTGGCCGCGGTGGGACGCATGGATGAGGCGCGCCGGATCTTCGAAGCGATGCTCGCGCGCCGCAACCGCCTGGGCTATCTCGCCGAGGATATCGACCCGGCAAGCGGCGAACTCTGGGGCAATTTCCCGCAAACCTATTCGATGGTCGGACTGATCATCTCGGCCATGCGGCTCAGCAAGAGCTGGGAGGAGGCATTTTGGCGCGGCTCGTGATCGTTTCCAATCGCGTGAGTCTGCCGACCGACCGCGCCGCGCAGGCCGGCGGGCTGGCCGTCGCCATGCGCGAAACGTTGCGGCACTATGGCGGCCTCTGGTTCGGCTGCAGCGACCGCATCGCCGCCTCACCGGATGCGCCGCCTGAAACCCTCGACGCGGGAAAGGTGACTTATGTCACCGTGCCGCTCACCCGCGCCGAGCACGATTCCTATTACGTCGGCTTCTCCAACGGCACGCTGTGGCCGCTGTTTCATTTCCGCCTCGGCCTGGTCGAATACCGGCGCAGCGACTATCAGGGCTATCTCGACGTCAACGCCCGGCTGGCGCGCGAACTGAAGCCGTTGTTGCAGCCCGACGATATCGTCTGGGTGCACGACTACCACCTGATTCCGCTGGGGCGGGAGCTGCGCAAGCTCGGCGCCGGGAACCGCATCGGCTTTTTCCTGCATACGCCCTTTCCGCCGCCCGACGTGTTCGTCGTGCTGCCGTGCAAGGACGACATCGTCGAAGCGCTGTGCCATTACGATCTGGTCGGCTTCCAGACCGAGGAGGGCGCGCGCGCTTTCCGTGATTACGTCGCCGGCATCGCGCAGGATTCGGAGCACGGCGACGGTGCGATCACCGCCTTCGGCCGGCGCGTCGCCGTGGGCGCTTTTCCGGTCGGCATCGATACCGCCAGCTTCGTCGCTTTCGCGCGCAAGGCCGTCGACTCGCCCGAGGCCCGCCGCCTCAAGGACAGCATGGCCGACCGCAGCCTGATCATCGGCGTCGACCGGCTCGATTACAGCAAGGGCATTCCGAACCGCTTCGATGCGATCGAAAGTCTGTTGACCCAGCATCCGGGGCAGCGCCGCCGTTTCAGCTATCTCCAGATCACGCCGCATTCGCGCAGCGAGGTGCGGCAATACCGCACGCTGCGGCGCGAACTCGAAAGCTCCGCCGGCCGCGTCAACGGCAAGTTCGCGGAATTCGATTGGGCCCCGGTGCGCTACGTCAACAAGAGCTTCTCGCGCCAGACACTGGCGGGGTTTTTTCGCCTGGCGCAGATAGGATTGGTCACGCCGATGCGCGACGGCATGAACCTGGTGGCCAAGGAATACGTCGCCGCGCAGGACCCGGAACGCCCCGGCGTGCTGGTGCTGTCGCGTTTCGCGGGCGCCGCCAGCGAACTCGAAACCGCATTGCTGGTCAATCCCATCGACGTCGACGACATCGCCGCGGCGCTGCATCGCGGCCTCGGCATGTCGCTCGAGGAGCGCCGCGAGCGCTGGCAGGCGATGATGGACGTCGTCTCGCGCAACACCGTCGTCACCTGGCGGGAGGAATTCCTGGCGGCGTTGCGCCATGCGGTCGCGCTGGTGGCTTGAGTGCACCGGGCAGCGCCAGCAAAGCGCCCAGCAGCATCGCCGCCGCTCCCACGATGAACAGCAGATCGTAGGATCCGGTGCGGGCGAACAGGAACGACAGCGCATAGCCGCCGCCGGCATAGGTCACGGCATAGGTCGCCGTCATCCAGCCCCAAACCTGCCGTTGTTGTTCGATGGGCACTAGCTCGCCGGCGCAGCCCGAACCGAGCACGACCATGCCGATGCCGATGCCGCCGATGCCGAGCGACGAGATCGCGAGAAAAACCGGCTGCGTCGCCAGCACCGGCAAACCGACGCATAGCGCCAGGGCCGGCAAACTCAAGGCGAAGCTGCGCGCGAATCCCAGGCGCTCGGCGGCCAGTCCGCAGAGCAGCGGCCCGATGACCGCGCCGAATCCCATCAGCACCCAATAGAAGCCGCCGCTGGCCAATCCCCGGCCGAGCCCGCGGGCGATGTAATCCACCCAGAACACGGTGTGCGGCACGAAACCCAGGCCGTTGCAGGCATAGGCGGCAATCAACAGCAGCAGCGCCAATGTCAGGCGCGGCCGTGATGCATGCCGGCGGCTCTGTGCGGCGGACATCGTCGCCTGCTGCGGCCAGCCTCCCCAAGCCAGCGCGGTCAGCAGCAGCCCGAAGAATCCCAGCGCGAACCAAGTCGTCGGCAATCCCCATTGCACCAGCCAGGGCACCAGCGTTCCCGACAAGGCGATGCCGGCGCCGACCCCGGTGAAGATTACGCCCGCCACCCGGCCGCGCCGCGCCTCCGGCGTTTCCGCCAGGATCGCCGACGGCGCCAGCACCATCAGCAGTCCGCCGGTGATGCCCGCCAAGAGCCGCCACGGAAAATACCAGGCGAAGCCCAACGGAAAGCCGCAGGCGAAAAAACACGCCGCCGCCGCCAGCATCGAAATCTTGATCAAGGCCACGGGCGGTAAAAGTTGCGCCAGGCGGTGCGCCGCCGCCGCGCCGATGAGATAGCCCATGAGATTGGCGGCGCCGAGATAGGCCGCGTCGGCGGCGCCGAACCAATGCGCCTGGATCAAGGCTGGAATCATCGGAGCAAAACCGAAACGCGAGAAGCCAATGCCGAGCAGCAGCGCCGACAGCCCGGCCGCCGCTCTGTGCCACGGACGCGGCTGCGCGCCATGGACGGGGATGACGATGTCTTCAACCATCTACGCAAGGCTAATCCATCCCAGCCGAAATCAAGCATGCGTTATTGGCATACGCCGGAGGCTGCAAAGCCGGTGTCGCACGGCTAATATGGCGGCGGAGGAAGCGATCCCATGAATCTGCCTGCCGGCGACAATCCCGAACTCGTGCAATTCTCGCGCGACATCGGCAAGCTCAACCTGATGCCGCTGTGGGAACGCACCACGCCGATGCAGCCGGGCAGTCCCTGCGTGCCGGCGCTGTGGCGCTACGCCGAAACGAGACCGCTGCTGATGCGCGCGGCCGGGCTCATCACCAAAAAAGCGGCGGAACGCCGCGTGCTGGTGCTCGAAAATCCCAGCCTCAAGGGCACGACCTATATAACCAATTCGCTTTATGCCGGGCTGCAGGTGATCCTGCCGGGCGAAGTGGCGAGCTCGCATCGCCACAGCCCGAGCGCGCTCCGGTTTATCGTCGAAGGCGAGGGCGCCTATACCGATGTCGCCGGCGAGCGCGTCGCCATGTCGCCGGGTGATTTCATCGTCACGCCCAACTGGGCCTGGCACGATCACGGCAACCCCGGCGACAATCCGGTGGTGTGGCTCGACGGGCTCGATACGCCCTTCGCGCGCTTCTTCGGCGCCCAGTTCCGCGAGGATTATCCGGCGGAAAGCCTGCCCAATTTCCGTGCCGAAGGCGGGGCATCGGCGCTCTACGGCGCCAATCTGCTGCCGGTCGATCAGGCCAACGGCGCCGCTTCGCCGTTGCTGCGCTATCCCTATGACCGGACGCGGGCGGCGCTCGACCATGCGGCCCGGCACGAGGCCCTTCACCCGGCGCATGGCGCGCGGTTGCGCTACGCCAACTCGGCCAATGGCAAACATCCCTTCCCGACCATGGCGGTGTTCATACAATTGCTGCCGGCGGGTTTCGCCGGACGGCCTTATCGCAGCACCGACGGCACGGTCTTTGCCGTGGCCGAGGGCGAAGGATCGGTCGAGGCCGGCGGCCAGAAATTCGCCTTCGCGCCGCATGATGTATTCGTGGTGCCGCCCTGATGTCTCTATCGCCTGACCGCCGCGCGCGAGACCGTGCTGTTTAGCTATTCCGACCGCGCCGGACAGGAGGCTTTGGGCTTCTGGCGCGAGAGCCTGGAGTGACCGCATCCGAGGAAATCGCGATCGTCGGCGGCGGCATCGCCGGGCTGGGGCTGGCACTCAATCTGCATAAACGCGGGATTCCGTCGCGCATATACGAGGCCGCGCCCGAGCTGAAGGAGCTGGGCGTCGGCATCACGCTCTTGCCCCACGCCATGCGCGAACTGGCGGCGCTGGGATTGGACGGGGAGATGATTGCGGCGGCGGTCGCGATGCGCGAAAGCTGCTTCTTCAACCGCTTCGGCCAATTGCTTTACCAGGAAAAACGCGGGCGGGAAGCGGGTTATCCCTATCCCGAGCTGGGTATCCCGCGCGGCAAGCTGCACATGATCCTTTACCGCGCGGCGATCGGCCGGCTTGGCGCGGATCGCATCGTCACCGGCCACCAATGCCTCGGGATCGAGCAGGAGGGGCGGCGCGTCCGTCTTCGCTTCCGCGACCGTGCGCCGGTCGAATGCGCGATCGCCATCGGCTGCGACGGCGTCAATTCCGCCGTGCGCCGCCAGTTCTATCCCCGGGAAGACATGGCCTTCGGCGGCATCAATTCCTGGCGCGGCGTCACCCGCATGAAACCGATCCTGACCGGCCACAGCTATATGCGCATCGGCTCGATCCACGGCGGCAAGATGGTGCTTTATCCCATCGCCGAATTTTCCGACGGCGGCCAGCTCGTCAATTGGGTGGTCAACATCCGCTCCGACAAGCCCGAGAAAAACGACTGGAACAAGCCGGGGCGGACCGAGGATTTCATCGATCATTTCATGGATTGGCGCTTCGATTGGCTCGATGTGCCGCAAATGATCCGCCATGCCGAGGTGCTGCTCGAATATCCGATGGTCGACAAGGACCCGGTCGATTCCTGGAGCTTCGGCGGCGTGACTTTGGCGGGCGATGCCGCGCATCCGATGTATCCGCGCGGCTCCAACGGCGCGGCCCAGGCGCTGATCGACGCGCGCGTGCTGGCGGAGAAACTGGCGGAAGCGGGCGACCGCCGCGCGACGCTCAAGGCTTATGAGGCGATACGCCGCCCGGCCACCTCCAAGATCGTGCTCGCCAACCGCGCCAATCCGCCCGATTTCATCAACATCAAGGTGGCGGAGCTGACCGGCGACAAGCCCTTCGACGATCTCGGCCGCTTCATCAGCCAGGATGAGCTGCGCAACCTTTCCGAGCAATATAAGCGCATCGCCGGCTTCGCTCGCGCCGATGTGAACTAGGTGCGACATCGCAGCTCGTGGCCGGCACCATGGCGATTTGCTACAGAAAGGCGCAAGAAGGATTATTATGCAGATAATTATGGGATTGGCCGCCTGGTTCAAAGCGGCGCCGTGGAAGCGCAAGCAACCTTCCACCGTGGAGCGCGCCTTCGCGGGCGCCGAATGAGGGTTGCCGCCGTTCTGCTGGTCGTTTGCCTGCTCGCGGCCGCGCCGGCGCGGGCGGATGTGCTCGTCACGCTCCAATGGCAGGGCCTCGATCGCGACTATTACGTGCACGTGCCGCGTGGCGCGGGCAATGGCCCGCTGCCGCTGGTGATCGCGCTGCACGGCGCGGGCGACGACGCACGGGGTTTCGCCAACCAGTCGCGCCTTTCCGACGCGGCCGACAAGCTCGGGATGCTGGTCGTTTATCCCGACGGCAGTGAAGGCGGCAATCCGCCGCAGCGCACCTTCAACGCGCAGATCTGTTGCGGCGACGCGGTGACCCGCCATGTCGACGATATCGGTTTTGTCGGCGCGGTGATCGATGACGTGGCCCAGCGTCGTCCGGTCGACCGCAGCCGGGTCTATGCCACCGGCATATCCAATGGCGGCATGCTGACCTATCAACTCGCCGCCATGCACCCCGAATGGTTCGCCGCCGTGGCGCCGGTCTCGGCGGCGATCGGCGGCCTGACCCGCGACGACACATCATATCTCATTCCCATGCCCAAGGTGCCCGTGCCGGTGATGATCATCAACGGACGCAAGGATCTCCTTATCCTCTACGAGGGCGGCTCCTCGCCACTCTTGCCCTTTCCTCATCGTTGGAAGATGTCGGTCGATGATGCGGTGTCCTTCTGGGTGTCAAGCGACGGCTGTGATCCCAAGCCCAAGATCGCCGACACCGACGGCACGACGCTGAAGCGCGAGGTTTATGGCAACTGCGATGGAAACAGCGAAGTGGTGCTATGGCAGATCGTGAACGGCGACCACAACTGGCCGGGCGACATCTTTCCTTCGGCCGGGGGCGGTAGAACGATTTCCACCGCCGAGGAAATCCTGACCTTCTTCGCTACCCATCGCCGGCCCTGAGTCCTATGCTTCGCGGCATGTTTTTCAAAATGGCCGTCACTGGATTGCTCGCGGCGTTTCTCGCCGGTCCCGCCGCCGCGCAATCCGGCAACCCGCCCGCGGTTCAGGCCGTGAATGTCTGGGCTCGCGCCACGCCTCAAGGCGTCAAGACCGGCGCCGCCTACATGACGCTGATCAACCGGGGCCAGGCTGACGACCGGCTCGTCGGCGTTACCACGCCGGTGGCGGGCGAGGCGGAGATTCACAGCATGACCTTCGAGAGCGGCGTGATGATGATGCGTCCGGTGCCGGGGATCGACGTCAAGGCCGGTGCGACGGCCATGCTCAAGCCCGGCGGCTACCACGTCATGCTGATGGATCTGAAACAGCCGTTGGTCGAGGGCCAGAGTTTTCCCATCACCCTCAGCTTCGAAAAATCGGGCCCGGTTCAGGTCACGGCCAAGATCGGTGGCATCGGCGCGATGGATGGCGGCCTGCCGCCGCCCAAGCCGTAAACGCCGCAAGCGTGGCTGGGGCGGGAGGATTCGAACCTCCGAATGGCGGAATCAAAATCCGCTGCCTTACCACTTGGCTACGCCCCAAGAGTCCGCGCAAATACCGGATCGCGCGACCTTAGCGGCAAAGCCCACCGCCTCGCAACCAGACCGCGCCTTCGCGCATCCCTGATCCAGGGACTTCGAGGGTTGACGGTAAAGCCGATCCTGCGCCAAGGTGCGGCCCCGATCACGCTGAGGCCGAATCGATTCTTTTGCGATGAGCGCCACTTCGATCCCGACCGCATCATCGCCGCCCTTGCCGCGGCCGCGCGATCCGATGCTCCGGCACATGGCGGATGCATTGCGCGCCCTCGCCATGGACGCGGTCGAGAGGGTGCAGAGTGGCCATCCCGGCATGCCGATGGGCATGGCCGACGTGGCCACCGTGCTGTTCACGCGTTTTCTCGCTTTCGATCCGGCGCAACCCGATTGGCCCGACCGCGACCGTTTTATCTTGTCGGCCGGTCACGGCTCGATGCTGCTTTACGCACTGCTCTATCTCACCGGCTATGCCGACATAACGATCGACGAGTTGAAACGCTTCCGCCAGCTCGGCAGCCGTACCGCCGGCCATCCCGAGCGCGGGCACGCGGCGGGCATCGAGACCACCACCGGTCCTTTGGGGCAGGGGCTGGGCAATTCCGTCGGCATGGCGCTGGCGGAGCGCATCCTCGCCGCGCGGTTCGGCAAGGATCTGGTCGATCACTATACCTATGTCATCGCCGGCGACGGCTGCCTGATGGAGGGCATCAGTCACGAGGCAATCTCGCTTGCCGGCCATTTGCGGCTTTCGAAGCTGATCGTGCTGTGGGACAATAACAGCATCTCGATCGACGGCAGCACGGCGCTGTCCACTTCCGAAAACCAGCTGGCGCGTTTTTCCGCCGCCGGCTGGGACGCCGCGGCGGTGGACGGCCACGACACCGAGGCGGTGGCCGCCGCTATTTCCGAAGCGCGTACCAGCGTCCGGCCTTCGCTCATCGCCTGCAAAACCACGATCGCGTTCGGTGCGCCGACCAAGGCGGGAACCGCGGCCGCGCATGGCTCGCCCCTGGGGGCGGCCGAGATCGCCGGTGCGCGCCAGCGTTTGGGGTGGCAGGAGCCGCCCTTCGTTATGCCCGAGGACGTGATGAAATTCTGGCGCGAGGCGGGAGGGCGCGGCGCCAAGCTCTCGGCATCCTGGAAAAAAAGGCTCGACGCGGCCGATGCCAAGACCCGCGCCGAATTTTCCCGCCGCATGAAAGGCGAACTTCCACCCGAAGTGCGCGCGGCGCTGGCCCAGGTGAAGGCCAAGGCCGCGAGTGACGCGCCCAAGATCGCCACCCGCCAGGCTTCGGGCAACGTGCTCGACGCGCTGGTGCCGGTCTTGCCCGAGCTGGTCGGCGGCTCGGCCGATTTGACCGGCTCCAACAACACCAAGGCCAAGAGCCAGAAGGTCATAACCGCCAAGGATTTCTCCGGCAGCTACATTCATTACGGCATCCGCGAGCACGGCATGGCGGCGGCGATGAACGGCATGGCCGCGCATGGCGGCATCATTCCGTATGGTGGTTCGTTCCTGGTGTTCACCGACTATTGCCGCCCGTCGATCCGGCTTTCGGCGTTGATGGGGCTGCGCGTGATCTACGTCATGACCCATGATTCAATCGGATTGGGCGAGGATGGGCCGACGCATCAACCGGTCGAGCATCTTGCCAGTCTGCGGGCCATTCCCCATCTCCTGGTATTCCGGCCCGCCGACGCGGTCGAGACCGCGGAATGCTGGGAGCTTGCCTTGACGCAATCCAAGTCGCCCTCGATCTTGGCCCTGAGCCGCCAATCCGTTCCCGCCTTGCGCAAGGACGCGGATGGCGAAAACAAATGCGCGCGCGGCGCCTATGTGCTGGCGGAGGCGACGGGCAAGCGCCAGGTGACGATCCTGGCGACCGGTTCGGAAGTCTCGCTGGCGCTGGCGGCGCGCGATCTGCTGGCGCAAAAGAAGGTCGAAGCCGCGGTGGTTTCGATGCCGTGCTGGCAATTGTTCGACCGGCAGGACGCAGGTTATCGCGGATCGGTGCTGGGCGAGGCGCCGTTGGTCGCGGTCGAGGCGGCCGTGCGGTTCGGCTGGGATCGCTATATCGGCCGCGCGGGCGGCTTCGTCGGCATGACGGGCTTCGGCGCCTCGGCCCCGGCCGAGGCGCTCTACAAGCATTTCGGCATCACCGCCGAGGCGGTATGCTCGGCGGCGCTGGCGCTGGTCTAGGAGGAATCATGGCCGTTCGGGTTGCCATCAACGGGTTCGGCCGCATCGGGCGGCTGGTTTTGCGCGCGCTGCACGAGCAGAATCGCGACGATGTGCACATCGTCGCCGTCAACGATCTCGGTTCGGTCGCGGCCAATGCGCATCTGCTCAAATACGACAGCGTGCATGGCCGCTTCAAAGGCGAGATCAAGACCGGCGACAACTGGATGGATATCGGCAAGGGCAAGATCGCGGTCAGCGCCGAACGCGATCCCGTCAAGCTGCCGTGGAAGGATTTGAGGGTCGATGTCGCGCTCGAATGCACCGGGCTCTTCACCAAGCGCGAGGCGGCCGCCAAACATATCGAAGCCGGAGCAAAGAGAGTCATCGTCTCGGCCCCGGCCGATGGTGTCGATTTCACCATGGTGATGGGCGTTAACAGCGACCAGGTGAAGCCCGAACACAAGGTGCTGTCCAACGGCTCCTGCACCACCAATTGCCTGGCGCCGGTGGCCTATGTGCTGAACGAAGGCGTGGGCATCGAACACGGCTACATGACGACGATCCACGCCTATACCGGCGACCAGAACACGGTCGACACGCTGCACAAGGACATGCGCCGCGCCCGCGCCGCCGCGCTCAACATGATCCCGACCTCGACCGGCGCCGCCAAGGCGTTGGGCCTGGTGCTGCCGTCCCTGCAGGGCAAGCTCGACGGCACCTCGATCCGCGTGCCGGTCGCCGACGTCTCGCTGATCGACTTCGCCTTTACCACCTCGCGCGACACCGCGAAGGACGAGATCAACGCGCTCATGACCAAGGCGGCGAACTCCAATCGCTTCAAGGGCATCCTCGCCGTCAATCGCGACGAATGCGTCTCGGGCGATTTCACCCATGATCCGCATAGTGCTACCTTCGATCTGACCCAGACCGTGGTGATGGGCAAGCGCTTCTGCCGCGTCCTCGCCTGGTACGACAATGAATGGGGTTTCTCCAACCGCATGGTCGAGGCGGCGGCGCTGGTGGGCGCGCTGGGTTGAGACGTGGGCGAGCGGATTATCGTTCATTCGCTCGACCAAGCCCGCGCCGCGCTGGCTGCGGCCGCTTCCTTGGAACGCAAAGTGGTGCTGGCGAGCGCTCCTGATGCCGGTGCCTATGCCGGGGCGGCTTGGTTCAAGTCCCTGGTCGAGCAGGCGAAATCGGCCTATCCCGGAGCCGATGCCGAAGCCGCGCTGGATTGCGGCGATGCGGCCGGGGCGGCGTTGGCGGCGTTGCGCATGGGCTTCAAGCGGGTAGGGTTTTCCGGCACTGCCCAAGCGCGTGCGGCGCTCGAAGACCTGGCGCGCGCGCTCGGCGCCGCGATCGAAACCGGCGGCAATGACGCCGCGCTCGACTTGCGCGACAAGAAAAATGCCGAGGCATCGTGCCGCGCCTATCTTGCGGGCGAGACATTGGCCTGATGCCGGCCCGTCTGCTATATCCGGCCTGAACAAGGGAACGCCATGGCGATCAGCAAACCGGTTAAGAAAATCCTCGACGCTTACGAGAGCGATTCGCCGAAGACCAAGGCGAACCTCGCGCGCATCCTCATGCAAGGCAAGCTCGGCGGCAGCGGCAAGCTGGTGATCCTGCCGGTCGATCAGGGCTTCGAGCATGGGCCCGCGCGCAGCTTCGCGCCCAATCCCCCCGCTTACGATCCGCATTACCACTATCGTCTCGCCATCGATGCCGGACTTTCGGCCTATGCCGCGCCCTTGGGCATGATCGAGGCCGGAGCCCGGACCTTCGCCGGAAAAATCCCGACCATCCTCAAATTGAATTCGGCCAACAGCCTATCGCGGCTGAAGGAAGGCGCCGATCAGGCGGTGACGGCCTCGGTCCAGGATGCGATCCGGCTTAAATGCGCCGCCATCGGCTTCACCATCTATCCCGGCTCGGACAGGGCCTATGACCAGATGGAAGAGATCGCGCAGCTTGGCTGCGAGGCCAAGGCGGCGGGCCTGGCGGTGGTGATCTGGTCCTATCCGCGCGGCGGCAATCTCTCGAAGGAAGGCGAAACCGCGATCGACATTTGCGCCTATGCCGCGCACATGGCGGCGCTGTTGGGCGCGCATATCATCAAGGTGAAACCGCCCACCGCGCATCTCGAATTGGAGGCGGCGAAAAAGGTCTATGAGGCGCAGAAAATCGATATTTCAACGCCGGTCGCGCGCTATCGCCATGTCGTCCAGTCCTGCTTCAATGGCAAGCGCATCGTCGTGTTCTCGGGCGGCGAGGCCAAGGACGCCGAAGGCATCTACAACGAGGCGCGCGCCATCCGCGACGGCGGCGGCAACGGCTCGATCATCGGCCGCAACACCTTCCAGCGGCCGCGCGCCGAGGCGCTCAAGATGCTGGATACCATCATCCGCATCTATCGCGGCGAGGCGTGAGCCGCCTCTATCTCATCAGCCCGCCGGCGCTGGAGCCGCAAAGTTTCGCCGCGCTGCTGGCCGAGGCGCTCGATGCCGGCGATGTCGCCTGCGTGCAGCTGCGCCTCAAGAATGCAAATGACGACGCCATCCGCCGCGCCGCCGATATCCTGCGGCCGGTGGCGCAGCAGCGGGGCGCGGCCTTCCTGATGAACGACCGGGCCGATCTGGCGCTGGCCTGCGGCTGCGATGGCGTTCATGTCGGGCCGGAGGACACGCCTTATGCCGAGGCGCGCGCATTGCTCGGTTCCGAACGCATCGTCGGCGTCACTTGCCGCGACAGCCGGCATGAAGCCATCGCGGCGGCCGAAGTCGGCGCCGATTACGTGGCTTTCGGCGCCTTCTTTCCCACCCGGACCAAGGAGGCCAAGGCCCGGGCCGAGCCCGAAATCCTGCGCTGGTGGAGCGAGATCATGACCGTGCCCTGTGTCGCCATCGGCGGCATTACACCCGAGAACTGCGCGCCACTGGTCAAGGCCGGGGCGGATTTCCTGGCCGTGGTAGCAGCGGTTTGGGACCATCCGCAGGGGCCTGGCGCCGCGGTCAAGGCTTTCACCCAGGCGATCGCGGCGGCCCGCTGACGCGATTTTCCCCTGCTTCAATCAGGCGCAGGGATGTTAGAAATTTCCGCGTCATACCAATATGTTAGGAATATATTCACCGGGGCCGGGCTACGGCACGGGACGGATCAAGGCATCGCATGGCACCGCCGCAGGAAGAGCCGAATTACCCGATCGCGCCGTCGCTTGTTCCGGCGCTGGCGGGCGGCGTGCCGCCGCCCGAGATCGACCAAGTCGATCGTCCCGTCTGGCTCGGGCGCCGGGCGCTCTTCGCCGCGGCGCTGCTCCATCTGCTGCCGGTGCTGTTGTGGCTGCTTGAACACTTGGAAGCGCGGCCATCGCTCGAGGTTCCGGCGATCGAGGTGACGCTGGTGCGCCCGCCGCAGCCGGCGCCGCCGGTGCCGACCGAACCGCCCAAGATCGTACCGCGTGAATCCGGCGCCGACGACAAGACCGAGGCGAAAAAAACCGACAAGGCGGAGCCGGCCTTGCCGCGGTCGGGATCGCCGCAGGAGAACCAGGCGAAGCCGGTGGCCGCCGAGCCGCGTCCACCGGCACCGCCGGCGGAGAAGGATCTGACCATCCGCCTGCCGCAACCCGGAGGCACGGCCGACCGCGACCTCGCCGGCGACGCCTATCTCAACCACATGATGCAGATGATCGAGCGCAACCGCATCTATCCGTCGGCGGCGGATTTCAACGGTCCCGGCGGCAGGCTGGTGATCTACAGCGTCGTGCTCGAACCCACCGGCGCCATGAACGCCATCACCATGCTGTCCTCCTCGGGCCTGTCGCGCATCGACGAGGCGGCGCGGTTGATGATCACCTCGAGCGCGCCGTTTCCACCGCTGCCGGCCGATTATCCGCAAATCCGCACCCGCATCGTGGTCGAGATTCCGGTCTATCCGCGCGCCCGCTGAGTCCGGTTGATTGATTACGCCGCGAACCGCGATCGTGCGAGCGGTTCAGCCGACCGGCGCCCACAAAACCTCGTCGATGCTCCCTGCGCCGCTTGCCAGCATGACCAGACGATCGAAGCCCAGCGCCATGCCGGCGCTGGCCGGCAATCCCGCCTCGAGCGCGGCAAGGAAATCCTCATCCACCGGATAGGCTTCGCCGTAGCGTTTGCGCTTCTTGCGACGGTCGCGGGCGAAGCGCGCGCGTTGTTCCTTCGCGTCGGTGAGTTCGGAAAAACCATTGGCCAATTCAAGGCCGCAGACATAAAGCTCGACGCGCTCGGCCACGCGCGGATCGGCCGGCTTGACCCGCGCCAGCGCCGCCATCGAGACCGGATAATCGTAGAGCAGGGTCGGCGCGGGAGTTCCCAGCTTGGGCTCGATGCGATCGAGGAAAATGCGGAAGAACAGATCCTCCCACTCATCGCCCCGGTGCGGCGAAATTCCCAGCGGCTTCGCCGCCTTGGCCAGAAGCTTGAGGTCCGGATTGCGGGCATTGGGCGCTGTGGCGAGCAAGTCGATGCCGGCGAAGCGGCGGAACGCCTCGGCGACGGTCAGCCGCTCCCAGCTTTGGGCGGGATCGGATCGGTGTCCGTTGTACGTAAAAAAACTACGGCCGGCGGCATCCAGCATGTGCCGCAATAGCGCCTCGCAATCCTTCATCAGGTCGCGATAGCTCGCACCGGCGCGATACCATTCCAGGAGCGCGAATTCGGGATGGTGCGTGTTGCTGCGTTCGCCATTGCGGAAGGCATGGGCGAGCTGGAACAGCCGCGGCACCCCGGCCGCCAGCAGCTTCTTCATGGCGAATTCGGGCGACGTGTGCAGAAAAAGCTGCCGTTTGCCCGCGCCCGGCTCTTCCAACGTGGTCGCGAACGCCTTGAGATGCAGCTCGAGGCCGGGACTCACCTGGAGGGCCGGGGTCTCGACTTCGGCAAAGCCCCGTGTCTCGAAGAACTGACGGATGGCGCGTATCATGGCGCCGCGCATTTGCAGATTCGCCGCGCGCTTTGCAAAAACGTCTTGCCGCCACCACCGCGCCTTGGCCACAAAACCCTCGCTCTGTTCTTCCGGAGGGCCAAGCTATGCTCCGCCGCAGGATGCGCCAAGTGCCCTATTTCCCTTGTGGTTCCGGGGCCCAAGCTGCTAGAAGCCGGGGCCAATCAATCACGTCAGATATCGCCGCGCCAACCGGGACAGCGCCATGAAAATCAACGCCATCGATATCAAGCCGGGCCATGTGCTCGAGCAGGACGGCAAATTGTGGCTGGTGCTGAAGCGCGAGCTGATCCAGCCCGGCAAGGGCGGGGCTTTCGCTCAGGTCGAGATGCGCGACCTCAAGACCGGTACCAAGACCAATGCACGCTACCGTACGCAAGAAACGGTAGAGCGCGCTCATCTCGACGAGAAGGAGATGCAGTTCCTGTTCATCGACGGCGAGCACGCCACTTTCATGGACAACGAATCCTATGAGCAGCTGACGGTCGACCGCGAATTGATCGGCGAACCGGTCGATTTCCTTCAGGAAGGCATGATCTGCACGATTCAGCTCCACGAGGGAACGCCGCTGGCGGTGACGCTGCCCCAGACCGTGATCCTGGAAGTGGTCGAGGCCGATCCGGTGGTGAAGGGACAGACCGCGTCCTCTTCCTACAAGCCGGGCAAGCTCTCGAACGGAAGGCGCATCATGCTGCCCCCGCATGTCGCGGCCGGCACCCGCGTCGTCGTCAACACCGCGGACGGCAGTTACGTCGAACGCGCCAAGGACTGAGAGCCCGCGCGGCCCATGGCCAATCGTTCCGCGCTCATCAATGTCATGGCCGCCGCCGCGCGCAAGGCGGCCAAGGGCCTGATCCGCGATTTCGGCGAGGTCGAGCAGCTTCAGGTCTCGGTCAAGGGTCCGGGCGAATTCGTCTCATCGGCCGATCTCAAGGCCGAGAATGTGCTGCGGCGCGAGCTTGAAAAGGCGCGGCCCGGCTACGGCTTCCTGCTGGAGGAAGGCGGCGAACACAAGGGCAAGGACGAAGCCCACCGCTTCATCATCGATCCCCTGGACGGCACCACCAACTTTCTTCACGGCCTGCCGCATTTCGCCATCTCGATCGCGCTGGAGCGCGAAGGCAAGCTTATCGCCGGTTTGGTGCTCGATCCGATCAAGGATGAAATGTTCTGGGCCGAAAAAGGCTCGGGCGCCTATGTGAACGACCGCCGCCTGCGCGTGTCGGCGCGGCGCGACCTGCCCGATGCGCTCATTGCCACCGGCATACCTTTCCGCGGCCACGGCGATCACGCAAAATACCTGCGCACCCTCGCGCCGGTGATGAACGCAACCAGCGGTACCCGCCGCTGGGGCGTGGCCTCGCTCGATCTGGCCTATGTCGCCGCCGGCCGCTTCGACGGGTTTTGGGAATTCGGCCTGAAGCCTTGGGATATTGCCGCCGGATTGCTGCTGGTGCGCGAGGCGGGCGGTTATGTCACCGATCTCGCCGGCGGCCAGGACGCACTGCAGGCGGAAGCGATCGTTGCTGCCAACGGCAATCTGCACGAAAAGCTGCGTCAGCTGTTGCACGACGCCGCAACCGAATAACGGGCCGAAGGGTTTTTTGATCTCCTAATGTTCCGTGCGCGGGCGGCTTCGAGCGGCGCTAGGGAGCCTGTGGAAAACTCGTTACGTGACAGTGGCGGGAAGCCGATTCCTGCGTTAGGCTTTAACCAATCCCCGCATCCGACTTAGGCAACAAAGCAGCGGGGGAGGCGATAACAAAAGAGACGGAATGTCGCAAGCCATGCGAGGACTTGCCGTCGTTAATCGATCCGGGTCGCGCGGACTATATCCCGCAACGGCGACGTTCGCGCTGGCGCTGGCGCTGGTGGTTTGCGCCGCGCTGCCGGCCCGGGCGCAATCCCCTTATAGCAACTACAACCGCCCGGAAGTGCTGGTCGATCTGAGCGCGCTCGACCAACTCGGTCCGGCGCCGACGGTTCCCGATGGCCGCTTCGTTCTCCATCCGCCGCGCGCCACGGCCGCCGACCAAAGCGGGATCCAGCAGAAGATCGTGCTCCGGCCGCCGGCTGATGAGCGCGTCGCCGACAACAGCGTTGAACACTTCGGCAGCGTCACGGTCGATTATTCGGCGCTGCCGCCGGCTGGATCGCTGACCGCATCCGACGGTCCGCGCATCGCGCTTCACCTGCCGGGCACGCAGGCCGAGACCGTGGCGGCAGCGGTACCGCCCGCGAGTGCGGGGCCGCAAGGTCCGTCCGATACAGCGGTCAAACCGCCGCTCAGCAATGCGGTCGTCGCCGTTCCGCTCGCTCCGCCAGTTGCACCCGCGACACCGAGCATGCCGCAAGTGGCGGCCTTGCCGCCTTCACAATCGGATTTCAGCCGTTTGTTGAGCCGCTTGATGCCGTCGGCCGGCCCGCCCGGGGCGGCGGCGCTGGAACCGGGCGCCGCTTCGGCGGCGACGCTGCCGGCGACGGCTCTGATCGCGGTTCCGAAATCCGACAGCGGCGCGGTGCGTTTTGCGCCGGGCGCGGCCGATCTCGGCGGCGATGCGCGCTCGGTGCTCGACACCGTAGCACAACAGCTCAGCGCGCAGCCGAGCCAGCACATCCAGCTCGTCGCCTATGCCAGCGCGCCGGGCGGCGACGCCAATGGCGCTGTCGAGGCGCGCCTCACGTCGCTGGCGCGCGCCGTGGTGGTCAGGGACTATCTCATCCAGCGGGGGGTTTCAGGTGCACAGATCAAGGTGCGCGCGCTGGGCAACCGGGCCGAGGGTGGGGGTTCCCTCGACCGCGTCGATTTGATGGTGCTCGGCTCATAAGGCCGGGCGAGGAGAGCGTTTAAACCCCCGTTTCGCGAGGCATTTTCCGTTGAGTCACCCGTTTCGCTATCTTTTGCGGATGGCGGTTCTTGTCATCGCGGTCGCCGCCGTCGCCGGCCTGCTGTGGCAATCGCTCTACCCCTATTTCCTCGGCAATCCGCTGGTAAACGGCGTGATTCTGGGCATTCTGGCGGCCGGCGTTATCTACATCTTCCACCAGGTTTTGCTGCTCGAGCCCGAAGTGCGCTGGATCGAGCAGAGAAAGCGCAGCCCGGAAGCGGCCGCCCGGAGCATGAAGAAGCCGCGCTTGCTGGCGCCGCTGGCGCGCATGATGGCGGCGAGCCCGGAAGGCAAGCTGGTGCTGTCGGCCACGACGCTGCGCACGGTCATGGACGGAATCGGGGCGCGGCTCGAGGAATCGCGCGAAACCTCGCGCTATCTGATCGGGCTGCTGATCTTCCTGGGCTTGCTGGGCACGTTCTACGGCCTGTTGGAGACCGTGCAATCGGTCAAGGGCGTAATCGGCGGGCTTTCGGCCGGGCCGGGCGATCCGGTCAGCGCCTTCGCCGATCTGAAATCCCGGCTGCAAACGCCCTTGGGCGGCATGAGCACGGCGTTCAGCGCCTCGCTGTTCGGGCTTGCCGGCTCGCTGGTGCTGGGCTTCCTCGACCTCCAGGCCGGCCTTGCACAAAGCCGCTTCTACAACGAGCTCGAGGAATATCTCTCGGACCATACCCGGCTTTCCGTGCCGACCGGCGCGCTCGATCTGGGCGAGGCCGCGGCGCCGGCCTACATCCAGGCGCTGTTGGAACAGACGGCCGACAGCCTCGAGGGCTTGCAGCGCGTCCTGGCGCGCGGCGAGGAAAGCCGCATTTCCGCCAACAGCAACATTCTGGGCCTGACCGAGAAACTCGGCGCCTTGACCGAACAGATGCGCACCGAGCAGAGCCTGATGCTCAAGCTGGCCGAGCAGCACGTCGAAATGAAGCCGGTGTTGCAGCGCCTGGCCGATAGCGGTTCCGGACAATCCGGCGAGGACGCGCGCGCGCACCTCCGGGCGATCGAGCTGCATCTGGCGCGGCTGGTCGAGGAGATGTCGCAGGGCCGCGGCCAGGCGATTCAGGAGATCCGCAACGAGATCCGCCTGGTTGCCCGCACCATCGCCGCCGCCTCGAAGGAATCTGAGCGCGAGCGCCGCTAGCCCGCCATGCCCTATCTGTCCCGCCACCGCCATCGCTCCGCGATCAACATCTGGCCCGGTTTCGTCGACGCGCTGTCGCAGCTCGTCATGGTCATCGTCTTCGTGCTGCTGGTGTTCACCGCCGGACAGTTCTACCTGACCGACGCGCTGTCGGGCCGCGACGCCGCGCTGAAGCAGCTGACGGCGCAGCTGAACCAGCTGACCGACGTCTTGAATCTGGAAAAGAGCAGCAACGCCGATCTCAAGCTCAATCTGTCGAAGCTGAACGAGGATTTGCAGCAGACCCAGGCGCAGCGTGACGCCGCGCAGCAGGAATCGGGCGCGAAGAGCACGACCATCGATCAGCTCAACCAGCAAATCCTGGCCTTGCGCGACCAGCTGGCGCAAATCGCCGCCGCGCTCGACGCCTCGGAGGCCAAGACCAAGGCGGATCAGTTGCAGATCGCCGATCTCGGCAACCGGCTCAATCAGGCCTTGGCGACCAAGGTCGAGGAACTGGCGCGCTACCGCTCGGAATTCTTCGGGCGGCTGCGCCAGGTGCTCGGCAACCGGCCGGATATCCGCGTCGTCGGCGACCGTTTCGTCTTCCAGAGCGAGGTGCTGTTCGATCTCGGCAGCGCCGAGCTTACTCCCGGCGCGCAAAAGCAGCTGATCCCCGTGGCCCAGGCATTGAAGGAGATATCGGCCAAGATCCCGCCCGATATCGACTGGGTGCTGCGCGTCGACGGGCATACCGACATACGGCCGATCAACACGCCGCAATACCCCTCGAACTGGGAATTGAGCTCGGCGCGCGCGCAATCGGTGGTGCGGTTCCTGATCGACCAGGGCATACCGCCCAACCGGCTGGCGGCGGCGGGCTTCGGCGAATACCAGCCGATCGATCCCGGCACCAGCGAGGATGCCTACCGCAAGAACCGCCGCATCGAATTGAAGCTGACGGAACGTTAAGATTGGCTTCGCCTGGCGGCCGCTGCGCCACGCACCACCATGGGCGGTTGCATGGAAGCGGGGAGGGGGTTATAAAGCGCGCCTCCCTGGAGACGCGCGATGAAAGACAAAATCCATCCGGATTACCACGAGATCACGGTCATCATGACCGACGGCACCAGCTATAAGACCCGTTCGACCTACGGCAAGCCGGGCGACACGCTGAATCTCGAAATCGATTCCCGTTCCCATCCGGCCTGGACCGGTGGCCAGCAGAAGCTGCTGGACGGGGGGCAATTGGCGCGTTTCAACAAGCGCTTCCAGGGCCAGGGCCTCGGCCTCAAGCCGGGCGAAGCGCCGGCCGCCAAGCCCGCGACGGCGGCCAAACCGGCGCCGGCCGCCAAACCCGCTGAAAAGCCGGCCAAGGCCGAGAAGGTCCAAAAGGCCAAGCCCGAAAAAGCCGAAAAATCCGCGACGAAATAAGTTCCGGAGCCCGGCGTTTGTGATTTGTCGCGCGCCTTCTTGACGCGCGGTTTTGCCGTTCCCATGTGAAGTGCGTCCGGGCGCCCCCTGGCGGGGCCCGGCATCAACATTGCTCACAGGAGGATGTGTCACATGGATGGTTTCGATTTCACCCCGCTGTTCCGTTCCACCATCGGTTTCGACCGGCTGTTGCGCCTGGCCGATGCGGCGACGCGCTTCGACGGCGCCGCGCTGTCCTACCCGCCCTATAACATCGAAGCGACCGGCGAGAACGCCTATCGCCTGACGATGGCGGTGGCGGGCTTCGGCCGCGACGACGTCGAAGTCACGGTCAAGGAGAACGAGCTTTTGGTCTCCGGCAAGTCCAAGAAGGACGAGGAGCAGGGTTCCGAATATCTCCACCGCGGCATCGCGCGCCGCGCCTTCGAGCGCCGCTTCCAGCTCGCCGACCACATCAAGGTCTCGGGCGCCTCCCTCGACAATGGTCTGCTGCACGTCGATCTGACGCGCGAGATCCCCGAGGAGAAGAAGCCGCGCAAGATCGAGATCGCGCAGGGTTCCGGCCCGAAGACGATCGATCACAAAGCGGCCTAAATCCCGTCAGCCCGCGAAAGCGGGAACCGAGGAAACAGGGTAATGAGCGGGCGGCTCCCGTGCGGGGCCGCCCGTTTCATCGCTATTTCAGCCTGCCGACGGCGTTGCCGATGATGAGATAAAGCTTGCCCACGTCCGAGGTGACGAAGGTGGCGCCGAGCACGTCGAGATGGTCGCAGGCGCGCGCCTGGGCCAGCAAATTCTCGAACTGGTCGAGATAATGCAGCGCGTGCTCGCGGAAGATGAGATCCTCCTCGAACTTCTTCTTAATCGCGACATTGGTCTCCCGCTCCTGCGCCTGTAGCAGGTGGCGGATGAACACGCCGCGCTCGCCGGCGTGGAAACGCCGCCAGATCGCCTCCGGCACCTGCTGGTCGAGCGCGCGGGTGATGTCCACCGCCAGCGATTGCAGCGTCTCGACCATGAGGGTCGCGTTGCGCAGGAAAGTCTCCTGCTGGTTGGCGAGCGACTTCTCCTGCACCTGCTTGGCCATCCCGGCCGCCTGATCGGCGACCTTGACGAGCGTGCTCGCCTGCTCGCCGAACAGATTGGTCGCCTGGTTGGCGGACATGTTGATGCGCTCGGCCGCGGCGACCAGCGCCGCCGCCTGGTCGTCGTAACTCCCAATCACGTCCTTGAGGCGCTCGACCGCCAAGTCGGTGGCGCCGTTCAATTGCGCCGCGTGGTCGGAAAGCGCCGCGCGCACGCCTTCGAGCCGCGCCGTGGTTTGGTCGAGCGCGGCGTTAAGATCGCGCAACTGGTGGCGCATCGATTCCGTCGCTTCGTCGCCGCGGCTGGTCATGGCCGCGCCGGTGGCGGCCAGCGTCGCCAACTGGCTTTCCGCCGCCTGGCCCATCTCCTGGAGCCGCGCCGCCACCGCGCCGGTGGCGGTGCCGAGCGAATCGAAATGCCGGTTGAGCGTGTCGCGCGCGGTCTCGACCCGCGCCACCGTGTGTTCGATCGCCGCCGCCAGTTCCTGCGCCTGGCCGCGGAACATCTCGCCCACCTGCCCCAACTTCATCGAGGCGCTTTCGCCCGCGGCGACGACCGATTGGCTGCGCTCGGCGAAACGGGTTCCCAGCTCCTCGATGCGCAACTCGGCGTCGCCGACGGCGTCGGAAACCTCCTTGGCGCGGCTGCGCAATGCCTCGCCGCTGGCGGACAAATGCTGCGTCGCCAGTTCGCTCACCTGGTTGAGGACGCGGCCCTGCTCGGTGAAGGCCAGGGCCACCTCCTCGGCGCGGCTGGTGGCGCGGTCGCTCGCCTGGGTCATCTCGGCCACGCCCGATTGCAGGACGCCGCCGACCCTTTCGCCCAGTCCGGTGAGGCTTTCGGCGCCTTGCTTGATCTCGAGCAGCTGCCGCAGCAGAGCGGCGCCCACGGTTTCCGCCTGGGTGCCCATGGCGGAGGTCGCTTCCTTCAGGCGCTCGGCGTGGCTTTGAAAGGCGTCGCCGGCGCCATGCGCGTTTTTCATCGCCAGCTCGGTGGCGCGCGCCAGTTCCTCGGTATGCTGCTGCAGCCGCGCGCGAATCTCGGTCACCTGGACGCCGATCGCCTCGCGCGTGGCGTTGAAATGCTCGAGTTCCCTGGCGAAGTTCTCGCCCAGCTTCGCCACCTGCTGCGCCGCCCGTTCATTGGCCTCGCGCACCGCGTCCACCTGACGGCGGACGGCGTTGCCGCTTTCATCGAGCTTCGCGCCCGCCTCGCCGGCCGCGCTCGCTAGGCGGCGAGTGTCCTCGCCGATGCTTTCGCCGGCGCGTCCGATATGGGTCTTGGCCTGGTCGGCGGCGAGCTCGATCTCGACCGATGCCGCGGCGATGTCCCGCCCGCTCTGCTCCAGCGCCGAAATGGCGGATTTGACGGTGTCGGCGCTCGAAGCCGCCGCCGCCGCAACCTCGCCGCCGATCCGGCGGAAGGTCTCGCCCGCGCTCTCGATGCCGGAAGCCGCCCGGTTGCCGGCCGAAGTCAGTTCGCCGGCGCGCTCGCGCAGTTTCTCGCCCATTTCGTCGATACGCGCGCCGCCTTGGCGCGCCGCCTCGGTCAGCATCCCGGCCTGGGCGGTGAAGCTTTCACCCGCCTCTTTGAGCCGCGCCAGATTCTGCGCTGCCACCTGGTTCAGCTCATGCGCCCGGTCGAGCATCGCCACGCCCACGCCCTCGGCGCCCTTGGCCGTCTCGCGGAATTTCGCGGCGACATCCTCGGTGCGGGCAATCGCCGCCTGCGCCGCCTCGGCCACGCTGTCGGACCCGCTCTTGAGCACGGCGCCGCCGCGCTCGGCCGCCGCCGCCAGCTGCGCGGTCGCGCCTTCGATGCGCGAGGCGGCGTCGCCGAGTTTCTTTTCCGCCGCCGCCGTCTGTTCGGAAAAGCGGGTGACGGCCCCGTCGGCGGCGCGATCCACCGAGCTGCGGAACATTTCGGTCTCGGCGGTGATGCGCATGGTCGCGGTTTCGATGCCGCGGGCGATGCGCTCGCTCACGCGCTCGAACTCGGTCGCGGCGCGGGTGCCGGCGCGCTCGATCGACTGGGCAAGGTCGTGCTCGATCTCGGCGGCGCGCTTCTGGCTGCGTTCGCCCGCGGTGGCCAGCGCGCGGTCAACCGCCTTCTCCACGTCCTCGACATGCCCGGCGAGGCGGCCGCCGGCCTCGTCGAGGTCGCGCCCGACGGCGCGGTTGATCGCGGCGCTTTCGGCGCTCAGGGTTTCGACCAGGCGGTTCAAGGGGCTGATGGCGCCTTCGAGGTCGCTGCGCGCCCATTCCGCCCGTTCCATCGCCGAGGTCACGGCGCGCATGCTCTCGGTCAGACGCGTACTCAGCCCTTCGGCGGAGGCCTCGATGCGTTGGACGGTATTGTCGACCGCGCCGGCCAGCTCCTCGGCCTGGCGGCGCAGCGCCAGCAGCGCCTCCTGCGCGCGGTGGTCGCGATCCTCCGAAGGCGTGTAGAGCCGGTCGAGTTGGTCGGCGAGCCGCGCCGATACGGCGGAGAATTCCCGCGCGCGGCGGCGGATGGTGACGACGCCCCACAACACCGGCACGGGCAGCAGCGCCAAGACCGCATACAGCGCCTGGTCGAGCGGGGTCAGCGCGGTGAACGTATCCCAGCCAAGCACATGCAACAGATAAACGCCGCAGAGGACAAGCCAGATTGCGGCAATCATCGGTCCCAACGGCCAGCGGCGCATGCGCGCGAGCCTCGCTTATCCCTCGGAGCGCGTCAACGCTTGGGCAGGGTCGAGTCGCGCCGACAACGCATCAGAGAATCGTCAACAGCGAATCGAGCGCCAGCGAAGGCTGCTCGACCATCATCATGTGGCCGGCATCGGGCAGAATCCTGACGCGGGATCGAGAAAAATTCCTGGCGAAGGCCGCGCCTTGGGCGGAAGGCGTCATGCGGTCGCGTTCGCCCAGCAGCAGCAGCACGGGACAAGCGACGCGCTGCGCCGCCGCATCGGCGTTCTTGTAGGCGTCACAAGCGGCGAGATCGGATGCCAGACTCGCAGCCGGTGCTTGCTCCAGCAGACGCAGCGCGGCTTGCGGCAGGAACAGCCCGGGCGCGGGATTGCCGCCGGTGAGGCCGCGCGGGCCGAAGCTCCAGCTCACCATCAGCTCGGCGGCCAGATGCCCGCCCGCGTGCGCCGCCTGCAGGAGATCGGGATGGACGCGCATCTCCGGCACGAAGCCCAAAAGGGCGAGCGCCTCGCAAGCGCCGCCGACGCGTGCCGCCGCCTCGAGCGCGACCAGCGATCCCATGCTGTGCCCGGCGAGGCGGAAACGCGCCGCGCCCAGCGCCTTGAGGCAGGCCAGCAGCCAATCGGCCAGCGATCCGATGCTGGCAAGGGCCGGTCCCGCGCTGGCGCCGTGGCCGGGAAAATCGAGCGCCACCACATTGCGCCCGCGATGGGCCAAGGCCCGCGCCTGCGCCGCCCAGATGGTGTGGTTCATCCCGGCGCCGTGCAGCAGCGCCACGGTGGGCAGCGACGGCTCGAAGGCGCGGCCGCCCGAGCCGGCGAAGACGCGCCCGCCGCCGGCCGAAAATTCCATTATTCCGCCGCCTTGGCCCGCGCGGCTTTTTGCGCCGCGCGCAAGCCGGTCTCGAGATCGGCCAGGATGTCGTCGGCATCCTCGAGCCCGACCGAAAGCCGGATCATGTCCTCGCCCACCCCGGCCGTCTTCAAATCCGCGGCGCTCATCTGCTGATGCGTGGTGCTGGCGGGATGGATCACCAGCGTCTTGGCGTCGCCGACATTGGCGAGATGCGATACGAGCTGCAAGCCGTCGACGAAGGCCTTGCCGGCGGCGCGTCCGCCCTTGATGCCGAAGCTGACGATCGATCCCGCGCCCTTGGGCCAGAGCCTCGCGGCAAGACCATGGTCGGGATGTTCGGGCAGGTCGGGATGACAGACCCAGCCGACCGACGGCGACGATTTGAGGAATTGCAGCACGCGCCGCGTATTCGCCATGTGCCGGTCCATCCGCAGCGGCAGGGTCTCGACGCCTTGGATGATGTGGAAGGCGTTGGCCGGGCTCAAACACGCGCCGAAATCGCGCACCCCTTCGGCCCGCGCCCGCATCACGAAGGCTTGCGGCCCGTATTCCTCGGCGAAGTCGATGCCGTGATAACCGGCATAGGGTTCGGTCAGGGTCGGGAATTTGCGGGACTCTTCCCAGTTGAACCGGCCGCTATCGACCAACAGGCCGCCGATGGCGACGCCGTGGCCGCCGAGCCACTTGGTCGCGGAATGCATGATCAGGTCGGCGCCGTGCTCGAACGGGCGCAGCAGATAGGGCGTGGCGAATGTTGAATCCACCAAGAGCGGCAGTTGCGCTTCATGCGCGACCGCGGCCACCGCTTCGATGTCGAGCACTTCGAGCCCGGGATTGCCCAGCACCTCGGCGAAAACCAGCCGCGTCTCGGGCCGGATCGCCTTGGCAAAGGCCATGGGGTCGCGCGGGTTGACGAAGCTAGCCGTGATGCCGAAGCGCGGCAGGGTGAGTTTCAGGAGATTGATCGAGCCGCCGTAGAGCGACGCCGCCGCGACGATGTGCCCGCCCGAACCCATCAGCGTGGCGATGGCGAGGTGTAGCGCCGCCTGGCCGCTCGCCGCCGCCACCGCGCCCACGCCGCCCTCGAGCGCGGCGATGCGTTCCTCCAGCACCGCCACGGTCGGGTTGCCGATGCGCGAATAGATGTAGCCCGGCTCCTCCAGATTGAAGAACGCGGCGGCGTGCTCGCTGTCGCGGAAGACATAGCTGGTCGATTGATAGATCGGCACCGCCCGCGCGCCGGTCAGCGGATCGGGCTTCTGCCCGGCATGCAGGCTCAGGGTCGAGAATTTGGGGAATTTCGCCTCGGTCATCAGGCTGGGGTCATCTTCGTGGGGTCAGCGCGCGGTCCAACCGCCATCGACCGAAAGCGTGGTGCCGGTCATGGTGGATGCTCCGTCGCTGCACAGGAAGACGGCGAGCGCGCCCAGCTGCTCGACCGTGACGAAGGACAGCATCTCCTGCTTTTCCTGGAGGAACTCCTTGGCCACCTGCTCGACGGTCTTGTTCTCGCTTTTGGCGCGGGCCTCGATCTGCTTGTCGACCAGCGGCGTCTTGACCCAGCCGGGGCAGATGGCGTTGCAGGTGATGCCGTCATTGGCGGCCTCGAGGCCGGTCACCTTGGTCAATCCGACGATGCCGTGCTTGGCCGAGACATAAGCCGCCTTCTGCACCGAAGCGACCAAGCCGTGCGCCGAGGCGATGTTGATGATGCGGCCCCAGCGCTTCTGTTTCATCAGCGGCAGCGCCGCCTTGGTGGCGTGGAACGCGGCCGAGAGGTTGATGGCGATGATCGCATCCCACTTGTCCTCGGGGAAATCGACGATATTGGCGACGAACTGGATGCCGGCGTTGTTGACCAGGATGTCGACCGAACCAAGTTCTTTCGCCGTGTCCGCCACCATCTGCCGGATCTCCGGCGGCTTCGACATGTCGGCGGGGGAATAACCGGTCTTGATGCCGTGTTTCGATGCAAAATCGCGCTTGATCCGGTCGATGACATCCTTGTCGCCGAAACCGTTGAGCATGATGTTGGCGCCGGCGGCGGCCAGCGCCGTGGCGATGGCGTGGCCGATGCCGCTGGTCGAGCCGGTGACGATGGCGGTTTTTCCGGTGAGGGCGGGCATGGACTCTCCTATCGCTTGAACAATTGCTCGGCGCCGCCGCGCTGTCTGCGCTTGGCGGATATCTCGGCACGGGCGCGCGCGATCTCGCCTTCGAGCTCGGCGATGTA
>Ga0209006_10000808_pt1 | contig 28832 bp, 25 predicted proteins | sample JacPin_JW_Ref_O2_FD_188567 | JGI IMG/M metagenome (GOLD analysis project Ga0209006, IMG submission 188567) | Forest soil microbial communities from Algoma, Ontario, Canada - Jack Pine, Ontario site 1_JW_Ref_O2 (SPAdes) (version 2) | ecosystem: Environmental > Terrestrial > Soil > Boreal...
TTTTGGCGACGTTACGACAATAGAAATGTCCCCTAATCTGGAGGTCTCCACAGGAGGCCAGATTGGTAAGGACAGCCATGAGCAGCAAAGAATTACGACAAGCCGGAGTCTTGGCGCGAGTGGAAAGCGGCGAACTGAAACTAGTCAGCGCCGCGGTGATGATGGGGATGAGCTATCGCCAAAGAGCAAGCGCTTGGTCAAACGCTATCGCGAAGGGGGACTTTCCCACAGCCTCGGCGACTGCGGGACTCTAACTACAAACCGGACATTTCATTTACTAAGAAAAGGGGACACTTCTAATGTCGTAGGAAAGGGGACATTTCTAATGAGTTAACGATGGGGACATTTCTAATCAGTCTTGACACACGAAAAGACTCAGCGTTGACAATTCTCCGCCCGACAGGCAAACTACCGCATTCCCTGGAAAAGGGCCTCCGGCGAGGACCTGAACGGCGCATCGGCAGAACAAGCGGGCGCCTGGCCGGATTCCCGATTCTCCCCTCATCTATGGGCATAACCGAGCAAAGGGTCTCATACACGCTGGATTCCACCTTGCAAACGGTGGACAGCGCGGAAGAAAAGGCCACCAGTATTGCCACAGAGTTGGGGTTTTCCGAGGATGAGGTCATGCAAATTTCCATGGCCGTCCGCGAGGCTGCGGTCAACGCCGTTCTGCATGGCAACGCTTACGCACCCGACAAGAAAGTCACTTTGTCTTTCGAACGCACCCCCGAGAACCTGGTCATCACCGTTTGCGACCAGGGCGCCGGTATGGATCTGGCGCGCATCCCCAACCCTCTGGCCCCGGAGAATCTGCTCAAAACTTCCGGGCGCGGTATTTTTCTTATGCGCTCGTTTATGGATGTTGTTGAAATTCGCCCGTCGCACACGGGCACCGAACTCAAAATGATAAAGCACGTCCACGGTCCATCCGCGGGCGGCAAGGAGGCTTCCCAGTGAGCATGAAGATTAGTTCCCGGCAGGTGGATGGAGTCACAATCGTGGACTGCAGCGGCCGCATTACCCTCGGCGAAGGCAGCGTAACCCTGCGCGATACCGTGCGCGATCTGCTTTCCAAGGGCAACAAAAAGATTATCCTGAACCTCGCCGACGTCAACTACATCGATAGTTCCGGCATCGGCGAGCTGGTCAGCGCCTTCACCACCACCAAGAACCAGAACGGCGAGCTCAAATTGCTCAAGCTCACCAAGAAGGTCAACGACCTGCTGCAGATCACCAAACTCTACACCGTGTTCGACGTCAAAGACGACGAAACCGCAGCCGTAAAGTCGTTCAAATAAGAGAGTTCCTCGTCGGAATCAGCGGGTGCCCCATTTCTCGCGTTTTTTGCGAGAAGTGGGGACGTTTCCTCCAAATCGAGGTCTCGAATGGTACCTCGCGGCCGGTTTCATTCCGGGAAATACATCCGACATATTTCCGCTCGAACCACCGCCACTCCACGCTCTTAAAGTCACTTAATGCCCGTCCGCATGTTCCGAAACACTCCCACCTCTGCACCACTAGGGACAGGCGCCACGGCCACGGCCACTGTTCATGCACAGACAGCCGCCTCGGCTGTCCCGCCTGGGCGAATCCCGGCGGCACGCTACCACCGTGCAAGCCCCTCACACCATCCCCTTCCTCAACTCCTCCAGCCGATACTTCGTCCCCCGCCACACAATCCCGTCATTCCACAATGTCAGCGCCGTCGACCGCAGCAGCGTGTAGATAAAAAGCACCGTGCTCACCGGATGCAACAGAAAATAATACGGTGGCACGCCCGACCGCCACGACATCCCCAGATAAATCAAAAACATCGACCCCAACGCCAACCCATAAGGCACGCGCGCCCAGCCCTGCGCCAGCAGCACTCCCATAAACGGCCCCAGGTTGAGAAATGCCAATCCAAACGCTGAGAGCAACGTTCGCCACCACTGAAACGAAAGAATCGCAAAAAAATTCTTCGTCAAATTATCAACCACACCCATTGCGCCGTTCGCCCAGCGAATCGAAATCAAATCGGCGCCAAACACGTTACGCTGCGCAAAGCCCCCATTCTTGATCACCTTGCCCAGCTTCATGTCGTCCACCACTTCCATGCGTAGCGCTTCGTAGGTGCCCACCGCATCATACGCACTGCGCCGCACCAGGTTGAACGCGCCCACGCCCATGTGATCGCGCGCTTTCGGGTCCGCCACTTTCCACGGCCGGTGTCCAAACATGAACATGGTCTGAAAAAACGCAATCATCATGTACTCCCCAGGCCGTTTCATAATCATCCGCGGAAACAGCACTACATGGTCCGCCTTCTCGGCCTCGGCATAAGCCAGCGCCCGCCGCAAAGAATCCGGCTTGAAAAGCACATCCGCGTCCGTAAACAGCAACCAATCTCCCGCAGCCTGATTCGTCGCCGTCCACATGGCATGTGTCTTCCCCAGCCACCCCTCAGGAAGTTCGCGGTGATGCACCACTCGCAGGGTGCATCGCGCTGGGTGCCCCATTTCTCGCGTCTTTTGCGAGAGGTGGGGATTTTGACGTTGAAGTTTTCCCGACTGGAGATCTCCCGCAACCCGTTCCATGATCTCGCCCGTCCGATCGGTCGACCGGTCGTTCACCGCAATCACTTCATAATTGTCGTAATCGAGAGCCAGCAGAGTGCGTAGCGCCTGTTCGATGGATTCTTCCTCATTCCGCGCCGGCACAATGATCGAAACCAGAGGGTTCCCAGCGGCCGCAACCGGATTCCGATCCCACTCCGGCCGCGATACATCAGCAACACTGGGCATCCCCAGCGCAGCCTCGACAATGCGGGAGACCCAGGCCAGCGCCAGAATCGTCCCAGCAATCCAGTGAAAGTAATTCATCTCCTAGTTGTTGGGATCTCCTTCGTGATCCTTAGTGCACCATCGCGAATGGGGTTGGGAAGGGCACGGGGCTTCAGCCATGCCATAAAAGCGCCCCCAGAATTCGCCGGCTTTATCCGCTGAGGTCCGCTCGATTGCTTCCGTGGAGAATATTCAGCGCACCCCTGTGCTCGCATCCACCCGCACCGCCGGAGCAAACTTCATCCCGTAGAACAGTATGGCAGAAGAAATCCCCATCGCGATCACCGGCAGCACAAACGCCGCCTGCAGCGATCTCCGGTCCGCCACCCATCCCATCATGGTCGGCGAAGGGACGTCGCCGAGAAGGTGGATGATGAAAATATTCATGGCCAGCGCCGTCGCCCGAATGTGCGCGCCCACCGAATTGATCACCGCCGCATTCAGAGGAGAAGTATTCAGCAGCAGAAAAAATGCCGCCACCGCAATCGCCGGAATCATGACGCGCCCCTTCACGAACAGCGCAACCATCATGAACGGAATCCCCAGTCCCATGCTGGCCGCCGAAATCAGATAATAGGAACTCTTCATTCGTGGCAAAAGATAATCGCCGAACCATCCCCCGGCCAGCGACGCCAGAATTCCATCCACGACGATAATGGCGCCGAACGTTGAGTTGGCCGCCGCCAGCGTGTAATGCCGCTCGCTGTACAGAAACTGCGGCATCCACACCACGATGCCGCCCATGGAAAACGTCATCGCCGCCATGCCCAGCGTCGCAGCCAGAAATGCCGGATTGCGAAACAACCCAAAAACACTTGTCCGCTCCGGAGTCTCGTTAGTTCCCGTGCGCGAATCAAATTGCCCGCGCTCCGGCTCTTTCAAAAACGAAACCGCCAGCGCCAGCAGAAATCCCGGCGCCGCCGCAATGTAAAACGGAAACCGCCACCCGTAATGCGGAGCCAGATTTCCCCCCAGCAAATATCCCGCCGCCGAGCCCACCGGAATCGCCAGGTAAAACACGCCCAGAATCCGGCCGCGTCTTTCCTCCGCAAAAAGATCGGCAACAAACGTCGGGGCGATGGTCACAAACGTCGCTTCGCCAATTCCCACCAGCGTGTGCCGCACCAGCAATTCCGCATACGTGTGCGTCACCGCGGTCAGAAGCGTAAGTCCGCTCCAGAACACTGCGCCCACCACAATGATGAGTTTGCGCGAGTACCGGTCCGCCAGCGGCCCCACAAACGGCGCCGCGAACATGTAAAAAATCAGGAACGCGCTGGTCAGGTAGCCCACCTGCGTCTTCGACAGATGAAACTCGTCCTGCACCAGCGGTTGCACCGCATTCAACACGGAGCGATCGATGTAGTTGAGCAGATTCAGCGCCGTCAGCAGAAGCAGCGCCGTGCGCGGGTGAAGTTTCGTCGTATCCACAGTTCGAGCGAATATAACATGGCGCTCTCGCGCCGCAGATTTGTCATCCCGAGCGAAGCGAGGGACCCTTATAGCACCGATGCCGCTGGTCGCTTACAAGGAGTCCCCACCATCGCCAACGCCAATCAGGGCCTCCGCCGCTTCTTCCCTCGCGGCCACTTCGCCACCACGGTCGTCGAAATCCCTCCCCGCGGACGAAAATCGCCTTTCACTTCCGCCCACACCGGCTTCGCCCAGCGCACCACATCTTCCAGCACCCGGTTCACAAGGTTCTCCTGAAAAATTCCCAGGTTGCGGTACGACTGCAAATATTCTTTGTACGATTTCAACTCCAGGCAGACTTTATCGGGCTGATAACGCAGCGTGATCACGCCAAAATCCGGCAACCCAGTCTTCGGACACACCGACGTAAACTCCGGATCATCAATCACAATCTCATATCCCGGAAACTGGTTCGCCCAGGTCTCAATCTCCGGAAACTCAGCGTCCAACCCGGCAGCGGCATGCTCCGACGTGTAGCGTGGCTTGGTCATGCGCCCATTGTAAATGTGTCCCACACAGACGTGTACCTTGCTCGCTGGGTGCCCCATTTCTCGCGTCCCGTGCGAGAAGTGGGGCTTTTGCCGCACCGACCATCTGCGCCCGCGGAACGCCTAGGTTGGATTACGAAATGCGAGCGTTCGAATTCTGTTAATTTCTCCTTCATGGAAAAGCCGGTCCTGATCGTGATCGATATGCTGCGCGACTTTCTCGAAAGTTGGGAGCCGGGCAAAAGAGCACGGCTGGTTCACGCCATCAACGACTTGGCTGGCGTTATGCGAACTTTCTCCCATCCCATAATCTGGGTGCGCCAGGAGTTCGAGACCGACCTGCGGGACGCGTTTCGAGAGATGCGAGCCAAAGGCATTCGCATCACCATCCAAGGCACTCCAGGCTGCGAAATTCTTCCCGAACTCTCAGTTACTCCAGCCGATACCGTCGTGGTGAAGAAACGGTACAGCGCGTTTTACGGAACCGCTCTTGACGAAACTCTTGCCCGGCTCCGACCCGACGCCATCATCCTCGCCGGCATCAATACCCACGCTTGCATTCGCACCACCGCCATCGACGCCTACCAACGAGATTGGCCGGTCATCCTGGCCGGAGACTGTATTGACTCCTACGACCGTGAACATCACGAAATCTCTATGCGCTACATGAACGATAAAATTGCCGCAATCATGAGCAACGAAGAAATCCGCTCTGTGCTCCGCGCACATAAATAAAGCCCTGACGTCATTTCTCTCCCATTCTCAACCGGGGCGCCCCATTTCTCGCGTCCTGTGCGAGAAAGCCTGCCCCTGAGCGAAGTCGAAGGGTGGGGCTTTGCTTGGCGGCGAAACCTCTTGCGGCCTGGGGCTCCCCATCCGCATCTAAACTAGTACTGCCGCCAGAGCCGTCCGCGCTTCTTCGCCGAACCGCTGCGGTGGTAGATTGTTACTTGCAGTTGTTCCCGCACCGCCCTGAAAGAAAGCAGGTTGGCGAAAACAGCCTGGCGAGGGCATTTCAGCGGAAACCACTCACGAAAAAGAAGTTGGCGTCGAACAACCACAATTCGAATGGGCATCCCGCGCGCCGCCGCCGCAACACCTGGCTTGCCGCCGGAGTCATCGCCGCCGCTGTCCTCATCCCCATTTTCTCGCATCGCGCGCCTCTGATCGTCCACGTTGCCACCGTTGAGCGTGGTCCGATCCGCAGCCTGGTTTCCACCAACGGAAAGGTTGAGCCCATGGAAAAGGAAAGTTTCGAGGCTCACTCTCCCATCGCCACGGTCGTCAAGCGCCTGCTGGTCAAGGAAGGCGACCAGGTGCGCAAGGGACAGCTTCTTCTGCAACTCGACGACGCCAACATCCGCAGCCAGGCCGAGCACGCCAAGTCGCAGATGACCGCCGCGCAATCCGATCAGACCGATGTCTCCACCGGAGGCACTCACGAAGAAGTGCTCACCCTCGACGCGCTGCTGACCAAAGCTGGCAGCGAACGCGACGCCGCGCAGCGCAGTCTCGACGCCTATCGCCGCCTGCAGCAACAGGGCGCAGCCGCCCCGGGAGAAGTGAAGCAGGCGGAAGACCGCCTGCACCGCGCCCAGGCCGACCTCACCCTGCTTGAGCAAAAACAGAAAGCTCGTTACTCATCGCCCGAAATCGCCAAGGTGAACGCGCAACGTTCCGAAGCCCAGGCCGCCTACGACGCCGCCGAAGACGCGCTCAGCAAATCCAGCGTCCGTGCACCTTTCGACGGCGTCGTCTATTCCCTGCCCGTGAAGCAAGGCGCCTATGTGCAGGCGGGAGATCTGCTTCTTCAGGAGGCCGATCTCACCCGCGTGCAGGTGCGAATTTTTGTCGACGAGCCCGACCTCGGCCGCCTCTCCCCCGGACAAAAAGTTGAAGTCACCTGGGACGCTCTTCCCGCACGCGTCTGGAATGGCTCCCTCTCCACCGTGCCCTCCACCGTGAAGCTGCGCGTATCCCGCAACGTCGGCGAGGCTATCTGCATTCTCGACAATCGCGATCTGCGCCTGCTTCCCAACATCAACGTGGGAGTCGCGGTCATCACCAGCGAGCATAGCGGAGCTCTCACCCTGCAGCGCGATGCCCTCCGCATCGATGACACCAAACCTTCCGTCTACTACGTCTACCAGGTAGTCGATGGCCACCTGCGCCACCGCGAAGTTGAAATTTCACTGCAGAATCTCACCCGCGTGGAAATCACCGCCGGACTTCCCGACAACGCCGTGGTCGCGCTGACCGCCGAAGGTTCCAAGCCTCTGTCAGACGGCGCCCCGGTGAAAGTGGTCCCCTAACAAGACTCTGACTAAGCCTTCGCAAATCTCGTTTGTCGCGCCGATCTGTCATCCCGAGCGAAGCGAGGGACCTCACGCACGCCGGCGCCTGCAGCGGCTTCAAGAGGAAGTCTTGAAGCTGCTCGCGCGGTCCTCGGCTCGCTATCTGCGGAATATTGCTCACAGATTTTCCCGCGTGGCCGCTCTCTCGCTCGTCGCGGTCTCCATCGCGGCCCGCGCAGATTCCGCTGCCGACCTCCTGGCCGCCGGCCGCGTCGACGACACCATCCAAACCCTGCAACAGCAACTCGCCCACTCGCCCGACGACGCCACATCGCAGAACCTGCTCTGCCGCGCCTACTTCATGCTCGACGAATGGGACCGCGGCATCCCCGCCTGCGAGCGCGCCGTCACTCTCGATTCCACCAACGCGCTTTATCATCTCTGGCTCGGCCGCATCGACGGCGAAAAAGCCGACCGCGCCGGATTTCTCAGCGCCATAGGCCTGGCGAAAAAAGTCCGCATTGAATTCGAGCGCGCCGTTGAACTCGATCCCTCCAACGTTGCGGCCCGCACCGATCTCGCCGAGTTTTATCTCGAAGCACCCGGCATTGTCGGCGGCGGCAAAGACAAAGCCCGCGCCCAGGCCGAAGCCATCGCGCGTCTGGATCCCGCCGCCGGACACTGGGTGACCGGCCGCCTCGCCGAGCGCGCCAAAGACGAGCCTTCCGCCGAGCGCGAGTACCGCGCCGCCATTGACGCCAGCCACGGCGGCGCCCGCGCCTGGCTCAACCTCGCCATTTTTTTTCGTCACACCAACCGCCTGGACGAAATGGAGCAGGCCCTCACCACCCTGGAGTCGCGCCCGCTCGACCGCCCCGAATCGCTCATGGACGGCGCCAGCATGCTCCTCCGCACCAACCGCAATCTTCCGCTGGGCGAGCGCTTGCTGCGCCGTTACCTGCAGTCTCCCGTCGAAACCGGCCCCGCCTTCAAAGCCCACTACCTCCTCGGACAGATGCTGGAAAAACAAGGCGACCGCGCAGGCGCAGCCCGGGAATTCCGCGCCGCCCTGTCCCTGGCCCACACCTACGGCCCCGCCAGAGAGGCCCTGCACCGCGTGGAGCACTGACCGTGTAGGACGGACACTCCCTTCGGCTGCCGCTCAGGGCAGGCTTTGTCCGTCGCTTGTGACGTTGTACTTCGATTCCGGCAATAAAAATGGCGCAGAGCCCTTTTCGGCCTGCGCCATTCGTTTTTCTTCTCGACCTTCGGAATATCAAATCAGACAAGGAAAACCCCTTGACAACTTTTTCCACAGTTCCCGGTTCGTGGAGATCAGCACAAAAAAATGCGCCAGAACAGCGCTGGCGCATTCGAGTAAGAAAGGGGAAACACTCGTCAGTAGCTCATCGAGGACCCTTTCGCCGCAGGAACATCTTTGGACGTCATGTCGAACGTCAGCATGAAGCCATTCGTTCCTTTGAATTCATAGGCCTTGTCGCCCTCTTTGTATGTCTCCAGTTCATTGGGCATCATCACGAAGCCGTCGTTGCGCGGTGTCCCCCAGTACTTGACGTTCTTCAGCACAGCCGGTTCGTTCGTCATCCCCTGAAAACGCTTCAGCTTGATCTCGGCCGTCTTGCCGCCGTTGAGCGTCGCGTGCGCCTGGTCTTTATCGAAAGTCCAGGTGTCGATATCGCCCTCATCAGTCTGGAACGACTTCCACTTTACGGGAAACACATGCCCCAGGATTTCTCCGAGCGCTTGCCGTTGTTCAGGAGTCGTGCCTTTATCGAATGTGGCCACAACCCAATCCATCTGCCCCTGCGAGAAGTCTCCGCCCAGATCGCCGTGCAACCAGACCTTAGCCCCGGCGAGATCGGTGCTGCCGTAATGTCCCTTATTCACTTTGTAGGCGTTGTTGAATTTGCAGAAGTGTTCTGCCTTGCCGTTTTCGTGGTGAGCTGCGGGATGAGCGTTGAAGTAGCACATGCAGAAGTGTGGACAACTGCACGCTTCAATTGCGGTGGCGTTGATCGCCCAGTCCGAGGCCGGCGGAGAGGAATGACCTGCGCTGACGCTAAGCAGGGCGATCACGACCAGTAATGCCGTTCTGTGCATAGGAGCACCCCCTGTCGCGGGAGTATGCACCCGGTCAGCATGGAGACGCAACAAATAGTTTCTGTTGTGTGTGGAGATCAGGATTGCCGGCCGGGAGCGGCAACGCTGTCCTGAAACCCGATGTAATCCCGAACCCGCCGAAGGCTGGTGAGAGCCTGCCCCGAGCGAAGTAGAAGGGGACCTGACCTCGGACGGCGGCATTTTCGTGCACCTTGCCCACTCTCCCGGCTCCAAAGAAAATTCTCGCCCTCAGTGCGGGCGCGCCGCCGGACGGCGAAACCGTCAACTTCATGAAAGGCACGACAGTACTGGGAACGGGAACGTTAAGCGGCGGCGACGCCAGCTTCACGACCTCTTCGTTGCCGTTGGGGACGTGAGTTGTTGATGCGGTATACAGCGGTGATTTGAACTTCGCGCCCGGCACCTCGAACAAGGTGAAGGAGGTAGTGGAAAAGTGATTGGTTAAGAAACGTTCCTTGAGTCTCTGAATTCCCGCCCACCTTGAATGGGCGGGATTTTTATTTGTGCGCAAGGTTGGCAGTCAGGTAGTTCGGCGTCACCCCGCCAGAAGCACCACGCCCGCGGCCACCAGCACGGCTGCGATCCAACGTCGCCGGTCGACGCGCTCATGCAGAAATATTTTCGCGGCAAAAGCGTTGCCGATAAATGTCAGCGAGGCGGCTGCGGGAGCCACCAGGCTTACATCTCCCCAGGACAGGGCGAACAACAGGCTGAAGAATGCCACCGCCATCGCCGTCACGCCGAGGAAAAAATTCGGATTGCCCAGAACGCGGCTCACCACTGTCCATAGCCCCGAGCGGTCCCACAGGGCGTGCACGTCGCCAACTTGTTTCATGGCGCGGGCCAGAAGCACGTCGCCCACCACTGACGCGGACGCAATCGCTAGGATCGCGCACCAGACTGCAACGCCGGGGTTGAGTTCTTTCATGACACGGCCTCAGTCGAAACCCGGGTGCCCCATTTCCCGCGTTCTTTGCGAGAAATGGGGCACCCAAACCCTGATGCGGGGACGCAATGCCGTCCGCGTCTCATGAACCCGCCTCGCTCGACAGCGCGACCGGTGCGGGCTCGTTCTCACTCGCGGCGTCGATGTGCTCATGCTGCGTGAGCGAGGGCCCTCCAGCGACGAAGCCTACGCCTCCTGTGATCAGCGCGATGCCCACCCAGCGCAGCGGGCTCACTTGCTCGTGTAGTGCGAACTTCGCGACCAATGCCAGCAGCACATAGCCCAGCGACGTGGCCGGCAAAACATAAGTCAAGTCGGCCCACGAGAGCGCGTTCATGTAGGCGGCGAAGAATGCCAGCAGCAAAAGAATTCCACCGGCTACCCAGGGATTGAGCACGGCCAGAATCAAACTGAGAGGATGGTGCAACGAAACGCGGCTGGCCTGTTTCATCCCGTGAGAGAGCACGGAATCACCCGCCGCTGCGAACACGGTGACTCCCGCCAAGACCAGATACTTACGAAAGGTCACTGAGGCTCAGGTTTCAAGGTTGCAACGTTTCAAAGTTTCAAAGACGCCAAGAGGTTCGAGTGCGGGCCACCTTGAAACGTGAAACTTTGAAACCTGCATTACTATGCCTTCGCTGGCACCGCTGCGGCCGCGGCTTCATCGTTGTGCTTCTTGACCAGCTTGTTGCGCGCCGAGCGCAGCTTCATGAACGTCTTGGCTTCTTTGTAAAGACGCTTGCGGTCGTTGCTGTCAAACGCGGCTTTTCTTAAGATGCGGAAGACGGCTTTGGGACGGAAATAATATTCGTCGTAAAACCGATGCACGGCAGAAAGAATTTCGTCGGCCGAGAGCCCGGGATACTGAATGTGCGCCAACTGGTGGCCGCCTTCATCCACCATTTTGTTGTCGCCCACCATGAAGCCATTACTCACCGCGTAGTCGTAGAGTTCGGTACCGGGGTAGGCATGGGCGACCGAGACCTGGATGGTCTCCACGTCCAGTTCTTTGGCGAACGCGATGGTGTTGTTGATGGTTTCGTGCGTCTCGCCGGGCAGGCCCATGATGAAGTCGCCGTGGACCACCAGGCCCAGTTTGTGGCAATCGCGGGTGAAATCGCGCGCCCGTTCGATGGTTGCGCCCTTCTTGATGTTCTTCAGAATCTGCTGATCGCCGGATTCATAGCCCACGATTAAGAGCCGGCATCCGGCTTCCTTCATCGCTTTCAAAGTCTCGTAGTCGGTGGTGACGCGTGACGTGCACGACCACGTCAGCCCCAGAGGCTTCAACTTGGCGCACAGCTCAATGGTGCGCGCCTTCTGGATGTTGAAGGTATCGTCGTCGAAGAAAAACTCTTTGACGTTGGGCCAGAGTGTTTTGGCGTTCGCCATTTCCCGCGCTACGTCGTCGGTGGAGCGCTTGCGCCACGGATGCCCGCTGAGCGTCTGCGGCCACAGGCAGAACGTGCATTGCGCCGGGCAGCCGCGCGTGGTGTAGAGCGAAACGTAGGGATTCAGCAGGAATGGAACGTTGTAATTAGTGATGTCGAGGTCGCGCTTGTAAATCTCGGTGACGTGCGGCAGTTCATCGAGATTCTGAATCTGCGGCGCGTCGGGATTGTGAACGATCTTGCCGTCCTTCAGGAACGAAGCTCCCGCAATCTCTTCGAGCGGCTTGCCCTTGGCGTAGTCGGTGACGGCGTAATCGAATTCCTTGCGGCAGATAAAATCAATCGCGGTGCAATCGCGCAACGACTTTTCCGGAAGCACGGTCACGTGCGGCCCGACGAAGGCGATCTTGATGTTCGGATGGACCGCCTTGATGGCGGTGGCCAGCCGGATATCCCCAGGAAACCCGGGGGTACTGGTGAACAGCACCAGAAATTCATATTGCTTGGCGATCTCGATGGTCTGTTCGCCGGAGACGTGATGCGAGGGCGCATCCAGCAGCCGCGACCCCTCCAGCATCCCGGCCGGATAAGCCAGCCACACCGGGTACCAGAAACTTTCAATTTCGCGGGTGGCGGGCCAACGGGAGCCGGCGCCTCCGTCGAAGTTTTCAAACGAAGGTGGATTCAGAAACAGTGTTTTTAAGGGCATATGTTGGTGTCTGTATATTTTAGCATTCTGACGCGGTTGTCGCGCATATTCCACACGTATTGTTGCAGGTTCCCGGCCTTGGCTGATTGAGTCTATCTTACTGACAGCGCAGGGGAAAGCGGAACCTGCTTCGATCCAACAGTAGGTTGGATGCAGTGAATGGGGAAATGGTGCGTTGGGAGGGATGGTTGGACGCATGGGCAGGGATGTTGTCTGGAACGCTCCACAATCCAGCGATGAAGCGAGCGCTGAGGAAATCTCAACTGAGAGAAATCTCAACTGTGGGGACGGGGATGGAGTTCGCGGGCAGGAGTGCCCTCGCCCCATAATCAAATTCAAGATCAGCGGCAAAAGCGACGGACAAAGCCTGCCCTGAGCGGAGCCGAAGGGAGTGTCCGTCCTCGATGGGACTAGTGGCCCATGGCCCATCTTTCCAGATCGCCGGTGGCGCGGAGGAGAGCGACCTGGCTGCGTTCGAGCTCGAAGATCACGTCTTCGAGGGCGATGGAGCGTTCGCTGGCCTGGGAGCGTGCGTCGTCGAGATCGTGGAGCGTGGCGGTGCCGGCGTCCATGCGGGTCTGGACTGCCTCCACGTTTTTCTCCGCCAGCTCGGATTCGAGTTCGGCAACGTCGCGCGCGGCTTGCAGGCGCGAGACGGAGCGCTGCAGGCGAAGGGTCTCTTCCGAGACCTGATTGCGTGCGGCTTCCGCTTGCTTCTGGGCTTTGACCGCTTCGGACTCGGCTTCCTGCACCTTGGCGTGCTGGGAAAGATTCAGAAACGGAAAGTGGATGGCAATGCCGACCGTCGCGTTGTTGGGCTGGAAGCTCCCGGGCTGATAAAACTTCTGATAGTGGTTAAAGGTGGCAAGCAAGGCGTATTGGGCGGCGAAATCGACGCTGGGCCAAAGAGATCTCTGTTCCCCCTTCACGCGTAAAAACTCGGCGCGGGCATGCTCGATGGCGGCCTGGACGGCGGGATTGGTGTCGACGGCGCGGCTGGCGGCGTCTTCCACATTCAGCCCAGATTTAACTCCTCTGGTTCCTTCCGGTGAGAGTTCTTCGGTTTTTACCGACGGGAGTGCGGGCAGCGTCTCGGGATCGGGCTCGATCGAGGCTGGAGGAAGGCCAGTGAGTTTGCCGAGATGCTCGCGGAGCACGTCGGCCGAGCCGGAAGCTTCCTCGATGCGCAAGCGAATGCGAGCCAGCGAAAGCTGGGCCTTCTTGCCCTCCGTTTCGCTGTCGACCCCCTCTTTCACGCGCTGAGCCACGGCGGCTTGCATCTTCTCCGCGTCGGCCCCGGCTTCGTGCAGGCGATCCAGGCGGCGCTGACATTTGAGGAGCTCGACGTAGCTCAGGACTGCGTCCTGAATAATCTGGTTGCGCTGGTCCTTGGTGCGGAGCGCGCTGGCCTTGTAGTCGATGCCGGCGGCGTGAATAAAATCGCGCAGCGCAGGATTGAGCAGCGCGGACTGCGCGTTCACGTTGAACAGCGAGGGCGCGGCACCTTCCAGGCTGAGCGGGAAACCATCAGACCAGCCCAGTCCGGCGCCGGCGATGAGTTGCGGGATGTACTGATTGCGAACCTCGAAATACTGGGCGAGGAAACGCTTCTGGTCGGCGTCCGCGACCGCACCCGCAGTGCCGTGGGTGAGTGCCAACTCCACTACGCGCTTCAGCGGCACGGGCTCGGCTGCGAGGGAGGCAGGGAGCCGGAATAGCACCAGGAGCAGGACGGCGAGGAGTCGGGCTTGGACACGAATAATCCAACGCGCTTTCGTTTTCGTCTTCGTCTTCATCTTGTCCTCTTCGGAAGAGTCCGGAAATGATTGTACGGGCTCAGGTTCAGGGAGCGTGTTTCCGAAACATGTTCATCAGCTGGTCTACGAAGCTGGGTCACGAAGCTGGGTCACAACGTATGAGATGCCGGGGGAATCTTTAATGGCACGAGGGAGCGGGGGACGGGAATTTGGTGGGAGGTGCGCGAGTGGATGGGGCGAGTCGCCCGTCCCCACACGAGCCGTCGCTACACCAACCGTCACGTGTTAGTAGAACAGGCGCATCAGGCCGCCGGGCGGGAGATCGGGGACGAGGAATTTGTAATCGCGAATTCCGGGGGCGCGGGTTAGAGCCTCAGCGGCGAGGTAGCCGCTGCGAACCGCGCCTTCCATGGTGGCGGGCCATCTGGTGGCGGTCCAGTCGCCGGCGAGGAAGACGCGTGGCCAGGCGGTTGTGGCTGTGGGACGATGGGCGTCGATGCCGGGGCGGGGTGAGTAGGTGGCGTGGACTTCTTTGATAACGGTGGATTTGACCAGGTTGGCGGAGCGAGCCGCAGGGAAAAATTCGCGGACTTCGGCGAGAACCAGGTCGATGATTTCGGCGCGCGATTTTTCGATAAGAGATTTTGAGGAGCTGATGACGAGTTCGATGTAGCTGCCGCCCTCAGGGGTTAAAGCCCCATTGTCAGCCGGAGCCTCAACGGCACGACTGAAGTCCTGCCTTTCCGGTTCGTGCTCCTTCCGTTCATGTCCTTCTCGTTCGTAATTCTCCGGCCGGCCTCCTGAAACGCCTTTCGCTACGCTGGCGCGCCGCTGGATCCTTGATTTGTGGAACATCCATTGGATGGTGCGGTCGAGCAGAACGGCGTGATCGAGATCGGTGATCTGGCGGTCGAACCACAGATGGACGCCGGTGATGGGAGAGGTTTCGAAGTGGGTGATCTGCTCCCGCAGAGATGCGGCGTCGGGAGTTTGTGGCAAGACGCGATCGAGATTTTCGAACGGCAACGCGAGCACGAGATAGCCGAAAGCGGCCTGGGCTTTGGCGTCACTGCCGGCGAGATCGAGATGGACGAGGGCAGAATCGGCGTGAAAATTTTCCAGCGGGGTCCGGAACCGCAACTCGCCGCCGCGAGCGCGGATGTAGTCTCCGGCGGCGTCGTAGAGCGTGGTGAGCGGGACGGTGGGAACGCCCATGTGGCGGGCCGCGGGCGATTTCATGGATTCGCGAACCACCTGCGCGGCGGAGGAAATCGAAATGCGGTCCAGTTCGTCGCTGAGCGCGCTGATGAGGATGGGCTTCCAGAAACGCTCGATGGCACCGGAGGTTTGGCCGTGCTCCTGCAACCAGTCGGCGAAAGATTTTCCGGTGTCTTTCTGCGCGGTGAGGGTGAGCGGAATCATGGCGCGGGCGATGGCGAGTTTGTCTTGCGCGCTCAGAAAAGAAAAATGAAGGAATGACGGGGCGGTGTGCAGCGGCGCGGGCAGCGCCGAGGCGCGCATCACCGAGGCGCGTCCGCCGGGCTCGAGGAAAGTCATTTCGTGGTACCAGCGGATGTCCTGGTCGACGCCGATGCGCTCGTAGAAATTGATGAGATTGGTGCAGGTGCGAAACAAAACGTGCTGGCAATTGTCCACGACCTCGCCGGTGCCGGGATGCTGGTAAGAAGAAGCGCGTCCGCCGAGGAAGGGACGCTTCTCGAAAACAGTGACCCGGAAACCGGCCGCGGCGAGGGCACAGGCGGCGGCGAGCCCGGCGAGTCCGCCTCCGGCGACGGCTACCGTGGGCTGGGATGCAGTGGAGGTCATCTGGTTGAGATTAGCATTGCGCGCGAAACGGACATCTCCAGGGTGCCCCATTTCTCGCGCGTCTTTTGCGCGAGAAGCGGGGCACTCAGCGCTTGGTGCGTCCGCGCGCGCAGCGTTAGGCTATGCGCCTGAGGAAACCTTTGCCCAGGATGCGGAGCTTTTCGGAGGTGCTCAGCGAGACTTTGGCGGTGAAGACGTCGTACTGTTTTTCGGCGATTTTTTCCAGCAGGCGGCGGTAGATGGTGATCAGCACCCAGAGCGCGGGCTGGCTGTCTTCGCTGACGAAAGGGATGAGATCGTCGCCGGCGCGGTAGAACTCGCGGGCGCGGTCGGCTTCGAGGGCGAGCAAGGGGCGCAGGCGAGCGGGATCGGGCGTCGATAGAATGTCGGCGGCGGACAGGCCGAATTTCGCAAGATCTTCTTCGGGGAGGTAGACGCGGCCGAGGGCGGCATCTTCTTTGACATCGCGAATGATATTGGTGAGTTGGAAGGCCAGGCCGCAGGTTTCGGCGAGAGGTTCGGCCTCGGGATTCTTGTAGCCGAAAACGTGAATGCAGACCAAGCCGACCACGGACGCGACGCGGTAGCAGTATCCGCGGAGATCTTCGAAAGTTTTGTACTGGATGGCGAGGGCGGTTGCCCCGCCGGGCGAGGCTTCCAGAGGTAGCAGAGCGTCGACAACATCCATGGCCGTTCCGTGGGCGAGTTCGTCGAGTAATCCGGCGGGGATGTGGTAGCGGCGCTGCGCGTCGGTGAGGGCGAGAAGAATGGGATCGTCGGTGGGCTGGCCCTGCTGGGCGCGATGCAGCGCGTCGAGCCAGGTTTCGAGTTTCTGACGGCGCTCAGGAAGACTCAGGGTGGGATCGTCGGCGAGATCGTCACAACGGCGCATGAATGCGTAGACGGCGCACAGCGCTTCGCGCTTGCGGCGCGGAAGCACGAGGAAGGCATAATAAAAATTTCTCGCCGCGGTACGAGTGATGCCGCGGCAGACGGAATACGCCATCACCAGCTGCGCCGGGGCGGGGGTCCAGGGGACCGTAGCTTGCTGGGCGCTGGCGCTCATAATCCTTCAACCCCAGTTTGTTTCACCCCAGCTTGCTTAGCGCCAGTTTGTTTCACCCCAGAGCCGTTCGTATTACCTCTCCCGCCAAAGAGTTTGCCGAGGGCAGCGCGCGCCACCAGAGCCAGTTTGCGGGGCTGGGAGATTTTCGGACGATGGCCAAGCACGGCGAAGCCCTGGCGTTCGATGGCGTTCAGGATTTCCTGGCCGCCGCGAGAAAAAAGAGCGAGATCGACGGCGAGCTCGCGATCGACTTGACCGATCAGGGGCAGGCCGCGCTCGAACCAGTCGCGGGCGCGTTCCACTTCGAATTGCATCATGGCGCAGAAGGCTGGTGTGTTGCGTTGGACGGCGATGTCTTGCTCGGTGACACCGAAGCGGCGCAGGTCCTCGAGCGGGAGATAGATACGTCCCTTGGCATAGTCGACGCTGACGTCTTGCCAGAAATTGGCGAGTTGCAGCGCGCTGCAGGTGAAGTCGGAGAGTTGCTGGCGTTCGGGGTCGCGGTAACCACACAGGTAGAGCACAAGATGGCCGACGGGATTGGCGGAGTAGCGGCAATAGGCGAGCACATCGTTGAAAGTGTCGAAGCGGGTAACGGTCTGATCCTGGCGGAAGGCACGGAGCAGATCGGAAAATTCGTGCTGCGGGATATCGTAAGTCCCCACCGTTTCTGCCAGGGCTACAAACACCGGATGCCTCGGCGACCCTTCATAGCACGCGTCCAATTCGCTCTGCCATTCGTCAAGCAGAGCGAGTGAGGCGGCAGCATCGCCGACCTCGTCGGCGAGATCGTCAGAGATGCGGCAGTAAGCGTAGACGTTATAGAAATCCTGGCGCAAGCGTTTCGGCAGGAACCAAGTGGCGACCGAGAAGTTTTCGTAGTGGGTGCGGGCAAGATGAGCGCAGTAGATGCGGGATTCGCGGAGCGACGGAGCGTTGGTAGGCGTCCGGTACGACGGCGGGAGGCGGCTCCAACCGCGCAGCAGGTGCGTGTTTACAGTGCCGATTGCGGGCATACCTTTACGCGCTCATTGCGTAAGCATTTGTGAGCCTCGTCGAGATTCCCGGCCGCGCTTTCGGTGGTGTCTGCGCTTTCAGGGATCCTTCGACTCTGTGACGAATGCGCATTGGCGCACTCGTTACTCCGCTCAGGATGACAAGAGCTTGGAACCAGGTCTTTAATCAACAGTCAACAATCAACCCATCGACAATTTTCAGTGGCCGGGGATGATGGCGGTTTTAATGTCGCCGCCGCGGTTCAGCATGTGGCGCAGGACCTGCTGCAAGCGCGAGAGCGGAGCCTCCCCGGTGATGTAGTCGGTCGGCCGAATTTTCTTGGCGGCAATCAGGCCGAAGGCGCGGCGCACGGTTTCGGGCGTGTGGTGGAACGTGGCTTTCAGCGTGATCTCGGAATAGTGCAGGCGTCCAGTATCGAGCTGCACTTTGGTTCCACCGGCGCAGCCGCCGAAGAAGTTGACGGTGCCGCCCTTGCGTACCATGTCGACCGACCACTCCCACGCTTCCTGACGGCCTACTGCTTCGATGACCACGTCACAGCCGCGCTTTTGCGGCGAGAGCGCGCGCACCGCGTCCACCACGTTCGGGACCTTGGTGGTCTGCACGATCTCATGCGCGCCCATTTGTTTGGCGGCCTGAACCTGCTCGTCGCGCTTGACTACAGAAATCACGTTGCAGCCGATGGCACGGGCGACCTGAACAAACATTAATCCGATGGGGCCGCCGCCGATGATGGTGACGGTGTCGCCGATCTCGACTCCGGTTTCGTGGAGACCGCGCAGGACGCAGGCCAGAGGCTCGGTCATGGCGGCGTCTTCGAAGCTGACGTTGGCCGGAATCACCAGCATGTTGGCTTCGACGATGCGCCGGGGCACGCGAATGTATTCCGCGTAGGCGCCGTTGTTAAAGAGCAGGTCTTCGCAGAGATTCTCCTGATGCTTGGAGCAGTAGAAACACATCTGGCAGGGGGCGGAGTTCAGCGCCACCACGCGCATCCCGGTCTTGAAACCGTTGACGCCAGCGCCGACTTCCTCGATCACGCCGGCCAACTCGTGGCCAAACAACGCGGGAGGAACAATCATGCGGGCGTGATAACCGCGCTGGTAGACCTTCAGGTCCGTACCGCAGGTCAGCGCAACCTGGACTTTGACGAGGATTTCACCGTCTCCCACGCGCGGGATCGGTACTTTTTCAATCTTGAGGTCTTCTTTGCCGTACAAGACGGCAGCGGTCATTTTTCCATTCACTGCGACGTTCCTTCCAAACCTCGATACCGCCAGGGGCTAAAGCCCCGGTCTTCACTAACGCTCAGCGGCACGACTGAAGTCGTGCCCTTCCCATTACCAGCTCATTCCAGGCTGAATCAAAATCTTCAGCGACGAAGGCTGAGGATGAGCTGCCAACGCCAGGGCCTGGGCGCTTTCAATCAACGGAAAGCGGTGACTGACAAGCTGTTCCAGATCCATTTCGCGGCCCATCACAAATCGAACCGATTCTTCCTGCAGCGCCACCGAGGCGCTGTAGGACCCGACTAAAGCCTTCTCGTCCACACAGATAGCAGCCGGATCAACCACGGCCTCTCCGTGCTGCGTCTGGGCAAACAACAAAACTCGCCCCCCGGGACGGGCCGCATCCATCGCGGTCCGAATCAAACCATTCCCGCCCACCGCCAGAATCACGGCGTCGGCGCCTCGCGCTTCGGTCAACTCGCGAACACGATCGACCACGTTGGTCTGTGAAGCGTCAATGATCGACTCAAATCCGAGGCGTACCCCTATTCTAAGCCTCTCGGGATACAAATCGGAAGTAATTACGGTGGCCCCGGCTTTTCGGGCCAGAACGCTCAATAGGATGCCGATTGGACCCTGCCCGACAGCCAGGACCGTCTCGCCCGGAGCCAGGCGCAGCGCCTCGATTCCCTTCATGCAGGTGTTGACCGGCTCCACGAAACAGGCTTGCTCGAAGGAGACGCCGTCCGGAATGCGGACCGTGCCCTTCTGGACGATCCAGTCCATCACCCGGACATATTCGGCGAAACCACCTCCGGAGGGCTCGAACCCTGCCGTGCAGCCGACTTTTTTGTAGGTGGAACACTGGGCGAAGGTATTGTGCAGGCAGTAGTAACACTCGCGGCAGGGGATGTGATGAAAGACGACGACGCGGTCTCCGGGCTGGAATTCGCGCACCCCCGCGCCGACAGCGGCGACCACTCCTGAAGTTTCATGTCCGAAGATGCGGGGAGCGGAATGGGAGCCGGTCGCGATTTTCTTCAGGTCGGTGCCGCAGACTCCGCAGCTGTGCACGCGCAACAGCAATTCGCCGGGACCAATTTGGGGCAGGGGAACGGTTTCCAGGCGAACATCGTTCACGCCGCGGTAGACCGCCGCCTGCATGGTGGCAGGAACTGTCCGCATGCCATCCTGCACTGCGTATTGTCCGGCGATGGCCATAACCTCAGCTTTGATGACGACTGCAGCGTATTCGCTTCATAGCGTAGTTCTGCTTCAGCGCTTCGTTTTCAAGGACCCGCGGTGGGCGACTGGGCGGTACGGGGGTCGGCGTTGGTGAACTTCACCTGCACGGTCATGGAATCCAGATAAGGGGATTCGAGCGGGGTGAAGTGGTAAGCGGTAACCTGCAGCGAGACGTAAAAGCCATCCACTTTCATGATGCGCTGCGCCTTGGCCGGGACGGGGCCGAGCCTGTTCGGATTCAGCTGCCAGAGATTGTTCCCGGGATCGGACGAGGGCTCCTGCGACTCCAGCAGCACGTTGTTATAGATCAGGTGATGCAGGTCCGTCAACCGCACCTGCCAGGAAATGACGTGCTCCTCGCCCTCCGGGATTTCCGGAACGACGGTGAGAAGATAGCGGTCGTTGCCGTAAGTGTCTCGAATCCGGTCGAAGAAAACTGAATTCTGCGGATTGAGCTTCACCTCAAAGCTGGCGTCGGTGATATGAGTGGGACCGTGGCGGAAGCTCTCGGCATAGACAACCGCGGGCTCTTTTTGAGCGTGGCCGGCCGCTGCACAAAACAAGAGAACCGTCGCGATGAGAGTTGGCTTCATGGTCGAGTAGAAATGCTCGCGGAACCGGGCGTTTCATTTTTCAGCATTTTGTTTTTCTGCAAATCGTTTCCCGGAATCACTTTCCGGCGAATTCAGCAGCCCTCGATTCGTCTCGGCGAGCCAGGCGCTCAGCGCGATCGCGGCTCGCTTGCTGTTGCCGGCCAGGCGCAGTGCCGCCGTCCACGTCCACGGCCGGATCATGATGAAGCGCGCGAACTTGCCGGTCAGAAAATTGCCGGACGGGCCGAGGAAGCCGGTCTTGTGATTCATCCCCGGAAGCGCAAATCCAACTTCATCCGAGATGGCCTTCACGGCGGCGAAGCGTACTCCCCGCGCCGCTGCGGCCCGCGCTACCGCGGACGCTTCCATGTCCACCGCCTGGGCGTTGAACGACTTGCCTAGTTTAACCTTCTGTTCCGGCGTGGCGACAGCACCGAAAGTAACCAGGATTCCCTGGCCGGTGTCAGTCTCGACGCTGCTGGAATCGCCGGCATCGATCACACGCGTGGGGATGAGGATGTCGGCAACTTTCAGCGCGGGATCAAGTGCGCCTGCGAATCCGGCGGAGTAGATGACTTCCGGGGCGTAGAGAGCGATGACGGCCTCGGCCGCGCGGCGCGCGGGCTCGGCGCCGATGCCGCCACAGACAACGACTCGCTGGCCCTGCTCGAAGAAACGGAAAGCGCGGCCGGCGTGTTCTTTTACCACCACGGGCCAGTGGCGCAGCAGCGGGTGGAGTTCGCGCTCGAGGGCGGCGACAATGGCGATTTTTGGCGATGATGACAGGATGCCTGAACCCGCCGAGCGTTGCTCGACCTCGACGGGCGAGAGCGCCCGTCGCCACACCTACATCTAAACATACCCGTTGTTTCGGAACCATTCCACGGCGCGGCGCAGGGCATTTTCGGCTGGAATCAGCTTCCAGCCCAGGTCGCGCTCGGCTTTGGCGGAGCTGGCAAACATCTTCTTGCGGCCCATGCGGACGGCGTCGATGGTGGCGCGCGGCTCGCGATGCAGGATGCGTCCGGTGATGGTTTCGTCGACGGCGGCGGCGGCGAAGGCGAAAAAATAAGGCAACTTCACCGTCGGAGAAGATAATCCAGTGATAGCTGCCAGCTCATCGAGAATTTGTTTGAGCGTGAGATTTTCGCCGCCCAGAATGTAGCGCTCGCCACTTTTGCCTCGCTCCAGCGCGGCCACGTGTCCGCGCGCGCACTCGGTGACGTCGACCAGGTTGAGTCCGGTATCGACGTAGGCGGGGAATTTACGTTTCAGGAAATCGAGGATGATGCGTCCGGTGGGTGTGGGCTTGATGTCCTGCTCGCCCACCGGCGTCGTCGGATTCACGACGACGACATGCATGCCGGAGCGTCCGGCTTCAAGCGCGATCTGCTCGGCCATGAATTTCGAACGCTTGTAGTGGCCGATCATGTCAGCGAGCGCGACGGGAGAATCCTCGTCGGCGGGCTTTCCGTTGCGCGTGAATCCCATCGTAGCCACGCTTGAGGTGTAAACCACGCGCCGGACGCCGTTCTTGCGCGCGGACTCGAGAATGGCGCGGGTACCGTCGACGTTGGAGCGGTACATCTCATCCGGATCGCGCACCCAGAGGCGGTAATCGGCGGCGACGTGAAAGACGGTATCGCAACCGGCAATGGCTTTATCTAGCGATGCGGGATCGCGCAGATCGCCAGTGGCAGTCTCGGCGTTGAGGCCTTCGAGGTTTTTCAGGTTGCTGGTCGAGCGCACCAGCAGGCGCAATTCCGCGCCCTGCGCGGCTAGTAGGCGCGCGACGTGAGAGCCGAGGAAGCCGGTGGCGCCGGTGAGGAAGGGCTTCAAGAGTTCTCGGTTCTCAGATGTGATGACTACTGGTTGCGTAGTGGTTGGCGCCGAGAAAATGCAACGAAATGTAGGGCTCGTCGCCCACCACCCAACTGTCGTGCCCGGGCGGGCCGGGTGGAATATAAAAGAGCATCCCGGGGCGAAGTTCGTGGATGGTGCCATCCTCCATCGCGGCAGTGGCGCATCCAGAAACCACCAGGCCCACATGCTCCACCTGGCACCGCGACGCACCCACGCCGGGGCCGACGTGGACGGACCACTTCCATCCCGGCTGGTAAGTGGCGCGGCCGATGGTCATTCCCCCGATGTGAACGAGTTCGAATTTCCCTTTTTCGAAAGCTCGAATCTCGTCGGGCTGTTCGAAACGCTTCAGAACTGTCTCAAGCTGCGGCATAGCTTTAAGATCTCCGTGATCGAGAAAACGAGGGATGGATGCAAGAGTGGACATCAGGGGCTAACGCCAGAATTCTTGGCCCACCGCGGCACGGCTGAAGCCGTGCCTTTCCCAAAACCGTTTGCGAGGTCAGTTCGAAATCCAAAGAGCCAAAAGCTAATAGCTAAAGGATAAAAGCTAATTACCATTCTTCTCCATCACCTTGGCATAGGTCGTGAACGCGAGCAGCGGAAAATACTGGCGATACAGGTGATACAGAAGATAGAAAACGCGCGGGAAGCCGGTGCCGGTGAACAGAGGCTCGTCCCAGGAGCCGTCTTTCTTTTGCGTGCGCAGCAGGAAGGCAATGCCGCGAGCGACAGAATCGCTGCGAGTATCGCCGGCGGCCAATAATCCTAAAATCGCCCAGGCAGTCTGCGACGGCGTGCTCTCACCCTGCCCGCGCAGGCTTGGATCATCGTAGGATCCTACGGTTTCGCCCCATCCGCCATCGGAATTCTGCACCATGCGCAGCCACTCGGCCCCCTGCTGCACGCACGGCTCATGCAGGTCGATGCCCATGGCTTCGAAACCCCGCAGCACCAGGGCCGTGCCGTAAATATAATTCACGCCCCAGCGGCCGAACCAGCTGCCGTCGGGCTCCTGCTCGTCGCGTAGGAATTGGATCGCGCGCTTCACCGCAGGATGATTCTTGTCATAGCCGTAGGCGGCGAGCATTTCGAGGATGCGCCCGGTGATGTCGACCGTGGGCGGATCGAGCATGGCGTTGTGATCGGCAAAGGGGATGTGCTGGAAGACCATCTTGTCGTTGTCTTTGTCGAAGGAAGCCCAGCCGCCGTTCTTGCACTGCATGGAGAAAATCCAGTCGATGGCGCGCTGCACGGACTCGCGCTGGTAGCGTCCGTTGGGATGCTCGACGCGGCTCAGTCCGAGGCAAACCATGGCAGTGTCGTCCACGTCGGGGTAAAACTCGTTGTTGAATTCGAAATACCAGCCGCCGGGTTGGCCCTTCGGATTCTTTACCTTCCAGTCGCCGACGTTACGGACTTGCTTCTGCAGAATCCAGTCGGCGCACTTGACCATGCGCGGATCATTCGCCGGAACTCCGGCTTCACCCAAGGCGAAGAGGGCGTAAGCGGTGTCCCAAACGGGAGACATGCACGGCTGCATGCGGAAGGTGTCGCCTTCCTCGATGCCGAGTTTTTCGAATTCATCGAGCGCGCGAATCACCTGGGGATCGTCGAGCGAATATCCCTGGCAGCGTAGGGCGATGATCGAGTTCATGATCGAAGGGTAGATGCCGCCCAGCCCGTCGCTCATCTCGAAGCGCTCCAGCATCCACTTCTCGGCGCTCTTCAGTGCCACCGACCGCAGCGGCCGGACGTGGACGCGTTCGAACCAGTGCGTCATGCGGTCGAGACACAGGAAAAAATTCCGCCAGGAAACCAGTTTCTTCGACCAGCGTAGGTGCATGCGCGACCTTTGCATGCCGCCGACAAAAAGTTCCTCCACACCCATTTCGCGGGGAATTTTCTTGAACGGCTTCTTGGCGTAGCAGATCGAAAGCGGCACCAGAATGGCGCGCGACCAGGAAGAAATCTCGTAGATATTGAACCAGAACCAGTTGGGAAAGAGCACGATTTCCGGCGGGATGGCGGGCACAGCGTCGTAGTCGTACTGACCGAAGAAACACAGATAGATCTTGGTAAATGTATTGACCTCGGTGACGCCACCCATCTCGAGAATTTTTTTGCGGGCGCGCTGAAGGGCGGGGTGATCGGCGGTGTAGCCGGCCAGCTTCAGGCCAAAATAGGCTTTCACGGAAGCGCTGACGTTCGAGGGGCCGGCGGCGTAGATGCTCCAGCCGCCGTCTTCGTTTTGGTGCTGGAGGATATAGTTGGCGGCTTTCTGAAAACGCTCGGGATTGCCGGTGCCGAGCAACGCGTGCAGCAGGATGTAATCGGATTCGAGAGTGGTATCGGCTTCGAGCTCGCCGCACCAGTAGCCGTCTTCGTGCTGCTGCGAGAAAAGATACTTGCGGGCGGCTTCCAGAGCCGAACCGACGCGGCTGGCGAAGCCTTCAATCTTGCCGAAACGAAGTTGTGGTTCAGAGGTTAAGTTGGATTCGGGGGAGTTCGTATCCATTCGTTGTACGGCTCCGTTAGTCCGTTAATCCGCGCTGGAACTGGCCGGAGCAGCGGCGATGGCTTCGACAATCTCCGGCGGCAGGCCGAAGCGAACGTTCTCCGGCATCACTTCGAGTTCCTGCACGTTGGCGAAGCCTTTGTCGGCAAGGAATTTCACGACTTCTTCGACCAGACATTCCGGGGCCGACGCACCGGCGGTCAGCGCGATGGTTTTCACACCCTGCAGCCAATGAGGTTCAATGTCGTTGAAGCTGTCGATGAGATGGGCCTGCGTGCCAAGGTTGCGCGCGACCTCAACCAGACGGTTGGAATTGGAGCTGTTTTCCGAGCCCACGACCAGGAGCAGATCTGATTCCGAAGCGACCTGCTTCACGGCTACCTGACGGTTTTCCGTGGCGTAGCAGATATCCTGCGCGGCCGGACCTTTGATGTTGGGAAACTTGGCGCGGAGGGCGGCGATAATGTCTTTGGTCTCGTCGAGGCTGAGCGTGGTCTGGGTGAGAAAAGCGACGCGATTGGGATCGGGTACGGTCAAGTTCTTGACCTGCTGCGGCGATCCGACCACCTGCGTGACCAGAGGAGCTTCACCGAGCGTGCCGATGACCTCGTCGTGATCTTTATGGCCGATCAGGATGAGCGAATAGCCTTCTTTTGCGAACTTCACGGCTTCGACGTGCACCTTGGTGACCAGGGGGCAAGTAGCGTCGATAATGCGCAGTCCGCGCTTTACGCTGTTCTCGCGCACTTCGGGCGAGACTCCATGGGCGCTGTAGATGACGCGTTCGCCGTTGGGGACTTGTTCTTCGCTGTCGACGAAGATGGCGCCCTTGCCCTGCAACTCCTCGACAACAAAGCGGTTGTGGACGATCTCCTTGCGCACGTAGATGGGCGGCCCGAAAGCTTCGAGGGCAATGCGGACCACGTCAATGGCGCGAACCACGCCGGCGCAAAATCCCCGGGGCTTCAACAGAAGCACCACTTTTTCGTCAGTGTTGTTGAGTACTTTCGACACGATAAAGGCTTGCCCCCTCTAGTGTTTACCGCTCCCTATTAAGAGCTCTTCTTAATAGAGAACAGAACCTCTAATTCGATGCAAAATCAGGCCCGAAATGTAGCTGAACCTATCCCTCAGGGTACACGATCCCCACGGTGGCGGTAGCACTAAACTACCGGAAAGTGCCATGGTGGTCAACGTAAGCTCAAGAAAGGGCGGGGATTAGCAGCGGACGGGGAGAATCGGGTGGTGAACGGAGAGGCCCCGTTCTAGCCATTCGCCTTTATCATCTGCTCGGCGTGCTTGCGGGAGGTTTCGGTGAGTTTGGCGCCGCTGAGCATGCGGGCGACTTCTTCGGTGCGTTCGTCGCCGGTGACGGCGCGAATGCTGGTGCGGGTGCGGCCGGAAGATTCCTTTTTCTCGATCACGTAGTGGTGGTCGGCGAAGGTGGCGATCTGTGGGAGGTGGGTGACGCACAACACCTGATTCGAGCGGGCGAGGGCTTTGAGTTTTTTGCCGACGGCTTCGGCGGCGCGGCCGCCGATGCCAGTATCGATTTCGTCGAAGACCAGGGTGCGCTGGGGGGCGGGGGCTGAGGCCCCTGATTTGGGACCGCTGACGCGGCCCTGAAGGGCCGCTCTTCCACTCTTTCCGTCACGTTGGGTTCGGTTTGCGGCTCCGGATTCTACGCTGGCTTTCAGGGCGAGCATGACTCGCGATAGTTCGCCGCCGGAAGCGATGTGTTCGAGTTGACGCAGCGGCTCGCCGGGGTTGGTCGAAATCAGGTAGACGACCTGGTCGATGCCGGAGGCAGTCCAGTTCCCTTCCTCCTCGGAGCTGGTGAGCTGGATGCCGAATGCCGATTTCATGGCGAGGTCGTTGATCTCGGACTCGACCAGCTTCTCCAGCTTGCGGGCGGCCTCGGCGCGCTTCTTGGCTAAGACGCGGGCGGTGCGCAGATACTCGCCGGCGGCGTGGGCAAGTTCAACGCGGAGCTGGCGCAAGGTTTCGTCTTTGTTTTCGACCTCGTCGAGTTTGCGCGCCGCCTCCGCGCCGAACTGGATTACGTCCTGAAGCGTCGGGCCATATTTGCGCTTCAGGCGATCGAGCAGGGCGAGGCGATCTTCGACTTCGGCGAGGTGCTCGGGCGAGGCTTGAATGCCGCCGGCATAATCGCGCAGGGTTGCGCCCACGTCTTCCACGCTGATGCGTGCGGTTTCAATGGCCGAGAGAGCTTCCTGAAATTTAGGCTCGAAGCGGGAAAGTTCTTCGATCTGCTTCTGCGCGGCGCGCAGCGACGAACTGGTGGAGGCATTGCCTTCATAAAGCAGATCAAAGGCGTTCATGGCGGCGTTGTAGATTTTTTCCGCGTTGGCCAGGACGCGCTTCTGAGTTTCGAGTTGCTCGTCGTCGCCGGGCTGTAATTTTGCGTCCTCGATTTCGCGCTTCTGGAAGATCCACAAGTCGACCAGGCGGAGGCGGTCCTGCTCGCCGTGTTCGAGGTCTTCGATGCGGGTGCGAATTTGCTTCCACGCGGAGAACGCGGCGGCGGCAGGCTCGAGTTGACTGCCGGCAAAGGCATCGAGCAGCGCCAGCCGGGCGGGGCCGTCGAACGAAAGCATGGATTCGTTTTGCGCGTGAATGGTTGCGAGCCAGGGAGCAAACTGGCGAAGGACGGCCACGGTAGCGGGCTGGTTGTTAACGAAGACGCGTCCCTTGCCTCCGCTGGCGATTTCGCGGCGGAGGATGAGCGAGCCATCGTCGGACTCGTCGAGACCGTTCGATTCCAGAATGTTCGCGAGCGGGATTTCCGAGGCGGCTTCGGCTTCGAACACGGCGGAGATCACGGCGCGATCGGCGCCGGTGCGGATGACGTCGCTGGAAGCTTTTTCGCCGAGAAGCAGGGCGAGGGCATCGATGAGAATGGATTTCCCGGCGCCGGTTTCGCCGGTCAGCAGGTTGAGGCCGGGGGCGAAGGCTACGGCTACGTTGTCGATTACGGCGTAGTTTTCGAGGCGCAGTTCAAGCAGCACGGGCTGTCCTGGGTGGCGACGAGTTTGGCTGCGGAGTTGAGCGCAGGATAGCATGAAAAGCGGTTGCCAGTGGTCAGTGGTCAGTTGCCAGTTTTGCGGCGCGCGCATCAGGTACGTCCTTCCAGGTTATGTATCAGGTTATGAATGATGTACGTGCGCGCGATGTCGAGGCGGCAGTCATCTATAATTGCAAAGAGAGTTCCTCACTAAAAACCATGCCATTCCTTCCCTTGCTGGCAGCTTTCGTCGGCGGCGAAATCGTCGACATGATTTCCGATTCGGGCGCGGTCGCCAAAGTTGTGCTGGTGGTACTGCTCACCTTCAGCCTGATTTCCTGGGCGATTATTCTGACCAAGTGGGGCTTGCTGCGGCGGGCGCGGGTGCAGAGCGGGCGCTTCGTGCGCGCTTTCCGCAAGG
>Ga0209006_10000809_pt1 | contig 28826 bp, 21 predicted proteins | sample JacPin_JW_Ref_O2_FD_188567 | JGI IMG/M metagenome (GOLD analysis project Ga0209006, IMG submission 188567) | Forest soil microbial communities from Algoma, Ontario, Canada - Jack Pine, Ontario site 1_JW_Ref_O2 (SPAdes) (version 2) | ecosystem: Environmental > Terrestrial > Soil > Boreal...
CGATCCCCGACCCGAGGATTCTGTTCGTGTCGGGGTCGACGATCAGCTTCGTGAGGCCCTCGGTGGCGATGCTCGCCAAGGCCCGTCCGGAGGCGCTCCACGGGAACTTCGAGACCCGATGCGGCACATCGGAGCGTTGCGCCTCGGTCTCGGTGAGGCCGACCCACGCGATCTCGGGGTCGGTGTAGGCGACCGAGGGGATGCCGCGTACGTCGAGCTCCACGTCGTGACCGGCGATCACCTCCGCGGCGACATTGGCCTCGTGCGTTGCCTTGTGCGCGAGCATCGGCGGGCCGACGAGATCGCCGATCGCATGGATGTGCGCCACGCTCGTACGCAGCTGACGATCGACAGCGACGAAGCCGCGCTCGTCGACGCTTACGCCGGCCCGCTCGAGTCCCAGCGAGCTGCTGTTGGGAACCCGGCCGACGGCCACCAGCACGCGATCGAAAACGGCCTGCTCGGGCTCGACTCCGAGCGCCCGCCCGTCGGGGCCGAGGAGCTCCGCGCGCAGCCCACCGGGACCGGGCTCGAGCGAGCCGACGCGCGTGTTCAGGTGGATCGCCTCGTAGCGCTCGGCGATGCGTTTGCGCAGTGGCTCCACGAGGTCGGGATCGCAGCCGGGGATCAGCTGATCGGCCATCTCGATAACGGTCACGCGCGAGCCGAGCGCGTCGTACGCGGTCGCGAGCTCGAGCCCGATGATGCCCCCGCCGACCACCAGCAGGCGGCTAGGGATGTCGGTCAGCTCGAGTGCGTCCGTGGAGTCCATCACGCGCGGGTCCTCGTAGGGGATCCCGGGCAGGCGGACCGCGTGGGAGCCGGTCGCGAGGATCGCGTGATCGAAGGACACCGTCGTTCCCGCGACCGCCAGCGTATGCGCGTCGAGCAGCTCGCCGACGCCGTGGAGTACGCGCACCTTGCGGCGCTTGGCGAGCCCCTCGAGTCCTGTCGTGAGCCGCTTTACGATTCCGCGCTTCCACTCGCGCAGCGTGTCCAGATCGATCTCCGGGTCGGCGAAGGACACGCCGCTGAGCTTCGCGCGCTCGGCGTCCGCGATCACCTTGGCGACGTGCAGCAGCGCCTTGGAGGGGATGCAGCCGACGTTCAGGCAGACGCCTCCGAGTGTCTCGTGGCGCTCGACGAGGACAACGTCGAGGCCGAGGTCCGCGGCGCGGAAGGCCGCCGTGTAGCCGCCCGGGCCCGAGCCGAGCACGACCAGCTGCGCGTCGCTCACAGCAGCAGCCTGCGCATGTCGGCGAGCAGGCTCGCGAGGTGCGCGCAGAAGCGGGCGGCCGCGGCGCCGTCGATCACGCGGTGGTCATAGGACAGCGATAGCGGCAGCAGTAGCCGAGGCTGGAAGGCGGCGCCATCCCACACGGGCTTGATCGCCGAGCGCACCACACCGAGGATTGCCACCTCGGGGGCGTTGATGATCGGCGTGAACGACGTGCCGCCGATGCCGCCGAGGCTCGAGAGGGTGAACGTGGCGCCGCTCATCTGCGTCGGCGTCAGGCGCCCCGCGCGGGCGAGGCCGGAGAGCTCCGCGAGCTCGCCCGCGATCTCCAACAGGCCCTTGCGCTCGACGTCTCGCACGACCGGTACGACCAGCCCCTGGGGCGTGTCGGCGGCGAAGCCGAGGTTGTAGTAGCGCTTGAGCACGAGCTCCTCGCCGTCGAGCGAGGCGTTGAACTGGGGGTAGGCCTGCAGCGCGGCCGCGAGCGCCTTCAGGAGCAGCGCGACCATCGTCACCTTCACCTCCGACTGCTCCGCGTTCAGCTGCTTGCGGAACGCCTCTAGGTCGGTGATGTCCGCGTCCTCGTTGTGGGTGACGTGCGGAATCCGCACCCAGTTGCGCGCGAGGTTCGCGCCCGAGTTCTTCTGGATCCGGCTCAGCGGCACGCGCTCGATCTCGCCGTACTTGGCGAAGTCGATGCTCGGCCATGGCGCCAGCCCGGGTAGGTCACCGCCGGAGCCGCCAGCCGCCGGCGTCGAGGCCGTGCTCTGCAGATCCTCGAGCGTGATCCGTCCGCGCCTGCCGCTGCCCCTGACGGCGCGCAGGTCGATGCCGCGCTCGCGCGCCTGGCGGCGGACGGCGGGTCCGGCGTAGACCGAGCTCCAGTCGCCGAGGTCGGGCGCAGACGGAGCCGAGCCGTTCCCGGACACGGGCGCCTCTGCCGCGATTTGCGCCGGCTCCGGGCTCGGGCGTGTGGCCGGAGTCTCCGGCTGTGTGGCCGGCTCCGGTGTCGGCTTGCTCGTCGCGGACGCCGCCTCTCCCTCTGCCGCAGGCCCGGCGCCCTCTCCGCCAACCTCCACGCGCGCGATCGGGGTGCCCTCGGAGACCTTCTCGCCAACCCCGACGAGCAGCTCGCGCACGACGCCGGCGACCGGCGTGGGGAGCTCCATGGTGGCCTTGTCGGACTCGATCACGACGAGCGGGTCCTCGATTGCGACGGTGTCGCCGACGGCGACCAGCAGCTCGATCACGGGCACGTCGGAGAAGTCGCCGATGTCGGGCACTGCGACCTCTGTCAGCGTGTCCATGGGGGAGCTCCCTCCTGGTCGATGCCGTATCGCTCGATCGCGATCTGGGCGTCCGCGTCGCGGCCGAGGGCGTGCAGCGTGGCCAGCGTCACGTGATAACGGTCGACCTCGAAGAAGCTGCGCAGCACGCGCCGGTAGTCGCTGCGCCCGAAGCCATCGGTGCCGAGCGTCACGTACGGCCCCTTCACCCACGGCCGGATCTGCTCGGCGACCGCACGCACGTAGTCACTGGAGGCGATCACGGGCACCGTCTCCTCGCCGAGGCACTCCTGCACGTAGGGCTGGCGCGTCGCGCGCGCGGGGTGCAGGCGATTCTCGCGCTCGGCGGCGATGCCCTCGCGCTGCAGCTGCGAGAAGGAGGTGACGCTCCAGACCTCGCTGTCAACGCCGAAGTCCTCGCGCAGCAGCTCCGCGCCGGCGAGCACCTCGCGCAGGATCGCGCCGGAGCCCAGCAGGCGCGCAGCGGGCACGCCGGCGCTTGCCTGGATGCGGTGCATCCCCCGCAGGATCCCCTCTTCGGCGCCGTCGGGGATCGCCGGCTGCGGGTAGTTCTCGTTCATCACCGTCAGGTAGTAGAAGGCGTCCTCCTGCCCCTCCAGCAGCCGGCGCAGGCCGTCGTGAACGATCACCGCCAGCTCGTAGCCGAAAGCGGGGTCATAGGCGCGGCAGTTGGGGATCGTGGAGGCGAGCAGGTGGCTGTGGCCGTCCTCGTGCTGCAGGCCCTCGCCGTTGAGCGTCGTGCGTCCGGAGGTCCCGCCGATGAGAAAGCCGCGAGCGCGGCTGTCACCGGCGGCCCACGCGAGATCGCCCACGCGCTGGAAGCCGAACATGGAGTAGAAGATGTAGAACGGGATCATCGGCGTCCCGTGGTTGGTGTAGGAGGTCGCGGCCGCTAGCCACGAGGAGAACGCCCCCGGCTCGTTGATCCCCTCCTGCAGGATCTGCCCGCGGCGATCCTCCTTGTAGAACATGAGCTGCTCGGCGTCCTCAGGCTGGTAGAGCTGACCGACCTGGGAGAAGATCCCGAGCTGGCGGAACATCCCCTCCATCCCGAACGTCCGCGACTCATCGGGCACAATCGGAACGATGCGCTGGCCGAGCTGCTTGTCGCGCAGGAGCGTGGCGAGCACGCGCACGAACGCCATCGTCGTCGAGATCTCCCGCTCGCCGGTGCCGTCGAGCTGAGACTGGAACGCCGACAGCGGCGGGACCTCGAGGCTCTGCGCACGCCGGCGCCGGGCGGGGAGCGGGCCGCCGAGTGCGGCGCGGCGCTCGCGCATGAACTCGAGCTCGGGGCTGCCCGGTGGCGGTAGGTAGAGGTCGCCCGCCCGCGCCTGCGCGTCGCTCAGTGGCAGCTCGAAGCGGTCCCTGAAGGCGAGCAGCGCCTCCTCGGTCATCTTCTTCTGCTGGTGGGTGATGTTCTGGCCCTCGCCGGAGACCCCCATCCCGTAGCCCTTGATCGTCTTGGCCAGGATCACCGTCGGCTGACCGGTGTGCTCGGATGCGGCGGCGTAGGCGGCGAACACCTTGCGCGGGTCGTGCCCGCCGCGGTTCAGCGCCCACACCTGCTCGTCGCTCAAATCGGCGACCATCGCGCGCAGCTCCGGGGAGGTTCCGAAGAAGTGCTCGCGCACGAACGCGCCGTCGCGCGACTTGTACGTCTGGTAGTCGCCATCGAGGGCCTCCTCCATGCGCCGTCGCAGCAGCCCGTCCTCGTCGGCCTCCAGCAGCGGGTCCCAGCGCGAGCCCCAGACGACCTTGATCACATTCCAGCCGGCGCCGCGGAAGTTGGTCTCGAGCTCCTGGATGATCTTGCCGTTGCCTCGCACCGGGCCGTCCAGGCGCTGCAGGTTGCAGTTGACGACGAAGATCAGGTTGTCGAGGTGCTCGCGCCCGGCGAGGGAGATCGCGCCCATCGACTCGGGCTCGTCCATCTCGCCGTCGCCCATGAACGCCCACACCTTGCGCCCGGCGGTCGCCTGGATCTCGCGGCCTTCCAGGTACTTCATGAAGCGGGCCTGGTAGATCGCCATCAGCGGTCCCAGGCCCATCGACACGGTCGGGAACTGCCAGAAGTCGGGCATCAGCCACGGGTGCGGATATGAGGACAGGCCTCCTCCGGCGACCTCCTGGCGGTAGCCGCGCACACGCGCCTCCTCCAGTCGGCCTTCGAGGAAGGCGCGCGCGTAGATGCCCGGAGCCGAGTGCCCCTGGATGTAGACGAGGTCGCCGCCGTGCGCGTCGTCGGGCGCGCGCCAGAAGTGGTTGAACCCGACCTCGTAGAGCGTCGCCGCTGATTGATAGCTGGCGATGTGGCCGCCGAGCTCGGAGGACTCGCGGTTTGCCTGCAGGACGAGCGCCATCGCGTTCCAACGGACCAGCGAGCGCAGCCTGTGTTCGAGCTTGCGATCCGCCGGGATCGTCGGCTGCTCGTCGGTGGCGATCGTGTTGAGGTAGGCGGTGGTGAGGTCGCCGGGCACGCTGAGGCCGTCGTGACGGGCCTGCTGGAGCAGGGCGCTCAAGAGCTCGCCGGCGCGCTCGGCTCCCTCGACGCGCCGGACGTCGGCCAGGGCCTGCAGCCACTCCGCGGTCTCGGGCTCGTTCCGGAGACCGTCGTCGAGCTTGCTGACTGGGGAGTCGACGGAAGCCAAGGTACTAGTGTACAAGTATCCAGACGGTCCGCGTGTGTCCGTGGAGTCGTTGGCAGGCATGCGTAGACTCCTATCGGCATCGAGAGCCGCGGATTGGAGGCCCACACGAGGGTGGGCGTCCCGCTTGCATCTCTTGTCGGAGGCGGGACGATGTGCGATACTCCGAATGTCGTATTTCCAAGCATTAGGAGCTGCCGCCAGTGCCAGTGGGTGCAGTGCGGGCGAAGGCTGTCCCTTCGTCATACGAGGAGTGGTTGGAGGTCTACGGTGTGACGCCCGAGCGCGACGCCGACTTCGTGACGCTCTCCGGTGAGCCGATACGTCCCCTCTACACCGAGGCCGACCTGCCAGAGAGCTCGAACATCGGGCTGCCGGGTGGCTTCCCGTTCACCCGCGGCGTCTACCCGTCGATGTACCGCGGACGACTCTGGACGATGCGCCAGTTCGCCGGCTTCGGGACCGCGCAAGAGACGAACGAGCGCTTCCGCTATCTGCTCGATCACGGCCAGACGGGTCTCTCGACCGCGTTCGACATGCCCTCGCTGATGGGCCACGACTCCGACTCGCCGCTGTCCCTGGGCGAGGTGGGGCGCGAGGGCGTGGCGATCGACACGCTGCAGGACATGCGCACGCTGTTCGGGGGCATCGACCTGGGCGAGGTGAGCGTGTCGATGACGGTGAACGCACCGGCCGCGATCATGCTCGCCTACTACGTCGTTGCGGCCGAGGAAAGCGGCGTGCCCGCTCAGCAGCTGAGCGGCACGATCCAGGCGGACATCCTCAAGGAGTACATAGCTCAGAAGGAGTGGTGCTTCCCGATCGACCCGGCGATGCGACTGCTGGGGGACATGATCGAGTGGTGCTCTGGAAACATGCCGCGCTGGCACCCGGTGTCGATCTCCGGCTACCACATCCGGGAGGCCGGCTCGACGGCCGCACAGGAGCTCGCGTTCACGCTGAAGGATGGGCTGACCTACGTCGAGGAGGCCGTCGAGCGCGGTCTCGACGTGGATGACTTCGCGCCGCGCCTGAGCTTCTTCTTCAACGCGCAGATCGACTTCTTCGAGGAGATCGCCAAGTATCGTGCCGCCAGGCGCATATGGGCGCGCGAGCTGAGGGACACGTTCGGCGCGAAGAACCCGAAATCGTGGCTGATGCGCTTCCACACCCAGACTGCCGGGGTCTCGCTCACCGCTCAGCAGCCGCTGAACAACATCACCCGCACGGCGATCGAGGCGCTCGCGGGGGTGCTGGGCGGGACCCAGTCGCTGCACACCAACTCCTACGACGAGGCGCTCGCGCTGCCCACCGAGGAGGCCGTGCGGATCGCGCTGCGCACACAGCAGATCATCGCCCACGAGACGGGTGTGGCGAACACGATAGATCCGCTCGGCGGCAGCTACTTCGTGGAGGCGCTGACCGACGAGATCGAGGCCAAGGCTTACGAGTACTTCGCCAAGATCGACGAGCTCGGCGGGATGGTCGCCGCGGTCAAGCAGAACTACCCGCAGCGTGAGATCGCCGACGCCTCCTTCGAGCTGCAGTGCGAGATCGACGCCGGTAGGCGGATCGTCGTCGGCGTCAACTCCTACACCGAGGGGGATGACGAGTCGACGCCGATCCTACGCATCGACCCCACGCTCGAACGCAAGCAGATCGATCGTCTGCAGCTCGTGCGCGCGCGACGCGACTCGGCCGCGGTCGAGTCGGCGCTGAGCGCGCTGAAGCAGGGCGCCGCCGTCGACGGCGAGAACCTCATGCCCGGCCTGCTGGACGCTGCCCGAGCGCACACCTCGGAGGGCGAGATCGTGCAGGCGCTGCAGGAGGTCTGGGGCGATTACCGCGAAAGCCCGGTCTTCTGATCGGGCTTTGCTGCTCCGGCTCGTTCGCTTCCTTACCCGAGACCCGCCGAGAGCTCTGCGCGCTCGAAGTCGCTGAGCTCGCGCGAGCACCTGGCCTGAGGGTCCCAGGCGACCAGTACCGAGCTTCCCTCGGCCGAGACCGATCCGTCGGGCAGCAGCACCGAGTGCTCGATCGTGATGCTGCTCCGGCCGACGGCGACGATCGAGGCGCGCAGATCGACGTGGCCATCCTGGCGGCGGATCTCCCGGCGATGATCGAGCTCCACGTGGGCGAGCACGAACCGGGTCGGCTCGACCTCTCCCAGCGCGGACATCGCCGCAAGACGAACCTCAGCCAGGAAGTCGTGGTAGACGGAGTGCGAGAGATGGCCGAGACTGTCCAGGTCACCCCATCGCAACTGCATCCTCAGGTTCGCGGTGCCCGCTGCCGGGGCCTCGTCCGTCCCTACATCCGACATCCTGTATCTCGCTTTCCTCGTTGCCGGCAGAGCATGGCGCGCCGCAGCTTTGCGACCTCCCGAGCCGGCGCTCGGCGTCTATTGGCATCTACAGCGATGTAATTGCGCTTTGCGATGTAATTGCGCTTTGGTCTGACTTTTGTTAGCCTCAGGCCAGGGGAAGGATAGTTTTATAGGGATCGAGGGATCACGATGAGAGGTATGGGATATGCCTAGCGTCAGTGGGGACGATGTCCGGCGTCAGCCGTCGGCTTCCGAGCGTGCAGCGCAAGCAGCGGGACGCGTGGCGGGGAGTCGCGAGGACACTCCGGACCTCGACGAGCTCCTGCATCTGATCGCGCGCAAGGTCTGCGAGCTGCTCGGGGTCGCGCGCGCGAGCGTGTACCTACGCGACGAGCGCGGGGACTTCCGGGGGCAGGTCGGGCATGGCGAGGCGAACATCGACACGCGCGTCAAACGCCTCGTCGCGGGCGTTGCCGGCGATCGTTTCACGCGCGCCATCCTCGCGTCGAAGCAGCCGGTCGTGATCTCCAACGTCCCCAACGACCCGCGGCCGTTGCGCGCCACGATGAGGGAGTGGGGTGTGATGTCGATGCTCGGCATCCCGATGGTCCTCCACGACGAGGTCATCGGGATCCTGTTCCTCGACGATGGCGAGAACGCGCACGTGTTCTCAGCGAGCGCGCGCGAGATCGGCTCCGCCTTCGCCGAGCTCGCAGCCGTTGCCGTCTCGCAGGCACAGGGCGCAGCGCGTTTGCGGGGCAGCGTCGAGACGGTGATCCGCCAGAGCCACCGCCTACGTCGCGCGGCGGCGCTCGACGATCGCCTCAACGAGCTGAGTGCCGAGGGCGCCAGCGTACGTCGGGTCGTCGACGTGGTGGCTGAGTTGACAGGCAAGCCGGCCTGCTTCCACGACGCTCGGGGAAACAGACTCGCGCTCGCTGCGGCCGGAACCGGTGAGATGACTCCGCGGCTGCTCGACGAGGCGCATCGTGATCACCCGGCCATCGAAGACGCGCTCGCCAAGGCTGAGGGTCCAGGCGCGGTCCTCGTCGACCCGGTGCTCGACGCGGGGCTCGTGCACCGTCATCTGCTCGCCTCGGTGCGGACGGCGAATGGGCTTCACGGCCACCTCGTGATCATGGAGACCGGGACGAGGCTGAGCTCGCTGGATGCGCGTCTCGCGCAGCGCGCGGCGCAGATCCTGGCGATCGAGTTCGCGACCGAACAGCGGGCCACCGCGGCCGAGTGCGACATGCGTGCGTCGCTCGCCAGCGACCTCATTCGGGGCGATCGAGACGCGGACGCGCTGCGTCGGCGCGGTGACTTCCTGGGAGTGGACCTGGAGCGCCCGCACGTGCTGTGCCTGATCGGGGGCGCCGGGTCGGGGGATCGCGTGAGGGGAGCATCCGAGGGGCTCGCGGACGCGCTGCGTGCGCTCAACGGTGGGCAGCCGGTGCTGACGACGGACGTCGCCACCGGGGCGGCTGCGATCGTGGCGCTCGATCCATCGCTGGCGGTGCACGCGGCGGTCGCCCGGGCAAAGGCGGCGATCCACGAGGCGCTGGCCGGCATCAGGGCTGAGAGCGGGCTGCTCGTGGCGCTGTCGAGCACGGTCTGCGGTCCTGGTGGATACGCTCGCGCGGCGGCCGAGGCCGGGCAGGTTCTGCAATGCGTCGAACGGCTGGCCGGCGAGGACGGGCCCTGGGTGCTGTCCGCGGAGGACCTTGGCGCTGGCCGGCTGATGCTCGCGTCGGCGAGCGCCGAGGAGCTGGAGCGATTCGTGGGGGACGCCCTCGGCGCGTTGCTCGACGATGACGAGTCGATCGCTGCGCTGCTCACTACGCTGCAGGTGTTCTTCGAGTGCTCGCGAAGCATTCGCGGCTCATCTGTCGTCCTCGACGTTCACGAGAACACCGTCCGCTACCGCCTGACGCGGATCCACGAGCTCACGGGCCTGGACGTCGCGGCCAACTCCGACGATCAGCTCACAGCCCAGATCGCGTTGCGGGTTCTCCAGCTCCAAGGGCGCCGGCCATGGAGGTTCGTGGCGCCACAGAGCCCACGGACGGCGTTGGTGACGGAGCAGGCCAATCGCGTTGCGGCGGCGCTCGTCTGAATGTCGCCGTCGGCTCACCGCCGTGAGGTGTGAGGAGAGCTGATGGCGCACTCGATCGACAGCGATCTGCCTTACGAGGCGCGCACCCTGCCGGCGCTCTGGCGAATCAGGGTCGCTTCGGGCACGGACGCTCCGTGCCTGTGGTTCCCGGATCGGCCGCAGGAGAGCTGGGCCTCCCTCGACCGTCGGGTCCGATCGATGGCGTCGCGCCTGGCTCTCAGCGACGCCGCGGCCGGCGAGCGCGTTTGCATGCTGATGCAGAACAGCCCGGAGATGATCGTCGTGTTCCTCGCGTTGTGGCATCTGGGGCTCGTCGCCGTTCCGCTCAGCCCCCAGCTCTCGGGCGCGCTGTTGGAGGAGCGTCTTCGATCGATCGATCCGGCGCTTGTCGTCGTGGACGCCCCGCTCGTCGAGCAGCTACCAGCCGGCTGGCTGCAGGAGGGGGGCTCTCAGCGCGTGTTGGTCAACAGCGTCGAGGAGCACGGGCGCAGCTCGCTCGAGTCCGATGGCGCGGCCGATGAGGATCTTCCGAGTGTCGAGGTGCGACCGTCCGATCCCGCGCTGATCCTGTTCACCTCGGGGAGCAGCGGCGCGGCAAAGGGCTGCGTGATGTCACACCACTACGCCGTCTACTACGCGTGGGTCTTCTGGCGCTACATGGGTTACGAGGCCGACGACACGCTGTACACGTGCCTGCCCCTCAATCACTGCCACGCCCTGTTCGCGTCATGGTGGGCGAGCGTGCTGGCGGGTGCGCGACTCGCGCTGTCGACCCGCTTCAGCGCTTCACGCTACTGGCAGGAGATAGTCGAAAGCAAAGCGAGCGCGTGCAGCGCGATCGGGATGATGACCTCGATCCTGCTCGCCAGGCCGGAGAGCGAGTGGGAGTCGCGCGTCGCGGTCCGCTTGGCGCATGTCTCTGCCGAGGGGGCGCTGGCGATGCCTGAGTTCGAAAGGCGCTTCGGCGTGAAGGCCGTGACGAGCAGATATGGAAGCACCGAGGCGATGGTGTTCCCGCCCGCGGTGGGGTTGCCGCCGGTGCCCGGCCTGATCGGCCCCGCACCGGCCGACTGGGACGTCGCGCTGCTGGACGAGGACGGCCGTCCGGTGGCGGGCGGGGCGGGGGAGCTGGCGGTGCGTCCACGCGTCGCGCAGATCATGTTCGACGGCTACGTCAACGCTCCCGAGGCTACGGTCGCGGCATTCAGAGGCCTGTGGTTTCACACCGGCGATCTCGTGCGTCGTGACGACGTCGGCATGTACTGGTTCGTGGGACGCGCCACCGACACGATCCGCCGGCGCGGGGAGAACATCTCGCCGTGGGAGGTCGAGCGGATGGTGGCCCAGCAGCCGGCCGTCGCGGAAGTCGCAGCGTTCGCGCTCAGCTCCACGATCAGCGGCGAGGACCTGTGCGTCGTCGCCGTGCCTCGCGAGGCGGCTGAGCTGACCGTCGAGATGCTCGAGCGTCACTGCGAGCAGACGCTCCCTCGCTACATGCGCCCTGACCACATCTGGGTGCGCGGGGGAGAGCTTCCCAAGACTCCCTCTGACAAGGTCGACAAGGCCCGCCTGCGCTCGGAGTACGCTACAACCGAGACGTCACGCGTCGGCGCTCAGTCCTGATCGGGGGTCCTGATCGGCAGCACGAGCCGCGCGGGGTGCTCCGCGTCGTGGTGGATGCGCTGGCGTGCCACGCGCAGGTCCGACGGCGTGCCCCGCGCCGGGTTCACCCTGGTGTTCAGGTTTCGATCAAAGCGCGGGAAGTTGCTGCTCGAGATCTCCAGGCGCAGGCAGTGCCCGGACTGGAACTCATGCCCCACGTGCAGGAGCGGGATCACCACCTCTACGATCTCGCCTGCCTCGAGGAACGCCTCGTGGTCCAGGCCGTCGCGATACCTCAGGCGCACGATCCCTTCGGCCACGTTGCGGCAGTAGCCGTCGGGCTCGAGATCGACGAGCTTGCCCGTGAAGTCGGTGTCCTCGCAATCGCTCGAGACGAAGACCACGACCTGGACCTCGCCCGCGACGAGGAGGGGCTCCTCGAGCGCCGGCATGGTGTAGACAAGCACGTCCTGGCGCTCCTCGACTGAGCGCTGGTCCACCACGCCCGCCATTCCGAGCGGTGGGCACAGCGTCCTGCCGCCCATCGTCGGGACGGGGTCGTTGGGGTCATAGCTGAACTCGTCGTGAGGGGCAGATGCCGCATTCGGCTCCCACGTCAGCCACCCGTCGCCAAAGCGCGTGTTGGCCGCACCGGCGCTCGCGAGGTAGAGGTCTCGCTGCTCGTGTGGCGCAGGCCAGCTCTTGGCCCCCACCCAGCGGTCGGAGCCGGTCTCGAAGAACGACACACGTGGCTCGGATGCGATGGAGGTCTCGTCTCCTCGCAGCCATCGGTCAAACCAGCGACGGCCGATCTCGCTGTTCAGCCGAAAGCCGTTGGGGGCGGTCGGTCCGAAGTCGATCTCACCAGCGGTCGACGGGCGCGGGCTCATGTACGCCTCGTGGTCCCACGGGCCGAGGATGAACCTGCTCTCGCCGCTGACTCGCGGGTCGTCGTGTGTTGCGAGCGCCCGCTCCAATGCGGTGTGTCCGACGCCGAAGTTGTCGAAGAAGCCGCTCACGTGCAGGACGGGCACCCGCAGCGCATCGATCCTCTCGACGACGTCGGCACGACGCCATTCCTCGCTCGTGTCCCTACGGTCGACCCAGTCCTCCCAGAACGGCACGAGCTCGGGCTGCAGTCCCGGCATCTCCAGGACGGGCAGATGGTCGATCACGCGGCGGGGACGCCCGGCGGCGGCGGTCAGCGTCCTTGAGAGGCTCTCGCGGGTGTCCTCGTCGTAGTCGCTGCGATACAGCGTCTGCCATGCGCCGCGCGTGAGCCAGAAGAACATGAAGGACAGCTCGAGGGCGCCGTTGGTGCGCACCCACCCCTCCGGCATCAGGGCGCCACCCATGTAGGAGAAGACCGTGTCGAGATGGGGCGGAGCCGCCACGGCGACCTGCAACGCTGCGTTGGCGGCGTAGGAGTTCCCGTACACGCCCACATGTCCGTCGCACCACGGCTGGGCGGCGGCCCACTCGACTGTGTCGTAGCCGTCGTCGGACTCGTGGACGAACGGCTGCCACTCACCCATCGAGCCGAAGCGCCCACGACAATCCTGCACGACGACGACGTAGCCGGCCTCGACGGCGTCGATCAGATCAATCGTGGCCGCGTGCAGGTAGAGCGCGTTGAGGTGCTTGTCGTAGGGAGTTCGCTGGATCAGCGCGGGCCCGGGCGTGCCGTGCTCGCCTCGGTAGACATCGGTGGCGAGGGCGATCCCGTCGCGCATCGTGACCATCACGTCTCGTTCGATCTTCATCGTCCTGAGTCTCTCGGTGTGCCCGCCCGAAGCAAAGGCGCGCGGCCGGCCGGATTGGAGATTGCTACAGCGCGATCCGTAGCGGGCTGCCAGCTCCGCGTCGATCGGGGCGAGACTGCTCTGCATGGGGATGGCTTCGAGGACTCGCCTCGACTGGCGTGGCTATGGCCTTCGCGAGGGCCGGTGCGGTGACGCCTTCATGTGCGCGAAACGCCCGAGCTGCGGCCGTAGGTTGACAGCGCCCAGTATATCTGTTTACACTTCCGCCGCTGTCCGCAACCATGCTTGTGCGGCTTGATCGCAGTGTTGCTGGGCGCTATTTAGGCATTGGGGATTTGTGCCGGACTTTCTAATGAAAGCAATTGTCAACACTGGGAGGATCGATCAGATGCCGGAGACAAACGAGGTGCCCGGGGACGGGCACTCAGGAGGGCGGGCAGCGCGCCCGGCAGGAAGGAAGGGGGGCTCGAGGCCCCGGGGGCTGGCGTTCGTGTTGGCCGTCGTCCTGGTTCCGTTGGCGCTCGCCGCGTGCGGCTCGTCCAACTCGAACACCAGCTCCACCACGACCACCAGCAGTTCCTCGTCCAGCTCTTCGGGCTCCTCGGCCGCTGTCGCCTCGGCGACCACCGCGGTCGAAGAACTGGAGAAACGGCCCACGACCTTCACCGTACCTCCGCTTCCGAAGAAGCCGCCCACAGGCAAGACGATCGACTACGTGTCGTGCGGGGTGCCCGTCTGCATCGCCACGGGCAACGTCGTCCGCGAAGCGGCCGAAGCCGTCGGCTGGCACTACAAGTTCCTGAACGCCGGCCTGACCCCGGCGAGCGTGGCGGCTGCCTACGAACAGGCTGTGATCGATGACCCCGCGGGGATCATCGGCACGGGCGGGTTCTCGCCGGAACTGTTCGTGCACCAGCTCGCCAAACTCAAGGAAAAAGGCGTCCCGGTGGTGCTCAACATCACGGAAAACCCGAAGAACCTTCCCGGCGTGACGTACATCCAGGCCGGAGCGGAAGCGCAGAAGGAGAAGGGCGAAGAGATCGGCAAATGGGTCCTGTCCGACTCAAAGGGCAAAGACGCTCACGTCGGCATCATCAGCACGCCGGCGACGCCCGTCTACTCCCACGCCCACAAGTCGATCGAAGAATCGATGAGCTCGGCGAACTGCGAATCGTGCAGCGTGACGACCTACTCGTTCGCGGAGCCTGACATCGGCACCAAGCTGCCGACCGAGATCGTCACGTTCCTACGTACACACCCGGAAATCAACTACCTGTTCTTCGACTTCGCCAACGAGACCGATGGAGTCCCGTCGGCGCTGGCGAGTGCGGGCCTGTCAAGCAAGGTGAAGCTGACCACGACCGACAGCGGCGCGATCGAAGACGAATACCTCAAGAAAGGCCAGGTCTCAGTCACTGCGGCCGACCCGTGGCCGGAAGCGTACTGGGGGATGTTCGACATCATCCTGCGTACAGAGCAGGGCGCCCCGCTGACGCCGGCGGAAGAAATCGTCTACCCGCGCATGCTGTTCACGGGTAGCAACGTGATCGTCTCGCCGAACACGGCGCCGCCGCCGCTCGTCGCCGACTACCAGGAAGTCTGGAAGAAGGCGTGGCATGCCGGGTAGTAGTGGTCAGTTGCTTGCCGTCGAAGGCATCTCGATGTCATTCGACGGCAAGTGGGCCCTCCGGGACGTCGATCTGGCGATCCCGGAGGGCACCATCCACGGGCTGATCGGACACAACGGCTCGGGGAAGTCGACGCTCGTGCGGATCCTGGCCGGGTATCACCACCAGACCGGCGGCACGGTGCGCCTTGGCTCTGACGTGCTGCCGGCCGGGTCCCCGGCCGGCAGACACGGCCTCGGCCTGCGCTTCGTGCACCAGGAACTCGGGCTCGTCTCGCAGTTCACCGGTCTCGAGAACTTCGGCCTCGGCGGTGGCTATGACCGCACACGCTGGCGCACGATCGACTGGCGTCGGCAGCGGCGGCGCATGCGTGAGGTGATGGAGCTGCTCAACTGCGACCTGCCCACGGATGAGCCCGTCTCCAGCCTCAGCGCGGTGCAGCGCAGCCTGATCGCGATCGCGCGCGCAATCGGCGCGGGGACAGGGCCGGAGAGCGCACGCCTTCTGGTGCTCGACGAGCCGACGACGACGCTCGAGGGCCCCGAGACCGAGCAGCTCTTCCGCGTCGTGAGGAACCTCGCAGGGTCCGGCATCGGTGTCCTCTACATCTCCCACCACCTCAGTGACGTGATCGACCTCTGCTCGGAGGTGACCGTGCTGCGTGATGGTCGGGTCGTGGAGATCCTTCGCACCGAGGGCGCCACGCGCTCGCATCTGGTGAGCGCGCTGCTCGGCCCGGCCGCCGCGTCCGCTCCCGAGGACGTGGCGCTGGCGACCGACGATCTCCTCGAGCGGCCCGTCCACGATCGTGACGTGCCGGCGTTCGCGGTCACCGGCCTGCGCTCCGAGCTGCTTTCCGGCGTTGACCTCGAGGTCTTTCACGGCGAATGCGTGTGCGTGCTCGGCCTCACGGGCTCAGGGCGCGAGGAACTCGCCTACGCGGCCGCCGGTGCGGTGGCCAGCGAGGCGGACACGATCGAGGTCGAGGGCAAAGAGGTCGCCCGCCTGGATCCTTCGGACTGCCGCGAGCTGGGGATCGCGCTCGTACCGGGCAACCGCCTGCCGGGCAGCATGGTCCTCGACTTCAGCTTGCGAGAGAACCTGAGCTTCGCCTCGCTCAAGGAGAACACGAAGCGGCTCGGACTCGTCGACCGCAAGCGCGAGACCGCGATCACGCGCGAGTGGATCGAGCGCTTCGACATCAAGCCCGACGACCCCGAGTTCAGCTCCCGCCACATGAGCGGAGGCAACAAGCAGAAGATGATTCTCGCCAAGTGGTTGAACATCGAGCCGTCGGTGATGATCATCGACGAGCCGACCGCCGGCGTCGACGTCGGCGCCGCCAAGGCGCTGCTCGGCACCCTGCGGGTGATCGCCGATGGAGGCGCGGCGCTGCTGGTGTCCACGTCTGAAATCGACGACGCGCTGGCGATTGCCGATCGGATCGTGATCCTGCACGAGGGGAGGATTCGCGCGGAGCTGCGCCGAGGCGTCGACGAGCTCACCGAAGAGACGGTCATGCTGGCGATGGCGGAACGCGACGAGCCTCAGGCGCTCGGCGTGCCGGCGGCCGTCGGCGCAAATGCGGATGAACCGAAAGGACTGCAATGAGCGCTGAACCGATGAGCACGCCCAAGCGCTCCGTGTGGGTGCGGCGGATCGGCCCGCGCAACGCGGGGGCGGTCTACGTGTGGATCCTCCTGATCATCGTCTTCTCGGTCGTGAGCCCGCACCTGTTCTTCAGCGGGGAAACGGTCAAGGAGGTGCTCAACCAGTACTCGATCACTGGGCTGATCGCACTCGCGCTCGTGCTGCCGCTGGCGGCGGGGGTCTACGACCTCTCCGTTGGCGCCACGGCCGGCATCTCCGGGATCATGGCCGCCTGGTGTCTGGCCAACGTCTCTACCAGTCCCGTGCTCGCGGTGGTCGTGGGGCTCGCCGCGGCCCTTGGCGCCGGGGTCATCAACTCGATCGTCGTGCTGGGCATGGGCGTCGACTCGTTCATCGGAACGCTCGCGACGAGCAGCATCTACACGGCGATCGCCGTCGCCGTGTCGGGAGAACAGCCGATCAGCGAACACGTCAACGGCGCGTTCAGCAACAACATCGCCCTGAGGAACATCGGCGGCGTCACGATCCCCGTGCTGTACATGGTGGTGATCCTGCTGGTGCTCGCCTACGTGCTCGAGCGATCTGTGTTCGGCCGGCACACCTATGCGATCGGGTTCGACCCGGAGGTCGCCCGCCTGGGCGGCGTGCGCGTGCGCTCGGCCCAGGCGATCAGCCTGATCTCGTGCTCGCTGATCGCGGGGGTCGCCGGGATCACCGAGGCAGCGGTGCTCGGCGCCGGCTCCTCCGAATCAGGACCCAACTACCTGCTGCCCGGGTTTGCGGCGGCGTTCCTCGGCGCGACGCAGTTCCGTCACGGCCGCTTCAACCCGTGGGGCGCGGTGGTCGCGGTGCTGCTGCTCGGGACCGGTGACGTCGGGCTGCTGACGGTGGGGGCGCCGAGCTGGTCGCCGGATGTCTTCGAGGGAGTCATGCTGATCGCCGCCGTCGCGTTGACCTCGGCGAAAGGCTTCGGACCGCTGCCACGGCTGCGCCGGCGCTCAAAACCCCTGCCCACCGTGGAGGCGCCGCCCCCGCCCGAGGGGCGGCTCGACAAAGAGGCCGACGAGAGCGAGACGAGCACCGGAGCAGGCGTGCAGTGACGCCGAGCTTCGACGGGCAGTCGGCGCTCGTAACCGGCGGCGCGTCGGGCATCGGACGCGCGTGCGCGAGCGCCCTCGCGCACGCCGGCGCACGTGTGCTCGTGGCCGACCGTGACCAGGAGGGCGCCGAGCGGGTGGCGGCGGAGCTGCCCGGCGCGGTCGCGTTCGCACTCGATGTGACCGATCCGGATGCGTGTCGCGCGGCTGTCGAGCGCGCCGCCGAGCTGACCGGGAGGCTCAGCCTCGCCGCCAACTGCGCGGGCAGTGCGATGCCGGGCGCGACGACGGCGGCGCTGGCCCCCGAGGACTGGCGCGCGTGGCTTGCGGTGTTCCTCGACGGCGTCTTCTACTGCCTGCAGCCGGAGATCGTGGCGATGAGCGAGCACGGTGGCGCGATCGTCAACATCTCCTCGATCAACGGGCTCGTGGGCCGAGCCGGATTCCCGCATTACTCCGCCGCCAAGCACGGTGTGATCGGGCTCACGCGAAGCAGCGCCCTCGAGTGCGCCACGGCCGGCGTCCGTGTGAACGCGGTCTGCCCCGGCTACGTGCGCACGCCGGCGATCGAACGCCTCGGCGAGGAGACGATCGCGAAGGCGGCGGCACGACACCCCATCGGGCGCATCGGTAGGCCCGAGGAGATCGCCGCGATGGTCGCGTTCCTGCTCTCCGAGGACGCCTCGTTCTGCACGGGCGGCGCCTATCCGGTCGACGGCGGGTTCACGGCCGGCTGGTCGATGTCGGCCGCTTGAGCGTTCATCGGGACGATTGCTGGGACTCGCTCGCGACGAGCGGCTGCGGGTACGGCAGCGGTTCGCCCTCGAGCCCGGCGAGCAGGTTCTCGACGCTCCGCTGTGTCATCGCGGCGCGGGCCTTGTGGGTGGCGCTGCCGATGTGCGGCAGCACGATCAGGTTCGGCGCGCCGAGCAGAGGATCCTCAGGCGCCGGTGGCTCGGGGTCGGTGACGTCGAGGCCCGCGCCCCCGAGATGGCCACTCTCGAGCGCGATCCGCAGTGCCGTCTGGTCGATCAGCCCGCCGCGGCTCGTGTTGATCAAGATCGCGCCCGGTCGCATCGCCCGCAGGGTCGCGGCGTCGATCAGATGGCGGGTGGCTGCAGTCAGCGGCGCGTGCAGCGAGACCACGTCGGCTCCCGCCAGCGACGTGCGCAGCTCGGTCGTGCGCCCCACGAGCGTGACGTCCATGCCGAATGCCTCCGCTCGCGTCGCCACAGCTCGGCCGATGCGCCCGGGCCCGACGATCGCAAGCGTCGCTCCGCGCAGCTCCAGGCCGAGCCAGCCGGCGGGCTCCCACGTGCGCCACTCCCCGCTTCTTGCATGTTGCTCGGCGGCGGGCAGGTGGCGCGCGACGGCGAGCATCAGCGCGATCGTCAGGTCCGCCGTCGCGTCCGTGAGGACGTCCGGGGTGCGGCCGACCACGATGCCCCGCTCCGCTGCCGCGGCGAGGTCGATGTTGTCGCAGCCGACTGCGAAGTTGGAGATCACGCGAAGCTCTCTCGCCGAGGCGAGCAGCTCCGCGTCGATGCGATCCGTCAGCAGGCAGAGCAGGCCCTCGGCGTCGCGAACGTGCTCGATCAGCCAATCCCGTCCGGGTGGCAGCTCTCCTGGCCAGACCTCCACCTCGTGGCGCTCGCTCAGGCGAGCCAACTCGGCGCCCGGGAGCGCTCGTGTGACGAGGCATCGAGCCACCGTCAGCCCGCTTTCACCGGGCGCCGGGCGCAGTCGGACAGCTCGCCGTGAGGTGTCATCGCGGCCCAGCCTATCGTCCGATCGCACCGGTTCGGCCGATCGCCCTATGGTAGGCTCGACCTCGGTTCTCGTAGATCCGATTAACGGAGGGGCGAGGGGTTTGGAGGCTGCGGTGGACAGTAGGCACCCGGCGTGTGCGCCCGCTCGCGCGCGCTGCGCACCCACGGCTGAACGGAGCGTCTCGTGAGCGACACCGCCGTCCCGCGCTTCGACTACGACCTGCTTTCGCCGGAGGTCCGCGACGACCCGTATCCGCTGTATGAACGCCTGCGCGAGGCGTCGCGGATCCACTGGAGCGAGAAGCTCGGCGGCTGGGGTCTGACGCGCTACGACGACGTGCGCGCGGCGCTCGACATCCCCGAGCTCTCGGCCGCCCGCTTCAGCCCTTACCTGGAGATCATGCGTGCCTCGGAGGACCCTGACCCGGTGAGCCTCGAGCTCTACGAAGGACTGCAGGCGTGGTTCACCTTCGCCGACCCGCCCTACCACACGCGTCTGCGCAGCCTGACTCGCGGCGTCATGTCGGGCCCGATGAAGGCGATGACCGTAAGCGTCGACGAGCTGGTCGGCGAGCTGCTGGACAGCGCCGAGGAACGCGGCGAGATAGACGTCGTCGCCGACCTCGCCCGTCCGGCTTCGATTGGAGCTGTCGTGAAGCTGCTCGGTGTGCCCTCCGCCGATAAAGAGCTGTTCACCGAGTGGTCGGAGATGCTGACCGAGTACATCGGCGGCGCGATCGACGTACCCAATCGCCGCGAACGCGCGCGCACGGCGCTCAGAGAACTGAGCGACTATCTCGACGCGCTGGTCTCCGACCGTCGCTCCAGCCCCGGCGAGGATCTGATCAGCGCGCTGATTGCCGCTCGCAACAACGGCGACTCGCTGTCCTCCGAGGAGGTCGTGGCCACGGCCGCGATGCTCCTGTTCGCAGGGCACGGGAGCAGCACGAACGCGGTCGGCAACGGGCTGCTCGCGCTCCTGCGCAACCCCGTGCAGCGCGATGCGCTTGCGGACGGCGCGGTCACCGCCGAGCGCGCCGTCGAGGAGATCCTGCGCTACGACTCGCCGGTTCAGGTGACGGTCAGGAACGCCGATCGTGACGGTGCGCTCGACTGCCCGGAGATCGCCGCCGGAGACCGCGTGTTCCTGTTCGTCGCGTCGGCCAACCGCGACGGCGAGCGGGTCGATAGCCCGAACGAGTTCGACCTCGGGCGCGAGAAAGCCGCGCACATCACGTTCGGCTACGGAATCCACTTCTGCATCGGCGCGCCGCTCGCGCGGATCGAGGTGCCGCTCGTGTTCAAGCGGCTCTTCGAGCGCTTCAAGAGCATCGAGCTCACCGAGTCCGAGCTGCACTGGCAGCCGACCGTGGGCTTCCGCGGGCTCAAGGAGCTGCCGGTGGCGGTGCGCGCGTGAGCATCGGGCGCAGCAGGCGGGACGCGTCGATGGACAGCGCCGCGCTGTCGGTCTGATCTGGCCGGTGTGACGCGATGAACGTGGGGGAGATCAGCGCTCGGGAGGCTGCGCGGCGACCGCACAAGGAGGCGATCGTCGACCCCGTACGTGGGCGACGCGTGACGTATGCCGAGCTCGAGCGCCGCGTGGCGGCGCTCGCCCGCGCGCTGGATGCCGATGCTCGCGTCGAGCGCGGCGATCGGGTCGTGATGCTCGCGACGAACTGTGTCGAGTACTTCGAGGTCTACTTTGCCGCCGCTCGCGCGGGGCTGATCGCGCAGGGCCTCAACTGGCGGCTGGCCGGCGAGGAGCTCGCGCGGATCATCGACAGCGTCGAGCCGGTCGCGTTCATCTGCGACGGCGAGTTCGCCGCCCAGGCCGAGCTGCTCCAGGGCCGTGTGGACATACCGATCTGGCTGTCGTTCGGCGAGCAGGGCGACGGCTCCTATGACGAGTACGTCGAGGCCGGCGCGCGGCGCGAGCAGCTGCTCCCCGCCGGAGATCCCGACCGCGGCATCCTGATCGTCTACACCGGCGGCACGACCGGCGAGGCGAAGGGTGCGCTGCACACCGATCGTGGCTGTGTCGCCGCGATGGTCAACAACACCGTCGCTGAGCGGATCGTTCCCGCCGACCGCTACCTGGTCCAGGGGCAGATGTTCCACAGCGCTGCGATCCTCGCGTTCAACTACCTGATGAACGGCGCCACCCTCGTGTTGCTGCCGCGCTTCGAGCCCGAGCTGTCGGTGCAAACGGTCGAGGCTGAGCGCATCAGCGCGTCCCTGGCGTTTCCCGCGATGCTCAACTACATCCTGGCGGTCGCTGAAAGCGGCGCATTCGACCTCTCGAGCCTGCGCAACCTGCAGTACGGAGGCGGCCCGATGGCGCCTGAGGTGATCCTCGCGACGATGGATGCGCTGGGCTGCTCGTTGATCCAGAACTACGGATCGAGCGAGCACGTGGGCGTCACGTTCCTCTCCCAGGAGGATCACCGCGATGCCCACGCCGGGCGCAACGTGCACCGGCTGCGCTCGTGTGGTCGCGAGGCGCTGCTCACGCGGGTGACGCTGCTCGACGAGCGCGGCGCGGTGGTCCCCCACGACGGCGAGACGGCGGGCGAGATATACGTCCGCGCGCCCTCGAACATGGCGGGCTACTGGCGTCGTCCCGACCTGACGGCCGCGATCACCCGCGGGCCGTGGCAGGGCACGGGCGACCTGGCGGTGTGGGACGAGGACGGCTACCTGTATGTGGTGGGCCGTGTCAAGGACGTGATCATCTCCGGCGGGGAGAACATCTACCCGATTCAGGTCGAGAACGCGATCGCAGGCCATCCAGACGTGCTCGAGGTCGCCGTCGTCGGCATGCCCGACGAGCTCTGGGGCGAATCGGTGGCGGCATACGTGGTGCTGAAGGCCGGCACGGAGGCGACCGAGGCGAGCTTGCAGGAGTCGGTCCGCGACGTGCTCGGCTCCTACCAGAAGCCAAAGACCGTTCGCTTCCTGGGCGAGCTGCCCAAGAGCGCGGCGGGGAAGGTTGAAAAGGGAGCGCTGCGAGCGCTCCACGAGACGCCGCCGAGTGAGCCCGCGCAGGCGGGCGAAGCTTCCTAGAGCGGCCACGAGCGAGAAGAGGGAGCGGCATGGCAGGCGACACGAGCACGGTGGGCTGGGGGGAGTTGAGCGGCGGCAAGGGTGCGCGGCCGATCGAGTTCAAGTCGGAGGAACGGATCGTCCTGCGCGGTTGGTTGAAGCTCCCGGTGGGATCTGGGCCGCATCCGCTGGTGATCATGGCGCACGGCTTCGGCGGCCTGAAGGAGTGGACGATCCCACAGGCCGCCGACGCGTTCGTCGAGGCCGGCATCGCCGCGATGGCATTCGACTACCGGAACTTCGGCGACAGCGACGGGGCACCGCGGGAGGAGGTCGACCACCCCGGGCAGATCGCCGACTGGCAGAGCGCGGTCAGCTTCGCCGCGACGCTGCACGAGGTCGACCCCGAGCGGATCGGGGTGTGGGGCACGAGCCTGGGCGGGCGCAACGTGCTGATCCTCGGCGGGCTGGAGCGGCGCCTGAGGTGCGTGGTCGCGCAGGTGCCGGCGATCGATTGGGCCGACACGGTGCTGCATCACCAGAACAACGCCAGCCAGCGCGAGGAGCTGCTGGCGGCACTCGAGGAGGACCGGCGCGATCGGTTCCTCGGCAGGGAGCCGAAATACGTCCAGAACCAGACCAAACCGGGCACCGAGACGGCGACGTTCTTCGAAACGCTGGGCGAGGCCGAGCGGCGCAACTGGAAGGGGCGGCTGACGCTGCGCTCCTACGAGCCGAACGTGGCCTCCAACGCGCGACCGTTCGTGCCCCTGATCTCCCCGACGCCGCTGCTGATGATCCTGGTCGAGGAAGACATCATCACGCCGACCGCCACGCAGCTCGAGGCATACGAGGCGGCGCTGGAGCCGAAGTCGCTGGTGCTGCTCCCGGGTCGTCACTACGACGTGTACGCCTCGCCGCTGAAGGAGCGTGCGATCGCGGCGGCGCGCGACTGGCTCGTGGAGCAGTTGAAGTGAGCGCTCCGGGCCTCGCGGGCAGGTTTGCCGGGCAGGTCGCCTACGTGCTCGGCGGCGGCACCGAGGGACCGCCTGAGGCGATCGGCAACGGGCGCGCAATCGCCCAGCGGCTCGCCCTCGAGGGCGCCGCCGTGGCGGTCGTGGACCGCGATCTCGACAGCGCCCGCACGACGCTCGAGCGCTGTCCGAACGGCGGCTGCGCGATCGCCGCCGACGCCGCGAATGCCGAGGACTGTCTCGCTGCGGTCGCCGCCGCGGAGCGCCAGCTCGGCCCGATCGACGTGGTGGTCTGCTCGGTCGGCATCGAGCTGGCCGATCGGCCGCAGCTGGATCAGGTCACGCTCGAGCAGTGGCAGACGATCAACGACATCAACGTCCGCTCGCACTGGCTGACCGTGAAGGCGGCGCTCCCGGGGATGCTCGCTCGCGGCGCCGGCGCGTTCGTGTTCGTTGGCTCGACCGGCGGCGTCACCGGATCGGGTGCGTACGGCGTCACGAAGGCGGCGCTCCACGGGCTCGCGCGCGGTGTGGCCTCCAGCTACGGCGCGCGCGGCATCCGCTCGAACGTCGTCGTGCCGGGGGTGATCGAGACACCGATGCTGCGCCGCCTGTATGGAGAGGGCGCTGAGGTGGAGCCCGTGCGGCGCAGGATGCTGCCGCTCGGACGCGCAGGGACCCCCGAGGAGGTCGCGGGCGCCGTCGCGTTCCTCGCTTCCGCCGACGCCGGCTACGTCAACGGCCAGGTGCTCGCTGTCGACGGCGGGCTCACCACGCGGAGCTTCCTCGCGCTCAACGACGATCAGCTCTCCGGGTTGGGCCTCGCGGTGGCGGAGGAGACGTAGGGCCGCGACTTCGCGCGCTAGTCGAGCTGGTCGTAGGCGGACAGCGTGAGGAACTCGGGGAAGTCCTCCTCGAGCGCGTTCGCCTCGAACAGCTCGCGTGTCGTCTCCGGGCGGCCTCGCCGCCAGACGTCCTCGCCGACCTCCGCGCGGATGCGGCGCATCTCCTCCTCGAGCATCTCCCGCACGAGCTCGCGTGTGACCGTGCGTCCGTCGTCGAGCTCGACGCCCTGCTTCACCCACTGCCAGACCTGGGCGCGACAGATCTCAGCGGTTGCGGCGTCCTCCATGAGGTTGTCGATCGCCGCCGCGCCGCGGCCGCCGAGCCAGAAGGAGAGGTACTGGAAGCCGACGCTGACGTCGCTGCGCAGCCCGGCCGCGGTGATCGTGCCCGGTGTGTCCGACACGGCAAGCAGCTCGGCCGCGCTCACCTCGACGTCGCTGCGCCTGCGCGAGATCTGGTTGGGAGCCGAGCCGAGCACCGCGTCGAACTCGCGCATGGCGACCTCGACCACGTCGGGGTGCGCGACCCACGTGCCGTCGAACCCGTCGGCGGCCTCGCGCCCCTTGTCTGCCTGCACGGCGGCGATCGCGCGCGCGTTCGCCTCGGGGTCGCGCCGCGATGGGATCAGCGCCGCCATCCCGCCCATCGCAAAAGTGCCGCGGCGGTGGCAGGTCTTCACGAGCAGCTCGGTGTAGGCGCGCATGAACGGGACCGTCATCGTCACCGCCGCGCGGTCCGGCAGTACGAAGTCAGGGCGCTCGCGAAAGCACTTGATCGCCGAGAACATGTAGTCCCAGCGTCCGGCGTTCAGGCCGTAGGAGTGCTCGCGCAGCTCCCACAGGATCTCGTCCATCTGGAAGGCAGCCGGGTAGGTCTCGATCAGCACGGTCGCGCGGATGCTTCCGCGCGGCACCCCGAGCAGGTCCTGCGCGCTGAGGAAGATGTCGTTCCACAGGCGTGCCTCCTCGTGGTGCTCGAGCTTCGGCAGGTAGAGGTACGGGGCCGATCCTCGTTCGAGCAGCGGTTGGGCGCAGTGAAAGAAGAACAGGCCGAAGTCGACCAGCGCGCCGGCGAGCGGCTCGTCGTCGGCGCGGATGTGGCGCTCGGGCAGGTGCCAGCCACGCGGTCTGATCAGCATCGTCGCCGGGTGCTCTGCGAGCTCATAGTGGCGCCCGTCTGAGCTCTCGTGGCTGATCGTCCCGCGCACCGCGTCGCGCACGTTGCGCTGCCCCTGCACGACGTTCTGCCAGGTGGGTGAGGTCGCGTCCTCGAAGTCGGCCATGAAGCCGCGCGCCCCCGAGTTCAGGGCGTTGATCATCATCTTGCGGTCGGTCGGCCCGGTGATCTCGACGCGGCGATCGGCGTAGTCCGCACGCGGTGCGGCGACCGTCCAGTCCTGCTCGCGGATCGCGCGCGTGCCGGGGAGGAAGTCGAGCGTCCCGCCGCGACGAAGCGCTTCGTGGCGCTCCGCGCGTGCGGCCAGGAGCTGCTCGCGGCGGCGACGGAAGCGGCCGTGTAGCTCCGCGAGGAACGCGAGCGCGTCAGGCGAGAGGATCGAAGCCGGCTCCGCCGTCTCTGCGGGGGGCGTCGTGACTTCCAGAGGTGCTGCCGTGCTCATCGAGTGCTCCTCTCAGCTGGCGCCAACGGGGCTGGACGCCCTGTCTCCTCTTGACCTACGCGACCACACTCGATAATGTGTGGAGGTCGGACAGAAGGATGTCAGACTATATTGAGTCCGAGGGATTGAGGGAGTAGTTGGGGATGGGTACGCGCGTTGACGTCGTGGATCCGGCCGCCAGTCGCGATCAGGCTGTGGGCACGGACTTCAGCTTCATCGACTGCGACATCCACCCGCACTTCCAGAACGGGTTGCACGACCTCGCGCCCTACCTCGACGACGCGTGGCGCCAGCGGCTCGGTGTCAGCGACCCGTCGGGCTCGGCCTGGGAAAACATGGTGCCCGCCACCAAGTACGGCATCCCCCGCAACGAGTATTGGAAGCCCCCGGGAGGCGTCATGCGTCGTGACAGCGTCAATCCTGATGGCTCCGCGCCGTCATCGGACCCGAGCTTCGTGGCGGAGCAGCTGCTGGACGCCTGTGGCGTGACGCGCGGACTGCTGATCGGTGGCAACGTGCTCTCCATCGGCGCGATCCCGAACGCGGACATCGCGATCGCGATTGCGCACGCTTACAACGACTGGATGCGCGAGCGCTGGCTCGAGGTCGACGAACGCTTCCTCGGTGCTGCCCTCGTCGCGGTCCAAGACCCCATCGTCGCGGCCGAAGAGGTCGAGCGCGTGAAGTCGTGGCCGGGCATCGCAGCCGTGTTCATGTCGCCGAACCGAATGCTGATGGGCGACCGCTACTACTACCCGGTGTACGAAGCGGCCGAAGCGGCGGGCCTGCCGATCGTGGCGCACCCGCAGGGCGTCGAGGGCCTGTTCTCCAACGCGCCGTCGATCGCGGGCGGCATTCCCTCCTACTACATCGAGCTCAAGCAGACCACCAGCCACCACATCGCCGAGGCCAACTCCAACAGCCTGATCGCGCATGGGGTTTTCGAGCGGTTCCCCAAGCTGAAAGTTGCGTTCCTCGAGTCCGGCTTCCTGTGGCTGCTGGAGAACATGTGGCGCCTGGACCACAACTGGAAGGCGCTGCGCGAGGACACGCCCTGGCTGAAGCGGCTGCCGAGCGAATACATCTTCGATCACATTCGCGTGTCCACGCAGCCGTTCCCCGAGGGCTCGCGCAAGGACATGCTCGCGCTGCTGGAGATGATGCAGGCCGACCGCCTACTGATGTCCTCCTCGGACTATCCGCATTGGGACTTCGACGATCCGCTGAAGGTTCTGCGGACGCTGCCCCGCGAGCTGCGCCAGAAGATCTGCATCGACAACCCGAGAGAGTTCTTCGGGCCTCGCGCGAGGCTCTGACCCCGACCCGGACAGGAGTCGCCATGGAGAAAAAGAAGTCGACCTTCCGCAGCCGGATTCTCGCGGGCGAGATGCAGATCGGCATGACCTGCCTGCTCGGAGCGGAGGTGCTCGAGATCGCGGCCGTGCGTGGGCTCGACTTCGCCTGGATGGACATGGAGCACGCGCCGAGGACCGTCCACGACATCGTCGACTTCGCCCGGGCGGCGGACGCGCAGGACATTCCCCTGATGGTGCGGCTGCCGGCTTTGGATGCGACGATCGCGACTGCCGTGCTCGACGCCGGCGCGATTGGCTACCTCGTTCCCCACGTACAGACGGCCGAGCAGGCTGCGCAGGCGGTCGCTTTCGCGAAGTACGCGCCGCGGGGCGAGCGCGGCATGTGCCACCAGACGCGTTCGGCCAACTACACCGAGTGGGCCGGGTGGGCGGAGGTCTGGCCGAAGGCGAACGAGGAGACCGTGGTGGGAGTGATCGTGGAGGACCCCGTCGGGGTCGAGAACCTCGAGGAGATCTGCGCGGTCGAGGATCTCGACATCGTCTGGCTGGGGGCCGGGGACTACTCGCAGACGCTCGGCATCGGCGGCGCGCACACCGACGAGCTGATCATGCAGGCGAGGTTGCGCACCTTCGAGATGTGCAAGAAGTACGGCAAGGTCGCCTACTGCCAGCTGCCGGTGCTGGGCGCTCAGGAGGCCTTCGAGATGTGGTACGAGCACGGCCTGCGGTTCTTCACCTGGCCCGACGCGTCGATCTTCGCCGAGGCGCTCACGGGGCTGCTGGAGGGGGCGCGTGACAGCGTCGCCGTCGGTGTCTGACGCGCCTGCGCCGCCAGGCGCGCGGAGGGTCCACAGATGAGCGTCCGGGAGAGGCGTCGCGTGGCGGTCTGCGCGACCAGCGAGCTGCCGGTGGGCGCACGCAGGCTGATCACCGTTGACGGCCGCCCGATCGCGTGCTTCAACGTCCAGGGCGACTACTACGCGATCGGCGCGCGCTGCCCCCATCGCGGCGCCGGCCTGATCGACGGCACCGTGTGCGGGACGATGCTCGAGTCCGACCCGCACGAGTACCGCTACGGGCGCGACCAGCAACTGCTCCGATGCCCGTGGCACGGCTGGCAGTTCGAGCTGCGCAGCGGCCGCTCGATCACCGACGCGCGCACCGGCGTTCCCAGCTACCCCGTCGAGGTCGTCGACGGGGAGATACAGATCCTCCTCGATGTCTGAGCTAGAGGACGACGTGCGTGAGCTCGTCGAGCGCCAGGCGATCGTGGATGTCATCAACGACTACTGCCACTACGTCGATCTCAAGGACTTCGACACCATGGTCGAGAAGGTGTGGGCGCTCGACGGCAGCGACGCTCATGGTGAACGCCTGGTGAAGGGCCGCGAGGCGATCCGCGACTGGTATGAGCGGGAGGGCACGCCCAACCTCTCCGCGAACGTGCACGCGATCAGCAACGTGATGGTGCAGCGCGACGGGGAGCGCGCGAAGATGATCTCGCTCGTCCTCTCGTGGGCGTGGACGAAGGAGACCGACAGCGCCGGCCCGCTGCGTCCCGCCGACTACGCGACGGCCTCCCGTTACAACGACGAGCTCAGCAAGTACCCGGAGGGCTGGCGGATCGACCGCCGCTTCGTGACCCCGGCCGCGGAAAGCGTGATCGCGATCGGCGCTGTGCCCGAGAGCCAGCGCCATCTGCGTGCGCGCGCCGCAAAGCTCGACGCCGAGGCGGCACGGCGCTGAGCGGAAACGAGCAGCTTCTACATGACAACAACCCCGGAAGGAGGCAGCAATGTCCCTTGAGGAAGATGTGCGCGACCTGGTGGAGCGCCAGGCGATCGTCGATGTGATCAACGACTACTGCTACTACGTCGATCTGAAGGACTTCGACACGATGGTCGAGAAGGTGTTCGCAGTAGA
>Ga0209006_10000811_pt1 | contig 28723 bp, 28 predicted proteins | sample JacPin_JW_Ref_O2_FD_188567 | JGI IMG/M metagenome (GOLD analysis project Ga0209006, IMG submission 188567) | Forest soil microbial communities from Algoma, Ontario, Canada - Jack Pine, Ontario site 1_JW_Ref_O2 (SPAdes) (version 2) | ecosystem: Environmental > Terrestrial > Soil > Boreal...
CGGAACGATCCACGGCTTCTTGGCAAGCAGCCAAGCAAGCGCGAGCTGAGCAGGTGTCACCTTCCTCTTTTCCGCGAATTTGCTGAGCAGATCAACCAAGGCCTGGTTAGTTTTACGGTTCTCCGGGTTAAAGCGTGGGATGGTGTTGCGGAAATCCGTCTTATCGAACTTCGTATCGGCGTTGATCTTGCCCGTCAGAAAACCCTTACCAAGCGGAGCAAATGGAACGAATCCGATCCCGAGTTCTTCAAGCATCGGCAACACCTCTTCTTCCGGCTGCCTCCACCAGAGCGAGTACTCGCTCTGAAGTGCGGCGACCGGCTGAACCGCATGTGCGCGACGGATCGTCTGCGCTCCCGCTTCAGAAAGGCCGAAGTGCTTAACCTTACCTTGTTGGATGAGCTGCTTCACCGCTCCCGCCACTTCTTCGATCGGCACGTTTAGATCGACACGATGTTGGTAGAACAGATCGATCGCGTCCAACTTGAGCCGCTTGAGCGACGCCTCCGCGACCATCCTGATGTGCTCAGGGCGACTATTGAAGCTGCTCCACTTGCCTCCATCGGCAGGATTCGGCTCTAAGCCGAACTTCGTTGCGATCGCCACCTTCCCACGGAAGGGAGCTAGAGCTTCGCCCACTAGTTCTTCGTTCGTGAATGGACCGTAGATTTCTGCGGTATCGAAGAATGTGACCCCGCGTTCGACTGCCGCTCGAATCAGCGAGATCCCGTCCTTCTTGTGCATGGCGGGACCTAAGTTAAAACTCATTCCCATACAGCCGAGTCCGATCGCCGATACTTCAAGGTCGCCGTTTCCAAGTTTGCGTTTCTGCATTGTTTCTCCTTTGGGGTGTTTCTCTCATCTCCAAGGCTAAGATCAGGCGTTGTGGAACCGGTATCCTGATCCTTCCGATTCATTGCCTATTCCTGTCGCTCCCTACGATTTCGTGCAGATCGATTCCCGATTCAGCGCTATTCTTGATCCACAGAGGGAGCACTTCGTGATACACGCGGGAAATCAGAAGATTACAAACAAAGAGCAGCCTCCACGCGTCGCTGAGTTGAGGCAAGAACTCCGGCGCAAGATTGCTGCCCACACTCTGAACGCAGGAGCCCATGCAACCGCGATACCAAGCCTCACCCTGTACCACCGAACTGCACCGGGTGCCTGCTATCCCGCAATGTTTGAGCCCAGCCTCACCGTCTTCGTTCAAGGGCGAAAGCGCATAACCCTTGCCGGAACGACGTACCTGTGCGACGAATCGACCCTCGTCCTGAGCTCCGTCGACGTGCCGGTGGTCAGCCAAATCGTCGCAGCAAGCGAGCACGTTCCCTTGCTCTCGTTGCATCTCAAATTCAATATGGCATTAGTGCGGGAAATTCATAGCCAGGAGGAGTTCCATGCACCTAATGGTTCTTCCCCAGCTCGTGGCATCACGATTGGGAAAACGACCGTTGATCTGCTGCAGCCCTTTTGTCGGCTTTTGGACCTTCTTGACGCTCCAGAGGACATACCGTTCCTTAGCAATCTGATCCAGCGTGAGATCGTGTATCGCTTACTTCGAGGACCTCACGGAGAGCGGCTGCGCGCGATCGCGACGCTGGGCGATCAGAGTCACAGAACAGCGAAAGCCATCGCTTGGCTTAGAGTCAATTACACGAAACCTTTGCACGTGGAGGAACTCGCGGAAGTTGCACGCATGGGAATGTCAACCCTGCATCATCATTTTCGCGCGTTGACGGCGATGAGCCCGCTTCAATACCAGAAACAGCTTCGATTGGTCGCCGCGCGAGAACGAATGCTTGTTGAAGGGATCGATGCCGCAAGTGCGGCGTTCGAAGTCGGATACGAGAGCGCGAGTCAGTTCAACCGCGAGTACAAGCGCTTCTTCGGTCAACCGCCCATGCGGGACATCAAGGTGCGTCGGCTGTCCGGCTCCGAAATGGTGAGCGACTAAAACTCGTGCAGTTCATTCTGAGCAATTTAACGGATTCGCGTCATCTCAATGAGGTGTTCTTGAGCACCTTTTAGTCTTACGACGCGAGGCTCGAATCAGCGATAACCCGTCACGTTGTTTGGTCAACTGCGTTCATGGTTTGCGGAGATTAGACGGCTTATTCTCCGCATGTTATGCGGTGAATGCTTGCTTCTGCGGAGATGTGCTCACGTTGAGACGGGACGACCTAGCTATGATCCGCGCGATTTGTTGAAGCTGAATTGCTGCACCATAAACTTCTAGTGCCGAGCCCGTATGTTTGAAATATGTTTGGCGCTATGCTGTCACCGGCATCATCATACTGCGGATCTGATCCGACTCTCGAGGAAACACCAATAAAATCGATCGCTCGATTAGTCATAGCAGTAGTGGCAGTTATGTTCGCGGTCGCCACCCTGTGTCCTGCGCAGAACGTCAAGCCGACCGACCTGCAAGGGGGCGGCGTTCAATGGCAAGAAGATCGAGATGAAGGACAAGGGAGAGGTCGCTTACCTCCTGCTCATCTTTCCACGCATGCCTTCTTCTTATCAGGAGGTGTTGTGGAAACAAGGGAGTTTTCTGGTACTGGGCTGGCTTACTCCTGGGTTGAATCTGCGTCTAAACCCAAGGAACCGCCGCCCGACTCCATTCGTACGATCGAATGCAGGCTGCTGCTAGGGACCCTTCGGACCTCCACACTGTCGAGGCCCTGTTGCGCGAATTTCTAGAATATGAGTCGATGAAATGACGGAAAACTGCCTTGATGCTGGCCATGATCACTGAAAAGAAAGGATTGCATGACTGAATTAAGGCTACGGCGAAACACAGGCATCTTCGGATTGGTCGCCACGCTCATCTCGCTGACGCAGTTACCGCTCTACTTTATCTACCCAGGTGCGCCCCCACAGTGGGACATCCTCACGCGCGTTATGGTGAGTATCATCGGGAGCGCGATCCTCATCGTTTTTCTGGTGGGCTTCCGGCTGGTTCTTCGCCAGGAAATTCTGGAAATGGAGTGGGCCTCCACGATTGCACTCGTCTCCGGGCTGATGTGGCTGACGTTCAGCTCCGTGGCCCAATCGATGGAAGCTGGAACTGCGATTGTGTCTAAGATTCCAATCGATCCGACGGTGGATGGTGTCCTCGCCCCAGGCCAATTTCTCATGTTTGGATCCATTGGCCGGCTTATGACGACCCTGTTTCTGTCCGCATCGGGTTTCGCAATATTGCGCGGACGCCTCATGCCAGCCTGGCTTGGCTGGTTAGCCTGGATTATCGCTGTGGTCAACCTCGCGTTTGTTCCAGCCATGTTCTTCGGTCCCGACGCGGCTCAGTTTTACAGCGCGGTCGGGTGGGGCACGACGGCAACGGCTCCATGCCTCGTCCTATGCTGGATCCTCATAGTGAGCATCATCTTGATCAGAACTCCCGCCGGGCCTGAGGCCTAACACCATACCTCGATCGCGATTGCCAGGACTCTTTGCACGGACGCCTTGGACCGAGGTTAGAAATCTTTCGCCCTTATAACTCCCTCTTGACCTCCTTGAGGAGACTGAGGATACGGTGAACAAGCGGCTCTACATTGCCACGCGACCATAGAGCAAATGTGTCTAACGGTCCGATGGAAAGACCTGGAGTTCGTAATACGACCCCATCAGGAACAAAGTCTTTTGCAGAAGATGGAAGGAACATATACCCCCCCCGGGCCTTTGTAAGATTAACCCCGGTCTGAAAATGCTCCGCCATTTGATATCTGTCCAGCGGCATGGGATTCTTCAGAAAGGCCTCCGCGATCATTTGGTGCACACTCGGCAGCAAGTCTTTCGAGGGCATGATGAGGAGGTCGCCTTTGAGGTCTCTTAAGCTCATGTACTTCGTGCGGGCTGCCCTATGTCCTTTTGGGAAAGCTATAACAAGTCTCTCCCGAATCACCGGGAGGCACCGTCGACCCACCCGAAGCGAAGGTGTAATCTTCCTGCCTACTTGCCGCCACGCAGTCGGCGATATCGCCCGATCAACGCGTTAGTCGAGCCATCGTGCTTGAGCTGGGGTTCTGCGGAACTCTGTAACTCGGGAATGATTCGTTGCGCCAGCACCTTGCCGAGCTCCACTCCCCACTGGTCGAAGGAGTCGATGTTCCAAATGGCGCCCTGCGTGAAAACACTGTGTTCGTACAGTGCCACTAGCGAACCCACGGCTCGCGGCGTCAGTTTTTCAACCAGGATCAGGTTGGTGGGCCGGTTGCCTTCAAAAACGCGGAACGGAACTTGAAAGTCGGGCACGCGTTCGGCCTTCACTTCTTCGGCCGTCTTGCCGAAAGCCAGCGCCTCCGCCTGCGCGAACAGATTCGCCATCAGAAAATCGTGATGGTCTTTAAAGTCGCTGAGCGGCTGGCAGAATCCGATCAGGTCGCACGGGATAAGCTTGGTGCCTTGATGGATGAGCTGGTAAAACGAGTGCTGCCCGTCGGTTCCGGGCTCACCCCAGATGATCGGCCCGGTCTGGTAGCTCACGGGCTGACGGTCGAGATCTACGTGCTTGCCATTGCTCTCCATCTGCAGTTGTTGCAAGTAAGCAGGAAAGCGCTTGAGATTGTCCGAGTACGGCATGATGCCGATGGTTTGCGCGCCAAAAAAATTGTTGTACCAGACAGTAAGCAGGCCCATCAGCAACGGAAGATTCTTCTCCGGCGGCGCGCTGCGGAAGTGCTCGTCCATGTCGCGGAATCCGCCGAGCAGATCCTCGAACCCCTTCGGGCCGATGGCGATCATGGTGGAAAGTCCGATCGCGGAATCCATCGAATAGCGCCCTCCGACCCAGTCCCAAAATCCGAACATGTTGGCCGTATCGATTCCGAACTTGGCGACGCCTTCCGCGTTGGTTGAGACCGCGACGAAGTGCTTGGCTACAGCCGCATCGTTGTTGAGCGCGTCCACGATCCAGCGTCGTGCCGTGGCAGCGTTGGTCATGGTTTCCAGCGTGGTGAAAGTCTTCGAAGACAGAACGAATAAAGTTTCCGCGGGATCAAGGTCGTGTGTGGCTTCGGCGAACGCGGCGCCGTCCACATTCGCAACAAAGCGGAACGTCATGGCACGGTCGGTAAACGTACGCAGCGCGTCGTAGGCCATCTCGGGCCCCAGGTACGAGCCGCCGATGCCAACGTTGATCACGTTCTTGATGGTTTTACCGGTGTGGCCCTTCCAGTCTCCGCTGCGCACACGGTTCGAGAACGCGGCCATCTTATCCAGCACCGCGTGTACCTCCGGAACCACGTCTACACCTTCCACCTTGATCTGCGTGCCTTTTGGAGCGCGCAGGGCAACGTGCAGCACAGCCCGGTTTTCCGTGATGTTGATCTTCTCGCCGCGAAACATGGCGTCGCGACGCTCAGCCACACCTCGCTCTTTGGCTAACTGGAGCAGCAGTTGAATCGTTTCATCCGTAATTCGGTTCTTCGAGTAGTCCAGGTAAAGGCCGGCGCCCTCGGCAACCAATCGCTGGCCGCGGCCGGAATCATCGGCAAACAGCCGCCGAAGGTGTACTTCCTTGATCTTGTCGTAGTGCGCCTGCAGCGCATGCCACGACGGCGCATCGATCAGTCGCTGGGTCATTGCCGGCTCCGTTTCATGGTTCTTAGTAAAGTTTTGGATTGCTCACCGTCCATCGTCAGAGAAGATTACTGGCTCACAAATCTATGACGCGGCCTTAAACAATTTCGCAAGATTATCGATGTCCGTTGCATTGGCGTCGCCGATCACGAAATAGCGAAGCCCGCCTTGGCTCCACGTTTCCATGTTGAACGGCGAGTTCTTCGGGGAGAGAACATTCTCGCCCCAGCTGGCTGACAATTTCATCGATCGTTCCTGAAACACGAGCACGGAAATATGGTGCTTTCGTATATCGTAGATCAGATGCGCACCCGGCGTTTGGTCAAGATAGGCCATCCGGCCTCCAAGCAGCGAGAACTCGGTGTTTTGGAGTTCCGGTAAATTAAACGCGAATGGGATCTTTCCCTGGAACCAGGGTTTCACCGTGTGCCGATCCGTGGAAACTACATCCACCGGAGATGAACTGGCCATTGTCGCAACGTGCAAATCTGCAATCTCGCTGTAAGTCTGGTCTCTGCCCGATCGGGATACCAGATAGCTTGCAGCTAACCACCCCACGACCAGAGCGACGGCGGTCGCTGCCGCCAAAGTCCATCGCAGACCGAAACTGCGCTGTGGTGGGGCGGCAATGCTCTTCTGAATCCGTTTCCGAAGGTCAGCAGTGGGAGTAAAACGTTTTCCCGCAACCCGAATCGCCCGCTTCACTTGCACGCGCGTAAGGGCATCCGCCGAGCAAGAAGGGCAGCCGCGCACGTGAGCGTCGAAGACGCGCATCTCCTCCTCGGGAAGCTCACCGTCCAGGTAGGTATCGAGTTCTGCCTTCCAGGAGTCACAACCCATGGTTCACCGTGAATTCATCCTTCTTAAGGCCCTGGCCGCAACTCGGCACGCAACATTTTTCTTGCACGGGATAAACGGGACATCACCGTGCCGATCGGGATGCCGAGTGTGGCCGAGATCTCCTGATACGACATCTCCTCCACCTCACACAGCAGCAGCACCTCGCGATAGGCGACGGGCAGGTGCTCCATCGCCTGCTGCACCCGTTGCCAATCCGAGCGTTGCAACAGAATGCTCTCCGGCGTTTCTTCCGTCGTGGGGAGGACCTCCTCTTCGCCCTCGACATCGATCGGCATGGTAGCACTTGCCTTCAGCCGGGTGCGGGAGGTCAGGAACGTGTTTCGCAGAATCTTGTAGATCCAGGCTCGAAAGTTTGTTCCCTGCCGGAAAGAAGAGAATCCTTTCAGCGCCTTGGCATACGTTTCCTGCGCCAGGTCCTCGGCTTCTTGCCGGTCCTGCGTAAGCCAGCAGGCAAAATTATAGAGCCCTTCGAAGTGGGGCAGGGCCAGTTGTTCGAACGATTCCAACCGCAAGCTCGTTTCTGACACGCACACTAGAGTAAACCAGCCGGCGATCGTTTTATCGCCATCGCTGCCAGAACGTTCCCGCGGAGAAGGTCCAGGTGCCGTCAGTTCTGCACAACAGTGCCGTCCGCTAGAAAGCCTGCCCGTCTCCGTCAATCAGGTAAACTTCCATAGCACGCTCCGCGTCGACCCCAGCCGATCATGACCAACAACGAGTCCGCCGAAATCGTTCGTCACTACGAAGACGCCGACGAAGCCTCGCGCCTGCGCACCGGATGGTTTCAACTCGAGCACGCGCGCACTCAAGAACTGATCCTGCGTCATTTGCCACCTCCGCCGGTCACCGTGATCGACGCTGGTGGCGGAGCTGGCGCGTACGCCTGCTGGCTCGCGTCGCTTGGATACCAGGTTCACGTCATCGACCCTGTGCCCAAACATGTCGAGCAAGCACGAGCAGCGTCAGCCCGCCAGCCGACAAATCCATTGGCTTCCGCCGAAATCGGCGACGCGCGCCGCCTTCCGCACGCCGATTCCACCGCCGAAGCAGTTCTGCTCCTCGGCCCTCTCTATCACCTCACCAACCGCGACGACCGTCTCGCCGCTCTCCGCGAGGTCCACCGCGTGCTTCGTCCCGGCGGCTTGCTCTGGGCAGCGGCCATCAGCCACTTTGCCTCGTTGTTCGATTCTCTGGCCCACGGTTTTTTCGACGATCCCGTTTTCGCTCCGATTCTGGCCCGTGACTTGGAAGAAGGCCAGCACCGTAACCCAACCACCAATCCGGTGTATTTCACCGACGCGTTCTTTCATCGCCCCGGGGAACTCTCGCGAGATGTGCTCGCCGCTGGATTTAAGTTGGTGGAGTTAGTCGCCATCGAAGGACCGGGCTGGCTCGCGCGCGATTTCGACCGCCTCTGGGCCGATCCCGCGCAACGCGAGCGTCTGCTCGCAGCGGTGAGAAAAGTAGAACGCGAACCGTCCGTGCTCGGCGCCAGTTCCCACATCATGGCGATCGCAAGGAAATAACCCGCCATAAGTCAGCGTTATCATCCGGAGCGCGGCCGTTTCTCAGGCGTAGCGAAAGCTTGCCCTGAGCGAAGTCGAAAGGGATCTCGTGCTCATCGACTCCCGCCCATTCACACTGACCCCACCGAAGTCCCTAATACTTCACAATCGCCGCAAACGATTTCGCATCCAGCGATGCTCCGCCCACGAGCGCGCCGTCGATCTCTTCCTGCGCCATCAGCGTCGCCGCGTTCTCCGGCTTCACCGATCCCCCGTAAAGAATGCGCAACTTGCCGGCAAACTCGTCGCCAAAAATCTCAGTAACCTCGCGCCGGATCACGGCATGCGCCTCCGCCGCAATTTCCGGAGTGGCCGTCTTACCCGTGCCAATGGCCCAGACCGGCTCATAGGCCACAACAAGCTTCGCCGCCTTCTTCGCCGAAACAGCGTGAAAGGCCCGCACGCATTGCCTCCGCAGCACATCGTCCGTTAATCCCGCTTCGCGTTCTTCCAAGACTTCGCCCACACAGCAGATCGGCGTGAGCCCGGCTTCCAGCGCGGCTTTCAAGCGAAGATTCACCGTGTCATCGGTTTCTCCAAAATACTGCCGCCGCTCCGAGTGTCCGACAATGACGTGCTTTACACCCAGGGCGAGCAACATGGCAGCAGAAATCTCGCCCGTAAAAGCTCCTTCTTCCTTCCAGTGAACGTTCTGCCCACCAATGGCGACGTTCGATCCCTTCGCCGCCGCCATCGCGTCCGCCAGATCGATATACGGGGGGCACACCACAATCTCGTCGCGCGTATGCCCCGCCACGAGCGGCAGAAAATCGCGGAGAAAGTCGCGAGTCTGATCGGGCGTCTTATACATCTTCCAGTTGGCGGTGATTACTTTTGTTCTCATGACTGAGCCTTTTCGATTCTGAATGGGGAAGTGGTGTTCAAACGTTCAAGTTTGTCGGCCGCTCGCTGATAGGCGCGAACCGTCGAGACGTCGAAGAGCACGAACCGACACAGAGTTACGTGCTTCGCGGACGCGAGCGCATCGAGCGTCGCAGAAATCGCGATTGGAGCCGCTTCGGCCACTGGATATCCGTACGCCCCCGTCGAGATCGCGGGAAATGCCAGCGAGGCGAGAGCATGATCGTCGGCTAAACGGACCGATTCGCGATGGCAGCTGGCCAAGACCTCGGCTACGCCGGGTTCGCCCGCGCGATAGACGGGGCCGACGGTGTGAATGACATGCTTCGCCGAGAGCTGTCCGCCCGTGGTGATGACCGCCTTGCCAGCCGGCAGCGTTCCGATTTTGCTCACGATTGCGCGACACTCGGCAAGAATGGCAGGGCCCCCGGCGTGATGAATTGCCCCATCGACCCCGCCGCCACCCAAGAGATAGGAGTTCGCTGCATTCACAATCGCGTCGGTGGTTTCTTCCGTGAGATCGGCGGGACCATGAATCTCAATCGCTTTGCCCCGGTCGAGCACGAGTCGCGTGGTGGAGTTTTGCGTGGTGGTGCCCAAAGCTTTCACTTCTTATCCGTCAGCGCCTCAACTCCCGGCAGCTTCTTTCCTTCCAGAAATTCCAGCGACGCGCCGCCTCCGGTCGAAATGTGGGTGATCTTCTCGGCCACACCCGCAGCATGCGCTGCGGCCACCGAATCGCCGCCGCCCACAATCGAAATCGCGCCAACATTTTCCGCCACCGCATGCGCAATCTTGAACGTGCCTTTGGAAAACCCTGGGACCTCAAACACTCCCATCGGACCGTTCCACAAGATCGTCCGCGCTCGCGAAATTTCTTCCGAGAACAGTTCGATCGTCTTGGGCCCGATATCCAGCGCCATCTTATCTGCCGGAATCGGCTGGCCTTCGCCGATCTGCTGCACCACGGCATTGATCTCCGGCTTGCTCGCAACGACATGATCCACCGGCAACAGGATTTTCAAGTTTCGCTTTTTCGCTTCATCCAGCAACTCCCGCGCCAGCCCGATCTTATCCGCCTCCAGCAGCGACTTGCCGATCTCCTGCCCCTGCGCCTTGAGAAATGTATACGCCATCCCTCCACCGATGATCAGCGAATCCACCTTCTTCATCAGGTTCTGAATCACACCGATCTTGTCGCTCACTTTGGCCCCGCCCAGAATCGCTACGAACGGCTCTTCCGGATGCTCCAGTGTCTTGCCCAGATACTTGAGCTCTTTCTCCATCAGCAGCCCGGCCGCGGACTTCTGCACAAACTTCGTAATCCCGACCGTCGAAGCATGCGCTCGATGCGCCGACCCAAACGCATCATTCACGTAGTAGGGAGCAAGCGCCGCCAGTTGCTTCGCAAATTTCTCATCATTCGCCTCTTCTTCCGCGTGAAAGCGCAAATTCTCCAGCAGCAGCGTCTGCCCCATTTCCAGTTGCGTCGCTACCTCTTCCGCCTCCGGCCCTACGCAATCCGGGCAGAATCCCACGTTCTCACCGCGCGCCAGTTCTTTATCGAGCAGCATGCGTAACCGCTCCGCCGCCGGCTTCAGGCTCATCTTAAGATTCGGTCTGCCCTTCGGTCGTCCCAGGTGCGAAGCCAGAATCAGCCGCGCTCCATGCCGCAGCGCGTACTCAATGGTCGGTAGCGTCTCGCGAATACGGGTATCGTCCATCACCCGCCCATCTTCGAGCGGCACGTTAAAATCGACCCGCATGAATATACGGTTCCCGCTGAGCGGGAGATCACGAATGGAAAGTTTGGACATGGCTGGTTGTCCTTTGGAAGGCAGATTAGATGTGCGACGGGTGGCCCATCCTAACCTCGCGTTCTTTGCGAGGTTAGGATGGGTCCGCGAATTCCTACAGGCCCTTACCCGCAATGTAATGGATCAAATCCCGCACACGGCACGAGTATCCCCACTCATTGTCATACCAGGAGATCACCTTCACGCAATTTCCCGCCACCACCAGGGTCATGGGCGCATCCACAATCGACGACCGCGAGTCGCCTTTGAAATCCGACGACACCAGTTCGTGCTCCTCGAAACCCAGATACCCCTTCAGCGGCCCCGACTCCGACGCCTTTTTCAGCGCCGCATTCACTTCTTCCTTGGTCGTCTTTTTCTCTACCCATGCAACCAGATCAACCACGGAAACGTTCGGGGTGGGCACGCGCATGGCGAAGCCGTCCAACTTCCCCGCCAATTCCGGTATCACCAGCTTCAGCGCCTTGGCCGCGCCCGTGGACGTGGGAATCATATTAATGGCCGCCGCTCGCGCCCGTCGCAAGTCCTTATGCGGAAAATCCAGAATCACCTGATCGTTGGTGTAGGAATGAATCGTCGTCATGGTCCCGCTGACGATCTTGAATTCGTCCTGCAGCACCTTGGCCACCGGCGCCAGGCAGTTCGTGGTGCAAGACGCGTTGGAAATAATGTGATGCTTCGCGCCATCATATTTCTCGTGGTTCACTCCCAGCACCAGCGTGATGTCCTCATTCTTCGCCGGAGCCGAGATGATCACCTTCTTCACCGTCCCGCGCAAATGCTTTTTCGCATCGTTCGCATCGGTGAAGTGTCCCGTCGATTCGATCACCACCTGCGCCCCCACCGACTCCCAAGGCAGTGCACCAGGATCTCTCTCTTTGAACACCTTAATCGTCTTGCCGTCCACCGTGATGCTGTCCGCCCCAGCGGAAATCTTGTTCGGCAGGTTGCCCAGAATCGAATCGTATTTCAAGAGATGCGCCAGCGTCTTCGGATCGGTAAGATCGTTCACCGCCACGAACTCCAGCCCGGGATCCTCTAGGGCGGTGCGAAAAACGTTGCGCCCGATTCGCCCAAACCCGTTAATACCAACTTTGATTGCCATAGTTCCTCCGTTGAATATGATTGCCGATTCCTTACGCCGATTACTTACCAAGTACAGCAGTAGGCTCAGAGCCCGCACGACCCCGACCCATAAACACATGATGTTAGCAGGGAATTAGAAGCGCCGTAAAATCGCCGCCGCTATAGTTCTGTCATCCTGAGCGATTCGTTCGCGAAGCGGACGACAACGCAGGCAACGCCTGCGCTGGAGGCAATCAGGGTCCCACAGCCAACCGTCCCGCTCACCCAAACCGCAACTCGATATACGTATCCGAGCGCATCCAGACCAGCGGCAGCCGCGTCATCCAATATTTGCGATTGATGGCCTTCCGCGCTCGCGCGTGTTCCTCCGCCGGCAACAGCCGCGCCGTCGCCGCGACCTCAATTCCGGTAACTTTCCCGCTAATTGTGCACGGCGCCACTTTCGCCTGCGGATTATTCCGAATCCGCTTGGTCTTTCCCATATCGCTCCGTGTCATCACGTAAAGCTTTCCGTCCTCTTCGCCGAACCAAACTGCCGTCGCTACGCCGACGCCGTTCTTGCGAAAGGTAGTAAGCGAAATATACTTTTGCCCGCGAATGGAATCGGGAATCTGGCTTGCCATTCCTTAATTCTAACTGGGAAGTTGAATCTCGGGGTCAGGCCGCCCAAACGGTAGCCAGTAGCGTCAGGGTTCTACCCGGTGGTCCCCAGTATCGTCTGTGGTTACGAATTCAGGACACGACGGACACGACGACACGACCGCGAACCATTGCTCCCGCCGCCGCATCTGTGTTACAAGCCTGACATGCGTAAATGGATGCGCGATCGTTTTCAGCGCCGCAAGAAAAAGCCTGCCGAGTCGTCTGACCAGCCGGCTCCTCCACCCCTGCAGCCCGCATATTTCGACGCCGAGCAACCGCCCGCCGATCCCGGCGCAGAAAAAGAAGGCGGCAGGGAATCCGCCCCTCCCGCCGCCCGCGATTCTGAACCTCAACCGGAATCCCGGCCACGTCCACGTTCTCGTTCCGCTCGCTCTGCTCCTGCGCCGCCCGCTGATGCTCCAGTCGTCGACGCCTCGTCCGCGGATACCTCATCCGCCGATGTTCCGTACCAGGTCCCTCACGCCATCGACCCTCCCGCACCTGGCGAAGCCGCACCACGCACCCGTGGCCGCCGGCGTCGTGGCGGACGCGGTCGCAGCGCAGGCCGTGGGCGCGAACAAGCCGTCGCTCAAGCCTTCACCCCCAAAGGAATCACTCCTTCGGTCCCTCCACAAACGGACGATTCTCCGGAATTCGGCGAGCCCACCGTCGCCCCCGTGTCTCCCTTGCCACAGTCGCCGAGGCCGCCCGCATCGACCACTGTCACGCAACGCGCACCCAAGGGCATTGTTGTTCTCGCTATCGGCCTGCCCGGTTCCGGCAAGAGTTCCTGGTTCAAGCGTCACAACGTGGCCCCGCTGTCCAGCGACATGATTCGTTCGCTGCTCTTCGACGACGTTCGCGAGCAGCGCTTTCAGGACCTCGTCTTCTCCAACCTGCGCTCCATGCTCAAGGCACGCCTCATCGCCAAACGCCCCACCAATTACGTTGACGCCACCAACCTCACTCCGCAGGAGCGCCAGCACTGGGTCAAGCTCGCCAAAGACTACAACTACGAAGTTCACGCCATCTTCTTTGACGTGCCTCTTGAAGTCTGCATCGAGCGCCATCAGCGCCGCGACCTTGTCGTTCCCGAAGACGTCATGCGCCGCATGGCCGCCAAACTAAAAGCCCCCACCTTCGAAGAAGGTTTTGCCAAAATCACGGTAGTGCGAGTAAAGAAGAAAGACGACAGCGTCGCCGCAGAATAGGGTTGCGTTCGGAAGAACGACATAGCTGGCATAACTTAAAGACCTTCCAAACGAGGCTCATCGCCTTTGCCCTTCGCGAGCTTTTCTTCGCGACCTTGGCGGTTAGAAGCTTTTACTGCGGTTCGCACGCCGAGTCCTCTCTTCCACAAGTGTGCAAACAATTGCTCCTCACTGGCAAATACCTCCCGTAAACCGAGTTCCGCCTGTCTCCGCATTTGGCATCGAGTTTGCTTCTACCCTTGGTAGAGGCGTGGTAACACGCCCTAGTCACTCCTGGTAACTTCTCTCTCGGGCATCAAGACTTCGAGGGCGTAAGGACCTTACAAAATGAAAATGACCCTGTGTGTGATGTTCCTGATTTGCACCACCGCAGCCTTTGCGCAGAATGCTCCCGTGCTGAACAACCAGCCAAGCGGAACTCAGATTGCCGACCACGTCATGCACGCCTATCAGCACGATATGGCTCAGTCCCAGAATCTCCTCGAGCATTCCGACTACTCCTATGCCCAAGGCGAGCGTCCGCTCTGGGAGTTCGGTCCCGTCGGTCCGCCCCCGGTGCCCCTCGGCGACCTCGCCCGCGCGGCCCGCAAAGCGCACGCGCTCGATAAGAAGGCCCAGATCATCTGGGAAAAATAGCTCGCTCGAGAAAAATATTCGGTAGGCCTGCGGGCGCCGGGTTGACCCTAAATCACCCCCGGCCCCCGCGCTGTTCCACTCTGAGTCCCCGGCAAAGCTCCTCATGTGGGGACGGCGGCCCCTTCGACGTCGCTCAGGGCGAGCTCTCGGCTGTCTGGTCGAGCGAAGCTCGACGGGTACTTTGCCGCAACCAAGTTATTCTCCCCAGATGACAGGAGAGGCTCACCCTGCATAAAATGCTCATCATGAGGAAAACCTGGGCGGCGGGAATCGTGGCGGCGGCAGTGGTGCTCGCAACGCTGGCAGTAGCACGAGCGGCAGCGGCGCAGCAGGATGAAGAAGGTCCCACATCGTTCTTAAGTTTCCAGGTGCTGAAAGACGACAACGGAAAGCCACTGCGCAGCGCCAGCGTCATCATGCATCCCGTCGGGGGAAATGGAAAGCAAGGCAAGGGCGGCATGGAACTGAAGACTGACGCGGAAGGGAAGTCGAGCTTTGACGGAATCCCCTACGGAAAATTGCGCGTCCAGGTCCTCGCCCCCGGGTACCAGACCTACGGCGAAGACTTCGACATCAACAAACCGAAGATGGATTTCACCATCAAATTGAAGCGCCCGCAGAGTCAGTATTCGATTTACGGACCCGGCAAGGACTCCAGCACACCGCCGAAACAGGATGCGCCGCCCCCCGACAAGAATCCAAAGCCCAACTAGGGAAGCCCTGAGCCGGAAACTGCAATTGGAGAGCTATGGACTACTTATTGAAAACAGAGCCGTCGGTCTATTCGTTCACCCAGCTGGAGCGCGAGAAAACCACGATCTGGGACGGAGTATCCAATCCCGTAGCCTTAAAAAATCTGCGTGCGATGAAGCCCGGCGAACGCCTGGTGATCTACCACACCGGAGACGAAAAAAGCGCCGTGGGCACGGCCAGCGTGGTCTCAGTCGACGCCCCTGACCCGAAGAATCCGCAAGTGAAGATCAAAGCCGGCAAGCCGATTTTGAAACCCGTAACGCTGGCCGCAGTGAAAGCTCACAAGCTCTTCGCCGAATCTCCGCTGGTGCGCCAGGGCAGGCTGAGTGTAGTACCCCTCACAGAAGCACAATACAAATTCCTGGCCGGCGAGTGATCGGAAAAGTGCCAGCTCATTATCCGGTCTTTTCCGGTTGTCATCCCGAGCCGAGCATCTGCGTTCGCAACGCGAAAGCAGATGCGTAGTCGAGGGATCCCTCACAGCTCAGCCCGCCTGCGACTATTCCAGGAGTCGCAACGTGCATTCATCACCGACTTCCCTACGAAGGATGAGCATCCCGCCGAATCAGCGCCGAATCCAAAAAGAACCCCAGCCCCAGCGTAAAGGGAATGGCCCCAAACGCGGCCGCGACCCAGGCATCCGGCTCGACCCGCGCGATCAATGAAAATGTAATCGTGTAGCCCACCGCGGCGGCGATCAGCAAAATGCCCGACCGTCGTGACCGCGCAGCTTCCGCAAGTTCCGGTTCCATGGGGACACTTACTCCCCGGCTGATCGCGGCCAGCCTTTCCTCGGTGCGCAGCTTGCGCACACGGTAAAAACTGTACATTCCCAACACTGCCGTAGGCATCCCGAAAATCATGATTACTGCCACCAGACCGGTGAGTCCGTCCATGGTAATGCTCCTTCCAGTCGCGCCGCGGGCGCGCGTGCTGATGTCACAAGAGAATACGCAGGGCGCCGCAGGATAGTTCCCACGAAGCCGCGCGCACATCACCGCTCCACCGATCCATGTCCAAATCAATCCATCGTCCAACCCTCGCCCGACGGTTCTTCAGCCAACCCAGGCGCGCCGCGAAGCTTCCAAGCGGTGTAGAGTAGTGCCTGGGGCTGTGCCGGGTCACCTAAGGGAGACTCCATGAGATTCAAGCGCTGCGCGAAAACGCGGGCCGCCTCCGCCATGGCAGCCTGCCTGGCTATGTTGTTCGTCACTCCGGGCGCCCGGGCCCAGGAAACCAAGGAAAAAGTAACGGTTAGCGACGTTGATCGCACCTACCTGGTCCGCCTGCCGCGGGGTTACGATGCCAAGCAGAAATATCCCGTGGTAATCCTGCTGCATGGCATGAATCAGGATACCGACGACATGGAGCGCCTGACCCGCTTCGCCCAGTTGGCGGACAAGGACGGCATCATCGCCGTCTACCCCAGCGCGCTGCACGGCCGCTGGAATGTGGGCGTGCGTCCCCCAGTGCAACAGCCCGCCATGAGGAGTCCGGGACGCGGCCGCCGTGGCGGAGGCGGCGGCTATCCGGGCGGCGGAGGCTACCCCGGAGGCGGCGGTGGTGGCGGTGGATACCCCGGTGGAGGCCAGTCGGGCGGACAGGGGCGCAATGACGAAACCAGGTCTGAGCCCGCGGACGATGTCGACTTCCTGAATCAGATGCTCGACCAGATGGCATTGAAGTTTTCGCTCGACCAGGCGCGCATCTACGCCACGGGACTTTCTGAAGGCGGCCTCATGGCCATGAAAGCCGGATGCTCCATGGCCGACCGCATCGCAGCCATCGCCCCCGTGGGCGCGGCCATGCCGAAAACCATGATCTGCCTGCCCTCGCGTCCGTTGCCGGTGGTGATGATCAATGGCACGTCCGATCCGGTTGTCCCCTACGGCGGCGGCACCGAACACAATCTTCACCTGCCAGTCATTTCCGTGGAGGACAGCGCCAAAGCGTGGGCCAAAATGGCTCACTGCGGCGAAAAGCCAACCCAAAGCAAGCTCCAGTCTCACGAGAAAGGCGGCATGGAAATCAAAGTCGAAACCTACGACGGCTGCCAGCAGGGCGCACAGGTCGTGTCCTACAGCGTAAAGGGCGCAGGCAACACTTGGCCCGGCGGCGAGCAATACGAAGTAGAAAATGAAGTCGGGAAAACCAGCCCCGACCCCGACGCCAACGAAACCATCTGGAGCTTCCTGTCGACCAAGAAGATCGAAGCAAAGGCCGCGACCGATCAGCCCGCGCCCGATAAGAGTAGTGCCGATACCAGCACTCCGAAGTGAGCGGAGGGAGGCTCCCGGTTCTTCATCACGTCCAGCTTGATCGCTAGATTTTGTGTGGTCATCCCGAACGCCGCGTTTTTCATCGCGGCGCAGGGATCTCAGTCTTAACGGATGTGGAGCGCCAGCCGAAGCAGCCAGTCCATCAGCTCCGTGAACCCATCATCCCCCTCAGCCGATCCTTCACCTCTGCCCACTCTGCCGCTACAATCGAAAATCGCATCGAGTCTCGGGCAATATAATCCGCCGCCATGCGATGCGCCCGCAAAGTCCCCTCGAATTTCCCGCCAATCCGTTCCAAGGCCGCGCGCGAACGCTGGTTGCGCGCATCCGTGTGAAAGCACACCCGCAACACCTGCCACGTTTCGAACGCGTACGCCAGCATGAGCAGCTTTGCCTCAGTGTTAGCCGCAGTGCGAATCGCCGAGCGCGTCAGCCACGTGTAGCCAATCTCACAGGCGTCAGGAAACTTTCGCCCATGCCGGGCGTGCCCCGCCGGCCACGCCCATCGCTCGAGATTCCAGAAGCGCGTAGACCCAATGACCGCACCATCGTTCGCCCGAACAATCGCAAACGGCACCGCGCTCCCCGCATCTCGCCAGGTCAAAGCGGTCTCAACATAATTGGTAGCGGCTGCCTTACCTTGCGGAACGGGACTCCACTGATACAACGCCGGGTCACCTGCCGCGGCCGCAACCAGTCCCTCGACGTGTGCACGGTCCAACGGTTCCAGACGAACCTGGCTCCCCGACAGCGCAAAAACTTCAGCTTTCATCTCGCTACTTTAATCCTTCGACCACGGATAGGTCCGTGACCCCAGCGGGCGCCCTGGGTGATGCTCACCATCCTCCCTTTTGTCGGCATCACGCGAACGAGCTGCCAACATCGGATTCGCAACTCAACCTCGCCCTGAATCGCCCCGAAATCACTCGGTCGCAGCATTCCCGGCTGGATGTCCGATCGCACGTGGCGCACGTCCAAACATAATGCCGGTTTCTACCTCCACCGGCTTTCCGGCCTGCAGGTACGGCCTGAACCTCCATTGCCCCAAGGCATCCGTGATGGCCTTTGACTGGTCGGGGAAGGCGCTGAGGCAATGAATGTGCGCTACCCGTCCGTTCTTGTCGATGATGATTCGGACCGGAACAGGGTTGAACCTATGCTCGGGAAAGACCGGGTCCACCCGTGCGATCAGGTTTTCGTCGCGTGCGTAATCCTTGATGCACACCGGGACAGCGCCCCCGCCCGCCACGGGACTAGCTTCTGCGCGCAACTCCATCTGGTTCATGTCGAGGATCAAACCCTGCAGCAGTTTAGTGTCACGGCTGGCTAGCACAATTTCCACGGCGTGGCAGCGGATCTCGGTAGCCGCAACATACCAATGCAGCTGCGCCACCGGAGACATATACCCAAAGAAGTGGAAAGTGTGGCCGGATATCTTGACCTCACTAGGCGGGAGGTCGACTTTGTAATCGGCCTGCAAATGGTCTTTCATATAACTCGTCAGCTCGAGCGCGTTCGACGCAGGCAGAGGCGAAAAGAACATATCCTCGGCGGTGATCAGGATACTGCCCGGGATTGGTTCCTTATGTGTGTCCGCGGGTGTGATCTCGGCGAGCACATAGCGGCCGCTATCCGACGGAGGCGGGCCGTCATATTCCTCGGTCCAACCCAGAGGCAACGTGTAAGTCATGCCAAAATACTGGTTATGAAAAACGCTATTCGTCACACTCCCGCCCTCTGGCAGGGGAGTTGTGGAGTCACTGGCGCTCGACCAAGCACCCCTGACCAGAATCTCTGCTTCCGGCGGCCGCAGGCTTTGCGGCTCGGGCGTTTGCCCCCAGGCTGGCGACAAGGATAGAGACAACAAGGATAACGACAACAAGGATAGGGATCGAACGATAACCCCCGATAAACCTGTTAACCGTGAATACATGCTTCTCCTCCCGGTACGAGTAATGATTTCAACTTCGACGGGCGTACCTTCGGTCAGGGCGCGCACGATCTCCTGGTTTCGTTCTGACTTGGACGAAAGCTGGCGAGACTCCGTCTCGCCAGCAAGGTTGTGTAAATCGTTACAGCGAGCGCAGAAAGTTCAGCAAGTCCTGCTGTTGTTTTGTGGTGAGGCTGGAGAAGTGCGTCACCACGACGTTGGCCTCGCTACCGGAGCTCTTGTGGTCCACGATCGCCGTGTACAGATCGGTGGTGCGGCCATCGTGCAGCAGGAATATCCGTTGTCCCAAGCCCCACAACGGAGCCGTGCGGAACTGAGTTCCGCCGGCGCCGCCCTGCGAGACCTTGTCTTCCAGGCGGATACCCATTTTATGGATCTCAAGATCGGAGAACGCAGGCACCGGGATATTGCTCAATCCGGGAGCGAAGTTTGATGCTTGGGTTGTGCCCGGTGTCGGATTGTGGCAGGTGGCGCAGCCGATCGAGCTAAATAAGGCACTGCCATTGGCGATCGACGTTGCGGCAACCTGCTGCCCATTGAGCATAACCCCCCCGGGTGTCGGCGGGGCCAGGAACCGCATGAAGTTGGCAAACGCCGAGACGTCGTCGAGAACCGCGGCATTCGGCGTCGAATTTGGATTGGATGTATCTTCCGGGTAACCGGCCCCGCCAAGGTTTAGGCAGCTGGCAGGCAGCCCACTACCCTGCTGATCTTCTTCCGGCAGGGGACGATCTTGGGGAAACAGCTCGTTGCTGATGCCCATCTCCACGTTGTAAGCCTCACCGGTAAAGATGTGCAGCGACTTGTTCTGTGCCTTCCATCCAAAGCGGGAAATGGTGCCATCATTGCCGTTGCGGTTGAAGCTGCCGGAGATGCCAAGGGAGTTGACGAGATTGGCAGCCTGGTTAGCTAACAGGGTTGAGTCGTCGAGGTTCTCGATCAAGCCCGCGCCAAAGACTGGCGTCGGAATGCGGAAGATGATGTCGTCCGCCGCCTGCGCCGCACTAAAGTTCGGCTGGGCGAGACTGCAACTGCCCGCATCGGGGCGCCCTGTAACCGTGAACAGGTCTTCCACTCCGCCGTTGGGAGCTTTGGTGTTGGCCGCTCCGCTGGCGGTAAGGAAGAACGGGAACCGGACTTCCACGGTTGGACCATTGGCCGTAATGAAAGACGGTGTGGTGTCGCTCGGCGCGACTCCGTTGCTGGTGAAAAGGAATTGGGGATTGACGGCAGCGCCGGATCCGCCGGCTGCCGGTTGCGCGTGACACGAACTGCACTGATTTGCGTTAAACCGCGGCCCCAGACCCACGTTCGCGGAGCCGGAAACCGTCTCCACTGCCTGGAAGCGAGTGAGACCGTCGTTGAAAAAGGCGGTGAAGCCGTTCGGGTCATTCGCCGGATCGATGATTGTCCCGCCTGTGCCGCGGCTGGCACTCTGCACTCCGGGGTCGGTTTGAGCAAATGCCATTCCGGTAAGGAACAACACCGCCAAAGATAAAACGGACGCGAGTTTACTGGTGTTGATATTGATCACGATTCCTCCTTTGTAACCGGTTCGTCTCCCAATTGCCCTCGGGACCCTCTATCGGTCCAGGTCGAAACACACGGGGACCGGATCTCAAGGGACACACTTCTAGCTCAAGCTTTTTCTTGGTGACGTGCAGCGCGGGGTTGGGCCTCAGCTGTTCGGCTCAAGCTATGGTTCGGCGAAAATCTCCGGTACCGTGCCTGCCGCGAACGGAACAGCACTGTGGGAGCGGTATCCCACCAGGGGTTTCTTTTCTCAGGCGAGAAAAGAGGATTCAAACATTGCCGGAACTCTAGGCTGGACGCGGAATCTGGTCAAGGGTCCGGAAGTACATTCTGTAGTTAGAAAACGGCCTCGCTGAAAGCCGTCTACTGTCTCATCCGGCTGGGGCCATCTGGCCAGCTCACAAATGGGTTTGGGAAGGGCCCGAGTTTACTCGTGTCCGTAGACCGTTGAAGAATGTTCGCGCCTTAGCGCCCCAGTTCTCACTCCAGATTGGCCTGCGCGCTGGGGTAATACTTGGAGATCATGCGTCCGGTCATCAGCCCGCCTTCGTATTCCGGAATGATCACTTCGTCGGCCCCGGAATTTCGCATCGCCTGCGCATAGCGCGCCTGCCCGGCGCGGGTGATGATACGCGCCTTCGGGTTGAGCGACTTGGCTGTGACCGTGATGTACAAATTATCGGCGTCATTATCGATTACGATGCAAACCCCGCGCGCATACTCGATGCCGGCGGCTTGCAGAATGTCGTGCCGCTTCGCATCACCCTGAATGATCAGAATCTTCTCCTTCAGCAGTTCGCGGCAGATGCCCTCGTTGGTTTCGATCAGCACGAACGGAATCTTCAGGCGCGAAATCTGGTCCACCACCGTGCGCCCGACCTGCCCATACCCGCAGATAATGAAGTGATCGCGCAGTCTTTCGATGCTGACGTCGTTGACCATGGCTCTCCAGGCCTCCACACCCTGGCGGTTGAAAATGGTGACCAGCACTCGTTCCGCGATCCAGATCTGGAAAGCGAATACGCCGAGGTACACAAAAATGGCGAAGAACTTCGTGGCGTCGCGGACTTTGCTGACCTCAATCGCGTGCGGATGAATCATCCAGAACAGCGCATCCTGCCAGCGCACGCCCTCAAGGTGGCGATACACCAGGACACACATCAGGCTGAAGCCGAGGAATACTGCCAGCGGCAGCAACAGCCGTCGCAAGAACAATAGTGCGATGCGCACCATGGGGCAGAGATACTACCGCAAGTAGAAGGTGGCGCACAATGGAAATACGGCGTGCGGAGGCAAACGCAGATCGCGTGAAATAAGATCGTTGCGAAATAGGATCGTGTAAATCACGATATGCCCTATCGGAAGTGACGATCTCTGGACGCCGAAACCCCAAGCTTCTCGCGATCGCGAAAAGGGTGTGGTGCCCGGCGTCCAGAGAGTGCGCTGGGGGGGGCGAATTTCAGTGAAATAGATTCAAGGTGTTGGTGGCATCGTCGACATAGTAAATGCCCACCCCCGACACATCGATCAGCCCGAACAGAGCGCCTGCTCCAGGCGGATTCCCGCTACTGTCCAACAGCGTCGCATTGATCTGCTGACCATCGGGTGTGGTCTCCACCAGCAGGCCATTGTTTCCATTCACGGTCAGGATATTGCCGCCCGGCGCAACGGTCAGGCCGAGAGGGTCGTTGAGGCTGCCGCCCTGCGATACCGTCGCTCCCGTTCCCGCCGAACTCACACGGTAAAGGGGAAGCGGAATCGCCGCCACCCGATTGTTTAGACTATCCGCCACGTAGAGCGTGTCCGCGTTGGCGTCCAGGCCCAGGCCGGTCGGCCCGATCACCAGCGCCGCCGGATCGGTGCGCGCGGGGAAGCCCGATCCAATCACCGTGATCGACTCCAGGGAGGGCATGGCCCCATTCACAATGCTAAGCGTCAGCCGCACCACATTCCCGCTATGCACCACTCTGCCTCCCGCCGCCACGGTTCCGTTCAAGACATTGGTGACGAACAAATCTGCGCTGCTTCCTCCGTCCCACGCCGCCATGTCCCATGGACCATTGATGAGCGAACCATAGAACGTCTCCACCACGTTTCCGTCGTGGTTCAGCACCAGCAAGCACCCAGCCTGAGCCGTAGCCGACGTTCCGTCTGTCGTCGGCAGGCTGCCTACGATGACCCATCCCTTACTCAGCACCGCCAGAGCGGTAGTCAGGCCCAGACCTCCCGGGCACGGCCCCGGCAAACTGTTGCCGTCGATTTGAGCAAACAGCCTGCTCGTGCCGTCGGGAGCAATCTGCACAATAGTTGTCCCCGTACCCTGCAGGTTCGCGCTGTTGTTGAAATTGCTGATCAGAATGTTGCCTTTGATCAGGGACCCTGTGCTCCGCGGCACGCGCGCCATGCCATACGGGTTAACGTCCCCATTGGCGGGAACCGTCGAAGCGACAACCGAGATGTTGTTGCCGTGTTTTCCTTGGGCGTGGGCTGAGAGGCCCAAGCTCGCGACCAGCGTGACTGCGCAAACCGAGGCCTTAAGGTGAAGTGACAATCTCATGACGAACCCTCCTGTAGGGAATGCAAGCTGCGACGCGCGTGGGGCTGGCACTCTTGCCCGCCAACTGCGTTGTGGGCTACGTGCTACGCCCCGCCCAGCATCGGCGGCATAAAGACGCCCTGAGAGTGTGCTGTCAGGAAGGTGCGAAATTGTCAGCAGAATGTCAAAACGGTGTCAACTTCTGTGTCTGGATCCAAGCCAGCTTCGCCGCAAAACGAGCCGTGGAAATCGGTTCTGGCTGCGGAATGGCTCGCGCCGTCAGGAAAGTTTCCGCAACTCGCGGCGCAGAATTTTGCCCGACGCCGTCTTCGGCACGGCATCCACAAATCGGACTTCTCGCGGCTGCTTGTAGTGCGTGAGCCGGTCGGCCACGAAGGCGCATAGTTCCTCCTCCAGCTTCTTGCACCCGACAAAGCCCTCACGCAACGCGACGAATGCTACCGGAACTTCTCCCGCTATCGCGTCGGCCCGGCCCACCACGCCGCACTCACGCACCGCGGGATGCTCCAACACCACCGCCTCCACTTCCGCCGGCGCAACCGGGAAGCCTTTGTACTTGATCATCTCTTTCCGCCGGTCAACCACGCGAAAAAAACCTTGATGATCCCGCGTGACAATGTCTCCCGACCAGAACCACCCCTCGCGCAGCACAGCCGCCGTCGCTTGCGGTTCTTTCCAATATCCCAGCATGAACTGCGGCCCGCGCATCACCAGTTCGCCAGGGTCACCCGCGGACGCTTCGCCAAGAGAAGCCTCGCCAGCAGAAGCTTCACCCCCCGGAGCTTCGACTGATGCATCGGAGCCAGAAGGGAAATCAGTCTCGCTCTGCGCCACCACCCGGCACTCCGTCAGCGCTACAGGATGCCCGATGGAATCGGGTCGGTAGAGTTCAGCATCGAGGTAGCCTACGTGCGTAAGTGGCGATGCCTCCGTCATTCCGTAACCCTGGCACACCGGGATGCCCGTGAGCCCGGTAAATCGCCGGGGCAGTTCCGGCGGCAGCGGCGCAGCCCCGCACTTCACCCATCCCAGTTTGTGATTGCCCGGAAATTGTCCCGCTTCCGCGGCCTGGCACAGTGCAATCATCGCCGGCGGCACCATCGGCATCATGGTGACGCCTTCCTCGGTCAGCAAAGAAAATAGTTGCTGCACGTTGAAGCGAGGCATGAGCACAGTCGTCGCCCCAATGATCAGCCCAGGATTCAGCACCACGTTGAGACCATAGATGTGATACAGCGGCAGAAAACACAAAACGCGATCGTCGCCTTTCATGGCCACAGAATTCGGTCCCAGAAGTTGATACACATTGGCGACCAGGTTGTAATGCGACAGCATCACCCCCTTGGGCAGTCCCGTGGTGCCGCTCGAATAAGGCAGCGCGCCCAGCGCCTCGATCGTGGAACGCTCCGGCCCGGGAAGCGCCACGGTTGCGGGTCTCAGAAGATTCGCAAAATCCTCCGCGCCCGCTGCGGATCGTCGAGTCGTGTACACCCGCCGCAGATTCGGCAATCCACCCAGGTGAATCCCGTCAATGTTCGGCCCATCGGTAATCAGCAGCACCGCGCCGGAGTTTTCCAGCTGATAGCGAACTTCGCGTTCGCGATACGTCGGATTCAGCAGCGTCGGAATTCCTCCCCCGAGCGTGATCGCGTGATAAGCAATGCAAAACTCCCACGAGTTCGGAAGAAAAATCGCGACAATCTCTCCTACCTTCATCCCTGCTGCAACCAGGCCGTGGGCAAGACGTTCCACGCCCTCGCCATATTCCGCATAGCTCAAGCGCCGCCCGCAGGAGGCATCCACCACCGCCGTTTTCCCGGCATAACGGCGGCACGACTCAAGAATCAAATCATGAAGAAAAACATTGCTGGGGTCAGCGTAGAGTTGGGTGCGCAGCATGCCGGGACAGATTGTATCGGAACCGCCGACCAACCGCTCGCACGATCACGATTCAGTGTGGACCGCTTACGCGACAGACCATTTCGTGAATCGATGCGGGAAGGGCGCGAGTTCAGTCGCGCCGATTGCAGCCGAGAAATCGTGCGGGCTTTAGCCCCTGAGGTTTCGTTTGCTTCTTGCTCGAGGATTGGCCGCGGCTCGATTGGAAGAACGGATGCGAGAATTCGTTTTGGCTTACGCAGCGCTTTCAGCGCCGCGCGAGAGATTTTTTCTGAGAGGCTTTAGCCTCTGGAGTCGCAACAGTGGCGCGCTAGCTCGCCAGCTTCCGCAGAAACTCCTGCTCGTCCATGCGGTACTTGAAAGCCTTCCGCCCATCAATGAAGATTACAGGCACTTCGTCGTTGAACTGGCGGCGAAGCTCGTGATCGGAATCCACGTCAATCTCGCGCCAGGTGAAGCCACCGCGGCGGGAGAGCTTCGTGAGGCTCTCCTTCACCACCTCGCACAGATGGCATCCCTTGCGCGAATAAACCACCACGTTGCGGGCATCCGCCATCCAAGGATTCTAGCGCGTCTGTTTTCAGCTTTCCAGCCCACGCCACGAAAGCTCACGCGCACGAAAGATTCCACCGCTCCAAACGCTGTCATCCGAGCGAAGCGAGGGACCGCATGCAAGCTGAAAACTACCACCAGCCTCAAAAGGGAGTTTCCACCACTGCTCAGGTTCGCGCGCCACCGGTTCGACGTTTCCTGAGCGCGCAGACTAGCGAGATGACTCGTCCGATAGGTTCCCTGGAATCCTTCCATGTAAAATCCCTGCATGCTCGATCACCCACAACCTCTTCGCGGCAAGACCGCCCTCATCACCGGCGGAGCCAAGCGCCTCGGCCGCGCCTCCGCGCTGGCGCTGGCGCAGGCCGGTGCGGATGTCGCTATTACCTTTCGGAATTCGTCTAGCGAAGCGCAGCAAACCGTCGCAGACTTATCGGCGCTCGGCGTGCGCGCATTCGCCCTGCGCTGCGACGTCACCGAAGAAGCCAGCGTTCGCAGCATGATGAAAGATGCCGGACACGAACTGGGCCACATCGATATTCTGGTCAACAATGCCGCGAACTACGAGACCGCCGAATTCGAGGAACTCACCGTCAAACAGTGGGACGCAATGTTCGCCTCGAACACCCGAGGCCCGTTCCTGGTATCCCGCGAGGCACTGCCCTGGATGCGTCGCCCACGCGCAAAAAGCAAAAACACGAACGCAGCCAGGATGAAAACGGCAAAGATTGAAACAGCAAAGACAGAATCCAAAATCATCAACATGGGGTCGCTCGGAGGTTTGCGCCCCTGGGCCACCCACGCCCACTACTGCTCGTCGAAAGCCGCCCTCCACATGCTCACCAAAGTGATGGCCAAAGCGCTGGCGCCGGAGATCGCCGTGAACGCGGTCGCTCCCGGCATGATTGATCTGGGAGAGAAATCCGCAGCCGCCTTCCTGCGGCGCATGGCCAAACAAACCCCCATGCAGCGCAACGGCCGCGGAGACGAAATCGCCGCCGCCGTCTTGTTCTTCGCCGCCGCGCCCCAATTCATCACGGGCCAGATTCTCGCCGTCGACGGCGGAATCGGCCTGTGAGAAGTCTCAAGCCTCGGCAGATGTCGGGTCGATCACCAGCCTGACCTCGGAAACCCGGTTGGCCGGGAATCCGCCTTGTTTTGCGTGTTCCCGCACCATCTCTTCGTTAGGCGCAATATAAACACAGTAAATTTTGTCTTGCGTCACGTAGCTGTGCAGCCACTGAATCTGCGGCCCCAGGTTGTTCAGCACGCTGCACGATTTCTGCGAAATCGCTACTACCTGATCTGGCGTCACGTCTCCCACGTTCGGAATATCTCGTTCGATCACATACTTCGGCATGTCTTCCCCCCAAGCTGTGCGCGCCCATTCCACTCGCCACGCTCCAGGCAGCAGATTCTAGGCTACCAGGCGTGGCGGGTCAATGAGGCCTGTACACTGAGACCTGTACCGGAAGCTCACGCGAAATAACGCTGGCGCCAGAACCCTTCGTGATTCTTCGTGCCCTGGTGATTCAAGCTCTTTACTTCTCCATCCCGGAGATCGCTGGGTGCCCCATTTCTCGCCCTCTTTGCGAGAAAGCCCGCCCTGAGCGAAGTCGAAGGGCGGGACCCTCACACCAAACGCCATCGCAGTTTTTTGGGAGCGCCGCAGCTTCGAACTAAGACATAGCCCCGAAATAGCCATTGCTCCCGAGGCAAGGTATATTGGGGCAAATGAAGAAATCCAAGCGCAGTGCTGCAAGCGCCGCTGCGGCCCCGATTCGCCCCTCGGCGCGTGCCCAACGGATTGCCATCGCCATCATGGCGGCGGGCAAGGGCACCCGGCTGAAGTCGCAACTTCCTAAAGTGTTACATGAAGTCGGCGGAAAGCCCCTCTTGGCGCACGTAATCCGCGCGGCAACCGCTATAACCCCCGCGTCGGACGTGTTCGTCATCATCGGTCATGAAGCCGCGCTCGTGCGCGCCGCAACCCAGAAAACGGGCGTCCGATTCGTGCTGCAGCCCGAGCAGCGCGGCACCGGCCACGCGCTCATGGTGGCGCAGCCGGCTCTGGCCGGCTACGACCACGTGATCGTGCTCTCCGGCGATGCGCCACTCATCACCCCGGAAACCATCACCCGCCTGCGTGACTTCCATCTGCAAGCGCGCGCCGCCATGACTTTGCTCAGCGCGGACCTTGAGAATCCCACCGGCTACGGACGCGTTCTCCGCAAAAGCCCGGCCAGCTCTGAAGTCAAAGCCGTCGTCGAGGAAAAAGCCGCGAGCCCCGCGCAGAAGAAAATCCACGAAATCAACTCCGGCTTTTACGTCTTCGCAATCCCGGACCTCTACCAAAACATCACACATCTCTCCACCGCCAACGCGCACGGCGAATACTACCTCACCGACATGGCCGCGATTCTGGGGAAAGCGAAGCGAACAGTAGCGGCCACGAAAACCGCGAATCCCAGCGAAGTGCTGGGAGGCAACACGCGCGCCGAGCTAGCCGAGATCGACGAAAAAATGCGCCTCGCCAAGTGCCGCCAGCTGATGTCCGAGGGCGTAACGGTCTTTTATCCCGCGACCTGTGTCATCGATGCCGACGTCCAGATCGCGCCCGACACCGTCATCGAGCCCTACGTGCAATTGCTAGGCAACACAAAAATCGGCACTGCCTGCCGGGTGCGTTCCTACAGCGTGATTCGCGATTCTGAAGTCGCCGACGGAGTCACCATTCGTCCCGGCTCCCTGATCGAAGAGTCGCGCATCGAGGCCGGCGCGGTGATTGGTCCATATTCCCATCTGCGCCCGGGCAGCGAGATCGGCGAAGCCGCGCATGTCGGCAACTTTGTCGAGACCAAGAAAATCAAGCTCGGCAAAGGTTCAAAAGCCAATCACCTCACCTACCTCGGCGACGCCGATATCGGCGCGGGCGTG
>Ga0209006_10000813_pt1 | contig 28680 bp, 26 predicted proteins | sample JacPin_JW_Ref_O2_FD_188567 | JGI IMG/M metagenome (GOLD analysis project Ga0209006, IMG submission 188567) | Forest soil microbial communities from Algoma, Ontario, Canada - Jack Pine, Ontario site 1_JW_Ref_O2 (SPAdes) (version 2) | ecosystem: Environmental > Terrestrial > Soil > Boreal...
CGCGGCCGCTGCGATCCTCCGCCAGCGGGATATCCTCGACGAGCGGCTCCCGCAGCGGGAAGTTCAAGTGGACCGCACCCGGACGACCCTCGAGCGCGGTCCAGTAGGCGCGACAGGCGAGTGTTCGGATCCAGCGCAACTGCTCCTCGCGGGCCTCGTGCACACTGACCTCGACGAACCACTTGGCGGCGGCGCCGAACAGCTTCAACTGGTCGATCGCCTGCCCGGCACCGTTATCGCGCAGCTCGGCGGGCCGGTCCGCGGTCAGCACCAGCAAAGGCACCCGTGCCTCGCGCGCCTCGATCACCGCCGGCAGCAGCTCCGCGGCGGCGGTGCCCGACGTGCAGGCCACTGCAACGGGCAGCCCCGAGGCCTTCGCCAGGCCGAGGGCGAAGAACCCCGCGCAGCGCTCGTCGATGTGCGAGTAGCAGCGCAGGCGACGCTCGTGCGCGAGCGTCAAGGCCAGCGGCGCACTGCGCGATCCCGGGGAGGTGCACGCAGCCTGCATCCCGCAGCGCGCCAGCTCGTCCACGAAGGCGCGTAGCAGCATGTACATGTCGGTGGTGGGGGTCGTAGGATCCTCGAGTGCCAGAGAGCGTCGTCCTGCTGCACGGATTCAGCGGCACACACCGCGCCTGGGATCAGGTCGTGGCGCTGCTTGACCCCGAACGCTATCGCCCACTCGCGCTCGACCTCCCGGGGCACGGCGCCGCCGCCGACAGCGTGCGCCCGATCTCGTTCGCCTCCTGCGTGAGGGCTGTGCTCGACGCGTCCCCCGAGCGCTTCGTGCTCGCGGGCTACTCGATGGGCGGACGCATCGCCATGCACGTCGCGCTGGCGGCTCCCGAACGGGTGGAGCGTCTCGTGCTCGTGGCGTGCAACCCAGGGATCGAGGACCCGGCCGAGCGGGCGGCAAGGGGGGCGGCCGACGAGGCTCTGGCAAGCGATCTCGAACGGATTCCATTCGAGGATTTCATCGAGCGCTGGCGCACACAGCCGCTGTTCGCCGCCGACCCGCCGGACGTCGGCGCACTGGCACGCGCCGACCAGCGACGCAACCGCCCCGATGCCCTGGCGGAGGCGCTGCGCGGGCTGGGCGCGGGGGAGATGCAGCCCCAGTGGGACAGGCTGGGCGAGCTGCGCATGCCGGTGGCCGTGCTCGTGGGCGATCGCGACGCGAAGTTCCTGGCGATCGGACGGCGGATGGTCGAGGTCCTACCTGAAGGAGAGCTGACCGTCGCTGCGGGTGGCCACGGCCTTCCGCTGGAGAACCCCGCGGCCGTGGTGCGCGCGATCGACGACGCCGACGCTTAGCCGGGCTGCTGCGCCGCTTCGGGCTCCGGCGCGAGCTCGACCGCGGGCAGGCCGTCGAGGCTCGCGGCGTTCTTCTCGCGCTGGTAGTCGCGTAGCGCGCGGCTGCCGCCGACCCGCTCCTTCTTCTTGGCCCACGCGTCGGCGTGCGGGCGCAGTCCGTCGAGGCTCATCAGCGGGACGCCGTAGCCGCAGGAGTCCGCGACGCGCGTGACGTCCAGGCGCACGATCGCGCGCCGCGCGGCGCTGACGTCGGGTTCCTCGAACGCGCACTGCGCGGCGAGCGCCTCGAAGCGCGCGTCCTCGGCGAGGATCGCCTCTGCGCGTCCGTGCAGCCGCACGATCCGCGGTGGCCCGGAGAAGGCGCAGAACATGATCACCAGACGGCCGTTCTCGCGTAGGTGCGCAATCGTCTCCGCGCCGCTGCCGACCAGATCCAGATACGCGACGGTGTGCTCGTCGAGGATCCGCAGCGTCCCGATCGGGCCCTTTGGTGAGACGTTGACGTGCCCCTCACCGTCCAGGGGAGCGCTCGCGACGAAGAACAAGGGCTGCGCCGCGATCCACCCCGACAACCGCTCGTCGATCCCATCGAAGACCGTGCCCATGCTCCGAGGATATCGGTGGGTGAAACTTCCGCCCGCGCGTCTGCGCGGGCGGGCGGCGGCGGGCCGGCGTCAGAAAGGCCCAACCCCCAGCCCGGGGGCGCTCGGCAGCTCGATCACGCCGTTGCGCGCCGGGAGCGGGTTCTCGAGCTCCGCGAACATCCCCAGCGTCGCAAGGCCGCAGTGCGGCACCGGGCCGCGCGAGGCGAGCGCCGCGGCGGCGTGCAGCGCAGCGGCGACGCCGAGCGGCCCGTCGAGCGTGGAGGCGAGGTAGACCTCGGCGCCGGTGGCGCGGACGAGCGCGGCGGCGGCGAGCAACCCCGCGATCCCACCGCATCTGGAGATCTTCAGGCACACCGCATCGGCGACGCCCGCCGTCAGCGCGCCGAGCTCGCCGGCGGTCTCGTCGATCGAAACCCGCACCGCCACGCGGTCGCGCACTTCGCGCATCCCCTGCAGGCCGTGCGTGGGCTCCTCGACGAGCTCGAGTCCGGCGGGCGAGAGCGCCTCGATCGCTGCGACCGCCTGCTCGACGTCCCAAGCCCCGTTGGCGTCCAGGCGCAGCTGCACTCGCGGCCCACCGGCGGCGCGCGTGGCCGCGACGCGTCCTGCGTCATCGCCCACGCCGACCTTCAGCTTCAGGCACTGGAAGCCTTCGCGCACCGCTGCCGCCGCCTCCTCGGCGACGCCTGCGCGGTCGAGCGATGAGAGCGTCGCGTTGACGGGGACATGGCTGGCCGCGTCGTCGCTGAGCAGCGCTGCCACCGGCAACTCCGCGCGCCGTCCCGCGCGATCCCAGAGCGCCATGTCGATGGCGGCCAGCGCGGCGGGGAGATCGTCGACCTGGCGGCAGGCTTCCAGCAGCTGTGCACCGTTCAGCATGGCCGCGTCCGCGAGCACCGGTTGGTAACCCTCGAGCGCCCGCAGGACGCGATCGATGCTGACCCCGTCATAGGGCTCCAGTGGCGCCGCTTCGCCATACCCCGGCACGCCGTCCTCACCACTCAACGTGACGAGGATCAGCTCGCGCTCGTGCACGGCGCCGTAGGAGCTCTGCAGCGGCCGCGTCAGACGCAGGTTGCGCCGTTCGAGCTCGAGCCTCACGCGCCGATGCCGCCGCTCGCGAGGATGCCTGCCGCGAACAGCAGGCAGAACGCGAGCTGAAGCATCCCCGTCTTCGCGAGAGCGCCGTTCAAAGCGGGACCGTCAGTGCGCGAGCGCACGACCTTCACGACGCCCGCCGCGAGGGGGATCACCGCCCACGGCAGCAACAGCCACGCCTGCATCGAGCCGAACGCCCAGGGCAGCGGCGCGGTGATGAAGGCTCCGGCGACCATCGCCGCATACAGGGCCCGCGTGCGCCCGCGCCCCAGGCGCACGGCCAGGGTGCGCTTGCCCGCGCGACGGTCGGTCTCCAGGTCGCGCACGTTGTTGACGACGAGGATCGCGCTCGCCAGCAGCCCGACGGGCACGGCGCACACGAACGCCTGCCACGGCAGTTGCTGCACCTGCACGAAGTAGGAGCCCGCGACCGCGACGATGCCGAAGAAGAGGAACACGAACAGCTCGCCCAGGCCCTCGTAGCCGTAGGGACGGGGGCCGCCCGTGTAGAGCACCCCCGCGAGGATCGAGGCGGCGCCGACTGCCAGCAGCTCGGGTCCCGCGACCGCCACCAGATAAGCGCCGCACGCCACCGCCAGGCCGAACGTGACGTAGGTCGCGAGCAGCACCTGACTGGGGGGCACGAGCCCGCCTGCGGTGACGCGCACCGGGCCCAGGCGATCCTCCGTGTCGGCGCCACGGCGCGCGTCGGAGTAGTCGTTTGAGAGGTTGGTGCCGACCTGGATGAAGATCGCCCCGAGCAGCGCCGCCACGAACGCCAGCGGGTGAAAATGCCCGGCGCCCAGCGCCAGGGAGGTACCCACGAGCACCGGCGCGACCGCCGCGGGCAGCGTGCGCACACGGGCCGCCATCACCCAGATCCGCACGGCGCTCACGCTAGGCCCGCTTGGGGAAGCGCGAGAAGTCCGGCTTGCGCTTCTCGCGGTATGCGTCTCGGCCCTCCTGGGCCTCCTCGCTGCCGTAGAACAGGAGGTTCGCGTCGTGCGCGAGCTGCTGGATCCCAGACAGGCCGTCCTCGGCGGCGTTGAAGCTCGCCTTCAACAGCCGCAGCGAGAACGGAGAGAGCGCGAGCATCTCCTTGCACCATTGGACGGTCTCGTCCTCCAGGCGCTCGAGCGGCACGACCGTGTTGACCATCCCCATCTCGCGCGCTTCCTCCGCTGAGTACTGCCGGCAGAGGAACCAGATCTCCTTGGCCTTCTTCGGCCCGACGAGGTTCGCCAGGAGCCCCGCCCCGAAGCCGCCGTCGAAGGAGCCCACCTTCGGGCCCACCTGGCCGAAGTGCGCGTTCTCAGCCGCGATCGTGAGGTCGCAGACCAGATGCAGCACGTGGCCGCCGCCGATCGCATAGCCGGCGACCATCGCCACCACCGGCTTGGGCAGACGGCGAATCTGAATGTGCAGATCTGTCACGTGGAAGCGGCCGACGCCCGCTCTACCGGCGTCGTCGTCGTTTAGGTAGCCGGAGTCGCCGCGCACGCGCTGATCGCCACCGGAGCAGAACGCGTCGGGACCCTCACCGGTGAGGATGATCACGCCGACCTCGGTGTCCTCGCGCGCGTCCTCCAGGGCCTGGGAGATCTCGATGATCGTGCGCGGGCGAAAGGCGTTGCGGACCTCCGGGCGCGCGATCGTGACCTTGGCGATGCCGCTGTCGGAGCCGCTCGACTTCTCGTAATGAATGTCCGTGAGCTCGCGCCCGCCGAGCTCGGAGATCGATGTCCAGGTGACGCTCATCGCGCGAAGGCTAGCCTGTGAGCCATGTTGGTCGAGGGATGGCTGAGCCGCGCCGCGTCCGCGCGCCCCGAGGCGCCGGCCCTGGAGACCCCCCGGGGCAGCTGGTCCTACGCGCAGCTGCACCGCGCGGCGCGCAGCGGCGCGGAGCAGATCGCGGCGGCCGGAGCCGACCGTGGCTCGCGCGTCGCGATCGCACTGCCGGCCGGCCTCGAGTTCGCGCAGGCGCTGCACGCCTGCCTGCTGCTTGGCGCGGTGGCTGTGCCCGTCGATCTGCGCCTGTCGGCGCCCGAGCGCGAGCGGATCGCCGCCGGCTGCACGCTGCTTATCGATCAGCCACTCGACAGCGACCGCGAGCCGGAGCAGACACCCACGGCGAGCCGGCATGAGCTCGACGCGACCGCCGTGGTGATCCACACCTCGGGCACGACCGCACAGCCGCGCCCGATCGAGCTCACATACGGGAACTTCCTGTGGAGCGCGCTCGGCTCCGCTGTCGCGCTCGGGCTCGACCCGGACGAGCGCTGGCTGTGCGCGCTGCCGCTCTCGCACGTGGGCGGCCTGTCGATCCTGCTGCGCTCTGCGATCTACGCGACCACAGCCGTAGTGCACGAGCGCTTCGAGGAGGATCGCGTTCTGCACGCGCTGCGGAGCGAGGGCGTCACCCTCGTGAGTCTCGTCGCCACCACCCTCGCCCGACTGCTGGACGCAGGCCTCGCGCGACCACCCGCGCTGCGCAGCGCGCTGACCGGCGGTGGGCCCGTGTCCACGGCGCTCCTCGAGCGCGCACACGCGGCAGGGGTCCCGGTGAGCCTCACCTACGGCCTCACGGAGAGCTGCTCGCAGGCGACGACCACCCCCGTCGGAGAAACCGGGGAGGCGCCCGCGTGCGCAGGTCCGCCGCTCTTCTGCACGCGCGTGCAGATCGACGCCGGCGGCGAGATCCTGATCTCCGGGCCGACCGTTGCGCCCGGCTCGCTCGCGGCCGACGGCTGGCTGCACACGGGCGACCTCGGCGAGCTCGACGAGCGCGGCCGGTTGAGCGTCACCGGGCGCGTGTCGGACACGATCGTCAGCGGCGGCGAGAACGTCGCGCCCGCGGAGGTCGAGGCGGTCTTGGAGGCCCACCCGCAGGTGCTGGAGGCCGCGGTGCTCGGCCGCGCCGACCCGCACTGGGGCGAGGCAGTGAGCGCGATCGTCGTCGCACGCGAGGGCGCCGAGCTGGATGCGGAGGAGCTGCGCGCGCACTGCGCCATGGCGCTCGCGCCGTACAAGGTGCCGAAGCAGGTATCGCTGAGCAGCTCGCCGCTGCCGCGCACGCGTTCGGGCAAGCTCCTGCGCAGGGAGCTGCGGTGAGCTTCGACTCCGAGGCATACCGTCAGGCGAGCTTGGAAGCCTGGGAAGCGGCCGCGCCCGGTTGGGTGCGCCGCCAGGAGACGATGCGCCGCTACGCCGCGCCGGTTTCGCACGAGATGCTCGACGCGCTCGCGCTGCAGCCCGGCGAGCGCGTGCTCGAGCTGGCGGGCGGGGTGGGGGAGACCGGGATGCTCGCCGCCGAGCTCGTCGCTCCCGGCGGGAGCGTGATCATCTCCGATCAGGCGGAGGCGATGCTCGAGGGCGCCCGCGCGCGAGCGCTCGAGCTGGGTCTCGGCAACGTCGAGTTCCGGGTCCTGAACGCCGAATGGATCGACCTGCCACTGGCGAGCGTGGACGCCGTGCTCTGCCGCTGGGGCTACATGCTGATGGCCGATCCCGCGGCGGCGCTCGGCGAGACGCGACGCGTGCTCGCCTCCGGAGGTCGGCTCGCGTTCGCCGTGTGGGACTCGGTGCAGAGCAACCCGTGGGCGCTGCTACCCGCGCAGGAGCTGATCGAGCGTGGCCTCGCTCCAGCTCCGGCGCCGCAAGAGAGCTCAGAGCCGAGACCGGGACCGTTCGCGCTGGGCGACACCGAGAAGCTGAGAGAGCTGGTCGCCGAGGCCGGCTTCGCCGAGATCGAGATCGAGGTGCTCGAGCTGCCCCGCCGGCACAGCGACTTCGAGGAGCTGTGGGAGACGACGCTCGATCTCTCCCACGACTTCCACGACACGGTGCTCTCGCAGCCGGCCGAGAGGATGGATGAGATCAAGGCGTCGCTGGCGGAACGCTTTGCGCCCTACACAGCCCCTGACGGCGCACTCGAGATACCGGGGCGCACGCTCATTGTGTCTGCCAGCGCCTGAGAGCCCTGTGGCCGCCCGGCACCGCTGGCTCCGACCCGCGGAACGGGGCCGGATCCCCTCCAGGCCGGCCTAAGCGTCTCCGGTTGGATAGCCTGCGGTCAATGATCTATGACGACGATGCAGACCTCACGCTTCTCGACGGCAAGACCGTCGCCATCATCGGATACGGCTCGCAGGGACACGCCCACGCGCTGAACCTCAAGGACTCCGGCGTCGACGTCGTGGTCGGCCTACGCGAGGACTCGGCCTCGGTCGCCAAGGCGCGCGAGCAGGGGCTGGAGGTGCTGCCGGTCGTCGAGGCCGCCAGCCGCGGTGACCTCGTGATGATCCTGCTGCCAGACGAGCTACACCATGACGTGTGGGAGAACGAGATCCGCGACGGCATCGCCGAGGGCAACATGATCCTGTTCGGTCACGGCTTCTCGATCCACTACGACGAGATCGAGCCGCCGGCCGGCGTAGACGTGGGGATGGTGGCACCCAAGGGGCCGGGCCACCTCGTGCGCCGCCAGTTCACCGAAGGCAGCGGCGTGCCCGGCCTGATCGCGATCGAGCAGGACGCGACCGGCAACGCCCGCGCGCTGGCGCTGGCCTACGCCAAGGGCATCGGCTGCACACGCGGCGGTGTGATCGAGACGAGCTTCAAGGACGAGACCGAGACAGACCTGTTCGGTGAGCAGGCGGTCCTCTGCGGCGGCGCCTCAGAGCTCGTTCAGGCCGGCTTCGAGACGCTCGTGAACGCTGGCTATGACCCCGAGATGGCCTACTTCGAGTGCCTGCACGAGCTCAAGCTGATCGTCGACCTGATGCACGAGAAGGGCCTGGCGGGCATGCGCTATTCGATCTCCAACACGGCCGAGTACGGCGACTACACGCGCGGCAAGCGCGTGATCACCGAGCAGACGCGTGAGAACATGAAGCAGATCCTCGCCGAGATCCAGTCCGGCGACTTCGCGCGCGAGTGGATCGCCGAGAACCGCGCCGGCCAGGAGAGCTTCAAGCGCATGCGCGCCGAACAGGCCGACACGCAGGTCGAGCATGTCGGCGCGGAGCTGCGCTCGCACATGGACTGGATCAAGCCCGCCTTCTGAGCGGGAGCGAGGCCGTCTCGCCGTGCTCGCCTACCTCTTCTGGCACCGCCCGCTGGAGCCCGCAGGAGCGGAGGCATACGAGCAGGCGCAGCTGACCTTCCATCGGTCGCTCGCACGCAACCGCCCGATGGGGATGTGCGGCTCGGCGAGCTTCCGCGTGCCCTCGATCCCGTGGCTCTCCGGGGCACCCGGCTACGAGGACTGGTACCTCCTCGAGGACTACACCGCCCTTGGTGTGCTCAACGAGGCGGCCGTAGGGCACGGTCACCGCACGCCCCACGACGATGCTGCGCGCCGCTTCGGCGGCGGCGCGGGCGGCCTGTACGCGCTGGTCGAGGGCGATCGCTCGGACGCGCTGTGCGCCGCCGGCGCGCTTGCGGTGTGGGTCGCGCGGCCGCCGGGCTCCCAGCACCGCCCGCTGGGTGAGCTGCTCGGCGACGGCATGGATCCGCTGCGGGCGAGCCTCTGGCGTCGCCAGCTGGTCTTCGGCCCGGCACCGGAGTTCTGCCTGCTCGCGGGCGAGGCCTCAGCGGGTGTCGCGCCGACGCGGCTGCCGGAGGGCTGGAGCGCCACGATGCTCGAGCGCGAGGTGCTCTGGAGTGGTTGACGTGGTCATGGACGCCGAGCTCTCCGGAGGCGAGTTCGCTCGTCAGGAGAGCCGCTTTCGTGATTGGGTCGGTCCACACCCCGACACCGGGGATCCGGGCGAGCACCCGCCCGAGTCGGGCCGCTACCACCTGTACGTCTCGCTCGCCTGCCCGTGGTGTCACCGCACAGCGATCGTGCGCGAGCTCGCGCACATCCAGCAGGCCGTGCCGGTCCACTATCTGGCGCCGTTTCGCGACGAGCGCGGGTGGGCGTTTACGGGGGAGCGCTTCGAGGATGGCCCCGGCGGCGAGTACACCGACTCCCTCAACGGCTGGTCGTTCATGAGCGAGGCCTACAGCGTGAGCGACCCGGACTTCCAGGGGCGCATCACGGTGCCCGTGCTCTGGGACGCGCAAAGCGGCACGATCGTCAACAACGAGTCCGCCGACCTGATCCGCATGATGGCCGACCGCGACTCGCTCGGTGGCCTCGGCACCGGAGCCGCGCTCGACCTCTACCCGCGGGGGTTTCGTAGCGAGATCGATGAGATCAACGAGCGCGTGTATGAGACCGTCAACAACGGCGTCTACCGCGCCGGCTTCGCCCGTCGCCAGCACGCCTACGAGCACGCCTTTCGCGAGCTGTTCGACAGCTTCGAGTGGCTGGAGGGACTGCTGGGCGAGCGCCGCTACCTGCTCGGCGAGCGCGCGACAGAGGCCGATTGGCGCCTGTTCCCGACGCTTGCACGCTTCGACGAGGTTTACAACCTTCACTTCCGCTGCAACCGCCGGCGGCTCGTGGACTACCCCAACCTGTGGGGCTACGCGCGCGAGCTCTACCAGTGGCCGGGGGTCGCGCAGACGGTCGCAATGGACCAGATCAAGCGCCACTACTACACGACGCACGACGAGCTGAACCCCAAGCGCATCATTCCCGTCGGTCCCGGGTATGACTGGTCTGAGCCACATGGGCGCACCGGTTAGTGGTTCGCTACACTCGCCTCCGTCGTCGCGACTGGCGCTCGGGTGGAGTCCACCACCGGGAAGCGACGATCTAGCACCGCCGCGCGCCTGGGCACCCTCAGATCCGACCATTACCTCGAGGTCCGAAAGAGCGAGGAGCCCGATATGACGAGCACCCCCCTGACAGAGCAGACGCAGTTGAGCATCCCCGACGAGCTGAAGCCCGGAGATGGGCGCTTCGGTTGCGGACCCTCGAAGGTGCGTCCGGACGCGCTCGCGCGCCTGGCGACCGAGGGCGCAGCCGTGATGGGCACATCGCACCGCCAGAAGCCCGTGAAGGCGCTCGTGGCGGAGATCCGCTCCGGCTTGCGCGAGCTCTTCTCGGCGCCTGACGGCTACGAGGTGGCGCTCGGCAACGGCGGCGCAACCGCCTTCTGGGACGCTGCCGCGTTCGGCCTCGTCGAGCGTCGCTCCGCGCACCTCGCCTTTGGCGAGTTCTCCCAGAAGTTCGCCAGCGTGACCAAGGGCGCACCGTTCCTCGAGGACCCGGTCGTCGTCTCCGCGGATCCCGGTGACGCGCCCGATCCAGCCGCCCTTGGGGCTGCGGTCGGAGACAGCGGAGTCGATCTCCTCGCGTGGGCCCACAACGAGACCTCCACCGGTGTGATGGCATCCGTGACGCGGCCGTCCGGCAGCGACGGTGCGCTCGTGGCGATCGACGCGACATCCGGTGCGGGCGGCCTTCCGGTCGACCTCACGCAGGTAGACGCGTACTACTTCGCACCACAGAAGTGCTTCGCTGCTGACGGAGGTCTGTGGCTGGCGCTGCTCAGCCCGGCCGCGCAGGAACGGATCGCCATGCTGCACGCGTCCGATCGCTGGATCCCTGAATTCCTGTCGCTGCACACGGCCCTCGATAACTCGGTCAAGGACCAGACGTACAACACTCCCGCGGTCGCGACGCTGTTCCTGCTCGCCGACCAGATCAGCTGGATGCTCGAACACGGCGGCCTGGATTGGTGCGTATCGCGCAGCCGCGCCTCCTCCGAGCACCTGTACGGCTGGGCGCAGGAGACCGCCTACACAACGCCGTTCGTCGCCGATCCGGCCAAGCGCTCGCTGGTCGTGGGCACGATTGACTTCGAGGACTCGATCGACGCGGCGGCCGTGGCCGCGACGCTGCGCGCGAACGGGATCGTCGATGTCGAGCCCTACCGCAAGCTCGGGCGCAACCAGCTACGGGTGGGTATGTTCCCCGCCGTCGAGACCGCTGACGTCGAAGCTCTCACGTCTTGCATCGACTGGGTAGTCGAGAGGCTAGGCGCATGAGCGAGCGTGCGAAGGTCCTCGTAAAGGAGAAGATCGGCGACTCCGGCATCGCGCTGCTGCGCGAGCACTTCGACGTGGAGCTCGGGGTCGACTGGAGCGAGGAGGAGTTCGCGGAGCGGATCGGCGAGTACGACGGGATCGTGATCCGCTCGGCGACGAAGATGACCGCCGATGTGATCGAGCGCGCGACACGGCTGCGGGCGATCGGCCGCGCCGGCGTCGGCGTCGACAACGTCGATGTCGAGGCGGCGACCAAACGTGGGATCGTCGTGGCCAACGCCCCCGAGTCAAACGTCGTGACGGCGGCGGAGCACACGATGGCGCTGCTGCTGGCCTTGGCCCGCAACGTGCCGCAGGCGTACGCGTCGTTGATGGAAGGCAAATGGGACCGCTCGAAATACTCCGGCGTGGAGCTCTATGAAAAGACGCTCGGGATCGTCGGCTTCGGGCGCATCGGACAGCTCGTGGCCCAGCGCGCCCGTGGTTTCAACATGCGCGTTCTTGCCTTCGACCCGTTCGTCAGCGCCGAGCGCTACCGCGAGCTGGGCGTGGAGAAGGCCGACGGCGTCGAGGACGTCTACGCCCAGGCGGACTTCATCACGATCCACCTGCCCAAGACACCCGAGACCGAAGGCTTCATCGACGCGGCCGCGCTCGCCGCGATGCGAGACGGCGTGCGGCTGCTGAACGTCGCGCGCGGCGGGCTGATCGACGAGGACGCGCTGAAGGATGCGCTCGACTCGGGCAAGGTCGCGGGCGTGGCGCTCGACGTGTTCAAGAGCGAGCCGATGACCGAGCACCCGCTGTTCGGCTACGCGAACGTGATCGCCACGCCACACCTGGGCGCCTCCACCGCGGAGGCGACCGACCGCGCCGGCTACCAGAGCGCCGAGCAGGTCGTAGCCGCGCTGACGGGCGGGGTTGTCTCGACCGCCGTGAACATCCCCGCGGTCGGCGCCGAGGACATGGAGATGCTCGGGCCGCTGCTGCCGCTCGCCACGAAGCTCGGCAAGCTCGCGATGGAGCTCGCGGAAGGCAGCTCAGTGGAGCGCATCGAGGCCGCGTTCATGGGCCGCATCGCCGACTTCGACACGCGCCTGCTCGGGCTGGCGGTGATCGTCGGCGCGCTGCAGGGGCGCACCGAGGAGGACGTCAACCTCGTCAACGCGCCCACGATGGCCCAGCAGCGTGGGATCGTCTTCGAGGAGAAGGCGGTCTCCGAGGCTCAGGACTTCAACGAGCTGATCCGCGTGACCGTCGTCGCCGGCTCCCAGCGCGTGGCCGTCGCCGGCACGGGCATCGGCCCCAACGGCGTGCCGCACCTGGTCGAGGTGCAGGGGCGTCGCCTGACGATCGAGCTCGAGCGCTACGTGACTGTGTTCCGCTATGAGGATCTGCCAGGCATGATCGGCCGCGTGGGCACGATCTTTGGCACGCACGGGATCAATATCTCCTCCGCGGCGGTCGGGCACACACCCGACGGCAGCGCCGACGGCGAGGACCGTCGCCTCGCGGCGATGGTCGTCACGACAGACGCGCCGGTGCCCCGCGAGGTCGTCCAGGAGATCATCGCCGTCGACGGCTTTGTGAACGGCTGGTCCGTAGACCTCGGCTGAGGCCTGTCATGCCCCCCGCGGGGCCGATCCTCTAGCCTCGAGCGCGACCGGCGAACGAGCGGGACGGGGGCAGAGATGAAGGCAGTCGTCATCACCAAGCACGGCGGACCCGGCGTGCTTCAGGTCCAGGAGCAGCCGGACCCGAGACCGGGGCCCGGGCAGGTGCGCATCGACGTGGCTGCCTCTGGGATCAACTTCGCGGACGTGATGGCGCGCATGGGCCTCTATCCCGACGCCCCCGACACGCCATGCGTCGTCGGCTACGAGGTCGCCGGAACGGTCGTGGAGGTGGGGGAGGGTGTCGAGAGCCTGACGCCCGGCCAGCGAGTGTTCGCGAGCACCCAGTTCGGCGGCTACGCCTCCCAGGTCGTGCCGATGGCGAGCGACGTCGTAGCGCTGCCGGACGAGCTGAGCTTCGAGCAGGGCGCTGCGATCCCCGTCAACTACGGCACCGCGTGGGCGGGGCTGATCGGCTACGGCAACCTGCAGCCCGGCGAGCGCGTGCTGATCCACTCCGCGGGCGGCGGTGTCGGCATCGCCGCCACGCAGATCGCGAACCGGGCGGGCGCCGAGGTCTATGGCACAGCCTCACCAGGCAAGCACGCCCGCTGCGTCGAGCTGGGGCTCGAACACGCGATCGACTACACCAAGCCGGGCTGGGAGCGCGGCCTGCCGAAGTTCGACGTGATCATGGACGCCGTCGGCGGCGCCAGCTTCCGCCGCAGCTACAACCTGCTGCGTCCAGGCGGGCGCCTCGTAGCGTTCGGCGCCTCCTCCGTGGTCTCCGGCGAGCGCAAAAACGTCGTCACGGCGCTGCGTGCCGTCGCGCGCATGCCCCGCTTCAACCTGATCAAGCAGATGTCTGAATCGAAGGCCGTGATCGGTCTGAACATGCTCAGCCTGTGGAAGGACCGCGGCACGCTCGAGCCGTGGATCGCGCCGCTGCGCGAGATGCTCGACGACGGCACGATCAAACCCGTCGTGGCCGAGGCGTTCAGCTTCGAGGACGCAGGCGCCGCACAGAACATGATCACCGAGCGACGTAACGTCGGCAAGGTCGTCCTCACACCCTGAGCGACCGGTGCTACCCTGCCGAGAGATGTCGTTTCACTACTCGCTTCTGCAGCTTCTTCTCCTCCCCCCTCGGGGGGAATAGTGCGTGGCGGCCGCGTAGCCGCATACCCAGCAGAGAGGAACCGCAAGCGAGATAGAGAAGGAGCATGAACGACATGAGCAAGAACGAGGCACGTAACGACGCTGACCGCGTCCTGATCTTCGACACGACGCTGCGCGACGGCGAGCAGTCTCCGGGGATCTCCCTGAACAAGCAGGAAAAGCTGGAGATCGCCCACCAGCTCTCGCGCCTGGGGGCGGATGTGATCGAGGCCGGCTTCCCGATCACCTCCCCCGGCGACTTCGAGTCGGTGCAGGCGATCGCACGGGAGGTCGAAGGCCCCGTGATCTGCGGGCTGGCGCGAACGAGCAAGCAGGACATCGAGGCGGCATGGCAGGCGGTGAAGGATTCCCAGCGCCCTCGCATCCACATGTTCCTGGCCACCAGCGACATTCACATCGAGCGCAAGCTGCAGACGACGCGTGAGGATGTCAAGGGTCAGGTTCGTGCGGCGGTGGCGCAGGCACGCGAATACACCGACGACGTGGAGTTCTCCCCGGAGGACGGTTCGCGCTCGGACGTGGAGTACATGGCCGAAGTGATCCAGATCGCGCTGGACGAGGGCGCCACGACGATCAACGTTCCTGACACCGTCGGTTACACGATGCCCAACGAGTACGCGGCGATGTTCACGGAGCTCTACCGGCTGGTGCCGGGGCTGCGCGACGTGGTCGTCTCGGTGCACTGCCATGACGATCTGGGGCTGGCGGTCGCAAACTCGCTGGCCGGCCTGGAAGCGGGCTGCCGCCAGGTGGAGTGCGCGATCAACGGGATCGGCGAGCGCGCCGGGAACGCCTCGCTGGAGGAGATCGTGATGCTGCTGCACACGCGCGAGCCCAGCCTCGGGCTGTGGACCAGCATCGAGACGACCGAGATTGCGCGCACGAGCCGCCTGGTCTCGCGCCTGACCGGCTACCAGGTGCAGCCGAACAAGGCGATTGTGGGGCGCAACGCGTTCGCGCACGAGGCCGGCATCCATCAGGACGGCGTGCTGAAGGAGCGCACCACCTACGAGATCATGGACGCCACAACCGTGGGGCTGCGCAGCAACGCGATCGTGCTCGGCAAGCACTCCGGGCGCCACGCGCTCAGCAAAGCGCTGGAGGAGATGGGCTTCGAGATCGACGGCGCCGCGCTGAACACCGCGTTCAAGCGCTTCAAGGAGATCGCCGACCGCAAGAAGCAGGTCACGGCGATGGACCTGGAGGCGTTGGTCACAGACGAGCTGCGTGAGGAGATCCAGGGCTATGCCCTGGAGTCCTTCGAGGTCGACGCCTCATCGCTGCGCCCGCCGCACGCGCGCGTGTCGGTGAGCCTGCCCGACGGCTCTTCAGCCACCGGCTCGTTCACCGGCGACGGGCCGATCGACGCGGTCTTCCAGGCGATCAACGTCGCCACCGGGGTCGCCCCCGCACTCAGCGACTTCACCATCGGCGCCGTCACCGAGGGGCAGGACGCCCTCGGTGAGGTCTCCGTGGTGCTGGAGATCGGCGGCTTCACCGGCGCCGGGCAGGGGGTCTCGACGGACATCATCGACGCGGCTGCGCGCGCCTATGTGCGCGCGCTGTCGGTCGCCGTCGCGCACGCGAACGCGGGTGAGGCGATCGGGTTGCCGGAGATCGCGGGAAGCTGATCCTCAGGGAGCGCGGGGTGGTTGCAGGCAGACGCCGGCAACGCGCTCCGCGCGCCTGAATCCGAGCGATTCGTAGAGCCCGAGCGCGTGGTATTCCGGGTTCGCGCAGATCACGAGGCGCTGCGCGCCGCTCAGCTGCGCGGCCTCGACGACCAGGCGCGAGCAGATCCCTCGACGCCTGTGCGCCTGTGCGGTGTCGACCGCTTGAAAACGCCCTCGGGCGCCGGTGAGCACCACGCCGCAGCTGCCCAGAACCTCCGCGCCATCGTCGCCCTCCTGCGCCACGTACCAAGCACCGTGACCATCCAGGAACAGCGCACGCAGCTCCCGCGCGCGAGCGTGCAGGAACGCACGGTGCACCTCTTCCTCGAAGCGCTCGTCACGTGCAGCCATCTGCAGCTCGATCACCTGGTCCCAGAGGGCCGCATCGGCTCCGGGGGCCGGGTCCAGCGCGCGAATGCGCACCGCACGGTTGGCACGCGCATGCGCGTGCACCTCCTCCGCCGTCGCCACGAGCGCAACCGTCTCCTCGAGTTCGTAGCCCGCCGCGACGAACTCATCCCGCGCGCTGCCGAGCGCGCCGTCGATGCGGTCCCAGGCGAATGTCCGGTGGCGCACACGCGGCTCATCGTTGAACGTGGCCGCGAAGACCGCGCTCCAGCGCTCGCGGTCGCCTGCCTGCGGCGGCTCGTCGAAGATCAGCATGTTGCCCCAGTAGTGCTCAGGGTTTCCCGGTGAGCGCACGACGAGGTGGTCGTCCACACGCCGCACAACGCGGTCCAGTGGCAACACGTCGAGGTCGGTGGCCCACGCCAACGCACGCGGTCGCGTTTCGCCTGCCGGATGTACGCCCACCCCGTCTCGTATACCACCAGTCACAGAGTCGCGTCCAGTCTTGTCCGTGATAACGTACGCGTGTATGGCATCGACCCATCCCCCTACGGCCGCATCGACGCCTCCCGGGAAGCACCCCGCGGGCATCCCTGCGGGAGCCGACATGCTCGATCCCGCCGTCATCGGCGCGCGCGTGAAGGCGTTGCGGGAGTCCTCCTCGCTGTCGCTGCGCGAGCTCGCGCTGCGCAGCGGCGTCAGCGCGCCGATGCTCTCCCAGGTCGAGCGGGGGGACACGAGCCCCACGTTGACCGTCGCGGCGAAGATCGCCGCCGGGCTCGATCTACGGCTCTCGCAGCTGCTGCGCCTGGACGAGGGGGGTGCCGTCACCGTCGTGCGGGCGAGCGAGCGTCAGCGCGGCGGCAGCAAGAAGCGCGGCCACAGCTTCGAGGTGCTCACCTCCTCCCAGCCAGGGCAGCGAGCCGAGCTCTCGCGACACACGCTCGCGGCGGGCGGCGCCACGGGCGCGGTCGATGACCCGCCGATGCACGAGCCCGGCAGCCGCGAGACGGCGCTCGTCGAGAAGGGCTCGATCGTGCTCGTATGCGACGGGCAGCGCTACGAGCTCAGCGACGGCGACTGCGTCATCTTCGACGCCGACCTGCCCCACCACTTCGAGAACCCCACCAAGCAGGAGGCGGCCTTTCTGGCGGTCGTCTCCGCCGGACTGAGGAGGAGCTAGATGCCCAAGTCGCTGTTCGAGAAGATCTGGGAGTCCCACGAGGTAGGGGACGGCCTCATCTACATCGACCTCCACCTCGTCCACGAGGTCACCAGCCCGCAGGCGTTCGACGGCCTGCGCCTCGCCGGGCGCACGGTGCGCCGGCCCGATCGCACGCTCGCGACCGCCGACCACAACACGCCCACCGACGGCACCCCGGTCGCGGCGCGCATCAAGGACGAGCTCTCGCGCGTGCAGGTTGAAACGCTCGAGCGCAATTGCGCTGAGTTCGGCGTGCCCGTCTACTCGCTGGGCTCTGACCGCCAGGGGATCGTGCACGTGATCGGCCCCGAGCTCGGGGTCACCCAGCCGGGCATGACGATCGTCTGCGGCGACTCGCACACCTCCACGCACGGAGCGTTCGGCGCGCTCGCCTTCGGCATCGGCACCTCCGAGGTCGAGCACGTGCTCGCCACACAGTGCATGGTGCAGTCAAAGCCCCGCTCCATGCGCATCCGCTACGAGGGTGAGCTCGGCTTCGGCGTCACCGCCAAGGACCTGATCCTCGGCACGCTCGGCCATCTGGGCGTCGGCGGCATGACAGGCCACGCCGTCGAGTACGCAGGGCCCGCGATCGAGGCACTCTCGATGGAAGGGCGCATGACCGTCTGCAACATGACGATCGAGGGAGGCGGGCGCGCGGGCATGATCGCCCCCGACGAGACGACCTTCGCGTGGTTCCGCGACGTCGAGCGTCCGGGAGCCCCGAAGGGCGCAGAGCTCGACGTAGCGATCGAGCGCTGGCGGGAGCTGGCCACGGAGGAAGGTGCCCAGTTCGACCGTGAGATCCTGATCGACGCGAGCGCGATCTCACCGCAGGTGACCTGGGGAACCAACCCCGGAATGGTACGCGCCGTGACCGAGAAGGTTCCCGCACCTGAGGAGTTCGACAGCCCCGCCGACCGCGAGGCCACCGAACGGGCTCTGCACTACATGGCCCTGGAGCCCGGCACGCCGATCGATCAGATCGCCGTCGACCGCGTGTTCATCGGCTCTTGCACCAACTCGCGTATCGGCGATCTGCGCGCCGCCGCCGAGGTCGTTGCCGGCAAGAAGGTGGCCTCCTCGGTGAACGCGATGGTCGTGCCGGGATCCCAGCAGGTGAAGGCGCAGGCCGAGGCCGAGGGTCTCGACCAGGTGTTCCGCGACGCCGGCTTCGACTGGCGCGTCGCCGGCTGCTCGATGTGCCTGGGCATGAACCCCGACACCCTCGCCCCGGGCGAGCGCTGCGCCTCCACGTCCAACCGCAATTTCGAGGGTCGGCAGGGGAGGGGCGGTCGCACGCACCTCGTCTCGCCGCAGATGGCCGCCGCGGCTGCGATCGAGGGGCGCTTCGTCGACATCCGGGAGTGGTCGTGAGCGCACACGCGTCGGGAGACGCACACGCGGCGGCCTGGCAGCAGGAGGACACCGTCGCGAGCTTCGCCGAGCGCCGGCGAGTGCTGATCCCGCTACTCGACCTGCAAGAGGACGTTCTCGCCAAAGTTCTGACGAGAGGCCCGCGCCCCGTCGAGCGATTCCTCGACCTCGGCACCGGCGCAGGAGCAGTCAGCGAGCTCGTGCTTGGACTCGGCGGCGAGAAGGCCCGCTCGCAGGGTGTCCTCGTCGACTTCTCTGAGCCGATGCTCAAGCGCGCCGGCGCTAACCTGGCGCGATTTGAGGGACGCTGGAAGATAGTGCGCGGCGATCTCGCGAGCCCTCAGTGGCAGGCCGGGCTGCCGGAAGGCCGCTACGACGCGATCGTTTCCGGCCTTGCCATCCACCACCTCTCGTCTGCGCGCAAGCGTGATCTCTTCGCCGAGGCGTTCGCGCTGCTCGAGCCCGGAGGCACCTTCGTCAACATGGACTGCGTTGCCGTCGAGGGACCGCTGGATGGCCTGTTCGACGAGTACATGCTCGCCAGCGCCGTTGCCCACGAGCACGAACACGGCCGCGACGGCTCAGACCAGGACGTCGACTTCGACACCGGTGAAGACCAGCTGGACACCATCGAGGATCAGCTGCGCTGGCTGCGCGATGCCGGCTTCCAGCACGTGGATGTGCACTTCAAGTGGGCAGAGGCTGCCGTCTTCGGCGGCGTCAAGCCCGTGAAAGGAGATGAGTAATGGAACCGATCGAGACGATCAGCGGACAGGTGAGCCACCTCGACCGCGCCGACGTTGACACCGACCAGATCATGCCCAAGCAGTTTCTCAAGCGGGTCGAGCGCACCGGCTTCGGTGAGTTCCTGTTCTACGACTGGGCGAAGGAGCCCGATTGGGACCTGCCGCCGAATCCGATCCTCGTCGCCGGCGAGAACTTCGGCTGCGGCTCATCGCGCGAGCACGCCCCGTGGGGTCTACAGGACTACGGCTTCCAGGCGATCGTCGCGCCATCCTTCGCGGACATCTTCTACTCCAACTGCACCAAGATCGGGCTGCTGCCGGTCGTTCTCTCCGACGAGGACTGCAAAGCGCTCGCTCGCGCCGGCCACGGCCAGGTCGACCTGCGCGAGCAGGAGGTTCGCTTCGCCGGGCGTCAGGTTCCGTTCGAGATCGACCACGAGATCCGCCACCGCCTTCTCGGCGGCCTGGACGACATCGCGCTCACGCTGCAACAAGACGACACGATCGCCGCATATGAGCGTGCACGGGAGGAGCGGGTGCCGGCAGTGCCGGTGACCACACGGCTCTAAGCGCCCGTCCACCCGCCAGCGTGACGTCGGCACGGCGTGATTCAGTGCGCGTGTGGTCACCTCAAGTGGGCTTGTTCCAATAGTCCTGGGCATTGGGCTGGCAGTGGTCTCGGGTAGCGCCGTGGCAGGCGCTCGTGATCGCCGCAACGACTCACGCGATCCGCTGTTCATCTTTGCCGTGCTGCTGGTTGGCTTCGCGATTCTCGCCGCCGCGCTGTACCTGTTGGGTTGGTCGATCGAGAAGGGTAAGACGCTGCCACCCGTCGAAGCACGGATGGAGAACTGGCTGACCCTTGCGCTCGCGCTGCTGGTGATCGCCCCAGCCGCCCGCTCCGCCTGGATCGGGATCTTCTCCGGTGAGGACCGCCCGCCCTGGGATCGGGGGTTCCTCGATCGCGTCTCCCAAGGCCTCAACTTTGCGATGGGAAGCATGGCCGCACTATTGGTGGGCTTGGTCATTGTTGCAATCGTCTTCCTGATCGCGAAGCTCGAACCTGCTCCCGCGATTCTGCTGGTGGCTGCAACCGCCATCGTCGGACTGACGTCGGCGTGGGCGATTCTGCGAGCCACAGCCGGGCGAGAAGCCTCGCTGCATGGTTTGTCGATATCGCGTAGCGCCCAGCTGAAGAGGCTCTCGACGCTCGAGCAAGCAGACGGTCGCTGGCAGGCGATCGAGGTATCCACGATCGGTCGACTCGATCGGCCGATTGCGCTGCAGGCCATGATCTACCTGACGGATCGAGGCATGTTCTGGGCCGCTGAAGATGCCTCGGCACTAGTTCGCTTCCACGACTGGGCGGCAAACCATCTGCTCGCTCCGACACCTGCAGTACACGAGCGGCGGCTGGTGATCGCCAACTTGGCCGTACGCGCCGACCGGCACCTAGAGGTCAAGCGCTGGAGCGGCAGGCGAGCACAGTTGCTGGACTCGTTGCGGCTGAATAGAGTGAGCCGACCAGTCCCCGCGGACGCAACCTCGCCGGAGCGTGTCGCTGGACTCGTCCATGTGCCCTACGAGCAACTCCGGAGCGCTGGCCTTCGCATGGCGATCGTCGACGCGACGGCGCGCTAGAGCTACCCGGCGCATGGCGAGCGTTGCTGCCTGCGCCGATATGCTCTGCCACCCGCCAGCTCACGCGGCGCTGCGACTCTATGTCCTACTCGATAGTCACCCTTCCCGGCGACGGGATCGGCCCGGAGATCATGGCGCCCACGCTGGCGTTGCTCACGACGCTGGGCGACTTCGAGTTCGAGGAACACCTGTTCGGCGGCGCTTCCATCGACGCGCACGGCGTCGCCCTCACCGACGATGTTCTCGAGGCATGCAAAGCCGCCGATGCGGTGCTGCTGGCGGCGGTGGGCGGACCCAGGTGGGACACGACCGACCCCAGCAAGCCACGGCCCGAGCAGGGTCTCTTGGGGCTGCGCAAGGGCCTCGGGCTGTACGCGAACCTGCGCCCGGTAAAGCCGCTGCCCGCGCTCTATGACGCCTCGCCGCTGCGGCGCGAGCGCATCGAGGGCACCGATCTGCTGGTCGTGCGCGAGCTCACCGGCGGCATCTACTTCGGCGAGAAGACGCGCACCGCCACCTCGGCCTCGGACGTGTGCGCGTACAGCAGCGAGGAGATCGACCGCATCGCCCGCAGCGCCTTCCTCGCTGCCGAGCGGCGCTCGGCCAAGCCCAAGGTGACGAGCGTGGACAAGGCCAACGTGCTGGAGACCTCCCGGCTCTGGCGCGAGGTCGTCAGCGAGCTGCACGCGGCCGAGTTCTCCCACATCGAGCTCGAGCACGTGCTCGTGGACAACGCAGCCATGCAGCTGGTCTCCGCGCCCACCCACTTCGACGTGATCGTCACGGAGAACATGTTCGGAGACATCCTCTCCGACGAGGCGGCCATGCTCACAGGCTCGATTGGCATGCTCCCCAGCGCCTCGCTGGGGGCGGACGGCCCCGGCCTGTTCGAGCCGGTGCACGGCTCGGCGCCGGACATTGCCGGCCAGGGCGTGGCCAATCCGCTGGCGATGTTCCTCTCGGCGGCGATGATGCTGCGTCACGGCCTCGGCTTGGCAAGTGAGGCAGCGGCTGTAGAATCGGGGGTCGAAGGTGCACTGGCTGGGGGCCTGCGCACGCCCGATCTTGGCGGCGCAGCCGGCACACAGGAGGCCACCAGGGCAGTGCTCGACAACGTCGAATAGGAGCAGTGTGAACGTGGAGCCAACCGACCTCATCTGGATGAACGGAGATTTCGTCGCCTGGGAGGACGCCAAGGTCCACGTCCTGACACACGGACTGCACTACGGCACGGGCGTCTTCGAGGGCGTGCGCTGCTACGACACCGTGCTCGGCCCAGCAGTGTTCCGCAACACCGACCACGTGGAGCGCCTGCGCCGCTCGGCGGAGCTGTTCTACATGGAGCTGCCCTTCTCCAACGAGGAGCTGCGTCAGGCGACGCTCGAGCTCGTGGCCCGCAACGGGCTGCGCTCTTGCTACATCCGCCCGATCGTCTACCGCGGCTACGGCAGCATGGGCCTGAACCCGCTGGAGGCGCCCGTGGACGTCACGATCGCGTGCTGGGAGTGGGCCACCTACCTCGGCGAGGAGGGCATGCGCAACGGCGTGCGCGCGATGACATCATCGTGGCGTCGGATCAGCCCCGACTCGCTGATCCCGCACGCGAAGGCCACCGGTCAGTACCTCAACAGCGTGCTCGCGAAGGTCGAGTCGGTGAAGGCCGGCTACGAGGAGGCGATCCTGCTCGACGACCACGGCCACGTCTGCGAGGGCACGGGCGAGAACGTGTACATCGTCCGCGACGGCGAGATCTCCACGCCCGGACAGCACAACTCGATCCTCGACGGCATCACCCGCCGCTCGGTGATGCAGATCGCGCAGGATCTCGGCTACAAGGTGGTGGAGCGCAACGTCGCCCGCGCGGAGATGTATCTCGCCGACGAGGTGTTCCTGTCTGGCACGGCTGCAGAGATCGTGCCCGTGCGCGAGGTCGACAACCACAAGGTCGGCACGGGCAAGCCCGGAGAGGTCACACGCGTCCTGCAGGCGGCTTTCGACGACGCCATCCACGGGCGCTCCGAGCGCTACCGGGAGTGGCTCGATGTGGTCGACACGGTCGATCTGGAGACCCCGACCGGTGAGAGCCCGGCGGCTGGTGCACAGCAGCTCACGGCGACGGAGCGAATTACCGGGGCGACCGGCTAGAGGCGGTGCGCCGCGGCCGGTCGCAACCACGACCCGCCCCGTACCCCTCTACGCCGAAAGGACTTCCCCAATGAACGCAAGATCGACCCGCATCGAGCTCTACGACGCCACCCTGCGCGACGGCATGGGTGGCGGTGGCATGACGCTCACCGCGGAGGAGAAGCTACGTGTGGTCCATGCGCTGGACGAGCTCGGCGTGCACATGATCGAGGCCGGCTTTCCCTCCTCGAACCCCAAGGAGCTCGAGCTTTTCTCACTGTTGGCGGCAGAGACGCTGCAGAACGCTGAGATCGTCGCGTTTGGGATGACCCGCCGCCGCGACACCGCAGTGCAGGAGGACGACGGCCTGCGTGTGCTCGCCGAGTCCTTCGCGCCCGTTTGCACGATCGTCGGCAAGGCATCGGTGCTGCATGTCGAGAAGGTCGTGCGCGTCTCGCGCGAGGAGAACCTCGCGATGATCGCCGACTCGGTGGCGTTCCTCGTGCGCGCGGGCAAGCGCGTGCTGCTCGACGCCGAGCACTTCTTCGACGGCTTCGCGCTCGACCCGGCGTACTCACTGGACTGCCTGCGCGTCGCCGCGGAGGCCGGCGCCGAGAGGCTCGTGCTGTGCGACACCAACGGGGGCTCGCTTCCTCCTCATATGAGGACCGCGTTCGCAGTTGTCAGCGAAGCGCTGCCGGGCACTCCCTTGGGCATCCACACCCACGATGACTCCGGCTGCGCCGTGGCCAACACCCTCACGGCGGTCGAATGCGGCGCCACGCAGGTGCAGGGGACGATCAACGGGATCGGCGAGCGCACGGGCAACGCAAACCTGATCACGATCATCGCCGACCTGCAGCTGAAGATGGGCGCGCAGCTGCTCGCGCCCGAGCGACTCGCGCGGCTGACCGAGACGGCGCATTTCGTCGATGAGCTGCTGAACCGCACCCCGAACCCGGCCCAGCCGTACGTGGGCAAGCACGCGTTCGCGCACAAGGCTGGTCTGCACGCCGCCGGCGTGCGCGCCGAGCCGCAGACCTTCGAGCACATCGACCCGGCGATCGTGGGCAACGATCGCGATGTGCTGATCTCCGAGCTCTCCGGTCGCGGCACCGTCGTCGAGAAGGCAAGGACGGCCGGGATCGCCGTCGACGACGCGCTCGCTGGGCGCGTCGTCGAGCGGGTCAAGGCGCTCGAGCACGAGGGCTTTCAGTTCGAGGCCGCGGACGGCTCCTTCGAGCTGCTGCTGCGCAAGGAGGCGGGCGAGTACGAGCCACTGTTCCGCCTGGAGTCCTGGCGCGTGATCGTCGAGAAGCGCGCCGACGGGCGCGCCACCACCGAGGCAACCGTGCGGATCTGGTTGGGCGGCGAGCGCTACGTGCGCACCGCCGAGGGCAACGGGCCGGTGAATGCGCTCGACCGCGCCCTGCGCGATGCGATCGCCGAGATACACCCGCATCTGAAGGAGATCGACCTCGTCAACTACAAGGTGCGAATACTCGATGAGACGAAGGGCACCGGCGCGGTCACGCGCGTCCTCATCGACGCCTCCGACGGGCACAGCGTGTGGGGCTCGATCGGCGTCGCGGAGAACCTGATCGCCGCGTCGTGGGACGCTCTGGTCGACTCGCTGGAGTACGGCATGCAGGGCGAGCGGCGCGCCGCCGCCGAGGCGGCGCTCGGATCGAGCGGACGGGCTTAGTGGCGGACGCGCCGGCCGCGCGCGACGGCGTGGAGGAGCCGATCCCGCTAGCCCGGCCGGTGCTGGGCGCGGAGGAGGAGCAGGCGGTGCTCGATGTGCTCCGCTCCGGTCAGCTGTCGCTGGGGCCGCGCCTGCAGGAGTTCGAGCAGGCGTTCGCCGAGCGCGTCGGCGCGCCGCTGGCCAGTGCCGTCAGCAGCGGAACCGCCGGCCTGCACCTAGCGCTGAGGGCCGTGGGCGTGGGTGAGGGCGATGAGGTCATCACCAGCCCCTTCTCCTTCGTGGCCTCCGCCAACGCCGCGCTATACGAGCGTGCGCGGCCAGTGTTCGCCGACATCGACCCGGTGACGCTGAACCTCGACCCCGAAGCGGCTGCCGCCGCAGTGAGCGAGCGCACGCGGGCGCTTTTGCCGGTTCACATCTTTGGATACCCAGCCGCGATGCCCGCTTTCGAGCAGCTCGCTCGTCGTCACGACCTCGCGATCGTCGAGGACGCCTGCGAGGCGCTCGGCGCGGTGCACGCCGATGGCCCGGCGGTTGGCGCGCGCGGCCATCTCGCGGCGTTTGGCTTCTACGCGAACAAGCAGCTGACTACCGGCGAGGGTGGCGTGCTCACGCTGGCGGACCCGGCGGTGAAGGAGCGGATCGACTCCGAGCGCAACCAGGGCCGCGCGCCGGACATGGGGTGGCTCGACCACGATCGCCTCGGCTTCAACTACCGGTTGTCGGACATCGCCTGCGCGCTCGGGATCGCACAACTTGGGCGTCTGGAGGAGATGCTCGCCGACCGCGCGCGGGCCGCCGATCTCTACCGCGAGGCGCTCGCCGGGATCGAGGAGCTCGAGCTGCCTTGTCGGGACTCCGGCGGTGATCGTCGCGGCTGGTTCGTGTTCGTCGTGCAGGTCCCGCGTGGGGTCGATCGCGACGAGACGGTGCGCGCGCTCGCCGCCGTGGGCATCCAGAGCAAGCCATACCTGCCGGCAATCCACCTGATGAGCTTCTACCGCGAGCGCTTCGGCCACCGCGAGGGCGAGTTCCCCATCTGCGAGGACGTCGCTGCGCGCTCGTTGGCGCTGCCGTTCTTTCCGGAGATCACCGAGGGACAGATCGCACGGGTGGCGCAGGAGCTGGCCGCGGCGCTGGCCGCCAGACCGGCCGCCGTAGACTGAGCGCCCGTGTCGCGCTTCCACGAGCCCCAGGACCCCATCTTCCAGCGGTTGAACACCTCTGTCGAGTTCGACCGGCGGCTGTGGCCGCAGGACATCGAGCAGTCACGCGCCCACGCCAAGATGCTCGCCTCGCGGGGCATCATCTCCGCTGAGGATCGCGATGCGCTCCTGGCCGGGCTCGATCAGGTTGCGGGGGAGCTCGAGCCGGGCGGCGGGTTTCGCATCGACGCCGACGACGAAGACATCCACATGGCGATCGAGCGGCGCCTGACGGAGATCGTGGGGCCCGTGGGCGGGCGGCTGCATACGGCGCGCTCGCGCAACGACCAGGTGGTCACTGACCTTTCGATGTACACGCGCGAGCGCAGCGCCGAGACCCAGAACGCCATCAGCGCGCTGATGGCGACGCTGCTCGAGCGCGCCGAGGAGCACCTCGACTGGGCGATGCCCGGCTACACGCATCTTCAGCGAGCCCAGCCGGTGTACCTGAGCCATCACCTGCTGGCGTACTTCTGGATGCTCCAGCGCGACCGCGAGCGCTTCGCGTTCACCGAGGCGCAGACCTCCTCGCTGCCGCTGGGAGCCGGAGCGCTCGCCGGCGTGAACTTCGACACGGACCGCGGCATGGTTGCGCGTGAGCTCGGCTTCTCGCGCGTCGCCCCGAACTCGATCGATGCGGTCTCCGGGCGGGACTTCGTGCTCGACTACCTGGGCGCGGCGGCAACATGCTCAACGCACCTCTCGCGCCTGGGCGCCGAGCTGGTGCTCTGGTGCAGCGCCGAGTTTGGCTTCTGCGAGCTGCCCGACTCGTGGAGCGCGACATCTTCGATCATGCCGCAGAAGAAGAACCCTGACGCGGCGGAGCTTCTGCGCGCGAAGGCGCCCCGGGTGGTGGGCCATCTGGCCGCCTTCCACGGCGTCATGCACGCGCTGCCGCTGACTTACAACAAGGACCTGCAGGAGGACAAGGAGCACCTGTTCGACGCCGTCGACACGCTGCAGATGACACTCGCGGCGGCACGCGGGATGATCGCCGGCGTGAGCTTCGATCGCGAGCGCATGCGCACGGCGGCGGCCGACGAGCTGATCGCGGCCACCGATATCGCCGACCTGCTCGTGCGGCTGGGCATGCCCTTCCGCGAGGCCCACGGGGTCGTCGCCGGGCTCGTGCGCACCGCGCTCGACACGGGCAAGCCGCTCTCGCAGCTGAGCGAGCAGGAGCTGGCCACGCACAGCGACACACTCGCGGCGCACAAAGACGACTTCGAGCGCGCGCTCGCCCAGAGCTCGTGGTTGGAGTCAAAGGTCTCCGAGGGCGGTACCTCGCTGGCGCGCGTGCGTGAGCAGCTCACGATCGCGCGGAGAACGCTCGCATCGTCCGGGGACGGGGATGCGAGTCCTGCCGGCTGACTTCTACGATCGCCCGGTGCTCGCGGTGGCCCGCGAGCTGATCGGCTGCATCGTCGAGCACGAAGGCGTCTCAGGCGTGATCGTGGAGACGGAGGCCTACCACGAAAGCGAGCCGGCCTCTCACGCGTTCGCTGGCCTGACACCGCGCACGCGGACGCTGTTCGGCCCGCCGGGGAGGGCCTACGTGTACCGATCCTACGGCGTGCACGCGCTGCTGAACGCTGTCTGCGAGCCAGAGGGCGTCGGGTCGGGGGTTCTGATCCGGGCGCTTGAGCCGCTCAGCGGCATCGCGCTGATGCGCTCGCGCCGGCGTTCGCCCGGGGATGAGCGCGGGCCGATTGGCGATCACGACCTGTGTTCGGGACCGGGGAAGCTGACGCAGGCATTGGGCATCTCCCTGGCGGAGAACGACACGAGCCTCTCCAGCGGGCCCGTGCGCTTCGGGCCGCCCACCGCCGACTGGCACGAGCCCGTCATCCTGCACGGCATCCGGGTCGGCATCACCCGTGCGGTCGAGCTGCCCTGGCGCTTTTCCGTCGCCGGTAACCGGAACGTCTCACGCCCGCGCCCGCCGGTCGCCGCGGGCTAGCCTCGCCTACGGGCTGGCGCTGACGCCGCCCGTCTGCGACGGCGAGGGCGTCGGTGTTGCGGGCGCGCCCGGCGTGGCTGGAGTTGCGGGGGCTGGGGTGCTGGGAGCTTCGTGGGCGGGTTCGACGGCAGCTTTTTCGGGTATGGCCGTGCCCGCCCCTTCGCCCGCTTCATTCCCCGCAGCGCCAGGCGTGGTCGCTTTGCCGTTGGTCTTGCCGGAGGTGGCAGGGGAGCTCGCAGGCGCTGGGGTGGAGCTGACTTCGGAGGCGCCCGCGCCGGTCACGGCCCCGGCGTGGTCGTGTGCCGCCGCCTTCTCAGCTGCCAGTTCCGAGCGTTCTTTTTCCAGCGCCAGCGCCGAGATCATGAATTCGTGCCAGATCAGCGCTGGGAAGGTTCCTCCGAGCACCGGTGTGCCGTTGAAGTCGGTGGTCATGGGGATCAGCTTGTTGGGGTAGCCGACCCACACCGCAACCGTGTACTTGGAGTCCCAGCCAACGAACCACGCGTCGCCGTAGTTGGAGGTGGTGCCGGTCTTGCCGGCTGCGAACTGGCCAATCGCTGCCGCTTTGCCGGTGCCGTACTCGAGCACCGTCTCGAGCATCGAGGTCTCGGTGGAGGCGACGCCCGAGGGCAGTACCGGCTTGGTGCGGACGTGGTTGACATCGTGGCGTGAGCCGTCCGGCAGCGGCTGGCTGCCGGCGTCCACTTCCTGGATCCCCACCGGTGCGCCTTCTTCGGCGAGCGTGCCCGTCACCCGTTCGCCGCCGTGGGCGATCGTCTCGTAGGCGTGCGCCATGTCAAGCGGCGTCACGCCGATCGTGAGCCCACCGATCGTCATCGCGGGGTTGGTCGACAGCGGCGTGGTGATGCCCATCTCGTGCGCGAGTTTGGCAATGCGCTTGGTGCCGACCTTCAGGCCCACTTCGGCGAAGATCGAGTTGTACG
>Ga0209006_10000814_pt1 | contig 28677 bp, 20 predicted proteins | sample JacPin_JW_Ref_O2_FD_188567 | JGI IMG/M metagenome (GOLD analysis project Ga0209006, IMG submission 188567) | Forest soil microbial communities from Algoma, Ontario, Canada - Jack Pine, Ontario site 1_JW_Ref_O2 (SPAdes) (version 2) | ecosystem: Environmental > Terrestrial > Soil > Boreal...
AGCGTGTCCTCACCCCCACTCACGAAATCGTGATTCATGCCTCCACCATGGAAGGCTGTGGCATCCTGCTGGCTCGACGCCGCGACCTGGGCAAACAAATCAACGACAATAAATCAATGACGATAAGTCAATGACAACGACCGGCGTCGAAAAAGAATGCGATCCCCAGGCTGCCCGCAAAAGGCCGAGAGTTCTTACCGTTCTTCCGGACTTTCCTTTCCCTGCGACCACCGGCCTGCATCTCAGAATGGTTAGTAATCTGGACCTCGTTCATCGGCTCGGATGCTACAGCGCGCTGCTCTATTTCTCCACCGAAGGCCGCGAACCCGCTCCGGCTGAATCAACGCCGCTGGCGAGCCTTTGCGAGGAGGTTCGTCACGGCGGCCGAAGATTTCCCCACGCCAATTTCTCAACCGCTTCGCTGATCCATCACAAAATCGATTTCCTGTTGCGCGGCGCACTCGGCATTCCCGGCAGGCGCTATCCGTTTTCCACCTCTTATGACTGTATCGGCGCAGCAGAAATAATTCTCGCCGAAGCGCGCAGAGTGCGAGCCGATTTCGTCGTCATTCCTTCTTTCATGCTCCATTACGCCGCCCCCCTGCGCCGCAATGGTTTTCGCGTGATCGCCGATGCGATTGACGTCCTCACCGAACTCACCGACCGCTTTCTCTCAACTTATGCAAAGGGCGCGATAAGCCGACTCGGGCTGTTCGCGAACCATCTCGCGTGCCGCACCCAGGAACGGGTTTTCCTTCCTCGATGCGCAGAGGTCTGGGCGACCTCACCTGCCGAAGCGGAGACTCTTGCCCACATTGCTCCCCACGTCAATGTGGTCGTCGTAGCCAATACTCTCGACGAATATGCTTTTCCGCCCGACCCTGGCGTGACTAGCGAGAATGTCGGTTTTATCGGCACTTACTCGTCGCTCCCAAACCTCGAAGCCGCCATGTTTCTCGCGGAACAAGTATTTCCCATCGTGCTGGAAAAGAATCCGGCAGCGCGTCTTAAGCTGGCGGGGGCGAATTTGCTGGCAGTGGACGCTGATAGTCTGCGGAAGTTCGGTTATGTCGATCTTCTCGGAGCGGTTTCGGAATCGCACGAACTGTACCGTCAGTGCCGGGTTATCGCTTTGCCGGTTTTTGTCCGCGGCGGAGTGCCTCTCAAGATCGTCGAGGCTTTCGCTCGCCAAAAGGCCGTGGTCGCTTGTCCCGAGATGGTTGAAGGATTGCCCGTTCGCGATGGGCACGATTTGTTGGTGCGCGAGAAACCGCAAGACTTCGCCTGCGCAATCTCGTCTCTGCTGTCGGATCGAGCTTGCTGTCAGCTCCTGGGAGACAATGCGAGGGAAACGTTTATGAGAAACTGGTCGCGCTCTCACGCAGAGGAAATACTCCGAAAATCCAGCGTGCTGGCAGCATTCCGCACGTGAGACTGAGCCGGCAATGATTGACACAACGGACGCGCCTGCGAAGGCGAAGCTTGAGCCATCTTCCACGCTCCGGGATAACTCCGCAGATCGCGTGTTCTCCGTGGGTATCGTCGGCGCCGGCGAAATTGTCAGCAAGACGCATCTCCCGGTTTTGACCGCATGTGAAGAGGTCCGCATCGACTATATCGCCGATAGGAACTTCGAAGCCGCGCGGTCGGTAGCAGGCAGCTACAAGTTGCGCCCTATCGCCGTGACGGACGATTTAGCCGAGCTTCCGCAAACCGATATCGTGCTGCTCGCCGTGCCGGTGACCGCACGCTGGCCTTACTATGAGCTGCTCGCCAAGCGTGGGACCAGCGTCCTGGCAGAAAAACCGCTTGCTGTCGGCATCGCCGATGCCGAGCAACTTTGCAGCCTTTATCCGGAGCATTCATTGGCCTGCGGTTTTCAGCGCCGAACCTACGCCTCGGTCGCACTGGCAAAATCGTTGGTCGCGGAAAAATGGTTCGGTCAGTTGCGTTCCATGTCGGTTTCGGAGGGCGCGCTAACCACCAAGACCGGTGCCGATTCCCGTTTCTACGATGACGCTGCATCCGCGGGCGGCGTCCTCATGGACTTGGGATGTCATTCCCTCGACGTCGCCATATACATCAGCAACGCATCACGAGCGCTTCCTGTCCGACAACGTTTCGTCTACGATCACGGAATCGATCGCGAAGTTGAGGCGCATCTGACATTGATCACCGCGGATGGCGAATGCGATCTGGATTACTTCGTTAGCTGGCTCCAACCCGCGCGAAATGTTGTCGATCTGCATTTCGAAAACTGCACGCTGTCGCTTTCGTGCCGGCCTTCGCAGGAGGTCGAGATCCGCAGCGCTAAAAATGCAGGCGATAGAGACGATGGCGTTGTTCCCTTGGTGACAACCAAACACGGTGGCGCCACAACCGTATATCAAGCCTTTTATTTGGAATGGATCGCATTTCTTGACGGCATACGCTCACACCAGCCTTCCAAATTGAGCGCCTTCAGTTGCCTTTCTACCATCCGCGCCGTCGAAGACCTATACAGGGCGGGGAAGCGCAATCCATGAAGCGAGTCGCGATTCTGGGCGCCAATGGTCAAGTCGGAACCGAGGTCTGTCTGCGCTTGCGCTCGGTCCAAGAGATTGAAGTCGTACCGATCGCACGCAATGTTTCCGGTTCTGCATTTCTGCGCCTAAGCGGTATTGAGTGCAGACATGGGAGAATTTCCGATCCTGCGGAAGCGCAGGACTTGATCGGAGACTGCGATGTAGTTGTGAATCTCGCGCTGAGCAACAGTGGAATACCGCGCGTTGACAGGCAAACCAATCGTCAGATCGTTAGCAATATTGTCACTGCGGCAAAACCTGGTGCGCCCATCATCTTCGCCAGCACAATCATGGTCTATGCGCCGGCCATGAAGTTTTGGCTCCCCGATTCCTACGGTCTGGAAAAGCTGATCGCCGAACGCATGTTCCGCCGTCTCTGCCGCGCATCGCAGCATCCCGCATTCGTTTTTCGTTTGGGACATGTCATGGGTGAATTGCAAAATATTACGCGCAAGATTTGCGGAGAAATTCGCGGCGGAAGAGTTGCCCTACCGCAAGAGGGGCATCGCGCATCCAACACCGTCTTCACATCCACCATTGTCGAGGCGATTGTTCAGGTCACTCTCGCGTGTCCAACGCCGGAGACGTTCGACCTGATCACATCGCCCCAATGGAGTTGGTTAGATGTTTATGGTTACTATGCCGATGAACTCGATTTGCCGTTGCAGTTGGTGCGTCCGCAGCAGGTTCGCAGCTCCAAGGGCCGCTCGGGCGGTCCAGCCGGCATGATGCGGCGTCTTCTCGGCTATCTCGCGAATCATCATGCGATCACCGAGCGCCTCACATTTCTTTTGGCATTCTTGTCTCGCAGCGTTAACCAGAGGATGTATTTGCGATATCTGCAAACCCGCGCACGGAATGAGATTAACGCTCTGCGGCAAAACGAGAAGGTTGATTTCTGTGTCGAGGATTGGCGCGAACTGCGCGTGCGGGCCTTCGCGCACATGCCGGATCCGATCTCCCTGATGAAGCGCTATCCGTTGCCTGCTTCGCTTGCGTTGCGCGCAAATCAGATGCCTTCCACGCAAGGGCTATCGTCGCGATGATAAACCGCAAAATACTCGTGATGGGGACGTTCGACGAAGGTGCGCTGCCTGAAAGCTACGCGCGGGCGTTCGAACGGTTGGGAATGGAAGTGGTCCGGTACGATTTTGTGCGGGCGATTTTGCAGGCCAGCCGATTCAGCGGCAACCGCATTCTGCGCCGCCTCTGGCGATCTGCCGCATGGAATGCCGTCAATCGCGAAGCGGTGGAAATTGCGCAGCAGGTTCGTCCGGCGCTGATCTTCGGGATAAAGTGCTCATTTTTTCACCCCGAGACTGTGCGGCGAATAAGGAAATCCGTCGGCGTTCCATTCGTGAATCATTATCCCGATCACCCCTACATCGGCGTTCGCTGGGATCCGCGTGAGGCGTCCGCGTTGCGTCGCGATCTGATAGAAGTGCTGCGGCAGTACAGCACCGTTTTCATGTGGGAAAAAAGTTTGGTGGAGCGGTTGCGGGGCGACGCTGTCGCAGCGCAATATCTTCCGTTCGCTGTGGATTCGGAGTTGTTTTATCCGCGGCAGGCTGACGAAGGCTTGCGTTGCGCCGCTTGCGGCGTTACGCACGATGTGGCCTTCGTTGCGACTTACACGCGCTTTCGCTGCGCTGAAGTTGCGGCGGTGCGGCGGCACACGGTTGCGATCTGGGGCAACAACTGGCCGCGCAAGTGGAGAAGTCTTTCCAGTCAGAATCGAGCCGGTCAACATCGAGTTCACGCAGCGGTGTGGGGCTCGGCTGTCGGGGATATTTATGCGCGGGCAACGGTCTCGTTGAATGTTTTGAATGCGGAAAATCTGGGCGGACCCAACATGCGCACGTTTGAAATACCGGGCAGCGGTGGAGTGATGCTGGCGCGCTACTCGGCGGCGCAGGATGAGTTTTTTCCCGAGAACGAAGCGGCGCTTTACTACCGCTCGCCGGCGGAGATCGACGACAAGATCGATCTTCTTCTGCGGGATCGCGAACTGCGTGCGCGCATCCGCCGGAACGCTGTGAGGCTGGCGGCGGAGCAGACTTACGACGTGCGCTCGGCGCAGGTGCTGCGCGAGTGCGGAGTGAGCGCTCCGGTGAAAGCGGGGGTCTGACGACTTGAGTACCGAGATGCGAATTGCGTTCGTCAGCCATCAACGGGAGTGGTGGCGGAAGCAGCGGCTGGCTGCGAAGTATCTGAAGATGCGCCTCGAGGGAGTGATTTATCCCGATGTTTACTGCCTGGCGCTGATGCTGGCCGACACGTTCGACTTCTTGCTGGAGGACGAAAAAGTCCCCGCGGGAAAATATGACTTGATCCTCGCGGAGCTGGGTGCGTCGGAGAATCAGTTGCGATATGTGGAATCGCTGGTCGCTGCCGGCGATCCACCGGTTGCGGTGATTCCTGGGCCGCCGGCGATTCTTTCGCGCGATCTTACCGATGCAAAGTTGGCAATGGTGAAGCGCATCCTCGGTGAAGCGCGGCATGTCTGGGTTTACTCGCCGGAGTTGAAAACTTTTTGCGACGGGATGATTGGGCGGGAGCGCGGGGTAGTGATTCCGTGGCCTTACGATTTGGCGGCGACGCAGAAGTTGGCGAGCCTGGCGGCTTACAATGCAGGCCGTGCGAAGCGCGAAGCGGGACGGCACAAGATTCTGGTGCAGGCGCCGATGAGCTTTTACGACATCGTGCACAACCATCCGTTTGTGCTGAAGAGCGTTTTGCTCGACGTTTGGCAGGAGCTTCCGGGCGGGCTGCGCGAGAAGATTTCCTTTCACACTTTCATCTACAACGCGAGCGACGTGGAGAAATATCGGGCGTCGGAGTTCGCCAGGGGGTTGCCGTTTGTGCTCGAGGGCAAGCTGGGATACCGGGCGTTCGTGCGATTTTTGATGGGGTGCGATGGAGTGATCAATTTGACGGCGGGGAGCATTTTGGGGCGGATTACGTTTTTAGCGGCGGCGCTGGGGCGTCCGGGGATTTTCAGCGATAATGGCGGACTGAATTCACTGCTTTATCCTAAGTCGACAGTGGCCATGTTTGACACTGTGCGACTGCGAGAGTTGGTGGCGGCCATGCTGCGCGGGCTGGAAGGCGATGTCGATACGCGGTTGATGCCGTCTGAGGCGGTGGAGGAGGTTGGGGATTTTGCGGCGAACCGGACGCGACTGCGAGAGATTGTTGCGGCGGATAGGCTTTAGAGCCGAGGCTGGCGCAGAAAAATCGAAAAAACTTCCGTAAATTATTGAAATCAAATGACTTAGGTCATTTTAATCCGGGGGTCATCCCGCCAAATTATTGATTCCAAATAACTTATCCGTAAATTACTCTACCTATTGGACTTACGGGGAAATTTCTATGGCCAGGAGGCATTCTTAAGAGTCGTGCTCAACATATTTAAGGATATGCGCGCCTTCTACCATTAGCTCATCGCGGGGAATAATCGTCAAGGTCTGAGAGGGGCAGGCAGTGAAAAAACCTTTAACACGGAGGGCACAGAGTGCACAGGGTAAGGCGCCAGAGGCTGACGGATCATGAAATTGCCGATGGTAGAATACGACCCTTATGTCCTGTCCGCTGTGTGGGAGTCCGCTGTCGTCGCTGGTGCAGAAGGAGCCTGCCAGTCCCGATCCGGCGCGGTCGGCGGCTTATACGCAGAGGCTGGTCAACCTGGTGATTTGCCTGGACTGCACGTTTATGTATGTGGAGCGCGACTTTGACGAGAGTTATGTGAACGGGTTCTATGAGGATCAGGCGGGCGGGGGTTACGAGCTTTGCAAGGAACACTTTTTCTGGTGGCACGAGGCGATGAAGGATTCCAACCGCCTCATTCTTTCGCTTCTTCTTTCGCTGGTGGGCCCCGCAAATTCGCGGCGGTTGCTCGACGTGGGCTGTGGTGCGGGGACGTTCCTTACGGACGCGCGCGATGCGGGATGGGCAGTGAGCGGCCTGGAGATTAACGCGAAGTTCCCGGAGTTTTGCCGGACAGAGATGGGACTCGATGACGTGAAGGTGGGGATGATTTCCGATCCTCCATTTGAAGAGGGCGTTTTTGACGTGGTCGCGATGCTCGACGTTCTGGAGCACATGTATGATCCGGTTCTGTCGGTGCGGCAGTGTGCGCGGATGCTGAAACCGGGAGGCGTACTGGTGGTAAAGTCGCCGAACGGGCCGATGCAGCTGCGCAAGGAGCGGCTCAGGAAAATGCTGGGACGAGGGGACGGTTACGTGGGGAACATTGGGCATCTGAATCAATTCACTCCCAAGACTTTGTCTATTGCGTTTCGCAAAGGCGGGCTGGAACCGCTTCAGGTACGGCCGGCACATAGTTTTCAGGAAGGGATTACGGGACCGGGATTCACCGCGAAGCGAGTGGCGCGGCATGTGTCGGTCGCGGCGGCGAACGCTTTGATGCAGATTACGGGAGTTGGGTTAAATCTTGTCGGAATCGCCCGCAAGGATCTTTGAGATTATTTCTCCGCAACGATGAGCATCACGTCGCTCAGAGTGCCTTGTGGTTTCGTCAACAGGCGACTGAAGAGGTGAAACTGTTTCATTTTCTTCAGCGCGTAAACAAAGTTTAGGATTCTCGAGCTGAGCCTTACTTCGCGTACTTGAAATCCAGCGTCGCGGACCATCCGCTCCAACACGGATTGATTGAAGTGGTGGAGATGGACGGGGAATTGCAGGTTGTGCCAGTAATGTCCCAGTGCGTGTCTGGTCCAGCTATCGAATTTTGGCACGGCAACGAGCAGCACTCCGCTAGGACGCAAAAGTTGGTGGCATCGCCGAAGTGCGAGGGTGGGCGAGTACAGGTGTTCCAACACTTGACTCATAATAATGCAGTCGAAAGAGTTCGGTGTCAGGTTCGAGTCTTCGAAGGTCGAACGCTGAACGTCCAGGCCCTGATCTTTCGCGGCCGCAACCGCGCTTTCGTTGAGTTCCAGGCCGTGCACTTCCCAGCCGCGTTGCCGCGCCCACTGCAGGTCTGCGCCGGTTCCGCAGCCTACTTCGAGAAGGCGTTTTCCCGGGCCAATGTAGGGCAAGTAGAACAAGAAGAAGTTTCCGAATAGAGACGCCGCGATTTTCCAGAACAGTCTCCGCCCAAGCCCGTCCAGATCGGGCGGGTAGCCGCACTTGTAAGTTCGGAGCTTGGCGGAGATTCGGCTCTTGAGGTTCGGAGCCTTGGGGAGATAAGAATAGTAAGTTGGAGGATAGTATTGGCCCAGTTCGTCCGGAGCCGGGCGCGGTGACGTCGTCACGAGGCCGCAGTCGCATTGCAGTAGACTGACTTCTCCCATGCCTTCGACTTTGCGACCATTAAGGGCCGCGCCGCACGCGTCGCAGGTTTGAACGACTTCCATCTTTGGGATTATAGCGAGGGCTAACTCTCCTACCGTTCGAGAATCTGCCACTCCCCTTTTTGTATCGTCTTCCAATATGGACCGATGTGGGTCTCGCTAGCAGCGATGGGTCGCACGGCCAAGTAACGAACTTCATATTTATCGAGCGCTGGGAGCGGGTCCGCGGCGATGCTGTCGAACATTAGGGCCAAGCTTTGCAGTTGGGCCTCGCGGACGGCGGGATCGCGTTTCACCAGGCCCGTGGCGTCACCGGTGAAATAGTCTCGCTCCCGCTGGAGGAAATTGCTTTTGGGCACACCTAACAAAAACGCGTTCAACACTTCGCGCTCGTATAAGTCATGGTCCGTCGTCGCGGGGCTGTATTTAAACGTGTAATCGCTCAGCGGGCGATACGTGCCCAGGATCTGAATCGAATCGAGAAACCCCTTGTCACCGGCGATCACGGCGTCTTCTCGAAGCGGAGGGTTGGATGCCAACTGTGCCTGCACACCGCGGAAGTTGGCGGTGAATTCCACGCTCTCGTGGGTGCGGAGGGTTTCTGCTGTCCTGAGCCCAAGGCCCGTGCCGCATTCGAAAACGACGAGGGCCAGCATCAAGTAACGGATCCATCCGTTCTTTTGCTCCGCCCATCTCACCAGCGCCAGGACGAACAGAAGATCGAGCGTGTAGGCCCAGAGATATTGCCAGTGAAAGCCTTCCATCTCGATGCCGGTGATGAAGACGCTGTATTGCAGGGCCAGAGCGCTGGCGGACACTGCCCAGAGAGGAATGAGATCTTTGCGATAACGCCAGACGATGAAAAATCCGGCGACGACCAGCAGCGCAGGAAGCCGGGAAAAACCCAGAAGAGCGAAACGCGGCACGTGGAGAAAGAGGTCGCCGCGCGAGAGCCAGTCGCTCGAGGTGGTGTGTTTGAGTTGATAGGACGAGACCAAGGCCGGCGATCCCACGAGAAGCCCTAACGCTCCTACCTTCGCGTAGAGGACTCGATGCTGCGGTTCGAGCAGAAAACAAATGCCCAAGGCGAGCATGCAGGCAGTCCAAAAATAGAAATAACTCCAGATCACCAGCCCGAGAGCGATGCCAGCGGCACAGGTCGCAATGCGGGTGGGATTTTTGCGGGAGCGTTGAAGAAGGAACAAGTAGAAGAGAGCGAAACCAAGATTCAAAACCGGAGTCATGACGCGCCACTCCGGATGGAGGCGCGGATTGGTGGTGAACCACTCCTGCCCTTTGCCGAACAGCAGCGCAAGCGAAACGCTCAGAGGCCTGATTATGGGACGAATGGCGAGGATTCCGGCATCGAAGAGGAAGAAAATCGCGCAGGAGGCGGCCTGCCATTTTTTCTTCACAAACTCGCCAATGAGAAGGAACCATATGGCGCCCATGGAAACACCACCCCAGATGCGAAGGAGAAACATGACCGGGGCGGGACCGGTACGGAGGACGGCTGACGCCAGAACTCCTGGGGCGAACACAATCCAAGGGTAGGAGACGTGTCCTTTGCCCGGAGGCGAGCCTGGGTCGGAAAAGCGGAAGGGATGGCGGAGGTAGGATTGCGAGGTGAGGGACGCATAAAGGACCTCGTCGTTATCGGCGATCCAGATTGGCGACCCGGACTGGGCGGCAGAGATCAGATTGGGAAGCGCAGAAATGAGACCGCCAAGGATTGCGCACAAGAGCAGCCAGCGCAGGTGGCTGGCACCGCCGAGTTTGTCCAGCGAGAGCCGCGAGGGTGTTTCAGGTGCGGCTGTTTCCATGGGTGTTTGGTCCACACTGCAATCTCCGCGGGCAGAGAAAATCAACGGCATCATACACTGCGAAGATTGAAGGCGGCAAACGCCTTACTGGGTACGGGCTTTGGGGCGTCCAGTACGCGGGGAAGGCTCAGAACTTGACGCCCAGCGTGCCTGGGTCCGATAGTCTTAGATGCATGGGCAACGAGTGCGTCTTGGTCACAGGATCCGGCGGGTTGATTGGGTCCGAGGTGTGCCTGCATTTTTATCGAGCCGGATACTCGGTGTTGGGTCTGGACAACAACCAACGCGCTGTGTTCTTCGGCCCCGAAGGAGATACGTCGTGGTCGCTACGGCGACTGCGGCGGGACATCCCCGGATATGAGCACAGCGAGACTGACATTCGCGACCGGGAGGGCGTACTCCGGTTGGTGGAGAGCGCAAGGCCGAAGGTAATCGTACACACTGCCGCGCAACCGTCGCATGACCGCGCCGCGCAGATTCCGTTCGACGATTTCGATACGAATGCTGTGGGCACGCTGAACCTGCTGGAAGCGGCGCGCCGCTGGGCGCCAGAGTCCCCATTTATTCATATGTCGACGAATAAGGTGTACGGGGACCGGCCTAACAAGCTGGCTATGGTCGAGCAGGAAACGCGATGGGATTATGCCAATCCCGAGTACCGGCGGGGCATTGCGGAGAGCTTCGCGATCGATCAATCGTTGCACTCCTTGTTCGGAGCATCAAAAGTGGCTGCCGACGTCATGGTGCAGGAATACGGCCGCTACTTCGGCATGCCGACCTGCGCCTTACGAGGCGGCTGCCTGACGGGGCCGAATCATTCCGGAGTGGAATTGCATGGGTTCCTGAGCTATCTGGTCCGCTGCAATGTTACCGGCAGGGAATACAAGGTGTTTGGATATAAGGGCAAACAAGTCAGGGACAATATTCACTCCGAGGATGTGGCCCGCTTCATGCTGGCCTTTGTGCAGAAACCACGTTGCGGTGAGGTTTATAACCTGGGCGGAGGCAAAGAAAATTCGTGCTCGATTCTAGAGGCTTTTGCTTTGGCCGCCGAGGCCTCTGGACGGGAACAGGTCTGGACGTACCTCGAAGAAAACAGGATCGGGGATCACATCTGTTATTACAGCGATCTGACGAAGATGAAGACTCACTATCCTGGCTGGGGGATTTCGAAAAGCTTGAAACAAACGATTGCGGAGATAGCTGCGTCGTGGTCTTCGCGCCCGGTGAGCACGGCATGAAGATTCTGATTTCGGGAGTGTGCGGTTTTGTTGGGAGTCATCTGGCGCGGTATCTCATCGAGTCTCACGAGGGCGTGGTTATTGTCGGCCTGGACAATTTGGTCCGAGCGGGCAGCGAGACCAATCGGGTTTCTCTGAGACAGTTCGGCGTCCAGCTTTTCCACGGCGATACACGGATGGCGAGCGACCTGGAGGCGCTACCGGATACTGACTGGGTGATAGACGCGGCGGCGCAGCCCAGCGTTCTGGCGGGACGCGACGGAAACAGTAGCAGCCGGCAATTGATGGAGCACAACCTGCTCGGCACGATCAATCTTTTGGAATATTGCAGAGCTGCTCATGCAGGCATGATTCTCTTGAGCACGAGCCGCGTGTATTCGATTGCGGCATTGGCACAGTTACCGCTGCGGGTCGAAGATTCCGCTTTTTCTCTCGACGACCGGAGGGCGTGGCCTGCGTGCGCCAGTCTGGCTGGCATTGGAGAAGGCTTCAGCACTGAGGCTCCAGTTTCGCTTTACGGCGCGACCAAGCTCGCATCGGAGTTGCTGGCGCGGGAGTATGCCAGCGCATTTGGAATTCGCGTGTGGATAAATCGATGTGGAGTATTGGCGGGAGCTGGACAATTCGGCACAGCGGAGCAAGGCATTTTTTCGTACTGGCTGCATGCTTACTCGGCGCGGCGTCCGGTCAAGTATCTGGGCTTTGGTGGTCGGGGATTTCAGGTGCGCGACGCCCTGCATCCGCGCGATCTTGCTCGCCTGGTGGATATTCAGCTGCATAGTGGCGAGCAGGGACAGTTGATGAACGTTTCTGGCGGCCCGGCGAATTCGATGTCGCTGCGGCAACTGACGGATTGGTGCGATCAGCGTTTCGGGCCGCATGAGCCGATGGCCGATGGCGCCGAGCGTCCATATGATATTCCGTGGCTGATTCTGGATTCCAGCAAGGCGTTTGAAGCCACAGGGTGGAAGCCGGAGATTCGGCTGACTCAGATTTTGGAGGAGATCGCGGCGCATGCCGATTCGCATCCAGAGTGGCTGACGTGGAGTGGCGCATGAGCGATGCCGCTCCGGTTACGCCCGATGCGGTTAAGCCAGATCTCAGGCTGTTATCGGTGGTTATACCGGCCCGCGATGAGGAGGGTTGCATCGCGTCCACAGTTGAGCATCTGCATGTCGAGTTGCGGCTGCATGAAGTGCGGCACGAGATCATCGTGGTGGACGACGGCAGCACGGATAGAACTGTGGCGATTGTGACGGCGATCAGCGGACGAATTTCCGAGGTACGTTTGATTGAGAATGAAGCGCCTCGTGGGTTTGGCCGCGCGATTACATGTGGGCTGCGGCATATGCGCGGCGATGCCGCTGTCATCATGATGGCCGATGAATCGGACGATTGCCGCGATGTAGTGCGGTATTGGCGCGTGTTGAATCAGGGCTACGATGCAGTGTTCGGTTCACGGTTTATGAAGGGCGGCGGGGTGATTGATTATCCGTGGTTGAAATTGCGACTGAATCGGCTGGCCAATCTTTTCGTCCGTGTGCTGTTCCACATTCCGTTGAACGACACTACGAATGCCTTTAAGGCTTACCGGCGCACGGTCATCGAAGGTTGCGAACCGCTGCTTTCGGCGCACTTCAATCTTACAGTGGAGCTTCCGTTGAAGGCGGCGATTCGCGGGTACTCCTGGACGGTGATTCCGATTACTTGGCGCAACCGCAGAACGGGCACGGCCAAGCTGAAGATTCAGGAGATGGGCAGCCGTTATCTATTCATTTGTCTTTATCTCTGGCTCGAAAAATATTTGAGCCGCGGGGACTACAAAAAGGTAGATATGTAAGCAATCAGGCTAGTTCGTAGAGCGTAGTGGTGATTAGACCTGCATGTCCGGCGATGGATTCGGGAATAGCGCAGAGGATGGAGGCTGACTTTGCGCGGAGCAGGAATGGAGGCGCGGTCAGGACTACGCCGGAGTTTTGGGGCAGGCGGGTTCCGCTTCCGGTGGGCTTGTCGCGATTGGGGGGGAAGTTGGGAGTGGCGGGAAGGTGCTCGGTGAGGATGAGGAATTTGTGGCGCGAGAGTTTTGGGGCCACGCGCGCGATTTGTGCGTTGCTGAGATGCTGGAGAACCTGGCGGAGGAAGACGATGTCGCCGGAGGGTAACTCGTCGTCGATGATGTTGAGGCAACGGAAGTCGACTTGCGCGGCGGCGAATTTGTTTTTGTTTCTTTCGATGAGAGCGGGAACCACGTCGCAGGCGATGTAGCGACCGCAGTAGGGACGAAGTTGTTGGCCGACGTGGAAGTCTCCGCAGCCGAGATCGACGACCGAGGGCGGAGCGGGCTGCGCGGCGAGGAAGTTTCCCACGGCATCGACGTAAGAAGAGATCACGGTCTCGATGCGGCTGCCGCTGCCGGACGAGAAATCGTCATTTGATTCAGCTTCCCATCTGCGCTCGCGGTAAATCGCGGAGAAAATTTCTTCCACGGGCAGGGCTGCGCGCTGGGCGTCCCGGCGCTGCGCCAGATGTTCGCCGAGGAAGCGGCGCACAGGGCCAGGAGTGACCAGTTTGACCGCAGATTTCATCTTGGCCACGAGGGACAATAAGGACTCTCCGCAGGAATAGTATAGATGGCGGGTGCGCAGGCAAGAGAGGCAGAAAGGTGGCTGACATTTTGCGTTGATCCGGCGGAGATGCAGACTTTCGTCTCTGTGGCAATGGCCTATCGGCGCGGAAATTAGATTCTTGCATGAGGCAAATGCAAGGAATCCGTTGACCTGCGAGAACCATGCAAGTAAACTAGCCCGATTGCGGGATACTTCCATTGGCTGAGTGCCAGTTTTAGGGCCGGACTTTGAGGCCGAGTTGGGAGTGCGCAAGACCGTTCCTTCCGTAGCCAGATGCGGACTGGCTAAACGAACCCTGCATGAAAGCGCGAAAGCTTTAGGGAGAGCTATTTGTTGGGGAAGGGTGTTTTCTGGGTCGGCATGGCTGAAAGATGAGCCGATATCTACCCGGTGCTGCGGTCGAAGATCGAGATTGCTTATGCCGGGATTTGCGGGATTACAGACGGATTGGCTGAGCTGGATCATCATGGCGGGTCTGACGGGCTGCTGGGTGATCTCGGTGAGGTGTGTTCCGGGGTGGAAGAGCGAGGGATGGCGGGCCCTGTTGAAGTCATTGTATGGATTTGTGTGGCTGGGCTTTGGGCTGGACATTGTGGTGCGCTTTTTGATGCTGGCTTATAACGCCGTGGAGTGGGGCGACTATACGATGCGGTTGGTCACGCTGCCGGTGGAGACGGTGAACCTATCGCTGATGTACTGCGGGATTTTCTGGGTGCTGGTGTCGGCAGGTTATTTGCTGGGGTTGTGGCGGCGACGGATGGCGGGGCCGCTGACGCCGACGCGAGTGTTGACCATGGATTTGGTGTATGCAGCGGCGATCCCGGTAGCAATAGTGTGCTCAGCGCTGTTTTTTGTGATCGATACGCGGGACGCGGTGCCGCTGGTTTTGCTGACGCCGCTGGCCGGGCTGGCGAACTTATATGCGGTGCCGGCGACGATGGTGTGGTGGGACCACTTCCGGCGGCCGGGAGCGGTGTGGCGGATCAGGGGCGTGCATTTGCTGGTGTTGCTGCCTGCGCTGGTCAATGGGTGGCGCTCGCCGTATCGCGAGAATTTTGCGCCGGTATTGTTGATTCCGCTGCTGGCGGCTCTGTTCGCGGGACGGCGGCCAAGGCTGACGAGGCTGATTCCGGCGGCGGTGGTGTGCTTTCTGGTGATGAGTACGCTGGTGGGGGCATACCGCAAGATCCGGTGGGAGAATGCGCGGCCGGAGGAAGTGGCGAGCGAGATAAAGAGCGCCGGGGTGGTGGATTGGCTGGCGGGAGATTTTGGGGAGCGGATGGCGCGCTTCCACTCGTTTGATTCGATTTTGTTAACTGTACATCTGGTGCCGGGGGCGCGGCCTTACTCGGGGCAGAATGTGCTGGTGGGCCCGTTTATCCGGGGATTCGTGCCGCGGTTCCTCAACCCTGGGAAGGGCGCGACGGACGCGGGACAGCGGTTTGGGGAAGGGCTTTGGGCGTATGAGGTTCCGGCGATACGGGACCATGGCAGCGGGGCGGCGATTGCGCCCTCGATGCCGGGGGATCTCTACAGCGCGGGGGGCGGATTGTATGTAGCGCTGGGAGCGCTGATTTGGGGCGGGTTGCTGGGATTGGTGGATGGATGGAAGGCGCATTTGCCGGTGGGGTGCGCGGCGGCGCTGACGGCGCTGGTGGCGACGCACTGCGCCATGTCGATTGAGCGGGACTTCGATCATGAAGTGGCGGGACTGATTCAGATATTTCTGGTGGTCATCGTGACATCCGGGCTGATTGCACTGGCCCGGCGCCGCAGTACTAACCTTTCTCTGGGATTGCATCCCGGTCTGGAGCGATCCTAGGGGCCCATGGGTTTTTCTCTGGTGGAACAATCGGTCCCGGGCGGTTAAAGCGCGGGAAGAGGTGTGCGTGGAGGCGGCGTAGGCGAGTATGTGCGGGATCATGGGGATTTTCGGCGAAGGGCGGGGCGAGCAGGCGCGGGCGGTGGTGCGCGAGATGATGCGCGCGGGGCGGCATCGCGGGCCGGATGGCAGCGGGAGCGTGGAGATTGAGTCGGGGGAGCGGCGGCTGGTGCTGGGGCATACGCGGCTTGCGATTATCGATTTGAGCGAGGGGTCGGGGCAGCCGATGCGGGATGAGGAGTCGGGGTCGTGGCTGGCGTTTAACGGCGAGATTTACAACTTTCGCGCGCTGCGGGCGGAGTTGGAAGGTTTGGGAGTGAAGGTGGCGAGCAGCGGGGACTCCGAGGTGTTGCTGAAGGCGCTGGTGCACTGGGGCGAGCGGGCGCTGGAAAAGCTGCAAGGGATGTTTGCGTTTGCGTTTTGGGATGGGCGGGGAAAAGAACTTTGGCTGGTGCGTGATCGAGTGGGAATGAAGCCGCTGTATTACTGGCCGGCGGCGCGGGGATTTGGGTTTGCGTCGGAAGTGAAGGTGCTGGAGCGGGCGCGCTTGGGTGCGCTGAATGTGGATCACGGGGCGGTGGATTCGTTCTTGGCGTACGGCGCGGTGAGCGGTCCGCAGACGATTTACCGGGAGATGCGGGAGTTGGAGCCGGGTCATTTTCTGCGCGTAAATATTCGAGGAGAAATTTCGGAGGGAGAGTACTGGTCGTTGAGTTCGTGCATGAAGGCGGGCGAATCCGGAGATTTCGAAGATTCAGTGGCGCAAGTGCGGGCGCGGCTGGAAGCAGCGGTGGATGCGCATTTGGTGAGCGATGTTCCGGTGGGAGTGTTTTTGTCGGGCGGAGTGGATTCGAGTTTGCTGGCGCTGCTGGCGGCGAAGTATGCGACGAATCCGATCACGCTGCTGACGGTGGCGTTTCCGGAGGAGGAATTTTCGGAGCTGGCGTATGCGCGGCAGATTGCGCAGACAGTACCGCAGGATGTGCTGCATCGGCATGAAGTGGTGACGCTGACGGCGGAGCAGTTGCGCGAGATGCTGCCGGCGGCGCTGGGTGCGATGGATCAGCCGACGGTGGATGGGATCAACACGTTTGTGATCTCGCGGGTGGGAGCGTCGCTGGGACTGAAGGTGCTGCTAACGGGAATTGGCGGGGATGAACTGTTTGGCGGGTATTCGACTTTCAGTTATGTGCCGCGGCTGTGGAGGTATGGGGCGGGACTGCGTCCGGCGGCGCGGATGTTGTCGAAGGTGAAGACGAAGAATCCAATTCCGTGGAAAAAAGTTGCCGACGCGGGACCGCTGCGGAATTTGGCGGAGGCTTACTTGTTGCAGCGGAGCATTCGCTGGCGGCAGGCGGACAGGAGCGTCCGCTGCATGCGATTGCAGGAAGACGTGGAACCGCTGGCCAACGATTTTCAACGGATTGCGGCGCTGGAACTTCAGTTTTATATGCGCAATCAATTGTTGCGCGATGCGGATGTGTTCAGCATGGCGAGTTCGGTGGAGCTGCGGGTGCCGTTTGTGGATACGCGGCTGATGGAGACGGCGCTGGGGATTTCGCCAAACCATCACCTCGCCAGTGGGCGGGGAAAGAGAATTACGCGGCGGATTTTGCGGGAGTTGGCAGGCGAGAAGATTTCGCGGCGAAAGAAAATGGGCTTCACTTTTCCGTGGGCGAAGTGGCTGAGCCGCGGGCTCAAGGAAACGATCGCGAGCACTTTGAAGGACAAGCGGCTCTACGATCCGCTGCTGCTGGATCCGGCTTACGGAAAACAGTTGCTCGATGGGCTGGAGAGCGGGGAACGCCTGCAATCGTGGTCGGAGGTGTGGTCGCTATTTGTGCTGCTGAACTGGCAGTCGCGGACCGAGGTGGAATATGCCGTTGCCTAGGATCGAGAGAAGATCTCTGAAGATTCTGATTTTAGCGACGGATATTTTTTCACGGGGCGGGATCGCGAGGTACACGTTCACGCTGGCGTCGACATTGGGCGGCATGCTGGGTACTGAAAATGTGGACGTGCTGTGCTTTTTCGATTGGGGATATCAGGGGTGCCTTCCGACGGAATTTGGCGTTAAGGGAATGGTCAGCGGCCAGCCTCGCGCTTCGGTTTGGTCGCGTCTGCGTTTCTTGTTTGAAGTCGCAAAGGCCGGAATACGGGGATATGACCTGGTAATTGCGAATCATGTGGCGCTCGCTCCGGTGGCGGCGATGATGAAGCTGGTTTTCCGGACCCCGTATTGGGTCGCGTGCCACTGCGTAGAGGTTTGGTGGGGAATGTCCTGGTGGCGGCGCGCTTCACTAAAGAGAGCGGACGTCATCTTGCCCGTAAGCCACTACACGGCGGGAGTGGTTCAGCAGATGGGGGGAATCCAGAGGAGCAAAGTGAAGGTTCTGCATAATGCGATTCCCAACTCCTTTGTGGATTTGCTAACGGCACAAGAGCCTAAGAAGAGTTCTGATGCAAAGGTTGAGAATAGCAGCAGGGTGCTGCTTTCTGTGTGCAGCCTTGCGCCCGGAAACGAGTTCAAGGGCGTGGACACAGTGATACGGGCTTTACCTGCGGTGCTGAGAGTTCTGCCAGACATTCGATACGTAGTAGTGGGGGACGGAGAGGTACGGAAAAGTCTGGAAATTCTAGCTGCCGAAACTGGTGTCGCGCGATGCGTCACGTTTGCGGGTGAAGTTTCCGATACCGATTTAGCGGCGCTCTATCGCAACTGCGATGCCTTCGTGCTGCCAAGTCGAGGCAAAGGAGTGGGTGGCGTGGCTGGCGGCGAGGGATTTGGGCGTGTCTATGTAGAGGCGGCGCTTGCAGGAAAGCCAGTGGTCGGAAGCCGGAGTGGTGGCGCGTCCGAGGCCGTCCTTCACGGGAAGACGGGCTTTGTTGTCGATCCCGATTCGAGTGAGGAAGTGGCGGAGGCTTTACTCAGCATTCTCCAGGATCGAGAACTTGGGGAACAAATGGGGTCCGCTGGCAGGACATGGGCACTCGACATGTTTTCCGAGGACACCCTCTCTGATTCGCTTAGAAAACTGTTGCGACCGTACGGTTTTACGAATGAAACGCTACAGACTTTACCTCAAGCCCACGGACCATTATGAGACTTGCGAAGTCAATCGGGGAGCTGCCGGAACAGGCCACGGGAGTGGCAACACTGCCCAAAATTGCGGTGCTATGCCCCATTAGCGGACTCGGAGGGGCAGAGATCAGTCTGCTGGAGACGGTGGCGCATCTGCGCGGAGTGTACGAGTTTCACCTCATCGTGCCGGGAGAAGGAGCGTTGAAAGAGAGAGGCGAATTGGCCGGAGCGAAGATTTGGATATTCCCGTGGCCCGAAGCGATCGCCGGAATGGGCGAGACGGCTAAGCGTCCCAACCTTGTGCAGATATTGCGATTCGTAGCGCACCTAGGATTCTTCATCCGGAAGTTGTCACAGTTGCTCGATGAAATTGGCCCTGCAGTTTTTGTCACGAATTCGGTGAAGGCTCACGTGATTGGAGCGCTAAGTCGCAAACGCAAAGATGTGCCATTGATCTGGTACATGCGGGATGGGCTGGAAGAGCGCCCTCTCTCGGGCAAGCTGCTGGGGTTGCTGTCGCGCCGTTGTGATTTAGCGGTATGCGTTTCCGGGTATGTAGGTGAGCAGGTCCGGAGTTATGTTTCGGGATCGGTGCCCGCGAAGATTGTGCGCGACATTGTCGATCTTGGGCGCTTTCGTCCGGGTGCGTCCGCGCCGACGGATATGCGAAGAGAAGCAGGAGAAGTCTGGTTCGGGATCGTTGGCGCGATCACGCCGTTGAAGGGGCACGATATTTTTCTGGATGCGGCGGAAACCGTTCTTCAGGACCTTCCCACGGCGAGATTTGTGATCGTGGGGAACAATCCCTATGTGACAGAGGCAGGATCAGAGTGGGAACGATTGCTGCAGCGCAGGGTGGAGAGTTCAGGGCTGCGGGAGCGGGTGAAGTTTGTGGGATTTCGGAACGACATACCGAATGTAATGGCGCAGCTCGATGTGCTGGTGCAGCCCAATCGCGGGCCGGAAGGGCTCGGGCGCTCGGTGCTCGAAGCCATGGCCTGCGGAGTGCCGGTGATTGCGGTGAACAAGTGGGGGCCGGCGGAGGTCATTGACGACAGCAGCAGCGGCTTGCTTTTTCCCCCTCTGGATACGAAACAGCTGGCTGCACACATGCTTACATTAGGAAAAAGCGCATCGATGCGGAAGACCATGGGGAAACTGGGCCACGACTGGATACACCGGAATCTGGTAGCGACGGAGTTGGCGGGCAAATTAGATCGCATTCTTTCCACTGCGATTGCGGGCGGGGTGGTCAGGCGGGAGGTTGCGGCGTGAGGGTTCTTCAACTGGGGAAATTCTACGATCCGTTTGTGGGCGGGATGGAGACGGTTCTCAAAGAGATGTGCGAAAGCCTGGCCGACCAAGTGCAATTCCAGGTGGTGGTGGCCAATACTCGCTGGGAGACGAAGCACGAGACCAGGAAAAAGGTGCCAGTTACGCGGGTGGCCAGCATGGGGAAGTTGTTTTCCTGCTCGCTGGCGCCGTCGTATCCGCTGTGGGCGAAGCGGTTCGATCCCGATTTAATCCACGTTCATCTGCCGAACCCTCTGGCGGAGCTATCGGCGCTGATGGCGGATCGCGACATCCCCGTGGTGGCGCAGTTTCACAGCGACGTGGTGCGGCAACGCAGCCTGCTCAGGTTGTATGGGCCGTTTCTGGACGCTTTTTACCGGCGAGCGAACTGCATTGTCGTGCCCACCCCTAGGCACATTGAAATTTCCGGGTACGTTTCCAAGTATCGGGACAAGTGCCGTGTGGTGCCGTTTGGCGTGCCGTTATCGCGCTTCGAACTGGGCGAGGTGGGAAGCAGGAAAGCCAATGCGCTTCGCGATGGCATGCCAACAGTTCTTTGCGTGGGACGGCTGGTCTCGTACAAGGGCGTCGAGTTCCTGATCCGCGCGCTGCAGAACATCAAGGCGCGCCTTTGGATTATTGGCGTGGGGCCGTTGGAAGATTCGCTGAAGAATCTGGCTGCAGTGAGGGGACTCGGAGATCGAGTGCAGTTCTTGGGACAGGTTCCAGAAGAGGATCTGGTTGCTTATTACCACGCCTGCGATGTGTTCGTGTTGCCATCGATTACCAATGCGGAGATGTTCGGAGTGGTGCAGCTGGAAGCGATGGCGTGCCGCAAACCGGTGATCTCGACCGACCTGCCGACCGGAGTTTCGTGGGTGAATCAGCATGGGAAGACGGGATACGTGGTGCCCCGCGAAAATATTGAGGAGTTAGCTGGGGCCATTCAACGATTGCTGGATAATTCTCAGCTTCGAGAAGAGATGGGTGAGGCTGGCCGGGCAAGGGTGGAGCAGCATTTCACTTCGACAAAAATGGCGGAGGCTATGTTGGACGTTTATCAAGAGATGGTGAATGAACCCTGCCGGGCGGGCATTCCGGCGAAGCCTCCCCAGGCCGACGATGTAGTGGTGAGGCCGGCGAAGTTGGCGTGATGCGCGGCGGGAAGCAAGAACGGGGAGCCAGAATCGGTTGCAGCATTTGAACGCATGACTTTCTTAATTATCTTCGTGGCGTCGCTGGTTGTGTCGGCGGTATTGGCGCGGCTGGTCCGCGATACAGCCAACGCCCGCGGCTGGGCGACCGCGCCGGAGTCGAAAAGACATCTACACGAAAAACCTGTGCCACGGCTGGGCGGCATTGCGATTCTGGGATCGGTGATAACTGTTGTCAGCGGTGCGGCTGTCGCGTCGAACGTGTTGCACTTGAACTATTCGTTTTCGTCGAGCACATTTCTGGGATTGCTGGGACCGACGCTGGTTGTGTTTGGTTTGGGACTGGCCGATGATTTCCGGCCGTTGAGTCCGTACATAAAGTTTGGAGTGCAGATCCTCGCGGCCGTTTGGCTGTTTGCCAACGGATGCCGGGTTACGACCTTTCATTTGCTTTTTGGGGAGAGGCAAATCGGCAACATCGCGGCATTGGTCCTCACCGTGTTCTGGGTTCTGCTTATTACCAATGCATTCAACCTGCTGGACGGACTGGACGGATTAGCCGGAGGGTCGGCGCTATTTTCCAGCCTGGTGGTGTTCATCGTATCGCTGATGACAGGCAACACGCTGGCGGAGGTTGTGACTATTGCGTTGGCAGGAGCGATTGTCGGATTTTTGCGGTACAACTTCAATCCGGCAACTATTTTTCTGGGCGATTGCGGGAGCCTGGTCATTGGATTTGTTTTGAGTGCGGTGTCGTTGGCGAGTTCGGAGAAAACATCGACCGTGGTTGCGGTTGCGATTCCTGTGGTTTCGTTCGGGCTGCCGATTCTGGATACGTGCATGGCGGTGCTGCGGCGATTCCTGAATGGGAAGTCATTGTTCAGTGCCGATGGCGAGCACATTCATCACAAGCTGCTGCAACGCGGATTGACGCACCGGCAGGCGGTGGTGGTTCTCTATGCTGTGTCCGCGTTCTTCGCGCTCATCAGCCTGCCACTGCTTTCGCCGAAGTCGGGGACGATTGCCATCGTTTTGAGCGTGGTGGGGCTGGGAGTTTTCTTCGGACTTCATCACCTGGGCTATCGGGAAGTGGACGAGTTGCGGCGGGTGGCGCGCAGAACGTGGGAGCAGAAGACGATTATCTCCAACAATCTTGCCATTCACCGCGCTACCGACGAACTGGCGGCGGCGGCCACCGCGCACGATGTACTGCGGATACTGAAGAGCGCGTTCCAGGGGAACGACTACGACGGCTTCGAATTCTCGTACACGCCGGTGTTACCGGCATCGCATGATTCCGCAGCGATGATTGCGCCGTTGGAGTACGTATGGCGCAAGGAAAAAGATAATCGGCGCAAGGGATGGGAGCTGCGGCTGGATTTGGTTTCCGAGGATGGTGAGGTGCGAGGATGTTTTGCCGTCACTCGCAGTTACACCAAGCGGACGCTGCGTGGCGATATCGATTGCTTCACGGCGGAGTTTGCAGACGCTTTAACTTCGGCATTGCAGCGGGCGAGTGAGAACCACGTTGCGTCCATCGGGGTCGCAGCCATGTCCGCGAACAGGGCTGACGAAATTGCCAGCGCCGCCTAGGCGACGGGCGATGGTTTAATCGGGTGCAGCGAAGTTCGATGTGTAGTCCGCCGCGCATTTTCCAGAACAAGTATAGGGATGAAATGCGTTTCCGGAGAGACTCCGGATGCTCACAGTTCCATTCTCTTGTACAGCTGCGTGACGAAATGTGCCGTTGGCCGAAGCGGCCATGTTGTTGGCGAATCTCTCGATCGTCGCGCTGTTTAACTCGAAGGCATTGAAGGTGGTGTGGAACAGATGATAGTGGCTGCCGGCGGGCAGAGCGGGCGCGTCTTCGTCCAGTTCGAGCAGAGAGCTGCTAACGAAGGCGCGGATCAATAGATTTCGGTGATCGGTAAAAAGAGTTCGGTTGGTCCAACCGAAGCCCCATTGGCCACCGCGCAGCAAGATCCAGCGGCTAGCTCCAGAGGACATGCACAACACCGACGACGGTTTGGCGACGCTACAAATGGTGCCGGTGTCGTAGGCGTGCTGGTCATCGAGGTAGACATTGTCGCTTACATCGTTCACGGTGCCACCGATGAGATAGCCGGCGTGGACGTCGCCCGGCGCGTTCTGGCCGATTTCGCGAACCACATTGCCCCTGATCAACGAACAGGCGTTGCAGTCGATGCCGTTCTGATTGACGGTGTAGCGCACCGAGTTGTAGCTGACTTCGACGTCACGCACAATCAGCGAATTGCCAACGCTGATATTGCCATCGAAGACGCGATTACGGGTGATCGAGAATCTACCGGTGAATGTGTGTTCGAGTCCGTTGACGTGGATGCTGCCGAAGTGCAACTCGTTGTCGGCGATGGTCACTCCGGACATGGAGGCGGCGGTGCCGGATTGCGGGGCTACGTAGATGTCTCCATGATCGAAAAAATTGCCGCTGATCTCGTAGGTGGTTGCGCCGCCGTAGGCAATGCTGGCGCCGTGAAACATGTTGCCGCTGATCTTTACGTTCTCGGCGAGGTGGGCCAGATTGTCCTGGCCGGATTCGATGCCGGTGGCGTTGCCCGGCGGAGGAAGATGGGCTTCGAATACATTGTCGTGAACGTAGAGTCCCGATTGGGCCACGATCAACATGGAGAAGGTACGGAAGTCGCCGGTGTGGAGGAAGCGATTGTCGCGCACGACTCCGGCTGCGCCGTCGACTGAGACCGCGGGGTCAAAGCGGCTGGCCGCAAATGAGTTGTCACCATGACCGTAGCCGGTGGAGTGCAGCACGAATGTGTTGTCGTGGACGCTGGATGCGGTGCTGTCGAGCAGGTTGACGAGTTTGTCGGGATTGCCTTCGAGGATGAGGTGATCGAGCTCCAGACGATCACAGGCATGGCAGATGAAGATCGAAACCCAATCCCAGCTCTTGGCCGAATCGCTCCAGGTGATGGTCATGTCACGGAGGCGGATGTTGCGGTTCGATTTGTCTGCATTGGCGAACAGCGTGGCGGCAGGATCGAAGGCGGAACGGGTGACGTTGACGATGGTACGGCCCATGCCTGCCCCGCGAATCTCTACGTTGGAAGGGATAGCAATACCAACGCGCGATCTGGTCGAGTCGCGAGTCTGCCAGCTCGGAATCGGGCTCGAGTTGTAGGTTCCTGCGGGGATATACACCTGGCATGGATCCGATGCGCAGTCGCGAATTGCGGCTTGAATCTGCTCGACGATAGAGCGGCCGGGAAATTTTGCGGCGTCGCGCACGCCTACGGCTGTTTGAGACGGAAGTTGGGTTGGACAAACCACCATTGCAGCAGCGTACAGCAAAACTATGACTCTCCACCGGTGGAGGGAATCAGCGGATCGAGCCGAACTTTCCGGGTTCAATTGCATGTCGCTATTATCCTCATCGAATTCCAGCGACAGACGGTTGCCGCCCTCGATCTCCCGTGTTTGACTGTTCGACTCAAGTGACTATCGTACCCTTGCTCGGAGCGGCGAACTGAATGATAAACAAGCGAGACTGGATGTAAGGCGACAAGCGCTCGAAAACGCTCCCGTTGACCTGCTTCCACCTCTCCTCCCCGCGGTTCCCTTCAACGGCCTTCAGGATCGGTGACCGGGAGATATGTCTCTGTTGTAGATAAGGAGAAGGAATTATGCCTACCCGCTCGATCTTCGTTCTTATTGTTCTCCTAGTCGCTTGCTTGAACCCCGTCTTCGCGCAAGCTCCGCCCCCCGTGTCATTACTTGCGCCAAGGAGCTTCAGCGTTGGAGTTGAGCCCGTGTCTCTTGCCGCAGGAGACTTTAACGGGGACGGCAAACCTGACCTCGCAGTCGTAAACGAAGAGAGCAACAATGTGAGCGTTTTGTTGGGTGCGGGGAACGGCACCTTCCAGCCGCCGGTGAATTATGTCACAGGTACGAGCCCCGTTGGCGTCGCGGTAGGAGACTTCAATGGCGATGGAAAACTTGATTTAGCAGTCGTCAACGGTGCGAGCTCGGGCAGTGTCAGCATATTACTGGGAAAAGGTGATGGCACTTTTCAGACGGCGGTGAATTACGCGGTAGGAAGCTATCCCCGTTTCGTTGTTATTGCCGATTTCAATCGAGATGGTGAGCCGGACTTGGCGGTCGCTAACGCGGGCAGCAACAACGTGAGCATAGTGCTGGGCAAGGGAGACGGGACTTTTCACCCCGCAACCGCTTATGCCGCGGGTTCCGCACCCGCCGCTTTAGCAGTGGGAGACTTTAATGGGGACGGTAAGCTGGATTTGGTCGCGGCTAACCAGAACAGTAGCAGCGTCAGTGTGTTTCTGGGCGGTGGCAATGGCGCATTTCAAGGAGCGCTGACTTACAGTGCGGGCACCGGGCCGTCATCAGTTGCGGTTGGAGATTTCAATGGGGATGGCAAGCTCGACTTGGTGGTAGCGGATTACGGCAGCAACGGTGGCAATGGCGTCAGTGTGCTGCTGGGCAACGGCAATGGCACTTTCCAGGCCCCTGTGAACTTCGCGGCGGGTTCGGGATCCCGAACGGTTGCGGTCGGAGACTTCAACGGTGACGGGAAAGCAGACTTGGTAGTGGCCGACGATAATACCAATGACTACATCGGCGACATAAGCGTGCTCCTGGGCAACGGTAACGGAACATTTCAGACGGCAACAACGCTCGCTGTCGGCGCATACCCATACTTTGTGATCGTTGAAGATTTGAATGGCGATGGCAAAGTAGATGTCGCCGTAGCGAACTCCGGCACCGACGACATTAGTGTTCTTATGGGCAATGGCGATGGCTCGTTTCAAACGCCCCCTACCTATTCCGCTGGTTCGTTTTCGTACCCCTCATCAATAACGGTAGTAGATCTTAACGGCGACGGGAAAGCCGATATGGTGGTGGCAAATCAAAACAGCAATGACGTTGGAGTATATCTGGGGAATGGAAACGGAATCTTCTCTGCTTTTGAAGGATACGGTTCTATCTCAGTTCCGCATTCCATCGTAGTGCGGGATCTTAACCGTGACGGCAAGCTCGACTTGGCAGTTGGTGGCTACGGCAGTGATTACGTAAGCGTGCTTCTGGGTAATGGCGATGGTTCGTTCCAGGAGTCTATCAACTACACCGCCGGAAGCGCTCCATACGGCATCACTGCCGGCGACTTTAATGGCGATGGCCAACTGGACCTGGCGGTAGCCAATATGGATAGTGACAACGTGAGCGTGCTCTTGGGCAACGGAGATGGTACGTTCCAGACGCCGGTGAACTATCCAACGCTTAGCTATGCATACTCAGTTGCCACCGCCGATTTCAATGGCGATGGCAAGCCCGATTTGGCGGTGGCGGGCGGAAATGAGGTGAGCATCTTCTTGGGTAACGGCGATGGTACGTTTCAAGCGGCCGTTAACTACGGGGCGGGTGCAAATACGGACTTCGTGGCCATCGGGGATTTCAACGGGGACGGCAAGCCGGATCTCGTGGTGGCCTGCGAAGCCGCCGCGAGCGTGTACGTGTTTCTGGGCAACGGAGACGGGACATTCCAATCTGGCGTGTCTTACGCTGTCGGGCAGTATCCCTGGGAGATTGCAGTTGGGGACGTAAACGGGGACGGTAAGCCAGATCTTATAGTCGTGAATCAAGGTAGCAATACTGTTAGCGTCCTTTTGGGAAATGGCAACGGGACTTTCCAAAAGGCGGTGAATTTCAATGCCGGCTCATACATGGTTGGGATCGGCATTGGAGACGTAAACGGAGACGGTAAGCCGGACATCGTGACGACAAGTGAAGGGACCAACAGCGTCGCCATATTGGTAAATACGACGCCTTTCCCGGAACCGGCAATGATCACCAGTCCGGGCCCAAATTCCACACTGACGAGCTCTTCGGAAACATTCCAATGGACGCCGTGCGACGAGGCCACAGCCTATTGGATTGACGTGGGATCGGCGCCGCAGGGTCATCAATATTATTCTTCCAGCAGCCTCCCGATAACCAGCTTCTCGGCTACCGTTAATTCTTTACCCACCGACGGCAGCACTGTCTATGTGACCATGTACTCGCTGATCAACGGACAGTGGGTGAACAACACCTTCAGTTATATCGCCTACAACAGTGCGGTGGGTAAGGGCGTGATCACATCTCCAGTTCCCAACTCGACCCTAAGCGGCAGCAGCGTGACTTTCAACTGGGCGGCAGGCTTCGGCGCCAGCGCATATTGGGTAGACATCGGGTCGATCGCTGGCGGTCACCAATTTTACTCGTCAGGAAATCTGGGGACCGCTCTGACTGCCACCGTCAACAGTTTGCCCACAAATGGCGGCACGGTTTATGTGACCCTCTACTCGTTTGTGAGCGGACAGTGGTTAAGCAACGCCTACACTTACACGGCATTTAACGTGTCGGGATCGGGAGCTGTGCTAACCACGCCAAGCCCCGGATCGACGCTTACCAGTAGCGGTGTGTCCTTCATCTGGACGGCGGGCACGGGAGCCTCAGGCTACTGGATCGATGTGGGATCGACTGCGGGTGCGCATGACTACTACTCGTCGGGCAATCTCGGCAATGTAACGACTTTGATGGTAAGCGGATTGCCTACGAACGGCAGCAATGTCTACGTGACGTTGTATTCGTCGATTGGGGGGACGTGGACTGGCAATAGCTACCAATACGTCGCATTCAACGCTACGGGAGGATTGGCTGCGATGCAGACGCCGGTTCCGAACTCGACGTTGAGCGGGAACGCGGCGACATTCACGTGGAGTTCAGACGCGAACGCGACGGGTTACTGGCTGGATGTGGGATCGACGGCGGGAGCCCATGATTACTACTCGTCGGGGAACCTTGCAACATCACTGAGCACAACGGTGTCGAGCTTGCCAGCAGATGGCAGCACGATCTACGTGACCCTGTACTCGCTGGTTGGAGGACAGTGGTCGAATAACCAATACACTTATACCTCAGCGCCATAAGAAGGGAATTGAGCGCTGTAGGAAAGTGCACCATGAACAAGGGCACGGATAAGAACCGTGCCCTTGATTTATTTTCAGAGCTGATGTTTAACCGCACTATGGATTCACTTGGATTTCGGCCATCATGCCGCCGTCTTCATGGTCCAGGACGTGACAGTGATAGACGAACAAGCCCGCGATTTCAGGATCACTGAAATCCATGCGCACGGTTACGCTCGGGTACGGCTGCGTGCCGTCCCAATATCCGACGTTGACAGTGTCCTGCATCACGGGCGGATTTAGCGCAACTCCATTGATCGCCATCACGAGGAAATGGATTTGGTGCATGTGAAACGCGTGTTCCTCGGAGCTGTGGTTTTCAATCGTCCAATCCTCAATTGCACCCACGTTGGTGACGATGGCAGGCGGCAGACTAGGATCGAACACCTTTGGCGTTTGCCCCGCGACCGTGAGGTAGTAGTTGGTAGGCCCGTTGGAACCTTCCGTAGCTTCGGAGAAATAAAGGCTTCGGGTGGCAGTGGGTTTTTTACTCGCCAGACCAGTAAAACGTTGGACCGTGACGGGGGGAACCTTAGCCGCAGGAATGTGGTACTTCGCGGGAACGCGCAGCTTGTGTTTCTTAGCACTCGAGCTCGAAATAATATTAGCGAGTACCTGAAACGGGTTGGGGTTGCCGACCGGCCCCGTGTCAAAACCGGTGTTCACAAAAACAG
>Ga0209006_10000815_pt1 | contig 28671 bp, 31 predicted proteins | sample JacPin_JW_Ref_O2_FD_188567 | JGI IMG/M metagenome (GOLD analysis project Ga0209006, IMG submission 188567) | Forest soil microbial communities from Algoma, Ontario, Canada - Jack Pine, Ontario site 1_JW_Ref_O2 (SPAdes) (version 2) | ecosystem: Environmental > Terrestrial > Soil > Boreal...
GTTCGCATATGCGGTGAAGGCATCGGCGGCGTTGGGCACCAGGAGCCGCGGCGCCAGTTCCGATAGCGCCGTCGCGGTCGCGCGAGCGGCATCGATATGATGATGGGCGATCGTTTGGGCGTGCTGGAAGCCGCACTGCCAAAGCAGGGCGAGTTGATCGCCAGCGGCGGTCCAACTCTCTCTGCTGGTCTGCAAATGACGTTGCCGATTCTGCGCAAATGCAGACATGACGTTCATGGTTTCAACCCACAATGTGATAGCCGCCGTCCGACGATGAGCGCCTCTTTGCCAGCCAAGAAAAACAAGCAACGCCTGAACCGAGACGACCATGGCAGGCGATCTTTTGCCGGGGTCTTTTGCTGTGGTGCGGGTCCGGCGACCATGATCTCGATCAAGATCGCACGTATGCCGGCGCGTGTTTTTCTGGATGAAGCGAGACGATTGCGCCCGATCAGCCACCCACGATGTCGCAGTAAAGTGACAAAGCGATGATGGGCGCGCCTACCTTTGGCGCGCGCGCTGGACCTGGCCGTCTAGTCCGGACGGACTTGGGGGGCGCGCGCGTCGCGGTGGCTGCGGATCGGGCCGGGTGAGCGAGGTTTCCGCCCCGGCGACCTAGAGCGCATCTCGATCAGATGGAATCGGGATGTGCTCTAGATTCATTTGTTGTCGCATGCCCTTTTCGGAAAACCGGTTTCCACCCATCGGGTCAAAGCCCGAGGGCATGCTTTTCCGGGACCTGCTCTAGGGCTTCATGGCGCCGGCCGCACTGGTATAGACGGCGTAGAGCGAGCTCGAGCCGCAGATATAGAGCCTGTTCCTGAACGTGCCGCCGAAACAGAGATTGGCGACCGTCTCGGGGATGTGGATCTTGCCGAGCAGGTCACCACCGGCATTGTAGCAGCGCACCCCATCCTCGCCCGGATCACCCCAGCCGAGGGAGCACCAGATATTGCCGGCAGTATCGGCGCGCATGCCGTCGGTGATGCTGGGCTTTGGCATTTCGGCAAAAATCTTGCCGTTCGACACTTTGCCGCCCTCGACGTCGACATCGAATACGCGGATGTGCGAGGGATTATTCGGGCCGTCGGTGAAGCCGGTGTCGATGACATAGAGCTTCTTTTCATCCGGCGCGAAGGTGATGCCGTTCGGCTCGACGAAGTCGTCGACCACGACCTTGACGTCTCCGGACTTCGGATCGACCCGATAGACGTTATGCTTCTCCTGCTCGGCCTCGGCTTTGACGCCTTCGTAGTTGCCGCCGATGCCGTAGACCGGATCGGTGAACCAGATCGAGCCATCGGACGCGACCGCCGCATCGTTCGGCGAGTTCAGCCGCTTGCCGTTGTATTTGTCGGCGATGATGGTGATCGAGCCGTCGTGCTCGGTGCGGGTGACGCGGCGGCCGCTGTGTTCGCAGGTGATCAGCCGGCCTTCGCGATCGATCGTATTGCCGTTGGAATTCATCGAGGGCTGACGGAAGACGCTGACATGGCCGTCATCCTCGGAGTATCGCATGATGCGGTTGTTCGGGATATCGCTGAACAGCACGTAGCGGCCGGCCGGGAAGTAGACCGGGCCTTCGGCCCAGCGGAAACCGGTGGCGAGACGCTCCACCGCCATGGTGCCGGCGAAAGCCGGGAATCCCGAGGCACCGAATGCGCCTTTCGGCTTCACCAGAGATTCAACATGCGGATCCGGATAGCGGCTGCCAGACAATGGGCCCAACGGCAGCGGTTCGTTCGCCCGCAGCGGCACGCCGGTCTCGCCGAGCGGTGATACGGTTGCGGCCGCCGCGCCCTTGAGCGTGGCCATGGTGGCGACTGCCGCACTGGCAGTGATGAATGAACGTCGATGCATTGCGTCCTCCCGAGGATTTATTGTCCCGAAGTGACGCGTGACGGCCGCGGCTATCCTCTCGCCGCAAACCGTCACGACGCTCGCGCAGCAAGCGCAATCCGTCGTGCAGATGCGAGCTATCAGAACGTCCTTCGGATTTGTAAACCTAACATTCGCGGCGTGACACTGCACGGACAGCGCCCCAGGATTGCAAATTTTTTCCTTGCTGCTGTGTTCGTTTTCGTACAAAGCCGCGCCGCTCTCGTAGAGCGCAGCGTCGCGAGACCATCATAGTTTTGACGCCGCTCCGCAATCGCCGTGCAATTCTGCTCATAGGGCCGCGACAAGGGTCGGCGGTCTTGCGGCCCGCGGCAACTGCGTACGCTTCAATTTTATCGCAAACCGTGCGATTTCGGTGCCCAGAGCGGTGAAAAAGGATCCGATCATGAAGGGCGCGATTGCGTTACTTTTATTGATTGCCGGTGCTGCGACCGCGCAGGCGGCGCCGCATGCGTGCGCGGCCGACGCGATTGCCAAGGCGGAGAAGCTTTTGCGCCTCCATGGCGAGGTGCAGGCCGGCCAGCCGGTCGCGATCGAGGAGCAAGTCAAAGTCTTGCCGCCTTTGAAAGCGCTCAAGGGCAACGGCCGCTTTGACGTGCTCGAGGTCTGGGGCCATATCTATAAGGCCGATTACCGGATCCGGCTTATCTATGCGCAGATCAAAGGCTCGTGCGCTCTGATGGGGCAGGAGATCCTGGAGGCGAGCGATCCTTATTGATGTCCTTGTGGTGCGCCATGTCGTGTTGACGCGATGTTCAATTGCCGTGGCGCAACGCGGCCCGCAGGGCAAACTGCAATGAAGAATCGAAAAAATCGCCAAGGTGCGGGTGCCATTACGCGGCGGGATTTTCTCGATGGCGTCGCTTTGGTTGCCGGCGCCGTGGCCGGCGCATCTCTGCCGGGCGTCGTCGCTGCCGCTGCGGTGCAGGCAAGCGCGTCACAGGATGCCGCCGATTATTACCCGCCGACATTGACCGGCCTGCGCGGCAATCATCCGGGAAGTTTCGAAGCCGCCCATGCGTTGCGTGACGGCGATTCTGGGTCGCAGGCCGATGCGGCGATTCCGACCGGCGAGACTTACGATCTGGTCGTCGTTGGTGGCGGAATCAGCGGGCTCGCGGCGGCGCATTTTTATCGCGCCCAGCGCCCGCAAGCGCGCATTCTCATTCTCGACAACCACGACGACGTCGGCGGCCATGCCAAGCGCAACGAATTTGCGCTCGAGGGCCGCCTTGCGCTGATGAATGGCGGGACGTATCTGATCGACAGTCCACGGCCTTACAGCACGATTGCCGATGGCCTCTTGCGCACGCTCGGTGTCGATCCGGTCGCCCTGAGCAAAAAATGCGCTCATCGGGGCTTTTACGCCTCGCGCGGATTGGCGCGCGGCATTTTCTTCGATCGCGACACCTTCGGGGCCGACAAGCTTGTCGTGGCACGCAAGGGCGCGGCCTGGCGCGATGTGCTTGCCGATGCGCCCTTATCGGAGAAGGCGCGCGGCGATATCGTGCGCATCGAGGAAAGCACCACCGACTACTTTCCCGGCTTGTCGTCCGCCGAGAAGAAAGCGCGGCTGTCGCGCATGAGCTATCGCGATTACCTACGCGATATGGTCAAGGCCGATCCGGCGGCGCTTGCGCTCTATCAGGCCCGCTCGCACGGTGAATGGGGTGTCGGCGCCGACGCCGTGTCCGCGCTCGACCTCTGGGCGTTCGACTTTCCGGGCTTTCAAGGGCTCCGCCTCGAACCTGGTGCGGCGCCGCGCATGGGCTACACCGCCGCGGGCTATGCGGACGGCGGCTCCTATACCTTTCATTTTCCGGACGGCAATGCTTCGATCGTCCGGCTTCTGGTCCGCGATCTCGTACCAAAAAGTCTGCCGGGGACGAGCGCGGAGGATATCGTCACCGCGCGGCTCGATTATGCGCAGCTTGACCGTACGCGGGCGCCGGTCCGCATCCGGCTCAATGCAACGGTCGTGCGCGTGCGTCACAACGGTGACGCGGGTTCGGCACACGACGTGGACATTGTCTATGCGCGCGGCGGCGCCTTGTCTTCAGTGCGCGGGCGCGCTTGCGTGCTCGCCTGCTACAACATGATGATCCCTTACCTCTGCCCGGAATTGCCCGAACACCAGAAGGAGGCGCTGCGTTATGCCTCGAAGATTCCGCTGATCTATGCCAGCGTCTCCCTGCGCAACTGGCAAGCCTTCCGGGCGCTGGGTGTGGCGGAGATCTATGCGCCGGGCTCCTACTTCTCATCGCTTTCGCTGAACGAAGTGACCGATATCGGCGGCTATGCCAGTCCACGTTCGCCGGACGAGGCGATCCTCGTCCATATGGTGCGGGTGCCGACCGCGCCTGGTTTGCCGGAGCGCGAGCAGCATCGTATCGGCCGGAGCGATATTCTCTCGACCAGCTTCGAGACTTTCGAACACAATATTCGCAATCTGCTCACCCGCATCCTCGGCCCCGGCGGGTTCGATGCGACACGCGATATCACCGCCATCACGGTCAATCGCTGGCCGCACGGTTACGCCTACGAATACAACCCGCTGTTCGATCCCGACTGGCCGCTGGGCGAGGCGCCGCATGAAATCGGCCGCACTCGCTTTGGACGCATCGCTATTGCTAATTCGGATGCCGGTGCCGCCGCCTATACGGATTCGGCGATCGATCAGGCACATCGCGCGGTAATGGAATTGCTGGGCACATAGGTGCGCCGCGCTCTTGCGAGCGGAGCGAAGCAATCAAGCGGGCTTGGCCATGGACTGTGCGGCCCCTTCGCCCCTTGCCGCGATGGTCGCGACTGCATCGCCCCCGACCTTGAACACCCGGCCGCGGTCCCTGCACAATAGCGGCCGACGTTGGTATAGGGCATACTACAGTTGCGGTATCTTGCGGTTTCTCATTCCGTGGGGTTCGATGGTTATGCCACGGGGCGTCGGTACGCAATCCGACTACAAGTTTCCGGCCGCGTCTGATGCGACGAGGCGTTGGGCTGGCCTGGTCATCCAAACTGCGGCGATCGCGATCGCATATTTTCTGGCGGCGCGGTTGAGTCTTTTGTTACTGACCAAACCTGACGGTGTCGCGGTGTTCTGGCCCGCAGCGGGCGTTGCCGCCGGCGTTCTGATCGCCCTCGGGCCCGGCGCCCGATTACCAGTGGCCGCGGGCGCAATGGCGGCGACCATTGCGGCGAATCTTTTGGGCGACCGAAATCTTTGGAGCGCGGTTATTTTCGGTCTCTGCAACGCTGGCGAGGCCCTATTTATAGCGGCACTGATTCACCGTCAGTTCGGAGACAGCTTCCACCTCGAGCGGCTGCGCAATGTTCTGGGGCTCGTGGGCGCCGCGATCGTGGGCACCGCCGTCTCTGGAGTGGGAGGAACACTCACCTATGTTCTGTTCCACACCTCGCCGGCGCCAATCCTAACGATTTGGCAGCATTGGTTCGCGTCCGATGCACTTGGCGTGATCACCGTCGCGCCTGTGATTATCGGATCGGCCGCGGCGATGCGCAATCCGCCGCCATGGCGCGAAACGATCGAAGGGATCGTGCTGCTCGTGGCGCTTGCAATAGCAAGCGTGTTTGTCGTCCTTTTATCGCAAGAATTGTTGGCAACGGTCGTGCCAATTGCGCTGCTGTTTCCTCCGCTGTTGTGGCTGGCGGTTCGTTGCCGGCCGGTTTTCGCCTCCGCCGCAGCGTTTATCGTCACGCTGACGATCGTTTGGACGATAACCTTCGGCATCGGGAATTTTGGCAACTCGAGCCTTCCCATCGCCAACCGCATCCTGGCTGCACAAACCAGCATCTTGCTGGTGGCGCTGAGCGCCTTGGTGCTCGCGGCGCTGTTCGCGGAACGGCGCCATCACGAGGCGGTGCTCAGGGAGAGCGAGGCGCGATTGCGGGAGGCGAGCAAACACAAGTCACAATTCCTGGCTAACATATCGCATGAGTTGCGCACGCCTCTGAACGCGATCATTGGCATCACCGAGATACTTCAGGAGGATGCCCGCGATCTTAAACGTGAGGAAGAGATCGAGCCTCTCGATCGCGTGGCTCGCGCCGCCCGGCATCTACTTGCGTTGATCAACGACATTCTCGATCTGTCCAAAATTGAAGCCGGGAGGATGGAACTCCATTTTGAGAGCCTCGCTCTGGCGCCGCTGGTCAACGACGTCATCAAGACAATTGAGCCGCTGGCGTCGAAAAACGGCAATCGGGTCCTATTGGATTACCGTTCCGCAATCGAAAGAATGTATTCCGACCCTATCCGCCTCCGGCAAGCGCTGCTGAATCTCGTAAGCAATGCCAACAAATTCACCGAGGGTGGCACGATCACGATCAGCGTGCGGGACCAGAAGCTGGCCGGCCACGAAGCGGTCTCGATCGCCGTGGCGGATACGGGCATCGGGATGACCCCGCATGAAATGGAAGGCCTGTTCCAGGAGTTTTCGCAGGCCGATTCCTCGACGACGCGGAAGTACGGCGGCACGGGCCTTGGACTCGCCATCAGCCAACGCTTTTGTCAGATGATGGGCGGAGACATTACGGTCGAAAGTGAACAGGGACGGGGTTCGACCTTCACCATTTGCCTGCCGACGACGGCCGAAAATCTCCAGGCAGCTGCAACGGCGCCGGATGTGCCGGCGCAAACGCGTTCGACTTCGGACCTCGAAACGCCGCTGATACTCGTTGTTGACGACGATTACACCGTGCGCGAAGTGGTGAGGCGCTACCTGGAGCGCGGCGGCTTCGCTGTTGCTATGGCCGGCGGCGGCCAAGAAGCGCTTCGGCTCATGAGGGAGCGGCGGCCCGCCGCCGTCACCCTCGACGTGATGATGCCGGACCTCGATGGCTGGACCGTGCTCGCGGCAATCAAGGGTGATCCGACGTTGGCGGATATCCCCGTCGTGTTGATGACAATCGTGGATGAAAAGAAGCGCGGCTATTCGCTTGGGGCCGCGGATTATCTGGTCAAGCCGGTGGAGCGCGACAAGTTGATCAGCGTGCTTCGAGCCGTTTGCGGTTCGGTTGTCGGCCGGGTTCTGGTTGTCGATGACGATGATGTCGTACGCCAGGGATTGAGACTTGCATTGCGACAGAGCGGCTGGGAGGTGAGCGAGGCGGATAATGGCAAGGTCGCGCTTGAAAGTCTCGGCCACGAACGGCCGGACGTCATTATTCTCGACCTCATGATGCCCGAAATGGACGGTTTCGAATTCCTCGATCAAATCCGTCGTCGTACCGAGTATTGCCACATTCCGATCGTGGTGGTCACCGGTCGAGATCTCACGGACGAAGATCGTTTCCGGCTCAACCAGGGCGTCGAGCGCGTTATTCAGAAGATCGATCAGAACGAGATGCTTTACGAACTTCATCATACCCTGACCAAATACATTCAGCGGCGGCGTTCGGATGCGACCGTGGAGGCCTGAATGAAGATCCTTTATGCCGAGGACAACGATGACAACGTTTTCATTTTGAAAACCCGACTTACGAGAGCCGGATTCACGGTTTTGATTGCTGCAGACGGCGCGCAGGCGGTAGCCATGGCAATGACCGAGCAGCCTGACATGATTTTGATGGACTTGAGTCTGCCGGTTCTCGACGGTTGGGAAGCGACGCGGAAAATCAAATCTGCGGCCGCCACGCGGCACATCCCGGTCATCGCGTTGACGGCACACGCGATGACCGGTGATCGCGAGAAGGCGCTTGCTGCGGGCTGCGATGACTTCGACACGAAGCCGATCGAGCTGCAACGTTTGTTCGGCAAGATTCAGGCGCTCGCGCCAGGGGGCAGGGCGCGGTGATGCCGGCGCAAGCTGCTTTGTTGGTCGTCGACGATAATGACGATAATCGCTACACGCTGACACGACACCTGAACCGCTCTGGCTATGCCAACCTGACGACGGCCGCCGATGGGCGCGAAGCGCTGGTACTGCTGCACCAGCGGCCATTTGATCTCGTTCTTCTTGACATCATGATGCCCGGCATGAACGGCTACGAAGTGCTCGAGCATCTAAAGAACGATCCGCAACTGCGGCACATCCCGGTCATTATGATCTCGGCGGTCGACGAGATCGAGAGCGTCATTCGCTGCGTCGAGCTTGGTGCCGACGATTATTTGTCGAAGCCGTTCAATCCGACCTTGTTGCGCGCGCGCGTCGGCGCGACCCTCGAGCGCAAGCGTCTTCACGATCAAGTGCGGGCGCAAGCGGCCGATCTCGCCATGTGGAATTTCACCCTCGAGCAGCGTGTCGCCGATCAAGTGGTGGAAATCGAGCGCATCGGGCGTTTGAAGCGATTTCTCTCACCGCAAGTCGCCGAACTGATTGTCTCCGCCGGCGATGAAAGCGTTTTGGAGAGCCGTCGGCGCAATGTAACTGTCGTCTTTTGCGATCTGCGCGGTTTTACTGCTTTCGCGGAGATTGCCGAACCAGAGGAGGTCATGACAGTCCTGCGGGCATACCATGCTGTCCTTGGACCTCTTGTCCACAAATACGAAGGTACGCTCGAACGTTTCTTCGGTGACGGTCTCAACGTCGTGTTCAACGACCCGCTGCCGTGTCCGGATCCATCGGAGCGGGCCGTGCGAATGGCGGTCGAAATGCGCGACGCCGTCGCGGGTTTGGCCGCTAAGTGGCGAGAATTGGGCCACGAACTCGGATTTGGAATAGGAATCGCCCACGGCTGCGCGATGCTGGGCCAGCTCGGCTTCGAAGGGCGATACGATTACTCGGCGATCGGGTCGGTCGTGAATCTGGCGGCCAGACTTTGCGGCGAGGCGGGTGACGGACAGATTCTCGTCGACAGCCAAGTGCAAAGCACGGTCGAGTCAATTGCCGACATCGAGTCGACCGGCGAGGTTGTGCTCAAGGGTATTCGACGGCCGGTCGTTGCTTTCAACATAATTGCCATACGCTAACCGCGCTCGGGCACGCGCGCCATCGAAGCATTTCGTGTCGCTTTCCGTTGCGATTGCCGCAAAGCGTTAGGGTCTCTGCCTTCGCGGGGACGAGCGGAATGGAGTACGTGATCTCAGGTCGATTGGATTTGATATAACGCGCGGCGCTGTAGCTTAGCGCTCGATATATTGTCTCAGAAGTGCCGGGTCAGAGACAAAATCCGACGGTGCGACATCGACATCGAGGAATTCGCAGCGGCGAAAGCGCGCTTTCTCGTCAAGCGGCACCGTTGCGTCGATGCCCACTTTGGCGCGAATGCCGTTGCGGCCGATGCGGACATATTCGTGCCCGCGTGCGCCCGGAATGGTGAAAATATCGCGCGAGGCTTCCATGCGGGTCGCCAGCGCATATTCCACATCGTGCGGATTGCGGATGTCGATGTCGTCGTCAACTACGATGATCAGATCGAGGTCCTTGAGCGCGCCGAACGCCGCCAGAAGGGCGTTGCGCTGCAGGCCTTCGTGTTGCGGCGTGGTCTTGCGCACCTGCAGGACCGCGTGGAAGCGATGCAACCCTCCGGCGGTCATTTCCGCGTCCGTCACGATCGGCACCGCGGCTTGCAGCACCTTGAGCAAACTTGCCTCGAGCACGTACTTGCGCAGCATCGTCGTCTCGAAGCTATAGCCGTTGATCACCTGATAGAGCGGTTTGTCGCGGTGGGTGAGGGCGGTGACTTCGAATATCGGCGCTTCGCCGGCCGGCGACAGGTAACCGACGAATTCGCCGAACGGTCCCTCCTCAATCGTTTGATCGGGAGAGATCACGCCCTCGAGCACGATCTCGGTATCTGCAGGAATGAGGAGATCTTGCGTCACCGCCTTCACGACGGCGAGCGGCCTACCGCAAAATCCGCCGGCCGCGGCGAGTTCGTCGGCGTTTTCCGGCATTTGCGAGCCCATCGTGGCGGCGGTGTATTGCAGCGCCAGGTCGGTGCCGATACAGACCGCGATAGGCAGCGGCCGGCCCGCCCGCTTGGCGCGCTCGAACGCGAGACGCAGATGCCGGCCGTAGTCGAGCTTGATCGCAGTCCGGTTCGGCCCGACGAGCTGCAACCGATGGTAAGAGGCATTGTAAATTCCGGTTTCCGGATCGCGCACGATGACGACGCCGGCGGTAATGAAACGGCCGGCGTCCTCGGCGGTGTGAAACAGTACCGGCAAGGTGGCGGCGATATCGATCCCTTCGGTGCGGACGTTTTCCTGTGCGGCAGCCTTCGCCACCACGACAGGCGCGATCGGTGCCGACAGCGCCCGCCCGACGGCGTCGCGGATGCCGCGAAAATTCAAATCGAATGCCGCCTCGCAATTGAGCTGGCAGCACAACAGATTGCCGATGACCGGGATATCGTAGCCGTTGACGGCCGTGAACATCAGCGCCGGGCCGCCGTCATATTTTTTCAACGCGCCGGCGACGGCCAGATGGGTGTCGATCGGGGCCGTGAAGGCCGATAGCCTCCCGCTCTCCGCCATGCGCTCCAAGGCACTGCGGAGCCTGGTATCCAGTATGTCGGAATTTGACAGCATCTCCGTCTCCGCCACTACTGGTTCTGCGCCGCCTTGTGCGGGTCGCGTACGGCTTCGTATTTGTCGAATTCGACGTTGAACAATTCGCCGTCAAGCCGCTCGACGCGGCGGATATAGACGTCTTGGATAATATCCCGCGTCTGGGGATCGATTTGGATCGGCCCGCGCGGGCTTTCCCAAGCCATGCCCTTCATCGCGGCGATCAGTGCATCGCCATTGGGGTTGCCATCGGTCTTCCTGAGCGCCTCGTAGATGAGATGCATGCAGTCGTAAACGGCGACGCCCACATGGTCCGGCCGCAGACCGTTGCCGGCGCGCGCGAACGCAGCGACGAACGCTTTGTTCTTTGCTGAGGCGTGCGCCGCGGAATATTGCAGCGATGTCGTGATGCCAAGCATGGCATCGCCCATCTGGTTGAGCACGTCGTCATCGGTGATGTCGCCGGGCCCGATGAGCTTGATGCCGGAGGCCTGCAGGCCACGCTCGACATATTGGCGCAGAAACGGACCGGCCAGGCCACCCGGCACCCAGACAAACAGCGCCTGCGGTTTGGCGTCGCGCGCCCGCTGCAGGAAGGGCGAAAAATCCGGATTGCGCAGCGGTACGCGAACGGATTCGAGAACCTCGCCGCCGCCGGCTTTGAACGTTTCGACGAAAGCGTTTTCGGTCTCGATACCCGGCGAATAGTCCGCCACCAGCGTGACCACTTGTTTGATGCCGTTTTTGAGCGCCCATTGCGCCATCGGTATTGTGATCTGCGCCTGGGTGCCGAAGGTGCGCACGATATAGGGCGAGCGTTCGGTCGTGATCGAGGCCGACGAGCCGACCACGATCTCAGGGATCTTTGCTTCGGTTGCGAGCGGCGCCACCGCAAGCGCGGTCGGAGTCGGATTGTAGCCGGCAAGGATGGCGACCTTGCCGCCGACCACGAGCTCCTGGGCGATGCGTTTGGCCTGGTCAGGCACGCTGGCGTCGTCGCGCAGCAGCACCTCGATTTTCCGACCGGCGACCTCGGTTCCGTGCTCCTGCGCATAAAGCTTGAGCGCCGCCACCATCTGGCGGCCGTTCTCGGCAAACGGCCCGGTTATCGGAGCCGAGAAGCCTATTTTGATAGTGTCTTGCGTGCCCTCTGTCGGAGGTTGTTGAGCAAACATCGGCTGACCGCCAAGCGGCATCAAGATCGCCGAGACGGCAAGCGACAAAATTGCGGTGCGCGACCTCATGCCCTCATTCCTTGGCGCGCACCGGGGTGCGCGGCCGCTGACGCCGTGGCCATCACGATACCATTACCATTCTGATTCAGGCTTCCCCAAAATCGAAATGTCGGTGGGATCGGCGAAGGCCGGGTGCCGCCAGCCGTTCTCGTCATAGTCGGACATGCACTGCTCGGCGAAGGCTTCCATGGCTTTGAGCGTGCCGCTTGCCTGCGCCTGCTGCAACTGGAAAACGCGAATGACCTCGTGGCTGCCCGAATAGTTCATTTCATAAAGCTCGTGGCGCGCGCCGAATTCGCTGCCGATCGCGTCCCACAAGAGCTTCATGATCTTGATGCGCTCTTTGTAATCGATGCCGTTCGAGCCGCGCACGTATTTCTGCAGATATTTGTCGATCTCCGGATTTATGAAATCGAGCGCGTTCGACGGCAGATAGATCAACCCGGAGGCGACGACTTTCTCGATAATATTGCGGATTGCCGGATAGGCCTCGGTCATGAACAAGCGGTAGCTCGAGGAGCCTTGCGGATTGGGCAGCACCGCGCCGTTCACCCACGGCACCGGATTGCAGGCCATGGCGTCGGTCAACGACCAGAACAAATTGCGCCAGCCGATCACTTCGCCGATCTGCGCCTGCACGCCGCGAAACGACTCGACGCCGGTTGCGCGCGCCGCCTTGTAAAGAAGGCCGGAGATGAAATCGAGCTTCACCGCCAGCCGGGTGCAGCCCTGCAGGGTGAAGCCGTTGAAGAAGCCGGACTTCGGATAAAAGTCCTTCAGCCGCTGCACGTCGCGATGGATCAGCACGTTTTCCCAGGGAATAAGCGCGTTGTCGAAAACGAAGATCGAATCGTTCTCGTCGAAGCGCGAGGTCAACGGATAATCGAAGGGCGAGCCGGTGGCGCCGGCAGCCATTTCGTAGGACGGCCGGCAGATCAGCTTGATGCCCGGCGTGTTCATCGGCGCGATGAACATCACCGCCATGCTGGGATCGGTGATCTCTTGGCCCATATTCTGGCCCAGGAAGTTGTAGTTGGTCAGCACCGAATTGGTGGCAACGACTTTGGCGCCGGACACGAAGATGCCCGCATCGTTTTCCTTCTGGATGGTGATGTAGACGTCCTTGACCTGATCGACCGGCTTGTTGCGATCGATCGGCGGATTGACCAGCGCGTGATTGAGGAACAGCACCGATTCCTGGCTGCGCTTGTACCAGGCCCGGGCATTGTCGGCGAACTTGCCGTAAAATTCTGCGTTGGCGCCGAGCGTGTTGAGGAATGCCGCCTTGTAATCGGGGCTGCGGCCGAGCCAGCCATAACTGATGCGCGCCCAGGCGGCGATGGCGTCGCGTTGCGCGATGACATCCTCGCGGCTGTAGGCGGCCTTGAAGAATTTGTGCGTGTAGCCGCCGGAACCGGTGTCGGTCGGCGCGGTCAGCACATCCTTGGTTTCTTTGGCATGCAGTGCGTCGTAGAGCAGCGCCACCGAACGTGCCGAGTTGCGAAACGCCGGGTGCGTGGTGACGTCCTTCACCCGCTCGCCGTAGATGTAAACCTCGCGGCCGTCTCGCAGCGACTCCAAAAACTCCGCCCCGGTGAAAGGGCGATTTTTTCCGGCGATGATGTCTTCAGGATGCTGCGGCATTCTTCGTACTCCATTCTCAGATGCCCGTAGCCCGAAAGGTCGCCGTCACGGAGCCGGCGCGAGTTGGCTGGCCCGATGACAGGCTCCGCGACCCTTTGGGATGCACGGTCCGAAATCGGCTTTCGCGATTTCGGAGTGTTTTAGTGCTGCCGTCGGGGACGGAGCCGAAAACCGCGGTTTACGGGTCGCCCCAGGGCAACGTGGTCAACCCAGTACCATTGCGGGCGCAGTGTTGCTATCCGGGCTCTGGGCAGGTGGCATGCTTTTGGGATGGCCGTTCCGGCTCGGGCCACGTCCGGCCCGCAGGCCCTTCCAAACCATGCTGTGTTAAGCAGTGCGCGGCCGACGCATCGCCCATAGGGTCAATGCCGCGAGCAGCACAACCGCCAGCGGAATTCCGGTCATGCCGGCGGTGGTGTATGCCGCGGCACCCAAAAAGGCCCCGACGATAAAACCTACGGCAATCGACAGCACCACCAGAAGGCGCGCCCTTATGGCGATGAAGTCGCCTTGGGCGCCAGGGTCATCGGGCGCCCGCGCGCACCGTCGCCAGGCGCGGATGATTTCGGTGGTCTCGACGCCGAGCTGCGTCATGTTGCCGGTCATGACGTTGGTCTGCGGGATGCCGCGCATGAGCAGGCGCACGATCACGCTTTGCGTCCCCATGGCCATCGCGGCAAAAACGCCGGGAAGAAAGCCGTGCCAGTCGTCCGGTCCCTTTACCGGGGGCCCAGCAAGCATCAGAAGGGCGAAAGCCGCCAGCAGCAGTGTCTCCAGCGCCAGCATCCAGGGCAGGGCGTCGCGGTCTTTATCGGCGGCGACGCCGATCAAGGTTGCGGTCAGCACCGTGGCCAGGAGAAAGGCCAAGACGGCCAGCATCTTTCCAGAGAAGCCCGCATCGTAAATGATAAACTGCGCGCCGGCGGTAACGAAGCTCCCGGTCACCTGCGCGACGAATAGTCCGAACAGCGCGAGGAACGTGTAGCTGTCGACATAGCCGGCGGCGAAACTCAGGAGCGCCGGCACCCAGCGTGGCGGAGCCTCGGCCGCCGGCCTTGTTTGTGTCATCGACCCCTCCGCGCCGGGCAGCGCCGGCAGCGCGGCGCTCACGGCAGACTTTCCCTAGCCCATGCATTAATCTGCACCCGCACGATTTGGAACGGCCCCATGCATCTTAGTCAATTTCATTATCTCCCGCTGACGCCCGGCTTTTTCTCAATCCTGGTGGCAGTGTTCGTCGGCCTGCTGGTGATTTTGATCGCGCTCGGTGTGTTGCGGCACGCTTATTTGAGCCTCGGCGTACGGCCCGGCACGGCGATGCTGTTGCTGCTCGGTTCGCTGATCGGCAGTTATTTCAACATCCCGATCGCGGCCCTGCCGCCGGAGCAAGTCGAGTCCGACAAGGTGATCGAATTTTTCGGCATGGAATACACCGTGCCGGTGGTGCAGAACCTGCCCGGCACCGTGATCGCCATCAATGTCGGCGGGGCGGTGATTCCGACTATCATGTCGATCTATCTGCTCTCCAGCCGGAGGCTGTGGGTATCCGGCGCTATCGCCACCGCCATTGTCGCCGTGGTGCTGCACTGGCTTGCCAATCCGGTGCCCGGCGTCGGCATCGCGGTGCCGATTTTCGTGCCGGCCCTGATCACGGCCGTGGTTTCACTGCTGCTCTCGCGGTACGATGCGGCGCCGCTTGCTTATATTTCCGGCAGCATGGGGACGCTGATCGGCGCTGATCTCACCAATCTGGACAAGGTCGCAGGCCTGGGCGCGCCAGTCGCTTCAATAGGTGGGGCCGGCACCTTCGACGGAATTTTTCTCACCGGCATTCTCGCCGTTCTGTTGGCCAGTTTGTACCGGCCCAGCCGGCCGCTGGCGCAGCCCTGGGCCTGAGCGTCCGATCGACACCCACCTGCCTGTCAATTCCGCATACGATCAAAGTTCGTTAGTTTCCTTCGCCAAGCGACCGAGGACCTTGTGATGCCGTGGTACGACTATCTCGCACACTTTTTCGCTGGAGCTTTTTTGGCCAACGGCGTTCCGCATTTCGTGCAAGGAATTTGCGGCAATAAATTTCAGACGCCGTTCGCGCGGCCGCGCGGCGTCGGCGAATCGTCGGCACTGGTCAACGTGATTTGGGGTTGGTTCAACTTCCTGATCGGCGGCGTGCTGCTGCGCATCTTCTTTCCGCCGCTGCCGCCGCCGCCAGCGCTGTCGCTCACCACGATGGTCGGGGTGCTCGCCATGGCGATCTATTTGTCACATCACTTCGGGCGCGTGCGCAACAGCGCGCCGCACCCCTGAGGGCTGTCCATGGTGGTTCGCCGTGCGCGCATTGTTGCCTTTCTGATCGTCGGTCTCGCCGGCGGCGCCGACGCCGGCCAGGAAGGCAAGGACATGAGGCTCGAGGACATGGGGTTCGTCATGCGTCCGGCGGACACGCCCGCGCGTATCGAGCGCCTGCGGCTATTGCCGCCGCGCACCTTTGTGGCGCGCAGCAAAGCCGGCGGTCGTTATTATCTCTATGCAGATCCGGATTATTGCAAATGTGTGTTCGTCGGCGACGAACTGGCGATGAAGAATTACCGCGATCTGACGTCGCCGCCGCCACAAGCGCCGATGGCGATCGGCGGTGGCAAGCCGTCCATCGCCGGCGAGATGATCCAGGAAATGGATCCGGTCGTCGGTGGCACGATCTATGACGGCGATATCCTCGACTTTTAGGTGGACGCAAGCATGGGCGCAGACGAAACTGCAGGTCGAGGCAAAAGCGAGATGGTGGGCGTGAGCGATCCATCTGCGATCAGCGAATATCACGCCCATATCTATTACGACCTGCGGACGACGCGTGACCGCGCCGAACGGTTGCGCGCGCGAGTCGCGGCAGCATTTCCGCAAGCCAAACTCGGGCGCTGGCACGACGAGTTGGTCGGTCCGCATACCCAGTCGATGTTTCAGATCGCTTTTCCGGCGCCATTGCTCAACGCCTTTTTGCCGTGGCTGATGCTTAACCACGACGGGCTGAGCGTGCTGCTGCATCCCGAAACCGGCAACGATTATCGCGATCACAGCGCGCACGCCGCCTGGCTCGGTGGCGCATTGCCGCTGCGGCTTGATGTGTTTTCCTCGCAACGCCCGGCGGACTAAGCGCGAAAAATTTAGCGAAGCAAAATCGCGGCAAAAAATAGAACTTGCCCGAGACAAACAGTCCGCCGAGGAGAAATCCGCGGCGGACTTTTGTTGATCAATCGAGCGAACCCGAGCGGTGCCCTTCAGGCGTCGTCCTCGACATCCGTTTCGGGGCGATCATCGCCGCGGGAAAGTTCGCGGTGCCACTTCCCGCTTTCGTCCTCGTATTCGATGCCTTCGGTCTGGCCGGGCTGACGCTGCTCAGCGGCGGCGCGCCGTGCGGCGTCGAGCGCTTCGGCGTGGGAGGGGAAGCTCTCGGAGAAGACGCCGTTGACCGTATAGGCCCAGCCGTCATCGTGACGGACGACCTTATAAGTGACGTGTGCCATGATATGTGCTGCATGCCATATGTGCGCTCCGCGCCAAGCGTTCGTTCCCTGACGCGAGCGTGAGAGGTAAGACGACGGATAGTATAGCCAATCCAAAATTCACAAGCGAGACTTGGCACGTGTCCAGCAGCGACTGCCTCAGGCCTCGGCGCTTTTGACCTCTTCTTCGGCTCCACATTTCGCCAAAAGTTCAATCGCGCGTGTTCCGTCAAGTTCCCTGATGCGCACTTGTTCGTTGAGGCGGATGAAGCCTTTGAGCATGGTCGCAGCGCCGGTGAAATCCGCAAAGCCCATCGACCAATCGCCGAATACGCGTTGATCGAAGCCGGGCCCACGGTGCAGCACCTCGATGTCGCGGTGGCGCGGGTCGGTCAGGATGCTGGCGAAAACCTCGTTGACGGCGCGTTTTTCGCCCTCAAGCGCTTGCAGAAAGGTGCCGCTGTGAAAAACCAGCATGCCGCTGACGCCGAGCGTCTTGTTGCGGTTACGTGCGCCGAGCAAAAGCTCGTTCAGATCGGCACATGATAAATGCTCGGTCGCGGTGCTGGTATAGACAATCTGATGCATGCCCACCTCTCAAGTTCGAGGCCTTGACCGTGGGCCGAGACGCATTAATGAATCATCAATCCGAAGCGCCGGGTTGATAGCAGTTTTTTGCTTTTATTTCAGCGTGATAGCTTGCCGCCGACGGATCGCTAGTGAGGCCGTCATTGGCCTCTCCGCCGGCGTTCGACATCGATCGATCTCTTACCGCAGGCGAGTGCTTACGCGCGATCGATGTGCGCGGCGTAACAGCCGGGCGAGGCGAAATGAACATGCAGATAGACAGCCCGCGTGTCGGCGAATAAGCGCGCGATCGTGGCTTCGAGCTCTTTGCCGTCGGTCAAGGCATGATTGATCATCATGGCGTCGGCGTCGTATGCGCGAACAGCGAGAGTCCGCTTGCGAAGCTGGTCGGGAACCGTGTCGACTGCGTCAAAGGTCTGCTCGCCAGGGCGCACATAAATCGCAAAGCGCATGCGATAAGGTGAATCGACGGCGTGGTGCTCGTAATTGACCAGAATCAGTTCATCGCCGGGATGCGAATCGGTGAGGCTGACGCGGCAGGGATAGCCGGGATCGCGTGCGTCGGCCAAACGTCGCACTGCGCCTTTGCACGCGAGTTCCTCGTCCGACAACGAAAACAACGGCGCGAATTGTTCGGCCGGCAAGCCGCGAATACGAAAATGCATGGTGGTCCTCCTCTTGCCATGGAGGACAAATGACGCCGCAAGAGGCGCGGTCCCACCCGCTTTCTGCTTTGACGTCCGATCTTGCGCCGGAGACCTTTTCTTGCGCCGGAGACCTTTGCTGCGTGCGGCGACACCGGCGCCTAGGTCCTCGACTTTAGGTCAGCCCGCCCGGCGCGGACGCCCGACATTTGTCTGCCAATGCTTGGTCAAACGTGCCAGCATTTCCCAGCGCGGCTGTGGCTTGAGGTGCTTTCCATTGGCGAACACCGGCGTTTCCAGCGGCGCGATCGGAAGCGCCATGCCGGCCTCGACCGGCAAATCATCCGGCATCCCCATTTCACCTGCGCGAACGACCGTCTCCGATGTGGATTTGCGCCGTGGTCGCTTTTGCGTGCGCTTGACCGCTTTCTTTCCGACATTGCGCAGAAACGACTGCTCGTGGGGCAGGCTCAAGCGATCGATCGCGGCGGACAAGGTCAGCCACTCGACCGCCTTGATGTCATCCAGGGGGTCGCTGACTGTGCTGCCGACCGCCTGCATCCGCCAGAAATGCGCAATTTTCGGTCCGTTGCCGCCGATATAGGAAATGACGCCGAGAAACTCGTGCACCCGCACCTCGACGCCGGTCTCTTCCATGGCCTCGCGCTTGGCAGCGGCGAGCGGCTTCTCATTCGCCTTGAGCTTGCCCTTGGGAAGGACCCAAGCGCTGTCGCGGCGGCGCTGAACGATGGCGACCAGCGGCTTTGCCCCGTGGCGAACCACGATGCCACCAGCGGCCAAGATTGGTCTATGTGTTGACTTTCCCATAGTCGCATTCATAACCGATTCGATGGCATTCAGAGTAACCCTTGCTATAAATGTGCCATGCCCCGACGTCCCACAGACCCACGCACCGCAGCCGAACAGGCCTTCAAAGCCGCAACGGCCAAGCCGCCACCCGCGTTACCACCCAAGCCGACGAGCCTGCCCGGCGTCAAGGAGTTGGTGTCGCTGCGCATCGACCGCGATGTGCTCGATTTCTTCCAGGAGGACGGGCCAGGCTGGCAGGAGCGGATCAACGCGGCGCTGCGTAAGGCGGCGGGCAAATAGCCCATCAGCGGACTCCCATGAGCGGAACTCCTAAGATGAATGCTTGCGGGCCGTGCTCTCTGACCGTGCGGTATGCGCCCGTGCACAAGTCTCGCTTGTATATGCAGCTTGCGCCAGAGCGATGACACCTCGCTCCCGAGGCTGTGGATTGTGCGGGTCGGGTAGGTTCTGGTCACGCTAACGAATGGGAAACGATGCCGATGACGAATGCCGCGCCAAATTATCAATGGGATCACGTTCACTTGCGCAGCCCGGATCCGGAGGCGACCGCCGCGTGGTTCGAGCACATGCTGGGGGCGCAAGTGATCCGATCGACTGTCGAGGGCAAGCCGCGCATCGATCTGAAGCTCGGCGGCGCGGACGTATTCATCATGCCGGTTGCGCCGGGCGACAAGGTCAATTCGGCGCCGGTGACGCCCTACCAAGGGCTCGATCATTTCGGCCTGACGGTGAGCGGCATCGATGCGGTGGCGGCTGAATTGAAAGCCAAGGGCGCGGAATTCACAATGGAGCCGCGTACTATTCGGCCGGGCCTGCGCATCTGCTTTCTGCGCGGCCCGCAAGGCGTTTCCATCGAGCTGTTGGAGCGCGACGAAAAATACGCCTGAGCCCTCCGCGCCGCGACGTGTGCGCGTCTTCAGGGCTGCACCGGAATGACATCGGGCGGCGCGCCTTCGGCGCCCATATAGACGGTAAGGATGCGCACCGGCTGCGGGCCGGCGTCGGCGCCGAAATGGGCCGTGTCCATCGCCTCCATGAGGGCTTCGCCCTGGCGGTAGGTGCGCTTGCCGCGCTCGCCGTAATCGACAGTGATCTCGCCTTCGAGCACATAGCCGAACAACGGCACGCCGTGCTTGTGGAGAATCGTGTGGCTGCCGGGCGCCAGCGTGACGACCGCTGCGGTCACATGTGCCGGACCCGTGGTCGGATAGTGCAGCGTTTCGCCCATGACGGTGGTGCCGGTCGAAAGGAGCGGCGTGTTTTGCACTGCCGGTGGCGCTTTGTCCTCGGCTCCCACATGGCTGGCGGGCGCGACTGCGGCAACGAACAGGACGGCAGCGATGCCGAACCGATAACGCATGGTTAGCTCCTTCAGATGATCAGCGTCAGCACATTCCGCGCGAATCGGATTGTGGCGGACCGGCTTACTTCACGATGCTCAGCTCCGCGTCAGCCTCGACCTCCGCGCGGCGTCCGTCGCGGGTCATGACGAAGGCCCCGAAACATGCGCTGTCGATCGACCACATACCGGCAATCTCGGTGCCGTCGGCGCTCAGTTCGCCGACGTATTTCACGATGTCGAAACCGAAGCCGGGCGGATCGTAGGACTTGATGAAGGAGACCGACGAACCGCTGCGATGGCCGGACAGGAGGGCAAGGTGCGTCTTGCGCGGGCAATGGGAGCGAATGCATGCCTCGTGAGTCGCGCCGCCGATATGGTCGCCCGACTGGATGATCGTTGCCGTAAACGGCACCGACCCCGCCATGGCCTGTTTGTATAGGCCACTCCAAACGCCGGTCAGATCATCCGCGGCATTCTTGGATCCGCTCATGGCTGCGCATGCTCCTTGGCTGACGTTCGCCGGCGCAAGCAACTACGCCCGGATGAGCTGAATTTTGACTGCATTATGCGGCGAAATTCCGCCCGCGCGCGGATCGGTGCGGTCATTTGGCCGGCGTTTTGGTTTCTTTGATCAAATTTGCAACGTCCTGGTCGGACAGAGCTTTGAGTTGCGCGAGCGCCGCGGCGGTAGCGTCGGTTTTGCCGAGACTTTCATCAAAAAAAACGCCGTAGCTCTCGCCGGAACCGCCGGGCTCAAGCACGAACATGAACGGCTTGACGGGGTTATCCGGCGCCGCGACGACCAACAGGGTCATCTCGTCATCGCAGCTATAAACGAGCCACTTGCTTTGACCGTAGGTTTTTATGACCGGGCCGATGTCGCATTTGCTCAAGGACTTCGCATCTTCCGGCTCTTCGGCAACCGCTGGAAAAGCTTGGAGCGTCAGCCACGACAAAAGCGCAATCGACACGATGTGTTTCACGAAATAATTCTCCCGTTGTTTTTCATGCGGCGCGAGCCCGAACGGGCGCGCGCTTATTATTTTAAAGCAATCCGCGGCGAGCCCCCGTTAACGGCGGCATCGGTCGAACGCAACAGCCGAAGAGCCGGCTCAGAAGGGGCGACGGAACGCGGAGACCCTGAAGAGCGAAACGCGCGGCGGAAAGCATCCGCGCCGCACCGCCACGGCAAGCTATTTCTTCTCCAGCGCTTCGCGCTGCTTGGTCAGCTTCTCCAGTTCGTCGGTCTGTTCAGCAATGCGATCGGCATTACGGTCTTCGTCGCCGGCACCGGAAAATGCGGCCGCCTGCTCGATCAATTGCCGGATATTGTCGCGCACGATGGCGATGCGCCGGTCGAGCTCGGCAGCCGAAAGCGAAGGCGCGTCATTCATGGTCGATTCCTCGAAATTGATTTGCGACTATAGCCGGGCACCGCGGGAAACGATACTCGCGCGCATCCCATTCGGTGAAATCGGGATGTGCGCGAGGTTCACGGTATCGTCGCACGTCCCGTGCGGAAGTCGGGTTGGGACGGGCCAACGAGTCCGCAAGATTGGCCTGAATATTTATCGGCAATTCGCTCAAGATGTCGCGCGGCCTCAGCCGCCGCTCGCCGCTTCGCGCATCACGGCGTCGTGGATGGCGGTGCAATGGTGCACGAGGTTGGGCTGCGACACGACAAATGCCTTGAGCGGTGTGTCGATGTCGTAAAAAAGGATATTGGCGATGAAGCCGTAGATGCCGGCGTCGACGCTCGCCGGCGCCGGGCCGTGCACATAGCCGCAGTCGGGCACGAGATCAGCCAGCACTTTGAGGTCGGCGAGGCCGCGGGCATAAGCGGCGTCGGGCGCATAGCGGCCGATGCCCTGGAAGTGATAGCGCTGAAAATTGAACTCGCGCGCCTTGAGCAGGCCGTCGGCGGTGAGGCTCGGATGCTCGCGCATGAGCGCATCACGAAAGAGGGGCCAGTAACGTTCGTCTTTCCAGCGCGAATACGACATCACCCAATAGAGGTCGTCGAGCATGCGGGTGACCAGCAGGTTCATGTCCCGTTGACGCCGGTCGAGCATCGCGTCGATGCTGGGCGCGTATTTTCCGATGACGTGGGCGATAATGGTTTCGCTGTCGCCGATCGTTTCGCCGTCATCGACCATGTAGGGAAGCTGCCCGCGCGGCGCTTTCGATGCATCGAAGATATGCTCGTGCACGAACGGCACGCCGGCGAGCCGCAGGAAGGCGAACACCTTCAGGCCATAGCCGTTGTTGTCGGCGACGCCAAACAGGGACGGGTAGGAATAGAGCGTGATCATGACGATACCCGGATCGAGCCCGAGGGCTGAGAGTATTTTCGGCCCACGGAGCAGGGCCGCTTCGCTGCCGCGGGCGGTTGGCGATCTTCACATGACGAGCGAGACCTCGGCAAAATCCCGATACTGAAATTCGCAAAGGTTTGCCAGTCGACGATGACACTGTTGAGATCGCCGGGGCACGATTATCCCCGACGGCTGAACGACGTCGCAGAATACTTGACGTTGTCAACTATCTGCCCAATGATGCGACGATGCCCGCAGCGGAGAGAGCGCAACGCCGTTTCACGATCGCCGTCGTCGGTCTCGGCGGCATCGGCGGCGGTGCCGCCGGAAGTTTGGCGGCCGCCGGCCGCCACGATGTCACCGCCTGCGTACGCCGGGCCGTCGGCTCCTTCACGCTTGATCGGCAGAGCGGCGTGGTCGAGGCGCCGCTTGCCGTCCTCGCCGCGCCGGAGCAGGCAAAGCCCGTTGATTGGGTGCTGTTGTGCACCAAGGCGCACCAGACGCAAGCGGCTGCCCCCTGGCTGCAACGCCTGTGCACGCCGGCGACACATGTCGCCGTGCTGCAGAACGGCATCGATCATATCGAGCGGGTCGCCCCGCTTGCCGGCGGCGCCACCGTGGTGCCGGTGCTGGTCTACTACAACGGCGAGCGGCTGGCGCCTGATCACGTGCGCATCCGCCGTGCCGGTCCGAACGATGTTGTGGTCGCTGACGACGATGCCGGGCGCGCCTTCGCGCAACTGCTGGACGGCACCGAGCTGCACGTCCTGCTCAGTAAGGAATTCGCCACGCTGGCGTGGCGCAAGCTGTTGATCAACGCCGTCGCCAATCCGATCACGGCACTGACGTTGCAACGTCAGGCGGTGCTTCGCCGTCCCGATGTGGAAGCGCTTTGCGGCGCGATCCTCGATGAGGCGGTGGCTGCCGCGCGCGCCGACGGCGTTCCCCTCGCCGCCGATGAAGTCGCGCGCACACTGGCAACGCTGCGTACGTTCTCTCCCGCCTTCGGCACGTCGATGTATTTCGACCGGCTTGCCGGCCGCTCGCTCGAAGTCGAGGCGCTGACCGGAGCCATCGTCGCCGTGGCCGAACGGCACGGCATCGCGGCGCCGTTCAATCGTGCTCTGCTCTCGCTGCTGCGGGCGATCAACGATGCGCCGGCTGATGGTGCGTCACCGGATTGAGCGAAGCCAAACCGATCGCGCCACGCGGCATGATGGGTTTCGCTCTCGCGCAACCCACGCCACGCGCGATGCGCTTAGAGCGTGACGGCTTTAAGTTAAAATCGACATCGTGCTCAAGATTTTTAGTGGAGCATGATCTTTTCGGAAAACCGGTGTCCACATTTCCGGATCATGCTCTAACGCGCGCCGCCGTCGTTGAAGGGGCGCTCGATGATGTCGCCGAGTGTCGTATAAAAGAAGCCATTGAGGCGGCCGACCGGGTCGAGCTTGCGCATGTCGATATAGTCGCCGGTCATCACCGTCGGATCGACATGAATGTAGATCACTTCGCCGATCAACAGCGCCTGGCGCTTGGGCCCAAGTTCGAGCACCCGCTCGAGCTTGCACTCGAAGTGGATCGGCGCCTCTTTTACGCGCGGCGCTTTCACGCGCACGCTCGGGATCGGCGTCAATCCGGTCTCGGCGAATTCGGAGATGCCCTCAGGGAAGCCGTTGGCGGTGTCGACCATCTGCTGCCACACCGTCTGCGTCACCATGTTGAAGCAAAATTCGCCGGTCGCGCGCGCGTTCTTGAGCGTGTGCTTCTCGCTGCCGTCCGGCCTGGGCATGATGGTCAGTGAGATCATCGGCGGGGTCACGACGGTGAAGAACGAAAACGGCGCCAGGTTCGGCACGCCTGCGGCATTCACGGTCGACGCCCAGCCGATCGGGCGCGGAACGACCGAGCCGACAAGCAGGCGATAGACCGCGCGCTGCTCCATCGCACCGGGATCGAATTGCAGTTGCTCGGACATGGTGTGTTGCCTTTTGGCGGCGGGTACTGGCTACGGCCTCACGAGAACAATAGCGTGCGCGACTAGGCGCCTTTAAAGCGCGTCGCGATTTCCGCGAGCGGCGGGCGGGGGCGCTCTTCCGGCGGGCCGGGCGGGCGGCCGATATGGATGAAGCCGGCCATGCGCTCGTGCGGCTCAAGGCCAAGTGCGTCGAGCACGGCGCGGTCGTAGGCGTACCATTCCGTGATCCAGTTTGCGCCGTAGCCGAGCGCATGCGCGGCGGTGACGAGATTCATGGCGGCGGCGCCGGCCGACAACACCTGCTCCCATTCGGGAATCTTCACGTGCGGCGCCGCGCGGCTGACCACGGCGATCACCAGCGGTGCGCGCAGGAGCCGCTCGCGCTCGGCGGCGACGTGCTCTAGCTTCGCGTCCGGATATTTGGTGTGGAAGGCGTTGGCGATGGCGTTGCCGGCGGTGCGCCGCGCCTCACCCTCGAACACGATGAAGCGCCACGGCGCGAGCTTGCCGTGATCCGGGACCCGCGAGGCGACGGTGAGCAGCGTATCGACCTCGGCCGGCGACGGGCCTGGACCGGACAGTTCCATCGCCTTGAACGAGCGCCGGGTTTTCAGAAGTTCGAGGGCATCAGGCATTGACGAGGACTCCGGAGGCGTTGGCGCTTCTGGCCGGACAGCTTTGTAGGACGGGTCGAACACGAAAGCCATCAGCCGGTGGTGAGACACGGCTGGTTGTGAGGCGGTGGACTGCCACCACTAAAAGCTAGCCCGAATTGCGCTACGGCGAAATCCCAAGAGATAGCCGCGAGCTATACCTCGGACATTCGCTCGCTCACGTGGCCTGCCCTTCAAACTCGCAGTTTTCGTAGCGGCGCGCTCGCAAGGCTTCCTCGGAGAGCACATAGTAGAGCGATCCGCCGGGACCGTAATACTGCGTGTCCTCGCCGTTGCAATAGCTGTCGACTTGCAGAAGGAGACGGACGTTGTTGTCTGTCTCGAACCGCCAAAGATCGCTCTGCACCAGATCCGGCCAACCCAACAGCTTACTGAAACTTGCAGAGCCGGCGCACTCTTTGGGGATGCCATGATGGCGAATCTCCAGCCACGCCGCATGGTAGGACTTTTGCTCGCCCTCGGTCAGGCCGAGTTCGGTGACCACGCGACTAACGGGATGCGGCAAGTCGAGGATTGCCTGCGGTACGAGCGCGCAAGAGAGAAAGATGTCGATGGGTTCGATCGGCGCTTGCGTCGGTGTGAGACGATCGATGTCGGACCAATAATAGACGCCGCCTTCGGCGAACGGGAAACAGCCAGTAACGGCATCATGGTCGCCGAAAAACGCCAGGAGCCCCGCTGCCGGCAGCAACTCGGCTCCCGGCAAGCCGGATAACTCGGCGCAATTGACCTGCCCGATAAAAAGGAGGGGCTCGGCCTCGTGCGTAGGCCATCGCCAGTCACGTGGTGCGAGCGGCGTGCCGCCGAAACGCGACGTCGTCGCCGGTACGTCGGCGCGACGTTGCGGCCACAGCCGGATCGCAGGCAGGGCCAACTGCGCGAGACGGTCGCACGCGCCAGGCACAGCGTCGCGAAGGCGTGTCACGATCGCCTCGCGCGTCAACGCTGGCGGTGGTGGATGATCGCATTGCCATAGGGTTTCGGGGCGCAAGGGCGATCTGGGCGTCGCGACGGCGACATTCGCCGGCTTATCCAGCCAGACCAAATGTGTCGACGCAGCTTCACGCACCTGCTGATCGGATTGCTCGGCAAGGCGCCGGAAAAAGGTGCGCTCGAGGCCGCGTGATCTCAGTTCCTGAACGACTTCGGACCGGACACGGGCGAATCGGTTCTTGCGTCCGACGTGTTCGGTCGCCTCAGCGCCTTCGATACTCTCCACGTAAGTTTGCTCAAGCTCGATCTCGCTGAAGGCCTTGATCTCATCAGCAGTCGGGATGAGATAGCGACGCGCCGCGGGATCTTCCGCGCTTCTTTGGGGCTCGGGCCACGATCCGAAACGTGCCGAGAACTCCGCGGCAATTTCGACTCGACGATCGAACCAATGCTGTTGCGTTGCGCCTGTCGTCTTCTTGTATCCGACTTCGGCTTCCAGATAAGCATCCATCAGGTCTTGCCGTCCCAGCGCGGACAGTGGACCGCTCTGATCGCTTCGCGCACCGCTACCTCCCCCATTGCCGCCGCTCATCTTTGCCCCTCGCTGTGCGCGTTCAGCGCTTATCCCCACACGCTGGTTTCAAGAAACGGCGGGCATCGCCCGCATCAGCATTCAACCCCAGCGTGTTTATTATGTTCTCTTTTTGTTCTATGTCAAGCGAGTGCGCGCGAGGCGGCGTAAAATAGTCAGCATGGGCTCTTGCGCGCTGAGCTAGGAGGATTGTTGAGCGACGCGAGAATCATCAACAGGCGGGCGAGGGCGACCGGCGGGTTTCGCCGCGCCCATGCTCAATCGAGCTTCTGATAGGTGTTGTCGAGATCGTCCTGGACGATGGTCGCCTTGCCCTTCGCGCCGAGAACAAGATCGGCGTCCGGTGTCATCGTGTCGTAGCGCCAGCCGGCCGGTAGTTTCAGCCGGCTGCCCAGCGTCGGCAGGTCGGCGTAGGACAACGATTTGTCGGCCGTCTCGGCGTAAGACTGCATGGCGTAACGCGCGCCGTCCGGGCGCACCAGCAGGAACACGGGGCGGCCGGCCTTAAAGATGTAGCGCGTCTCGCGGTCCACCGTGCGGTCGCGATAAGGCTTGGTGCGCATATCGGCGAGGCGCAGTGGGATCGTCGCCCGCGCGGTGAGGCCGAGTCCGCCGACATCGATGGTGGCGCCCGCGGCGGTGTCTCCGGCTGCGCCGATGGCGTCCATGACGAAATGGCGCGGGCCGTTGAGCACCACAATGATGGCGCCGAAGCGCTTGCGTAGCGCCGCTTCGCTGACCTTGTCCCACAGCGCCGGCGGACAATCGTTGAGGCCGAGCGTGTTGTAGACGGTGCCGACCGGGCGCAAGCCCTTGCGGACCACCGGGATGATTTCGCAATAGCGCGCATCGCGCACGCCATCGATCTGGTGCTTGCCCTTGTCGATGGTTTGAGCGGCGGCGGGTGTCAGCGCGGCGACAACGACCGGGAATGCGGCCGCCGCGATGCCAATGACGCGCTGCGCCGCGCGCGGACGAAATCCTTTGCTGGCCATGGCCCCTCTCGCCGCTTCGGCTCCGGCCGGAATGCCGCCGGGACGAGAAGGTAGCCCGGATTCCGCGAAAGCGAAATCCGGGAAACCGTATTTCGCGCCGCGTCGCTTGGCTCATCCGGGTCCCGCGGTTCGGGCCGGACCGCCGGCGCATCAGTCAGCGCGTGTTACTTCCAGCCGGCTTCGGTGTCGCAGGCCTTGCGCTCGGTGGCGTGGGTCTTTTCCCACTGGGTGATCGATTGCGTTTCGTTGTCGCTCATCTTGTTGTTCATGCAGGTGCAATATTTCAGCACGATTTCCTCGGCCGCGCCGCCCTTGTTATCCTGCACGCACTGATTCACCCACTTGACGTCGTCGGTGGTGGCCGCGCCGGCGCTGCCCGCCGCGAATGCGCAACCGGCCGCGATCAGAATCGCATATGTCAGTTTCATGATGCTCCCTCTGGTGTCGCCGCCGCCCATCACGAGCAACGGCCGCGCGGTGTATGCGGGAGCCCTCAAGGGCCGACAAGATTACCAAATGGGAAGGGGTAGGGCGGTCGTATCGCGCGCGGCCCGCGTTCGCGATGACGATGGAAATTCTGGTTGTAGGATGGGTTGAGCGCAGCGAAACCCGTCATGCGGCGGCGCGGTCGCGTGATGGGTTTCGCAGGAGTTCAACCCATCCTACGCGCTGTGGCTAGCGGTGGATTGACCGAAGTCGCGCGCCGGCCGCGCGGCGCCGGGGCGCATTCGGGCCGAATAGGTTCGCCAATCCGTGCCGCGGCTGCTATGCCCTTGGGTCAAGAGCGGCTGATTTCGCTCGAATCGTCCGCCGGTAGCGTTTTGTTCGCGCATGGTCTTTTCGGCAGGCCGGCTTTTGCCTCGGATGAGGTGGCAGTCAGGCTTGTTCCAGATCCTGCTCTCTTCGGCCGACTTACCCAAAAAGGATGGCGACATGGCAGACGATTCCAAACGGCAAGAGGCGAACGGGAAGTTTGCCAAGCTGCAGCGAACGCAAACGGCGCAGCGGGCCACCGCCGCCTCGATCTC
>Ga0209006_10000816_pt1 | contig 28646 bp, 40 predicted proteins | sample JacPin_JW_Ref_O2_FD_188567 | JGI IMG/M metagenome (GOLD analysis project Ga0209006, IMG submission 188567) | Forest soil microbial communities from Algoma, Ontario, Canada - Jack Pine, Ontario site 1_JW_Ref_O2 (SPAdes) (version 2) | ecosystem: Environmental > Terrestrial > Soil > Boreal...
GGCTGCGAGGCAACTCGCTGCGGGCTGTAGCGCAGCTTGGTAGCGCGCTGCGTTCGGGACGCAGAGGTCCCGGGTTCAAATCCCGGCAGCCCGACCACCAGTGCAGTACCAGGTGACAAGTAGTGCAGGCCCCCATCGTCTAGCGGCCTAGGACACCACCCTTTCAAGGTGGCGGCACGGGTTCGAATCCCGTTGGGGGTGCTTCATAATTCCTGGTGAGAATATATTTCCTCTTAGCGAGCATCTGCATCGAAAGTGCCATATTTTCGCAAAAAGGGTGCCGTTAATGCCCAGGTATTGCCCATTCAATGCCCAAAATGACCTGGAAATGGACGTAGCAAGCCGTCAAACACTTCTCCCTACTCAATTCTGGCTGCATTCGGGCCACCACCGATCTCGGGTGGTGGCCTTAACAATAAGTCTTGACTTCTAGAAGTTAGGGCTTATACTCTTGACGTGTGGGAAGTCGAACTCACGGACGAAGCGAGCGAATGGATCACGTCTCTTGACCAAAAAGACCGCGACGCAATTACAGGTGCGATTGACCTTCTCGAGGACCTCGGGCCAAACTTGGGGCGCCCCGCAGTGGACTCGATCAAGTCCTCGCGTCACCGCAACATGAAGGAGCTGCGATCATTCGGCGGAAACCTGCGTCTGCTTTTCTGCTTCGACCCGCGACGCACTGCAATTGTTTTGCTTGGCGGCGACAAGACGAATGACTGGGCTGGCTGGTACGAACAAAACATTCCGATAGCCGACGGTTTGTACGACGATTATCTCGACGAGATCCGAAAGGAAGGTTTGATCTAATGCCAAAGACGACTTCGTGGCGGGAGATTCGCAAACGCCTGGATGTTGATGAGCAATCAGTATCGCGAGAGCGGCTTCGTTTGCGTTTGGCGATACTTCGCGAGCAACTGGGGATAAGCCAGGTCGAGCTTGCTGAGATCCTCGGCACTTCCCAACCAAATGTCTCACAACTTGAGCGCAGTGCAGATCTTCAATTGTCGTCCATTGCGAGATACATTCATGCGCTCGGTGGTCAACTACAGGTGAATGCAGTAGTGGGAAATACCACCTACCGACTAATCGATGATCTTGAAGAGCCGGCTTCCTCAAAGTCGTAGGTGCGGCCAACATGCTTTCGAAGCTTGCTGGCGGCCCATTCACCGTTCGTGAAATAGCGAAGCACCTCAAAATCTCTCAGTCCACCGCGTCGCAACATCTACTCGTGCTGAAGAATGGCAAATTGGTGCATGCTGAAAAGCAAGGACAGTTTGTTTATTACGGCCTTGACATCGAGTACCTGATAGAGGGCTTAAAGGGCTTGACTGACGTTCTTGAGACAAAGCGCTCCCACCAACTAACTAGGTAGGTATTCACCATGACGCGACAGATTCGGTCAGAATCTCGTGAAGGCTGAGAGCGTTGGATGCCAGCGATGACCTTTTACGCTCAACTGTCCCCAACCGTGTTCAGCCTGGGTCTTGCGAGATCCAACCGGGCACTTCCAGGCGAATTGACCCATCGCCTACGAGCGACGTCAACAGCGACTCGAGCGTTACAAGTTCCGAGACACCGATCTGCTGCTCCCATCTCTCTCGCAGCTCATCGAAAATCGCTTCTCCCTGACGCAAAACCTCAAAACCGAGAGGGGTGACGCGCAGCCGTTTCCGACGGGCGTCGTGAGGGTCCTCGTCGCGCACTACATAACCGCGGTCGATGAGAACTTTGATCGTCTTCGCCGCAGCTTGCTTTGAGACAGACATGCGACGACCCAAATCCGCGGCGCTGTCGGCACCAGCACCGATCGATCGCAGCGCGAAGTCGTGGACCGGTCGAAAGTCGTCGTACCCGTGGGCGGTGAGTTCGACCATCGCAGCGCCCACGAGCGTGCGGTAGCCGCCTAGGAGAAGGAGCGCGAGATCCGCGCCAGATCGAGACATGCATTCAGAGTAGATGAACAACTTGACAACGACAACCTAGTTGTCTATACTGGACAACTAGGTTGTCTAAATAAGGAGTAACTGAAATGAGCAACACGTCCACAAGTGCAACAATTCCTGGAATTACGCATCACACGACGCACGTCAACGGGACCACGATTCATTACGTGTCCGCTGGTTCCCACGGTTCCCCAATTCTGCTGGTCCACGGATTCCCCGAGACCTGGTGGACGTTCCACAAACTGATCCCCCTGTTGGCCGAGAATCATCGGGTTTTTGCCCTTGATTTGCGTGGCTTCGGCGACTCGAGCAAGAGCAACGCCGAGGGAAACTTCGACAGTGCGACGTCGGCCGAGGATCTACATCTCCTTATCGGGCTGCTCGAGGTAGGTCCGGTACACGTCACTGGGCAAGACATCAGTGGAACCGCCGTCTTTCGACTCGCAGCGACCCATCCAGAAGTTGTGCTCAGCTTCACCGCCATCGAGATGGGCCTTCCCGGATTCGGTCTCGAAGCCTTAGGCGACATCACTCATGGCGGCTCCTGGCACATCGGAGTTATGGCTGCACCAGGAATACCCGAGATGCTTCTCGTCGGCCACGAACGTGAGTTCCTCGGAGCCTGGGCGTTCCCAACCATGACCGCGGTTCAGAGTTCAATCACTGATATTGACATCGACGAATTCGTTCGCACCTACTCGCGACCTGATGGTTGGCGTGGAGCGATCGGTCTCTACCAGTCGATGCTCACTGAAGGCGACAGCATCAAGGCACTCGCCGATAAGAAACCGCTGACCATGCCCGTCCTGGCCATCGGCGCCGGCGGCGGGCCGCTCACTGCGAAAACCGCAAGCAAGATCACGTCCGGCACTGTCAAATCTGTGCAGCTCGAAGGCGTCGGTCACTACGCCGCAATGGAGGCGCCGGAAGCTCTGTCAATCGCAATCCTTGACTTCTTGGAGACCATCGACAGCCCTTGAGATGTGTCGACCACTAACCAATATGCGCGAGATCATCAATCAATGACGAAGTCGTGCGACGTATTGAAGCGATTTCTGCGTCCGCGATAATGCTCGGAAGGCGCTAATGCCCATTTGATGCCCAAAACCTAATTCTCCCTTGCACGCTTGGTCAGAAATAGCTTTTGGCCAGCGCTTTCCCAGTTCCTTTGAATAAACAATTTCCACCCTTTCAAGGTGGCGGCACGGGTTCGAATCCCGTTGGGGGTGCTTAGTAAATCCTGGTGATGGCCAATTTCTTCCGCAGCACACCTAAGTCGAATGTGCCATTTTCTCGCATAATTCGCGCGGATCATGCCCTGACGCCCAAAATCACTGGAATCCATGTCTCATGCCGCCAAACGCTAATGGATCACGAATTGGGGGGAACTTGCCACCTCCGATCTCCGGAATTGTCCACAATTTCATGACGCAATCGCCACGATTAATCGCCGTCACACTTCATTGAACAAGCTGCCCTGGTCAGCGATCCCCGCACCTGGCACCTTGGCCTCTGCGTTGTCAGTTCGGGGTCCTACGATAATGCAATGCCTTGGAAGGAAGAGTCCGTTAGCGACGTGGCTGAAGAAATCAGCGCCTGTCTCGCCAAAGGAGACCTAGGTTCGGCCACTCGTCTGGCGTTTCATTTCTTGGAACGATATGACAAATCTGACTGGGAAACTCGTGACCGGATCACAGCCGAGCCGCCACATTCCACGGGCAGCGATCGATACGACGCCCTCTTAGCGGGCATCGTCGAGTTTGCCTGTGCATCTCACGTCGTACTCGCCCCGACTTGGGTCAACGACGAGCGCTACTTTCTGGGCAAATGGTGGTTCGTCTCGGGCATGACGTCGCTGCATGCCGACGCGCTTGTACACAGTCCGATCTCACTCGCTCGACGGGGAGTCTTTGTAACGCAGGGCGCATTGGAGTACGCGTAGTGACGCTCCTCGGTCGGCGAGAACTCCTCAAGGCCCTCGAGGAGCTTGACCAAGAATTAGGTGCTCTCAATGTTCGCGGCGAGGTGTTCATCGTCGGCGGTGCGGCCATGGCGATTGCGTACGACACTCGCAGAGCGACCGCGGACGTTGACGCCGTGTTCGTGCCGTCGAGTGAAGTGTTGACCGCGGCAGCACGTGTGGCTGAAAAGCTCAATCTCGAACCCGATTGGCTCAATGATGGAGCGAAGGCGTTCATGCCAGGCGAAGACGACAATCGGATAGGCGTCTACGAAGGGCAATACCTCAGCGTCGCGGCAGCCTCGCCTCAGTACCTTCTCGCCATGAAACTGATGGCCTCGCGCGTTGAACGAGACCAAGACGACATTCGCGAGTTGTACAAGCTCTGTGGATTGAGGACAGCCGAGCAAGGACTGGATCTTTTGGCGTCGCACTATCCGGAACACCTAATCGTGCCTCGGGTCCAATTTCTGCTCCAAGAGATGTTTCCTGAATCGCACGATAAACACCGTGACACTGGCATGTCGCGTTAGCGCGAGTCAACTTCAGCGGCGGCGCCACGCAATTCTTCGGGCCAGAATTAATGTTTATGTACTCGATCAAAGCCACCAAGAGACTTCTCGATCGGATGGGCAATCCAATTCACAGTGCGCCAGCGAATCCATCGACCATTTTGGGAAATTGGTTTGCCAAACCCCTATTCTGGCGACCCCAATATGCGCTCTTCGTCAGTGAGTTGACATATCTGCCGGTTCTTGCTCCATTGGCACCTGCTTCCAGGCTGGCCGTGCGGTTTCCTGATGATCTCGCAACAGCACTTCGATCCCATGGCGCGCCGGAATTATTCATCGAAGACGAACTCGACGCCATGGACGACGTCGTCGTAACAAGAACTGACAGTCGCCAGGTGGTCGGAGTCATGAATGAGTTCGCCTCGATGGCGAACAGAATGCGAGATCTCCGTCCTGATTGGGATACTCTGCAAATCTCAATGAGACTCGCCGAAGTTCCTGTCGGAATTTACGGAGCGCGCCACATTTTTCCAGAAGTAGCACTTCGCGAGCTGATTGATGCTCACGCCCGTCGACCTTTCGACAAATAACAATTCTCCCCCGGAAAGTGTTAATGCCCGTTCGACGCCCAACTCCGAATTCACGGCCGCTTGAAGGCGGACAAATCGAACTTCATCAGGCACTCAAGGCAACACTTGGTGAGCCAGCATCAATTTAATGAACCAACCAGGAGGTTGCAATTGACCGCGCATATGACTCACGAACAGCGTCAGGTCAGTTCTCTTCACCGTCGAGTCCTTCGCGAAGAGCTGCCAAAGCATTATCAATCCGAAGATACATTCGACTTCGATTATCTCCCTCAATGTCTCGGAACCCGAAAGCGGCATAGAAACTTCGCGCTGATTCATCAATTGGATCGACAGCGATGAATCGAGCCGCCGCATTCTCTCCAGCCGTCCCTGCGTGAAGGATTGCATCGACCATCAGGTCTCGCCCGAGTCCCCGCCCTTGCAGACGCCCTTCGAGGGCTAGGCGAGCAAGTAGCACCATACCAATGTCAAAATCTGGAAGTCCGCGACCGAGTCTCTTAGGCAAGTCGGCAACTCGTACTTCACCCATCGTCAGTGAGTAATAGCCAGCTACCTCGTCGGCGTCGTCAATCAATACGTACGTGCGTGAGAGGTTACGTCGTTGGTTTTCAACCGCATGACTCGCCAGCCAATCATTTAGCTCCTTAACGCCGCAGTCGAACTTCTCGAGACGGTGATTCCCGCCGAGACGCTCAATGCGCACTAGTTCACGTGCTTGATTGGGCGAGACGCCTTGATCTGCCGAAGCAACTGCTTTGGTGTCCGAGCGGGCTGATCAAGAGCGTCGAGAAATCGCTGATATTGGTCCGACTGGAGGTGAATTGAACGGTGGGCTTCCACCACTTCCTCAGCGTCGGCGACGGCTCGGTCTACCAAGAATTCGGAAACCGAGACGTTCAATAGCCCGGCTGCCTCAACGATCAAGTCATCATCGCGAGACGTAATCCGCAATTCTCTCCGCTTATCCTTTAGCATTAAATCCTCCTTTGTACGTACAAGTGTACGGTATCCTCAGAATCCTGTCAAGTAGAGGGGCTAGCGAGACGCGACATCAATCTGGTGGAAGGCAAACCATTCCTGCCAGGCCGCTCGAACATATGCAGGAAGAAAAATGTCACTCCAGACCACGATCAATTCATCGAGACGGACATAGTGTCGTACGTCTTCCTCTTCCCCCTCTACGAGGACCAATTCATATACGCGATGACGATCGGCGGCGTTGTCCATATCGAATGTCAGATCTGGACCTGACCAACGGATGCGATTGGGAAGACGAATGATTCCCGACGCCTTGTCGATAGTAGAAGTCGCAAAGTCATTAGGGATCGCGACAGGTCGTGACGCCGGTCCAAGATCTGAAGAGCGCGAAGGAACCATGGTCATAGCCTATGAATCAAGGGTCGGTACTTCCTCTATGAAATTAACGATGTGTTTCCGCTCAACCACGGCAAGCGTCGAAAGTGCAATTTTTCCGCAGTTTTTGGCGCCGTCAATGCCCGTCCGAAGCCCAAATTTACGAGGAAATCGATACCGGAGCTCCGAAGAGCCTTTCACGGAACGGTTTAGGTCGTGTATTGCCGACCAACTTTCTCAAGTGGTGTCTACCCAGCAGATTTCGCGGCCAGCGCCAAAGAATACCGTCATGACGCTTCTGTTTGCAAGATTGCGGCGACTGACTTACGGGCTCCCCATCGCGCCGGAATCGAGGTGAGGCCCGCCGATCCGGGGAGGTGTCCATAATGTCGCCACAGGTGTGTGCATCCAGCGACAACCTGACGCATCACACTCCATGACACAATGGAGGCTGTCTCAATTGGTCAGGGAATGAAACTTGTTGGAATGAATACTTCCCTGCTCGAGCAAGGCGTTGCATGATGTCAGGAGATTCGGACTTGTCCCGACACCGGCAACCAAAAGTCGTCGGAAACCGATCGCCGCTAACCGATACACGCCAGCCACTGACGAGAGTTCGCCAACCGCATCTTCGGTCCCCAAGGGCGGAGCCGATTCGACCAACCAATTCGAGAATTCCAGGTATTTGTCGAGTAAATCGTTAGATCGATCCACGATTGAGTCTTTGGGATTGCGTGCTAGCGAATCCAGTGCTGTCTGCAGCTGAGCAGCTTCCGCATTGAGTGCCGAAAGGTGTAACTCGGCCGCCTGGGTCCATAACCATTTCCCAGTTCGTGTCCCCTCGCTCTTTGACACGAGTCAACCCTCACCATTCCGGTAGTTGATCCCCCAACATTTCACACTTTGTTCACCGTCAAGAAACCCGAGGTACACCCTACCTTTAGGTTCGAATGACAGCATCGCTCATAGACACCAAGGCCTGGAGGACTGTGACCGAAGTTGGCAGTGTGGACGTGACGGAAGGGTTGGTCGAACTGTCGGCGAACTCGAACATCGATGTCGGTGGACGAGTGGTCACGGCCGAGACGAAGTCAGTGAGTCAGTTACTTGATGACGCCCCCGTCAGCAAGTTCCACCACAAAGCGGTGATTATCTCCGGAATGGGTTTCTTCACCGATGCATATGACCTTTTCGTCATCGGGACCGTAGCGGCAATCCTCAAGACCCAGTGGAATCTCTCAACCATCGAGACCAGTTGGGTCACGGGAGCCGCGATTCTTGGAGCGTTCTTCGGTGCATTCGTTTTTGGCCGAATTGCTGACATTGTTGGACGTAAGAAGATCTACATCGCCGTCGCGGTCATCATGGTCCTTGGTGCCCTCGCATCATCGCTTGCCCCGGGATTTCTCTTCTTGGTATTTTCTCGTTTTGTCCTTGGGCTGGGAATCGGGGGGGACTATCCGGTTTCGGCAGTACTGATGAGTGAGTACTCGAATACCAAAGATCGAGGCCGCCTTGTAGGACTCGTATTCTCCATGCAGGCAGTGGGACTCGTTATTGGTCCCCTCGTCGGCCTGGTGTTGTTGGAGTCAGGTTTGAGTTCGAATCTCACTTGGCGCTTTATGCTGGGCGCGGGAGCAATCCCTGCGGCGGCGGTGATATATCTCCGGTCAAGAATGCCGGAATCACCACGCTTCCAGGACCGTGTGCGCGGTGACGCGACGAGGGCGGCTTCCGAGCTCGAAGCATTCGCAAGTGGGGCGATTGACACCTCAGAAGCAACACACTCCACGTCGCACCTCACGGGTCTGCGTGAGTTCGTGACGAATCCGCGCATGCTTCTTCTCATGCTGGGCACGGCAGGATCGTGGTTCCTCTTCGATTATGCGTATTACGGCAATACCCTCTCCCTGCCGAGCATCCTGATGGAGGTCTCGCCCAACGCTGACCTGGCGATGAAGTTGCTGTTGACATTGGCGATCTTCATTGTCTTTGCCGTCCCGGGGTATCTACTCGCAGTCTGGAAGATGGACAGAATCGGCCATCGTCGCCTTCAGTTCATTGGGTTCGCAGTAATGGCAGGTTGTTTTCTTCTACTTGGCGCAGTTCCAGTTCTCACCACAGAGGTTGCGCCGTTCATCGGAATATTTGGACTCAGCTACTTCTTTACGGAGTTCGGACCGAATACGACCACCTTCGTACTCCCATCAGAGTTGTATCCGGTCAATATGCGGACGACGGGACACGGCATCGCCGCAGGAATCGGAAAACTTGGGGCCTTTGTGGGCGTGTTCCTCGTACCACAACTCGAGTCACACTTTGGACTTCGAGTTTTGCTGTTGGTGGCTGGCGCGGCGGCGATTCTTGGGTTCTTTGTTACCAAAGTGCTTCCCGAACCGTCGGGTCGCTCATTGGAGGAGCTATCGGGAGAAGATGATGTTGCCCGAGACGCGACTCCATCGACGCGTGTGCCATAGCGCCCCAGCATCTGAACTGAGACCGTCTCATTTCGCGGGGAGCTAATTCTCTTCGGCACTTTCTCGCTAGTGCAGGACCGACTGCGACGCTCGCTTTCGTTTGCTTGGAATCCCGTCACGTGCTAAATAACATCTAGCGGCGGATGACGACGAGCCACACCGCCTCAACCAGACGAGAGGATGATTCATGCGCAATTCTCACCTAAAAAGGTCCGCGTTAATCGCCAGCGCGTGCGCGCTAGTCGGGCTTGGAATCGGGCTCGGCGTGCCCGCCGTGGCCTCGAGTCCTACGGCGGGGCCCGCCCTCGGATCCAACGCGAGTCCGTTCCCACACATGGACCACGTCTTCGTAATCATGATGGAAAACACGTCGTATTCAGACTTGCTCAGTGCGTCGAATCCGAACACGACCTTTATCCAAGGTCTTGCGAATAATTACGGACTCGCCACCGACTACTACGGCGTGACGCACACGAGCCTGCCGAACTATGTCGCCGTGACGAGCGGGAGCACTTGGGGTTCAAACTCCGACGACGAAGCCCAAGCTGACCAAGGGTATTTCAATCACTTGAGCCTTTTCGATCAGCTCAGCCAAGCGGGTGTCAGCTGGAAGGGATACATGGAGTCGATGCCGTCGGCCGGTTACACGGGCAACTACGGCGATTGCTCCAACCCGAGCCTTGACCCGAACTGCACGGGAAGCGACACCGGCACGGCTCTGTACGTTCGCAAGCACAACCCGTTCATGCAGTATCCGGACATTTTCAACAACGCGCAGCTCGCTTCAAACGTTGTCCCGCTCACCCAGCTGAGCACGGACCTCGCAGATGGCAACGTGCCCCAGTTCTCGTGGATCACCCCGAACATCTGCAACGACATGCATGGCGGTGCCCCGTTGTGTCCGTACCCGGATTCGCCGACGGACTCCAGCCAGGCGACCCTCTATCAAGACGGTGACACCTTCTTGAACACTTGGGTTTCCGCGATCATGAATTCCCGGGCCTGGACGGGCAACTCGGCCATCTTCGTCATGTGGGACGAGGGCGGCTACTCGGACAACTCTCCCTATGGACCCGAGGACAACAGCGGATGCTGCGACTCGCCGGTACTACCAGCCACTGCACCAAACCCGACGTCGGGTAGTGGCGGCGATCTCGCCGGCGGCACCTTGTACGGCGGTGGTCACGTGCCGATGATTGTGGTGGCCCGCCATGGCGCCAGAGGATCAACCGACTCGACGCCGACTAACCACTACTCCCTATTGCAGACGATTGAGCAGAACTGGCAACTCCCGTTCCTGGGAAATGCGAGTGACACGCTCCAGGTTCAATCGCTCGCACCGCTCCTCAACAAATGAGACTCAGAGGCGGCGTGCTCGCAAACTGACAATCTGCGTCGCTCGAACCGGCCCTGGCGCTGCCCGACTTCCTGTTCGATCGAGCGAACGACGGGAGGAACTCGAGGGCCCGTCGACGACTGGCTCGGCAGAGGACGTTTCGCCGTCGTGCTTGGCATCGAAGTTGCCGCCAGCGCCAATGCGAACAATTGTTCTTGTAACGCTTTCTCGACTCGTAGGTCAGTAACGGTGGACGGGATCGTCCGACGTGACTAGATCACTGCGTACCGCGCAGGAAGGAATCAGGACATGAAGAGAATACTTGCCCGCCTCGCATTGCCAGGAGCACTCGCCGTTGGCTCACTCGGCCTCGCACTCACGAGCGCGCCTGCTGGCGCGACCGAGCACGCCCACGCCACGATGGACCACTCGTGGAGCGGGAAGATCACCAAGATCAACGCCAAGATGGGTACGACTAGTTCGTTCAGCTTCAAAAGGGGTACCGGGACGTACGTCGTGCACTGGGACGCGATGACTCACTTCGTCATGGGTACGGCGAAGAACATCAAGGTCGGCGCGCTGGTGACCGTGACTGGCACCGTGAAGGGCATGATCATCACGGCCACCAAACTCGATGTGTAAGCGGCTGACTGTCGCTCCAAGTCTCGCCCTACCCGCGTGGACCGCTTCCCTTCCTTCGCGGGGTATTCGTCTCAAGCTGGCGCACAACGTCGTCGTTCGTCGAGACGACAACAGGAACATGAGCGTCGTCAGCGGAGACGAGAAGTGTGCCAATGAGGATTGGATAGAGGCGGTGCCAAACTTCACCGACCAGGAACAACAAGGGAGCTGAATCTTCAGTTTGAGCGGTACTCCAAACTATTGCGAGCTCGGACAGCGTGCCAACACCGCCGTCAAGAACGACGACCGCTCTCGTGGAGAGGATGTAGGCCGCGCGGCTCGCGAAATTCTCGCACCACCAAAGCTCGTCATGCGACTCGTCTGGCGCCAAGTCGGTCCACGACGAGATCGGAAGACCGACGGTATCGCCACCGACTGACTTCGCACCACGTGCCGCCGCCGCCATGAGCCCGCGATAACCGCCAGTGACAACCGTCCATCCAGCGTCGGCCAAACTCCGACCTAGGTCGAATGCGCCATCCCAACGAGGATCGCCCTCTTCGATCTGCGCTGAGCCAACGACGGTGACGAGGCGGTTGCCCGTCGGAGCGGTGTCGTTCACGATCGCCGCGTTCCCCGACCCTTCGCACCCTTAGAAGCTCGTGAATTCACGTTTGAAGTGGCGAAAGTTCGCACATGGGCTAACGCCGCATCAAGGGCGATTTCGAGACATCTCGTATCGCGATCGACTTCGGCCAGTAAGAGCCCACCCTGGAGGCTGGCGAGCACACTCGTTGCAAGCGCCTCAGGGTCTGCATCGGAGCGAAGTACTCCTTTCTCAATCATGTGAGCGAGGCCGTCGGCGATGAGTTGGCGCCACGACGAAAAAGCCTCGACGAGTTGGGTACGGGCGTCTTCGTCAGTGTCGATCAGCCCGCTCGCCAGCGTCGCTAGAGGGCAACCACTTCGACATGATCGTGCCGCTTGTCGCGACACGATCATGTCACGCCAGCGTTTTAGTTCGTTGAAACTGTCGAGTGACTCGAATGTTGGCCGGTGGTTGCCCAGGACTCGCTCTCGTTGGCACTCGATAACCGCGTGCACGAGTTGACTCTTGTCGACGAAGTAATGGTAGAGCTGAGACTTGCTCGTGGCGGTTGCGACTCGAACGTCGTCGAGACTGACTTCGCCGACACCTCGCTCGAAGATCAAGTCGGTGGTGGCGTCGATGATGCGTTGACGCGTTTCTTTACCCTTGCGCGTGGCAGGGGTACGGGGTGAGTCGATCAATGACATAGAGAAATCATCTCTCACCGACTGGACTCGACGGACCATTCGCAGCGCAAGCGTCGATCACGAATGCCCTGTGAGCCATAGTCCGGTCGACCTCCAGGATTTGACGTTCCACACCTAACGTAATAGATTGGACTAATTAGTCCATTCTAGTCCAAGGAAGAATCGATGACCGTTAGCAAGCCACTCCCGTCGCTCCAATCTCAACTTAACGAAATAAACGAGCAGATTCCTGAATCCATCAGCTCTCGCATCAAAGTAGACACGTCAGACATCGACGCGTCCGGCGTCGCCCCGGGTCTGGCCATCGGTGACTTGGCACCGAACTTCACCTTGCCCGATGCGCTCGGACGTCCGGTCACGTTGTCCGATCAGCTTGAGACAGGGCCTGTAGTGCTGACCTTCTACCGCGGCGAATGGTGCCCCTTTTGCAACCTGCAACTGCGGAGCTTGCAGCAGGCGCGGCCCCAATTTCTCGAGCACAATGCGACGCTCATCGCTATCAGTCCCCAAGCTCCCGACCACGCGCTCTCGCTCACGGAGAAGTACGACCTCGGCTATGCGGTACTGAGCGATCTCGATCAGTCCGTTATCCGCGACTACCGAGTGCAGTTCACGTTGAGCGGTGACCTCGAAGACCTTCAGGTGAACGTCTTCCAGAACGACCCCGGTACTCAAAACGCGGACCACAGTCGTTCTCTTCCAGTACCGGCGACCTTTGTTATCGACCAAAGTGGCGTCGTGCGTGCTGCGTTCGTCTCGGCGGACTGGCGCTACCGTCCCGAGCCGACTGACATCATCGCCGCACTCGTAGCACTCCAATGAGCGACGCTTTCGTGGGCCGAACGGCATTGGTCACGGGTGCCGGTCGGGGCATTGGGCGCGCCATCGCACTCGGACTAGCAGCCGACGGCGCCCGGGTTGCTCTTCTCGCTCGATCGGTGGACCAGCTTGTTGAAGTAGCTACGGCCGTAAGCGCTGCCGAAGGCACTGCCCTCGTGGTGCCCACTGACGTCGGTGATCCGGAGGGCGTGTACAAGGCAGTCGCCGCCGTGCTCGCCGAATTCGGTACGGTCGACATCTTGATCAACGACGCGGCCGTCGTGGCACCGCTCGGACCAACCGTAAACGTCGACGCCGACGAGTGGGATTTGGCCTTTGCCGTCAACGTTGCTGGGCCGCTTCGACTGACCCAGGCCGTGCTTCCCGGCATGATTGAACGCGGCTGGGGACGGATCGCGAACGTTTCGAGCGGCATCGCCGCCCATCCGGCGTCAATGATCGGGATGAACGCCTACGCTGCGTCAAAGTCGGCACTTGAGGCCCACACGCTCAATCTGGCGGCGGAGTTGGCGGGTACGGGGGTGACAGTGAACGTCTATCGGCCCGGATCGGTCGACACCGCGATGCAGGGTTGGATCCGTAATCAGCCGGCCGAGGAAATCGGCGCGGCGCTTCACGAGCGCTTCATCGAGTCCTACGAACGTGGTGCGTTACTCACTCCGGAGCAGTCCGCCAAATCCCTGCTAGCACGGCTGATGAGCGACGACACTGGGATGGTCTGGAGTGTCGATGCCTCGTCGTGAGCGCCAGTACTCCGAAACCCAAACTCCCGGAGCAAACGAGAGTTCCATGGCCGAATAGGCCCAATAGAAAGTGAGATCAGCATGTCAGTTCAATTCGGACTCCTCGCCCTACTCGAGGCCAAGCCCGGCAAAGGAAATGACCTCGGTACGTTCCTTGAAAGCGGGCGAGCATTGGCGGTTGCGGAAAAAGACACCGTGACCTGGTACGCCTTCAAAATCAGCGAGACCGAATATGGGATCTTCGACTCGTTCGAGACCGAAGACGGACGCCAAGCCCATCTAAACGGCGAGATTCCGACCGCCTTAGGTCAAGTCGCCGGCGAACTCTTGGCGAAGGATCCCCAGATTCGAACGGTTGACATCATCGCCGTGAAGTAAAGCGACCCATTCGGGCAGGGCCGCCCTTCTGATCAATTCTTTGCCGCCGTAGGCTCTGAAGAATGGCGATCGCGCGATTGGGTTTGACGGCGCTGGACTGCTCTGACCCTTCCGTCCTCGCTGACTTCTGGGCGGCGCTCCTCGGCGGCGAAATCGCACACAGCAACGACGAATTTTGCGCTGTCAAGGCAGAGGGAGGCATGTTGGTCGCTGTCAAGGTGCAGGACTATAAGGCGCCCACTTGGCCGGACCCGACCGTGCCGAAACAGATGCATCTGCACTTGAAGGTCGACGACCTTGACGCTGCGCAAACTGAGGCGGTGCGTTTGGGTGCTCGGGTCGCGACAGTGCAAACTAATCCGGAGCATTGGCGAATCCTTCTCGACCCGGCGGGTCACCCATTCTGCTTGGCAACAGACATTCTCGAGTAGCACGGTCCAAGATCGCCGAGACCTGCAAACGTTTTAGTGTTACCGCGAGCAACAGCGAATCAAAACTCCGTCATAATGACTACTCCGGGCGAGCCATCGACGAGTTGTCGAATAATCTCGCCTCGTACCTTCATGAGGCCCTTATTCAGGGCTCGTTGCTCGGATTCGTTGAGGACATCAAAGATGAGGCGCCGAACGTGCTGTACGTGAATCGGTGCTGCCTGGTTGACGAGTTCGAGTCCGGCCGACGTAAGCACCGCGAGGTTAAACCTTCCGTCGGTGGGGTCTGGCCTTCGGCGTACAAGGCCCCGCTTCTCTAGGCGACCAACGAGATGAGAAAGCCGAGAAAGCTCAGAGTTCGCGAGAAGCGCAAGCTCGCTCATCCTCAACGAGTGGTCTGGTTGCTCTGAGAGGCCCGCCATGACGTAGTACTCCAGGAAGCTGAGACCAACCTCCCGACGCAGGTTGTCGCCGAGCACAATGGGCAGGCCCGTCACAACTTCGTGCAGGACCCTCCACAACTTCATTTCGTCGAGAGTAAGCCACACCGGCTCTTCCGGCCTTTTCCTCTTTGTAGGCATGTCCGCAGTTTAGGTACTCGATGACGTGACATGAAATTTCACTTGAATTTTCACGTATCGTCATTTAAGGTCTCTCGAGAGACAGACGCGAACCATTTTCAACGAGATAGTGAGGAGTTCGAAATGACAGAAGGTCCACTCGATTCAATGTCGAATATTTCAGTTGCAGGCGGCCCCGACCCGAAACGATGGTCCATCCTCCTCGTTGTCGTCATCGCTCAATTGATGGTGGTGTTGGACGCTTCGATCGTGACTATTGCGCTGCCGTCGGCGCAGCGGTCGCTGCACTTTTCAGTCGCGAACCGACAGTGGGTCATCACGGCATATTCGTTGGCCTTCGGCGGATTACTACTTCTCGGCGGTCGAATCGCCGACTTCGCGGGCCGGCGAAGGATTTTCATCGTCGGCTTGATCGGATTCGCCGTGGCATCAGCACTGGGCGGCTTGGCTGTGGACCAGGCGATGCTCTTTGGTTCTCGAGCCCTGCAGGGCGCATTCGCAGCGCTCATGGCTCCCGGGGCGCTGTCCATATTGACGATCACTTTCCAGGACAACCCGGGAGAACGCGCGAAGGCCTTCGGTGCTTTCGGAGCTGTCGGAGGCGCTGGAGCGGCAATCGGGGTGCTCGCGGGAGGTCTCCTTACTGAGTACGCGTCATGGCGATGGTGTTTTCTGATCAACGTTCCGATTGCCATACTGACGGCAGCGGCCGCGTCACGCGTGGTCCGAGAGACCCGGTCCACCGGGAGGACCGGATACGACATCCCGGGCGCCGTACTTGCAACGGCGGGAATCGTGAGTCTCGTGTACGGATTCACGAAAGCTGTCGCGGATGGCTGGTCGTCGGCAACGACGTTGGGCTTCGTCCTTGGGGGCGTGATCTTGTTAGTTGCGTTCGTCGGGGTCGAGTCCCGCTCGGCCTATCCCCTCCTGCCGCTGCGCGTCGTCCTGGAACGCAATCGTGGCGGCGCCTACCTGGGGACGTTGTTGATTGTCGTAGGAATGTTCGCCATGTTCCTGTTCGTCAGTTACTACATGCAGGAGATACTTCAGTACTCGGCTGCCAAGGCGGGGGTGGCCTTCCTGCCATTCGCGCTCGGAGTTATCGTCGCGGCCGGTCTGGCGACCCCACTCGTGCCGAAAGTGGGCCCACGCATCGTCATATCTTCCGGCCTTCTAATCGCTGGAGGAGGCATGCTGTGGTTGACCCAGATCGGCGTGAGCACCTCGTATTGGACACATCTTTTGCCTCAACTGATCGTCATGAGCCTCGGCATGGGACTGGCTTTCCCCGCGCTGAGCAGTACGGCGCTGACCAAGGTGAGACCGGAAGACTCTGGCGTGGCGAGTTCGCTACTCAATGCGTCGCAACAAGTTGGTGCGTCACTCGGAGCGGCGTTACTCAACACGATTGCCGCCACCGCAACGGCTGGTTATCTCGCCTCTCACGGAACGGGTCTCGCGCGACAGGCGTTAGTGCACGGGTTCACCGTCGCCTTCACCGTCGGGTCCGCGATTCTGGTGGCGGGCGCGACTGTGAGTGCGCTTCTCATCCAGAGCCCGAAGATGACACTTCCAAACCGATCGGCTGCGAGTGCCGACGAATTCCGAACATAACTTCACCGTGGTTCAATCGGAGACCGCGTAGAGCTTCCAGCTCCCCGGAACTCCTTTCAGCTGGTGCTCACCTCGATCAGTGAACTCCATGCCCGAGCCAACCACAAGGTCCTTGACCGTGCCCGAGACAAGAACCTCGCCGGGAGAAGCGAGGGAACCTACGCGAGCGGCGATGTGAACCGCGAGGCCGCTGAGGTCCTCGCCTCTCACCTCGCACTCACCGGTGTGCAGACCCATGCGCAGCTCGAGTCCGAGGGTTCGGGTGGCGTCGAGGATGGCCTGTCCGCAACGGATGGCTCGGGCCGGACCATCGAACGAAGCGACGAAGCCGTCTCCGGTCGTGTTGACTTCCCGACCTCGGAAGATCCGCAACTGTTCGCGCACAATTTGGTCGTGGCGATCCAGCAGGGACCGCCAGCGTTGATCACCCAGCGAGGCTGCTCGTTCGGTCGAACCGACGATGTCGGTGAAGAGCACCGAGACCAGCACTCGGTCGATATCGGTTATCGGTCTCGTGCCGGTCAAGAACTCGGCGACTTCGTTGAAGATCAAGTCCCGTTGGCTGAAGATCAACATGTCTTGGCCCGGCAACGCGACGAATTTGGAACCGGCAATGTGCTCGGCCACATGGCGTCCATGAGTAATAGGCAGAAAATTTGGGTTGTCGGCGCTCATAACCAGCGTGGGCGCCTGAATGAGCGGGAGCACGGCACGGACATCTAGGTGGCGAAGCAGGTAGTCGTATTGTGCAGCCGCGGTTCTCGGAGTGACCGACGCCCGAATGAGTCGAGCAAGGGCATCGCTGCGCACTGGGTCCTCCGCACCAGCTGCACCTGCAACCGAGACGAATTCCGGCGTTCCCCAGTTCGATCGGACGAAGTCGATGACGAAATCGAGCGCCTCGGGCGTGAAACCGATCGGATAGTCCTTAGCGATCAGATAACGCGCGGTGGTATTGCACAGGACGAGCGAATCGACTCGTTCGGGGTGAGCAGCGGCGTAGAGGATGGCGATCGGGCCACCGTCGACCGTCGCGAGAATCGATGTCCGCTCCGACCCGACCGAGTCGAGCACGCTCTCGATGTCTTCGGTCCATTCCTCCCATGTTGGAATGGCGTTACGAGGCACACCATCAGACGCTCCGGTGCCTCGTCGATCGAGAAAGATCAAGCGTCGTAACGACGCCAGCCGTGTGAAGAAATCAGCAATGTCGGGGTCGTCCCAGGCCATCTCTATGTGGCTGCCGAGTCCGACGAAGATGAGAAGATCGGACGGGCCATCTCCAAGGACTTGGTAGGCAACGTCAGCATCTCCGACGGCCACGTACTTGGTCTCCGGACGTTTCATCGGGCCCGAAGTTTAACCCGACCGCTTTGTCATTTGGTATTCCCAATCAAGAAGTTGGTGCCAGCTCAAACTGCTTGGGGCGACTCCGTAATTTCTGGTGACTGCCCGATGCGAATCCGATGTAAGAGTGCTCAGCCTCGCAGAAGGAGCGTAGTAAGGCCTATCGTGTGCGAAAAATCGAGGAGACGACATTCATGATTGACCAGGACCATTCACGGGTACGAATTGGTGTCCTTTGGCGAGGTGATCGAACAATTGAATCGCCAGTCCCGCGCCCAGATCGACAACTCGGTCCCCTCTTCGACGCATTCGCCAAGCTTCCAGTCGATTTGGTCTTGATTCCATTTGAGGAGGACGCACTCGGAGAGGTGAAGGAACAGATCTGGAGCTGTGACGGGGTGTTGGTGTGGGTGAATCCGATTCAGGACGGTGTCAACAGGGCGGCGCTTGACCCATTGCTTAAAGAGACAAGCGCGCAAGGCATTTACGTCTCCGCCGATCCCGCCGTCATACTGAAACTTGGGACGAAGGAAGTTCTGTTTCGAACTCGCGAACTCAGCTGGGGTAGTGACACCGACCTCTACAGTTCGTCAGCCGACTTCAAACAGCGATTTCCTGGACGCCTCACCGAGCACGGCCGGCTGGTTCTCAAACAGGGCCGAGGTAATGGAGGGGACGGAGTCTGGAAGGTCGAGGTCACTGAGAACGGTGAAGTCGGCTCCGAAGTGAGCGTGCGAGTCCAAGACGCTCAAACGCGCGACGGCACGTACGAGACGATGACCCTTGTGACTTTCATGAATCGTTGCGACGACTACTTCGAATGGTCGGGCTGCCTTGTGGACCAGGAGTTCCAAGATCGATTGGCCGACGGGATGTTGCGCTGTTATTTCACGCACGACGAGGTCGTAGGTTTTGCTCGACAATGGCCTCAGGGATTATTGGACGTCTCACCGGGAGAGCTCTCGCGTGCAACGCCAGCGTCTGTCATGGAAGGTCCGGACGTCGCCGATTATCAGTCCTTAAGGATCAAAGCGGAAAGCGAGTGGATCCCCCAGTTGATGAAGATCCTTGGTCTCAGTCGAGAATCGCTCCCGGTCATCTGGGACGCCGACTTCCTTTACGGGCCGAAGAACGAAGTTGGAGACGACACGTACGTCCTATGCGAAATCAATGTCAGTGCTGTCTGGCCATTCCCGAAAGAGGCGTGCAACAAAGTGGCGTACGCAGCATTCGAGCGAGTCCGAACGGCCAAAGCACTTCGCATCTAGAAATTATTTGAGAGGTTTGGGACTACTCAGTCTACTACATTAGACTGAGTAGGTGAAAGTTCGAAATCTCAGGCGACTGCTTCATGGGTCGGGTTGCGTCGAAGTTCGTCAATCGGGATCTCATCTGATCGTTCGGTGTGGAGCGTGTCAGACCGTGATTCCGATTCACGGTGGAGACATTCCTGTCGGAACGCTCAGGTCAATAGCCCGAGATCTCGAGCCTTGCTTAGGAAAGGAATGGCTGACAAATGGATAGGACGAAAAAAACGCAATCGACATACCACGCAACTTTCGAATTGGATCAAAGCGGAGTCTGGCTCGCTGAAATTGAAGAGATCCCACAGGTTCATACCTTTGGACGAACGCTCGGAAAGGCACGACAGTATCTCACCGATGCTCTCGCGCTTTGGCTCAACGAACCAATTGAAACGTTGGCGGATCGAATCGTATATCGCCCGGTAACACTGGAACCCTCAGTTCTGAAAAAGCTTCATCAAGCGATAAGCGCGAGAGAGATCGCCGAAGGTGCAACGAATGCGGCGAGTGACCTTATGACTGCCGCCGCTCAAGCACTGACAACGGAGGCGAAGTTGTCCTTGCGTGATGCATCCGAACTACTGGGAATATCCCATCAACGCGTTCAACAGCTCGTAGTTAAAAGAAATGGAAGCGTTACTACGATGGAAAGCGATCGGCACGGAATCGCTCAAGACGTGGCACGAAGTTTCAGGGAGTTTTTGCCTGGTAGAGAGAAGGAAGGACTCGGCGTACTCGCCGCAGGAGTTGCTTGGGGACTCGCCATTGCTTGGACACAGACTCATGAGTAATTCCTTCTCGAGCGAGAGAGAATTTGCTTAACTTTCTTTCGTGAGTCTGCAGCCTGAGAGCGAACAAAGGGTCACGCCGCTCGAGCTGCTCTTCGATCTCGTCTTCGCCTTTGGATTCACGCAGGTGACGGCTTTGATCTTTTATGACCCGTCATGGAGTGGCGTCGGTAAAGGACTTTTGACCATTACCGCACTTTGGTGGGCGTGGTCGTCCTATTCGTGGCTGACGAGCACCGTCGACACGAATAGCGGCCCGGTATCTGCGGCCATGCTCGCAGCGATGGGAGGGATGTTCGTGGCCGCGTTAGCGGTCCCTGGCATTTTCGGACACCAAGGCGGCACCTTCGGAATCTCGTTCTTCATTGTCAACTTCATGTTCGTTGCTCTTTTCGCCTTGACAAGCCGGAACGAAACTGAACTATTTGCGGCGATTCTTCGAATCGCCCCAGTCGTGCTCACGGCGGCAACCCTCATTGCGGTGGCCGGATTCGTCCACGGAATGCTTCGGACCACGCTGTGGCTCCTGGCACTTGTGGTTGGTCTGTTCGGACCGCTCTTGCGTGGAATGTCCGGTTGGCGGCTGCAGCCCGCTCACTTCATCGAACGTCACGGATTGATCGTGATCATCGCAATCGGTGAGTCTCTGATCGCCATTGGCATTGGCGCGAGACACACCGAATTAAGTGCAGGAGTGATCTTCGCCGCCGTGCTGGGGCTGGTGGTCGTGATCTCGTTCTGGTTGGCGTACTTCGACTTCTTTCCGCAACGCGCGCGTCAGATGTTGGCTGACCGAAGTGGCGAACAGCGAACGGCACTCGCTCGCGATGTGTTCACGTATTTTCACCTGCCCATGGTCGCGGGCATCATCCTTTTCGCTTTCGCGATGCGCGCCACGCTGGTCCACGTCGGAAGTGACCTCGATACGGTGCGGGCATTCGGCCTCACCTGCGGTCCGTCGTTGTATTTATTTGCGTTCATAGGTATCAGGTTTCGCGTGTCTCGTAGCTTCGGCCGCGGACGATTTCTGGCCGCAATTGTCTTGGCGGCGCTGCTGCCCGTCGCCCGGGTCGTTCCAGGACTCGCCGCCGTTTCGCTCGTCGCGTTTGTGTTCGTGGTGCTTCATGCGTATGAGCTCATCTGGTGGCACGATGCTCGCGCTGCAGTTCGAGCCTCAGGCGCAACCTTGGAGTCCCGAACTGAAACCGACAGTTGAGCGTTCAATGCGTATATCTACGTCAAAGATATTCAGCCGGCATTCACGCGAAGCCGTCAAGCCGACATGACTCGGTACGTTGCGATTACGACGCCGGACTGGGTGGCCTTCGCGTCGACCAAGTCCATCGCTGCATAGGTATCGCCTTCGAATAGGCGCCGACCGGAGCCGAGAACCACGGGAAAAATCATCAACACGAATTCGTCGACAAGGTGATGGGCGATGAGCGTTGCGATCAGTTGCCCACTTCCCATTATGTGGAGCTCCCGTCCGGGTCGAGACCTGAGCTCGCCCACTTTGTCGACCACGTCGCCGTTGACAAGCACGGAGTTTGGCCAGGGCAGGGGATCGGTCAAGGTACTGGACACGACGTACTTTTGGGCCGCGTTGAGTGCGTCCTTGAACATCCCTCCGCGAGCGTTCCAGGTCGTCAGCAAGTCCTCGTAGGTTCGCCTTCCCAACAAGAGTCCGTCGCTCTGGGACATCCGCGCGCCCATCGCCGCCCCAATCTCGGGATCCGGTTGCTCGACATTCTTCGCAGCCCACCCGCCATAGGCAAAGCCGCCCCTTGTATCTTCGTCTTGCCGCCCAGGCGCCTGCATGACTCCGTCAAGGGTCACGTTGTTAAGAACGACGATTTTCATTTCTGCTCCTTAGTACTAGACAGTTCCGTACTTTACCTCACCGAGTACGGAACTGTCTAGTACTATCTGGGAGATGTCATCCTCACCCGCGACTGACAATGCGGAGAATTCAAGCCGGGCTGATCGCAAGAGAGCAGCGATACTCAAGGCGGCCCAGGAGGTCTTCTTCGCCAACGGCTACGTGGGGGCCAGCATGGATCAGGTGGCGGCGTCGGCAGCAGTCTCGAAACAGACCGTTTACAAGCATTTCAACAATAAAGGTGCACTCTTCCGAGAGGTCGTGACCAACGTCGTCAGGGCGCGAGACGCGGGGATAACAGCAGACTTCTTCAACACCAGTGAAGGATCGTTTGAAGACCAACTTCGCGACTTTGCCCGCTTCTTCCTGAAAGGCGTGATGCAAGCCGACGTGTTGCGGCTTCGACGATTGGTGATTGGCGAGGCCGCAAGATTTCCGGAACTCGGAGAGACGTTCTACGATCTCGGACCCAAGAGGGCGACCGAGCAATTGGCAACCGCCCTTCGTGAAACCAGCGTACGAAAAGGGTTCATCTTGAACGATCCTGAGATGGCCGCAGAGCAACTACTTAGCCTGATTCTCTCGATTCCACTGAATCAGGCGATGTTCCTCGGCGAGGGTCACGTCTTCACGGACGCCGCACTCGATCGATACGCGGATGAAGGCGTGCGAATTTTCCTTCGCGCTTACACCTAGCTCGCAGGGCTTATCGGGCTCCCACCAGACGACGATGAGTCGAGAAGACCCAGGCGAAGACCGCCACCACCGTGGCCTCATCTAACAAAAGGCGCAGATCATTCGTACGAGATCCGGTCTCATAGACGCCAGGAGCCATGAGACCCAGTACTGCCCACACGACGGCGAGCACCGTGACGACCACGACGATCACGCTTATGAAACTGACGACCGCCGCGTAGCTGCGAACTATGCGCCTTGACGGACTCGCCACTACCTCATCACTGTTGGCCAACTCGATCGCCTTGGCCCGATGTGTCAGCGCGGTGTAGCCGCCGACGATCGATAGGAGAAGTCCGATGGTGAGTCCTCTAATGGTCGAATCCCCGAGCGGGTGTATCGATGACGAAAGAGACATGGTGTTGCTCGTTCCGATGAGGTTGAACAGCGTGACAAAGATTGTGATGACCCCCGCGATCTCTAACCACAAGGCCACGAATGCAGTTCCCGTGTGGTAGATCGCGCTCGTGCGGTGACCGGTCGGATCGGGCTCGGCCCGGTTGGCCACCACGATGATGATGTAGGTGACGATGCTCCCAACACTCGCCAGCACGATCAACAGCAGGAGTAACGACACGTAGGTGCCCAAGATCGCTCCTATTGATGAAGTTGACATGACTTCCCACCTCATTTCTCGGTTCCAAGAGCAACCTACTAAGCAATCCCTTGAAAGATGAGTTCTTCACGAACGGCGCCAAAAGACCGATCGGAAGAAAAGTTATGGTGCGTCGACGCGATCAAAGCTCCGGTCGGGATGTTCGCCGAGAAACTCGATCCACGCACTCTTGACACACGGGTAGTGCTTTGCGGCTTCAACCAAATCCATGAACGCGCCCACCGTTGCTTCGAGGCGACTCTGTAATTGCTCGTCTTTGATCCGACCGTCTTCACCGAAAGCCTGATGCGCCTGGGCCAGCGAGAACATCTCGGGATACATTCGCGCGCCGAGGTGCTCAAATGGAATGCGGAGGGACCAGAGTCCCCGGTTGCCGCCTCCCATCGAAGGTGACGCCGACAACAAGAGCCCTTGACGCTCGTTGAAAGGTTGAGGCGAGAATCGTGAAACCCAGTCAATCGTGTTTTTCAACACTCCCGGCAATGACGCGTTGTACTCCGGTGATGAAATGACAAAAGCGTCCGTAGCCTCGAGGCGCTGACGAAATCGGTCTGCGCCCCCGGGTAAGCCTTCCAAACGTTCCACGTCAGAGTTGAATGACGGCGCTTCGAACTCTTCCATCGAGGCGAAGTCAACACTCGCCCCTTTCTCGGTCATCGTGTCGGCAACGAGTCTCGCCAATCGAGTGTTCAGAGAACCAGAGCGCAGTGACGCGGACATCACTAGAAAGCGAGTTGACATGTTTGATGCAGTGGTCACAATGTGCTCCGTTTTCTCATCGGTATTTCCTCGAAGACACGACGGCTCTCGTAGTGTCTGAATGGCAATTTATTCGAAGAATCCCCTGACTGACGCAAGTGGCGTCGTCGTCCGACTTTTGATAACACTTGGAGTCATGCCCGGGTTCATCTCCGACAGTCCGTTGGCCCGCGAATTGATTCGCATTGGAGATGTTGCGATCGCGCGCGAGGACGATGAGGCCGTGCGTGCTTACTTCGCAGCAGATTACGTCTTCCACGGGCCTAGAGGAGATCTGGAATTCGATCAACTCCGCGCTTATTTCGCTTCGGTGCGCGAGGCGTTTAGCAATCTGCGAATCGTTCGCGAACAGATCATCGTGGATGGGAACTACCTCGCCGCACGTACCGTGTTCTCCGGTGACTTCACCAGCCTCTTCACGTACTCACCAATCGGTCCCCTCGAGCCAACCGGTCACCACGTCGAATGGGAATTGATGGGCATGTTCAGGTACGACGACGACGGTCGGCTCGCCGAGGAGTGGGTGCAAACCGATTACCGAAGCCTCTTGACCAACCTCGGCGTCACAGTCTCGGAATCGCCCTAGGTCGGCAACATCGGTATCTTCAGACCGTGCGGTATATCTGCCTTACTCCTCTTCGGCGACCTTGATTTTGAGTTCACGATAGAGCGAGCGCATGCGAGCCGCCATTGCAGCCAACAGGGCCATCGCGATGACCGGCGACGTCTCAACCAGTCGAACAAACTCCCTGCGTTCGAAGACAGTGACGGTCATATCGGTATCGGCGATCACCGTAGCGCTCCGGCGATCTCCGTCAAGAAGCGACATCTCGCCGAATAGGTCTCCGGGCCCGAGATTCGCTACCTCGTCGTGATCGCCGACGGTGATATGCGCATTCCCGGACACGATCAGAAACGCCTCTTCGCCAACAGCGCCCTCTTTGGTCAGCACTTGGTTGGCGGCGATCTCTAAGGTGACGCCGAGCGCCGCCACCGACTCCAACTCCTTGCGAGAGAGTCCCGCGAACAGAGGTCGTTGAGCCAGCATTTCGATTCCTTCAGGCGGGATGCGCACGCTTCCTCCTTACTTGCCCTACATCAAAACGTGCCCCGAGCGTAGTTCGCCAAAGGCGATGGCGGCCGCCCGATTCCTACGAAAACCAGCACCCAGTCCGGGCAGAAACTCATTGTGATCAGCATTTACATATTGACTCCAAAGAGAACCAAGAAGTACATAGAGAGTTTACATAAATACGTTATGCTTCAGATATGACCCAACAAGGTGGCGCAAGCGTGAACGACACGGGGGTCGGTGCCGCGCTGCACGGACTCGTCAGTGCCGTCGTACGAACTGGGCTGGGCGGGATGAGTCTTACCTCGTTATCGACTTTGGCCACGTTGGAGCGCACCGGCTCTCGACGGGTCACGGATCTGGCCGTGATCGCAGGCGTTACTCAGCCAGCGATGACTTCCGTCGTGCGATCACTTGAGCAGACTGGGCTCGTCGAGCGCCGAGTGCATCCAGCGGATCGTCGCGTCGCGCACATCACGATCACGACAAGTGGCACCGAACTGCTTCGAATACGACGTCAAGCCGGCGCCGAAGGATTGGAACAGTTGATCCAGAAGTTGCCCGCGGACGAAGTGGCATCGTTAATCGCTGCACTACCAGCGTTGGAACATATTCGATCCTTCGACGACGAGGATCGCGAGCCGCCGACCCGACAACCATTCGGACAATCTCCTCTCTCGGGCGGTAGGGCATTGACATGAAGCCGACGCCATCACTACCCGATCGGTCGCACGTCGACAAGAAACGCTCAAGGACCGTGGTCGTTGGCGTGGATGCATCAGAAAGCTCGTGGGATGCCTATTGGTGGAGTCGCGGTGAGGCGAAGCGTTTGGGCGGAAAGGTCGTCGCTGTGTACGTCAGCCCCGTGGCGGGGCTCGGAACGGCGATGGCGGCGGCGGCGGGTGTCGTGGCCGATAGCGCCACGATTCAGTATGACTGGAGTGACCAGGCCGCAAGTTTCGTTGCCGAGCAGCTCCGGTCAAGGTTGGGCGACTCTGCAGTCGATGACGTCGTTGATGTCGAATTCGTGCATACGAGAGGTGACCCGGCCGCCGAACTTCTTCGCATTGCCGCGCTCGAGAACGCCGATCTAATCGTCGTCGGTAAGTCGTCCAAAGCTCTTCACCATTTAGGCGGTTCGCTTGGTCGCCGCATCATCGGAAAACGTAACGCGCCGGTCGTCGTGGTCGTTCCCTGACCTCACCAGCCCGCAGATCGTCTCAAGTGAGTGTGGCCTTGCGAAGTTGTAGCGCTCACGAAGCAAGCGGGCGACCGCGTTTGGGCATCGGGCCCGCCTTCTTGGGCATTCGACCAGCGTCAACGAGGGCCCTTCGAAGCAGCATTTCAATCTCGGCGTTGACACTGCGGAACTCGTCGGCCGCCCAACGTGCCAGCGCGTCATGGACGGCCGGATCGATCCGCAGGAGAATCGGTTTGCGTTCGCTCACGACTTAGTTGTACAGCGTCCCGGCGTTGACGATGGGCGACGCGGGTTGGTCGCTGCAGAGCACCACCATCAAGTTGCTCACCATGGCCGCCTTGCGTTCCTCGTCCAATTCGACGATGCCCCGCTCGGTCAGACGACCGAGCGCGAGCTCCACCATCCCGACGGCACCATCCACGATGAGTGACCGTGCGGCCACGACCGCGCTGGCCTGTTGTCGCCGCAACATCGCTTGAGCGATCTCGGGCGAGTACGCGAGATGACTGATGCGAACCTCGACGATCTCCAAACCGGCTATTGCCACGCGCTGTGCCACTTCTGCGGCAAGTTCACCGGCAACGACGTCGGTCGAGCCTCGAAGCGAGACCCCTTCTTCCGTGGGGTTGTCGTAAGGGTGCGTCGTCGCCACGTGGCGAAGCGCCGACTCCGCCTGGACGCGTATGAAGTTGTGGTAGTCATCGACAGCGAAGAGCGCACGCGAGGTATCGGTGACTTGCCACACCACGATCGCGGCGATTTCCACGGGATTGCCATCTGCGTCATTCACCTTCAGGTGGCTTGTCTCAAAGTTCCGGACCCGCACGCTCACGTCGCGGTGCTTAGTGAGAGGTCGGATCCACGAGAGGCCCGTCTTGTGTACCGTTCCGACGTAACTGCCGAAGAACTGCACGACTCTGGTCTGGCCTGGCTGCACGATGACCAGCGAAGCAAGCACGATGACAGCGACCACAATCGGTAGAGCGACGAGTCCCTTGACCGAAGTATTCGATATCAGCACAGCGGCAACGATGCACACGGCAACGACGAGGACGCCCCACCATCCGCTAATAATCCAGGCTTCGTGTTCGCGAATGTCGACGCGTGTCCCCGTTGGACCGACCGGCGTTGCCGCAGATTCGTTGTGTGACTGTTCAGATTGGCTCATAATCCCTCCTTGAGGGTCAATTCGGTTTATGCGGGCACACGACTTATTGGAAATACGATATCTAATTGATATCACTTTAACTGAATGATTGCAACAATTCGTTTTGAGCCTGTCAAGCGTGCCCATAGACAATTCGCGATAGGCTAGGGAAATGCAGGATCAGACGGCCGGAGCGTTGTTACGAGAGGCGCGTCTCGAGTCTCGACTGTCCCAGTCCGAAGTGGCACGAAGAGCAAAGGTCGCACAAAGCGTCATAAGTGCCTACGAGTCGGATCAGCGCGAACCGGCACTTACGACCCTCCGACGGCTCGTGGAAGCGACAGGCCATCGACTTGAGATCACCTTCGATCGGGATCCGCGTTCCCGGCCTGGGCTTCCCGACACTCGCCTCGGGCGCCGACTTCGCCAGCACCGTAAGGCTCTATTGGAGTGCGCCGCACGGCACGGCGCGACGAACGTGCGCATTTTCGGAAGCGTTGCTCGCGGCGAAGAGCGACCCGATAGCGATATCGACATGGTTGTCGACATCTCGCAAGAAATGGGGCTGATTGAACTGACTTCACTCGAGCAGGAGTTCCGCGAGATTATCGGCGTTCCAGTCGACCTGTCCGCTTCTAGTGAACTCCGCCCAAAGGTCAAAATAGAGGTCGAACGCGACGCGGTGGAGCTATGAGTCGGCATGACGAAGAGCGACACCGCGACATCCTGAACGCCATCAAAGCCATCAAGCGATACATGGAACGAGGCGACCTAAGTGACGGACTCGTCTACGACGCGGTCCGCATGCGCTTGGTTGAAATCGGTGAGGCAGTAAAGGATATTGAGGAAAGCACGTTGGCCACCGAGCAGGAGATTCCGTGGCAAAGCATCGCTGGTATGCGGGATCGGCTCACCCACCACTATTTCGACACATCACACGAAATAATTCGAGCGACCGTACAAGACGAAATCCCTCTCCTCGACGCGTCCGTCAAACGCATAATCGCAACCCGACAGAACTAATGGGACTGGACAGCTTCGCTTCTAGCAGCGAGGCTGTTTCCGAGCCACCAATCGAGCAGCACTTTTACAGACTGAGCTTTCAGCTCTACCTCTA
>Ga0209006_10000817_pt1 | contig 28625 bp, 27 predicted proteins | sample JacPin_JW_Ref_O2_FD_188567 | JGI IMG/M metagenome (GOLD analysis project Ga0209006, IMG submission 188567) | Forest soil microbial communities from Algoma, Ontario, Canada - Jack Pine, Ontario site 1_JW_Ref_O2 (SPAdes) (version 2) | ecosystem: Environmental > Terrestrial > Soil > Boreal...
CTCCGCCTGCCATGATAGTCGAAGTCGCAGGCGGCATTTCTTCGAATCGCAGCCAGGCACTTGTAACGACCAACAACATTGAAACCTTACCCCTCGACGTCGCATCTGTAGATGGTCGTTTCCACTGAAGCCTGGGGCAGAAAGAGAATGACTCCACAACCGGCAAGCAGCAGTGCAGCTCCGGCAAAAAATCCCTGGCTGGTCGCCATAGCGGTGATGCTGGCGACATTTATGGAAGTGCTCGATACTTCCATTGCCGCCGTTGCACTGCCGTATATCGCAGGCAGCCTGTCGGCAACCAATGACGAAGCGACCTGGGTGTTGACCAGCTACCTCGTCGCAAATGCGATTATCTTGCCCGCGAGCTCGTGGTTTTCTCTGCGTTTTGGGCGAAAGCGTTTTCTGATTACCTGCATCGTAATTTTTACAGTTTCTTCATTTGCCTGCGGAGCGGCGACCAGCCTCGCCTTGATCCTGATCGCACGCGCTGTGCAGGGTGCCGGAGGCGGTGCGCTCCAGCCCCTCTCGCAGTCGATTCTGCTCGAAACATTTCCTCCCGAAAAGCGCGGGTCGGCCATGGCCGTCTTCGCCCTCGGAGTGGTGGTCGCTCCAGTTCTTGGCCCAACACTGGGAGGATGGCTTACGGACACCTACTCCTGGCGGTGGGCGTTCTACATCAACATTCCGATTGGAATCTTTGCCATCTTCATGATCTCCCGCCACGTAGTCGATCCCCCGTATATCAAAGACGCGCATCCCGGAAAATTTGACGGCATCGGTCTGGGACTGCTGGCGGTTTGGCTGGGGTGCTTGCAGATCATTCTCGACAAAGGTCAGGAAGACGATTGGTTTGGAGCCACGTGGATTCGCTGGGCGGCGACCATCATGGTCATCACCTTTGTTGCCTTTCTCATTCGCGAATTCCGTCACAGCAAGCCGCTGGTTGATCTCCGCGTTTTCAAGCATCGGAACTTTGCCATTGGATGCGTACTGATTGGACTGTTCGGTGCGGGCATTTATGGCTTGGTTACGTTGTTGCCTCTCTTTTATCAAGAACTCATGGGATACACGGCGCTCGCGGCGGGTTGGGCGGTGAGTCCACGCGGCGTCGGCGCAATTCTGGCCATGCCCATCATCGGGTACCTCACGGCAAAAATGGATAATCGCTGGCTCATCGCCTTCGGTTTCTCGCTGTTTGGTGCTGCCAGCCTTTGGTTCGGAGAGGTCAATCTTTCCATTGGCCAGTGGACGTTTCTCTGGGCGATTGTGATCAGCGGCTTCGGCTCAGGGTGCGTCTTCGTCCCCCTCTCGACGACGGCCATGGCGTTCCTGAAGAACGAAGAAATCGGCAACGCGAGTGGCCTTTATAACCTGTTGCGAAATATTGGTGGAAGCATCGGCATCTCAGTCGTGAACACGATTGTCTCGCGGCATGAACAAATTCACCGCAACGAGCTCTCGGCTTCTCTAAATCCCGGACGTGTCGAAGTCCGTGGGGCAATTCTGGCATCGCAGCAGTTTTTACAGGCGCAAGGTGCTTCCGCGACTACCGCCTTGCAGCGCGCTTACGGGCTGATTGGGGTCAGCCTTACCGGTCAGGCACGGCTGTGGTCTTACGTCGACGACTTCCGCTACATGGCTCTGATGTGCTTTGCTTGCGTGCCCATTGTGTTTGCACTGAAGAAGGCGGTGCGGAAGGGGCCGGCTGGGGCTGCTCACTAACGCGGAAAGCTTTCGCCGTAACAATCAGCTAGAGCTTTGGGAACCGAAGGCTGGCTGGCGCGTTTTCTCTTCATCTTCTGAGCGCAGAGCCGCCAGGTAGCACTCGCCGTGGATGGCGTGGCCGGCAGAGTCGGCCTTAGCGGTTTCAAGGGACACAGGGTGGTGACAGATTGAGCACAAAGGAAGTTCCGGTTCCTGATATCTCATGGGGGTCTCCAAGAAAGACGAAAGACGAAGGGCGCGCTTACTGACTGAAACCCGAAGAGCCGGGGATAGTTTCTAGGCAGAAATACTACAGGGATTTATTTCAAGCCACGCGTTCGGCATGAATTCCGGAATGGTTGCGGGAAGGATTGAACCATCGAATGAAAGAGAAACCCTTAGATCAAGATTCAGCGCAAGTTATGGCCTAGAGACCTAACCAAGACTGCAGACTTGCAGCCAAGGCCAGGGGCCAAAAGTTTACCAAGCAGAAATGACAACTTAGAAGGGAATATCCTCGTCGGTGATCGGTCCGGATCCTGCGCCAGCCGGCTCGTGCTCGGGCGTGCGCTGGTCGAAATTGTTGCCACCACTGGTTGACGCACCGCGGGAGCTCCCGCTGAACTCTCCACCGCCTCCGCCTTCGCCGCGTCCGCCCAGCAGGATCAGGTCACTGCCCACCACTTCGGTCATATACTTCTTCTGGCCGCTGGTTTTGTCGTCCCAGGAACGGGTCTGCAGACGGCCTTCGATATAGACTTTTCCGCCCTTCTTCAGATACTCCCCCGCGATTTCGGCCAACCGCTGCCACAGCACGACGTTATGCCATTCGGTGCGGTCCTGCCATTCGCCAGCTTTGTCTTTGAAGCGCTCGTTGGTGGCGATCGTCAGCTTGGCCACGGGCGTGCCTTGCGGTGTGTACTTGATTTCTGGATCCTTGCCCAGATTGCCGATCAATTGAACTCGATTAAGACTTTTTCCTGCCATCGGGTGCTCCTTTGCAGGGGTTCACTATAGCAGAGTCTGCGGGGTGGAAATGGTGTGAACCGTCACAATCGAAGCGTCAGAGTGTCATTTCGGGCGTTTCCGGGTTACCTTATCACCCGGAGTAGCTTAGGGTATAATCCCCCACATGCCTGCCGCACCCGGAGCAACTCGCGCCGTTGGAATGGTTCCCGACGAGATGAAGTGGGAACCGAAGTCGAAGGGCCTGACCACACCGCGCAAGAAGAAGCCAAAAGAATTGGCGGTCATCACCGAATGCTGCACAGGCTGCGCCGGTTCGCCAGCGTGTGTGGAATATTGTCCGGTGGAAGACTGCATGTTCTGGGTTCCGGACGAGGACAGCACACCGTTCGGCCGCATCGCGGTCGATCCCATTCTCTGCATCGGCTGCAAGAAGTGCTTGAGCAAAGGCCCCGACGGCTGTTTCCTCGACGGCTGTCCTTGGGATGCCATCGCAATGGTAGAAACCACAGAGGTGGAAAAAGAAGTCGGAGCGATGGCGATTTGAGCGGCTTCTAGCTATTAGCCTTGCGTTTGCGCCGAGCCGTCATTCGACGCCGGTCGCCTGAGTTCCAGCAGATCCCACAGATTCCCGTACAGGTCTTCGAAGACTGCCACGGTTCCATAAGTTTCCTCGCGGGGCTCTCTCCTGAACTTCACTCCATGCGCCATCATGGCACGATAGTCTCGCCAAAAATCGTCCGTGTGCAGAAAAAGAAACACGCGGCCGCCAGTCTGGTTTCCAATGCGGCTGGTCTCCTCCGGCGTGGACGCGCGTGCCAACAGGAGACTGGTGCCGCGCGAGCCGGGGGGAGCAACGAGCACCCAACGCTTGTCCTGACCGTTTCTGTCTTTGGAGAGGCTGTCCTCGATGACGGTGAAGCCCAGCGACTGCGTAAAGAACGCCAGGGCTTCGTCATAGTCCCGAACTACCAGAGCCACGTACCCAATTGTCTGTGCCATTGATCGTTAAGATCACACACTTACAAAGCTACTTCGATTTCTCCTGTATCGCTTTCTCCGTTTCCACCGCCTGCTGCCGCACGTCGTTCGAAATATCCGGCAGGTCGCGCTCATAGGGGCGAATCGCGGAAATGTCGTCGGGTTGACCGATCAGGTAAAGCGCCCGCAGAGCTTCCCACACCTGTTCGGTGGACGGGTCAACTACCGCGATTTCCGCCTCCGGCGCAACGTTTGCGCTAGTTGCAACCACGGACCTGATTCGTCCGGGGATCGGCGACCGGATTTCCACGGTCTCACTCCCGCTTCTCAACTTCGCAATCAGCCCACCCTGGTGGATTGCGGTGCCCGGCCGATCTGCGTCGACAATGCTCCCAGCTTGAGGAGAAAGAATGTGCGCGGGCTGCAGAAGAGCCACTATCTGCGGACGGCCTGTCGCATCGCCGAAGCGCACCAGCGAGAGCGCAGCGTTACCGCGTACCATCGGCGACGAGTCGCTCAGCATCTTCAGAAGCGCCTCGTGAAATCCCGTGCCGCTCGAGTCTTGGCCCATGACCCAGGCGTCCGTGTTTCGCACCTCTTCTACGGGATCGGTCGCCAGCCGCACCAATTCCGGGTACCACTGTTTTGCGTTCGCATCGTGACGCGTGATGCGTTCGCCTACCTGCACTAGGGCCTGCTGGATGTGGCGCGGCTTCTTGGCATCGTGCAGATACTCATTCAACTGCTGGTCCGAAAGTTTCCGGCCAAACCACGTGTTCCACCAGAATAGAAAAGGCATCAGGCAGATCAACCAAGCAGTCAGAAAGAAGAGGAGTTTTTGGGTACGGGACATGCTGGGCTTTTGCACCGGCGTTCCTGAAGCGGATTGCGACGCGGCATGCATTAGGCTGTGAAGAAAGTCTTGCGGCTATTCCACCACATCTGCGTCGAGCACGCGTTCTTGTTCCAAATAATGCGAAACAGCATATTGCGCCAGGAGCGGCGTCTGAACCCGGATTTCAGCTCCGATCCATTCACCCTTGCCGTGCGGCGCATCCGGAGCGTGGTTGCAGCGCCCGCCGCTGCCGAACTGCGGGCCGAAGTCGGCGCTCTGGATCTGGTCGAACTGCTTGATCTCCCGCCACGCCTCGTCGCCAACAGTTCCAGCAACATCAATTTTCAATCGTACGGTTGACATAATCAAAAATCAATTCACCACAGAGACACGGAGTCACAGAGACAATCTTGGCGCTCTTTTTTCTCTTTTTTCGTTCTTCTCCGTGCCTCTGTGCCTCTGTGGTGAGATCAGCTATGCGGAAACCACTGATACAGCATGAAGTATACGAGCACCCCGGTAACACTCACATACATCCACAGCGGCCACGTCCAGCGCGCAATTGCGCGATGCTTGTCATAGCGCGCCCGCAAGCCGCGGCTCAAGGTAATGATGACCATGGGCACAATCACAATCGCGAGCGTGACGTGCGGTATGAGCACGATCAGGTAGATCACATGCCAGAAGTGATCGCCCAGGAAACGGATGTCCCCAACGTGATAATGGAAATACAGGTAGCAAGCCAGAAACAGAGCGGAAGAAGCGACCGCGGCGATCATGCAGGCGCGATGCGCGGCCACTTTTCCACGCATGATCAAACTGCGGCCGATGACCAGTAGCACTGCGCTGGCCCCATTCAAACCCGCAATCAGGGCGGGGAAGTAGGCGTATTCTTCTGCGATCAAGCGGCCGGCCTCGTACCTCGTCGGTTAGCCATCAGGAATGCAAGTCCAAACATCACCAACGAAAAGAGCACCAGGGTCGCCATCGCCGAAGGCAAGGGAAACGGAGTTTCCATGTCGGGATAGAGAAGGGAACGCAGCGCCTCAACTCCGTAGGTCAGCGGATTCATATACATCAGAGCCTTAATCCAGCCGGAAGCCCGCGTGATCGGAAACATCGAACCCGATAACAGCCATAACGGAATCAGAAATAAATTGATGATGCCATGGAATGCTTGCGTAGAATCCATGGGCCACGCGATGGCAAATCCCAGGGCCGTCAGCGCGAACGAAACCAGGAACACAACCACGGCTACCAGCAAAACTTGCGATACGTTGAGGTGCACCCCCGCAAAGGGCGCGAAGACCAGGAAAATCATTCCCTGAACTGCCGCCAGAGTTGTCCCGCCCAAAACTTTGCCCAGCACAATCGCGGAGCGCGGAACTGGGGCTACCAGCACAGAGAGTAAAAATCCTTCTTTACGATCTTCGATCACTGACATCATCGCGAAGATGGATGTGAACAGTACGATCATGATCAGCGCGCCAGGATAAAAATAATCCAGGTAATTCTGCTGGCCCTGACCACCGCCGGAACGAAAAGACGTTCCGAATCCCGAGCCGATGACGACCCAGAACACTAAAGGTGAGGCCAGCACGCCGATGACCCGCGATTTCTGCCGGTAAAAGCGTACGATCTCACGCCACCACAACGTGAATGCAGGCAGCAACACGCCGGTCGAAGCACCAACAACCGGTCTCGATAAAGCGGCACTTTGAGTTGCCAAGAGGTTAGCTCGCTTTCACCGTGGTGGATTTCGCGGGCGCGAGAACCTTCTTCTTGCCCAACATGCCAGCGTCCCGCATCTCCCAGTAAGCATTTAATAAAAACACCGCGGATAGAGTTAGCAATATCAGGCTCATAAAAAGGCCATCCACAGTGGTGATCAATCCGTTCATCAAGGTCCAAACCACGCCCAGCAAGGGAAGTACACCAAACACAAGAGACAGAATCAGCATCATGGAAAGCACCTTACCTCCGGCGATCTTCTGAATTGGACTCCTCTTCGTCGTTCTTTTCGCTCCAGAATTTATGCCCGGTGCGGCGGATGAAAACATCTTCGAGCGCAGGCTTGCTCACCGAGAGCGCCTCGATCTCTCCGGGGAAGGCCTCCACCACTTCGGTGACGAAGCGATGCGCGTCTTCTCGTTCGATGCGCACTTGATTCTCTAAAACTGCGGTGTCCACATGAAAACGTGCGCGAATCCGCTCGGCCAGCACACCCGCATCGTGGGCGGCGTGCAGCAAAACGACGTCGCCTCCGATCTCACTTTTCAATTCCTCAGGCGTGCCCAGGGCGACCAGATTGCCTTCATTCATGATGGCCAGCCGGTCGCAACGTTCGGCTTCTTCCATCAGGTGCGTGGTCACCAGCACTGAAACATGCTCTTCATCGCGTAGCATTTGCAGATACTGCCAAAGATCGCGTCGCGCCCCGGGGTCAAGCCCGGTCGTCGGCTCGTCAAGCAACAGCACGCCCGGATGGTGTAGCAATCCCTTTGCCAGTTCGATTCGGCGCTGCATTCCGCCGGAGAAGGTTTCCACCAGTTCCTTGGCGCGATCGGCTAATCCCACACGGGACAAAACTTCTCCGATTCTCTTTCTAAGCGACGCGCCGCGCAGGCCGTAAAGATGCCCCTGATGCCAGAGATTTTCGTAGGCTGTCAATTTGCGATCGACGCTCTGCGCCTGAAAGACGACGCCAATTTGCCGACGTACGCGGGCGGGTTCCTGTGCCACGTCGTAGTTCATGATGGTGGCGCGCCCCGCGGTCGGAACCATGAGTGTTGAGAGGATTCGAAAAAGAGTTGTCTTCCCGCTTCCATTCGGACCCAGCAGCCCAAATAATTCTGCTGGGCGGACGTCGAATGAAACTCCGTTTAGCGCTGTGCGCTCCGCATAGCGATGCACCAGATTTTGCACGGAAATCACAGCCACGGAGGACGGTGGGGCTACTTCCGGACCGGCGTCAGCGAAGGCGGAAACTTTATATGGCAAGAGTTATTCCCAGAACCCAGTACTAGTTTACGACGAGAAGCTGCAGAACGTCGCGGAAATGGACGAATGCCGATAATAATGGCCCGCGAGACGCCTCGTGGGTCCGCTTGGCTCACGCGGCGGAAGCATCGCGCTGTGCGTGAGGTACGCGCTCCTCAAACGCGAGCGGCACGTGCCGCCATACTTGGATTGCCAAAACCACGGTAGTTGCTAGCAAAAGCACGCCCACTTGTACGTGCAGCACCGTGGCCACCACCATGGGCAACTCGGGTTGAGCTGCGTTTTTGCCCCACTCCACTCGTGTAAGAAATGCAGCAAAGCCTAGACAAAGCTGGGTAATCAATAAGGACAGCATCAGGATCGCTGGCCGTCGAACCGCTTCGATTCGCGAATAGACGGACAATGCTCGGATCGCGGTCCATGCCAACACGAAAGCCACGAGCGCTGCGTTCACCACATGTGGCCACCAACTCATGCCGTGATGGCGAAACATACCCCCCAGGATGAGTTGAACGTAAAGCACGAAGATCGACAGCCAGGTCAGAGTCCACAACGTAGGTCGCCGCGAATCAAACTCCACTTGCGGTTGCTCCTCAACCCATTTACGCCCGGTAAACAATGCGATGGCAACGGCGATACAGAAAAAAGTTTGCGCGACCGTGGCATGAGCTGTCGAAACCGCTGGCGGCTGGAATAACAAAACCGTGAGCCCGCCGAGAACAGCTTGCGCGATAACCGTGCAAAACGCGCCCACCGCGAGCCACCGAAGCCAGCGCCGGCGTTCCACCAGCAGCGTCCAAATGCCAATTGCCAGCGTCAGGGTTACAAGTGTCCCGGCCACCATCCGATGGCTCCACTCGTAGCGTACGCCGCCAACGAAGTGGGGCGCCTTCACCAGATAACCGAACGAGGTTGGCCAATCCGGAACCGATAGCCCGGCATCGTTGCTGGTAACCAGCGCTCCAGCAGTAATCACTACGAAGGCCGCACATGCTGTGAATACTGCGAATGCATGATGTGCGCGGTTATATGTTGCTGGGATGGCTTTCAAGGTGAGCCCCCTTGGGTTAACAGGGATCTGATCCCTGCCAGAAGAGTGCGGGCCACGCCAGTGGGCCTGGCCCTCTACTTCAAACAGGTGATTTTAACAGACCGGCACCCAGAGGCGAGGACCGGAAAATTATTACTCGGCCGCGGCTTTAAAGCTTTGATCCACAGTTTTGCTGTCCTTTGCAGCCACGGTCACTTTCTGATCCTGCTCGCCCAGTTTCTCGTGTACGAAGGCGATGGTGTAGTCGCCCGGCGGCAATCCCTTAATCTCGTATTTCCCGCTCTTGTCTGTCACCGCGAAGAACGGGCTCTTCACCACGCTGACATACATTTTCATCCAGGGATGCTGATTGCACTTCACCGGCAGCATGATTTCTTCCCGGGCGAAGTTCTTTTCGATCGGGGGGGCCGACGGCGGTTGCGACTCGTTCCACTCGCGATTATCCTTCGGCGTCGGATGGATATTATGCGTGGTCATATCGTCGTTCTTGATTTGTACCGTCTGCCCAGCCATCACCCCGAGTACATGCGGATGGTATTTGCAGCCGCTCTGGTCGAGCATGACCGGATCCTTGGGAACGTCGAAGGTACGGTTTCCGAGACCGTCTTTAACGTAAACGAATACGTTCGCTAGATCGCCGCCTTCAACCACAATATTTTCCGCTTCATTCGTCCCTTTGCAGGCCGGGTCCTGGGTCATATCAATCTTGGAGGGTTTCGGCGCAGTTCCATCGAATTTGACCGTGCCCTTCACGGTCGCGACCGTGGCCGGATCGATCGGCGTAGCTGCTGGAGCCGGGGCCGCTTCCTTTTCCGACATGGTGTTACTCGACTGCTCCGTGTTCTCCTTCTTGTTGCACGCCACCAGAAGCAGCAACACAATTGCAGTTCCCACAATCACAAACATTCTCTTGAAGCCTGTTTTCGCATTCATGATCTCGCCCTTCCTTGAAATGAGTTTAAAGTTGCATGTGTTGGATGTGTCAGCTCAACTGACCGGCAATTCTACCGCGAACCGCCGTTCGCCGACTGATGCGACGACGGCAACGCGGCTCGCCGGCCATTGTTTGACGGCAAGACGCTAGCTGTCTTGGCTCGCGGCATTGCCGATGCCACTCGCTTTTGTTCTTCCGGCGTCAACTGGAAAATATAGTCGGTTAAGAGTTTGCGGTGGTCCCCTTCATAACCGTTGAAAGAAGGTGGCGTCGGCCCGGCAAATACCCACTGACTGTTCTGTTGCTTGAACAGTCCGGATGGCATCGAAGTTCCCGGGCTCACTGCCTGTGGATCGGTGATCCAGCGCTCCACCCAATCGGGCTTCAAGCGCTCTTTCGCCAGCAGGAAGTTTGGAGCCGTGGCAATTTTGTCGTGCGCCACATCCCCGGTCGCGTGGCACTTCAAACAGGGAGCCGCGCTGCTGGAGAATAAACTCCGTGCCATATCATTCTCTTTGGCCGAGAGCACCGGAACTTGCTCCGGAATGTAGGGCAAGGGCTGCTGCGATAGCGCCTGGAAGAAGCGCACCAGCTTTCGCAATTCATTGTCCGAGAACGAGAACGTTGGCATACGAACCTTCAAGTAAGGACGTACGCCATTGCGATTCGTGTCGGTCGTACTCAGTGCTGGATTCGAAAGAAACTTCCGCAGCCACTCCGGATCCACGCGCGCACCTTCCGTCAAGAGCTTCGGCGGCAATTGTTCCTGATTGTCCTGGTATTGCGGCAGTCCCATGAGAATGGTTCGCTGGCCGGGAATGAACTGATGGCAGCCCATGCAGTTGTACTTCTTAACGACCCACCATCCCTCCTGGATGTCGTGCCTCGCGTCGCCTGGCTTGAATTGATAACTTGCCGGGAGAGACGTCTCTTCGCTTCCCATCAGGAAAGTTGTGAGGTCGCGCACCTGATCTTTGGTGAGGTGGACGTTCGGCATGCGCAGCGCTTCGGTTTCACCCCTTACTTTGCCCTGATCATAAACATTGGGCTCGGCCAGTTTGTGTTCGAAAAACCCCTTGTGGTCGTACCACGATTCCTTTGCAGGACCATCCGGCAGGCGCGCGAGATCTTCCTTATCTTTGATTGGCTCGGCGTCCTTGCCGCCACGCTGCGCGGTCTCCGTGAACAACGCGAAGTCAAGACGTTCGATCGGTTTACTGCCTTCGAACGTGAGCTCGGTGCCAATCCTTCCTTCATCCTCGAAGCCGGCAATTTCGTGGCAGCCGGAGCACCCAAAGTGTCTCACCCACTTCTTGCCCTCGGCCTTGAGATTGGGGTCGTCCATGAAAGAAGCATCCGCATAGGCTGACGGTTCTTGAGTCTTCTGCGTCATCAGATAAGTCGCAATATCCTCTGCATCCTCTGGCGCCAGGCGAAGGCTCGGCATCACGGTCATGTTCTGCACTTGCAGTTCGTGCCCATCATTCGGACACTGGCTGTGTTCCAGGTCGAACTGGTAGGGAAGACCCTTCTTCGCGTAATCCTCTGGACCGATGTCTTTCTTTTCGTAGGGACAGTAGGGTCGCGTCCGCTGGCGCGCATTGTGTATCCAGCGCACAAGATAATCGTAGTTTGCTTTCTCGCCAACGCGGCTCAGGTTGGCAGCAAACACGCCGCCCTCTTTCTGATCGCCTTCGCCAATCGAGTGGCAAGCAAGACATCCACGCGTCTCAAACAACTCCTTCCCATGAGCTGGATTCCCCGGTTTGTGCTGAGGAAGCGGATCCGTGAATCCAGATTGCCAGATGTAGGCTGATATCGCCTGAATCTGATGGTCGCTCAGTCGAAAGTTCGGCATTTTCGTTGTGGGTCGAAAATCTGTCGGCTTCTTCAACCAAACTGGAATCCAATTCTTATTCAGCTTCAGCCGCGCGTCTTTTAAGTTTGGCCCGACTTTTTTCATGTCCTGCATCAGGCTATGCGACTGAAAGTCGAGCTGCTGCAACCGGCCGTCCAGCTTGCTGTCGGCCACTCGAAGATCAACGGCTTGGCCGTTCAGCCGGTTGGCTTCGTCGTTCGACTCCGCGGCATCTGCCTGTTTCATCAAGTACGCGACTTGCTTCAAATTATCTTTTTTCTGCGTCTCGATCTGCTTGATCTGCTGTCCCACTCCATTCAGATCTTCCGGTTCCTTGTCATAACCCTCGTAGCGGTGGCATCCCATGCAACCGCGTTGGCGGAACAAGTCCTTGCCGTCGTTGATGGTTTGCCACTGCACATCGCCGCTGGCCAGCACCATGTCGGCAGCGTGGCAGTTCTGGCAACCAGCCTCCGCGTTCTCCTTGGGAAACAGAGGCCACAGCCAGTGCTCGTAATTTCCGTGCGCTTTCTCAACGCTGGTAGTGGCACGTCCGTTGCCCTGGTGGCACGGCGAACAGCCGAATTTTTCCGGGTCGTGTATCTTCAGCAACTCCGGTTCGGTATGGCTGCCGAAAGCATTGGCATACTCGTCGGGCTTCTTCTCGCCCTTGGCGGTCATCGAGGCGGGAGTGATTTTCAGTGGCTCCCGCTCATTCATGTGACAGGACTCGCAACGGTCCACGATATTCGCTTCCGCCACATTGATCTGCACAATCGCTGGAACCCACTCGGTGGCGCGTTTCTTCAGCCCTTCGATCTGTTGCGGCGTCATATCGACCATATGGTCGGTGATGTACTCGTCCATCTTTGCCCGGGCGGCGGTTACAGGCTTCAACACCTCGCCGAGTTCCAGGCTCAGCTTCGTGCGCTCGTCGCGAATCTCGTTGTAAGTCTCCTCCAATTGCGGAAATGTATATTTCTGCCTGCTTCCGTCAGGAAATTCCACCGTCGCTTGTTCGCTTTTGTATTGATCAATCTCTTTTCGTTTACTTGCTTTCGCTGAGTCGCTGGTACTGGTTTCCAGTTCGTAAGTGAGCGCGTTCACATAGGCGCGACGGTCGGTAAAGACGCTTTGCACGGCAAGCAAACGCGCGCTGGCATCATCCAGTTTCCTGCGTGCCTGGTCGGCTTGTGACTTCGAATCCTGGTAGGTTTTTTCGTAAGCCTGCTTGAGAGCGGCGTAATCCGGATTTTGCTCGACATCTTTTTCCGAAGTCGCTGACTTCGATCGGGCCATGTTCAGAAAAGCAGGATAGCGATCCTTCCAATGCTCCTGAAAAGCCTTCCACGGGCGCTGGCCCCAGGCCTCATCCCATAACGCCCAGAACAGCGTCGCCATCAGGATCAGAGTCGCGATCAAGTAATACGCCGCGTACGATTTGCTTGTGATCGGGTCCTGCTCCGCATTAGGTTGTTCAGGCAACGCTTCCTCCGTTCAATCAAAGCCAGCTGGTTGAAACTGAAATTGTTCTCCTCACACGTTGAACCAAGGCGTGATCCAGACATACTTGATGTGCCACAGCAGCCGCAGCCCCATCTTCAGAGGCAAGGCCACCATGCTCAGCAGGAGAAACTGCGTGAGAGAAAACTGCAGCAAGCTCATCCGCTTGAAGTCTTTTCCCATGTATCGCCGGAACAGCGAGTAAACAAGAAATCCGCCCAGCAGGTAATATCCGCCAACCACAATCGCGCCGAAAATCGCCTTCGCCATATTCGAAGTGATGCCAAAAATATCCGGCAGATCGCGGTTTACTTCATAGATCAAACGGTTGTGATCCCACGTTTGACCGGGCCAAAACCATTGCCACCCCGGCCCGCGAATAAATGTGCCGATAATGATCATGGCAATCCACAAAATGATGAAACCGAAAAGAAATGTCCCGATGGAGAACTTGCGCTGCTTCCACGTGTAATATCCGCTGCCCAGGGGATTGGTATCAATGTATGGAATCACCATCAAGCCGACGATGATCATGGTGGGCATCACCACCCCAGCGATCCAGGGATCGAAGTAGACGAGCATCTCCTGCAATCCGAGAAAGTACCAGGGCGCCTTCGCCGGATTCATGGTGAGGTTGGGATTGGCGGGTTCTTCTAGCGGCGCATTCAGCGTGATCGACCACACCATCAAAATAATCGTCACGATGATGGCGGCAAGAAATTCAATGCGCAGCAGAAACGGCCACACGTGAACTTCCTTCTGCCAGCCTGGCTTGAACGGCCAAGTCTTGCGGTGATGGGTTTTCGCAAGGGCAGCGTCGCCTTCGAGTTGCTCGATCAACTGGTCGTTGGCATGCGCCTGCTTCCAGGCAAGATAAATGTAAAAAGCCAGCAGCGGGATCAAGCCGACGATCGGCACGTTATCTGGAGCCGAACAGATTTCCCAAAGTTGTCGCCAGTCCATACGTTCTCCAAGAACCTTGTGGGGACGGCGCCCTCGGCCGTCCGTCGAGCGAAGCTCGACTAAGTGTGCTGGCGCCGTCAAAGGCGGCCGAGCCACGCTCGGCGGAAAGCCGAGGGCGGCTGTCCCCACTTGAATCCTGCTACTCTCCCGCGGCCTTCGGCCCGCGCCGCGTCTTGTCCGCTTCAGCTGCCAGCATCACGGGCGCCGGACCGGAAATCCCACCGTCCTTACGCACCCGCCAGAAATGTACGATCATCAGGATTGAGGCTACGATCGGAATTCCAATGCAGTGCCATATATAGGACCTCAACAGAGCATTCGCGTCCACGATCGAGCCGCCCAGCAAACCGAAGCGCACGTCGTTGTAAGGCGTCATGCCCAACATCGATCCAAATGGCCCTTCGTGCCCCAGCAGCGGCGTGGCTCGCGCCATGTTCGTGCCCACCGTGACCGCCCAGAATCCCAGTTGATCGTCGGGCAAAAGATAGCCGGTGAACGACAGCAACAACGTGAACACCAGCAGCAACACGCCGATGTTCCAGTTGAATTCGCGTGGCTTCTTGTACGAACCCGTAAGAAACACGCGAAACATGTGGAGCCAAACTCCGATCACCATCAAATGGGCAGCCCATCGATGCATGTTGCGCAGAATCTTTCCGAATGGAACGTCATGCTCGAGGTACAGCACGTCGCGAAAAGCCTGCACCTTGCTGGGATGGTAATAAAACATGAGCAGCACGCCGGTGTAAGTGAGAATGATGAACAGAAAAAATGTGATGCCCCCCATCCCCCATGTGTAGCTGTAACGCACCGCATCGCGATTGATCTTCGCGGGATGTAGGTGCAAGAAGACGTTCGAAAGTACACCGAGAGCGCGGTTGCGCGGGGTGTCGTCATGCTTATGACGGAAAATGGAAGTGTAGACCTGAGTCTTGGTCGGATCCTTCAAGCCTTCGATCTGCTCTTTGGCCTTGGCGGGGATGTCGACCTTCATCGCCTGAATGTCTTCTTTGACGCGATCGACCAAGCCCACTTTGCCATTCTTGCCGTTCGGGTTATTTTCGTCAGCCATCATTTCCTCGTGCTTACTTGTAAAACCGGCATAAAGCCGGGTTACACTCCGGTTAGAAATGCTCCCGGGTCATTGAATTTTGTCGGTTGTCCTTTGGGCCACTGATACAGCCGTGACGTATCAACGATGATCTGGCCGTCGGCGGCGAGTTCAACATGCGCGCGATCCATGGGGCGTGGGGCAGGACCTTCGAAGTTTATGCCCTCGCTGTCATAGCCGCTGCCGTGGCAGGGGCATTTGAACTTGTTCTCGCTGGGCTTCCAATCTGGAGTGCAGCCAAGATGTGTACATCGGGCGTAGATCACAAACACCCGGTCCGGCGTACGATCGACCCAGATGCGATATTTTTGTTGAAATTTGGTATCGACGCCGAGAGCAAATTCCGATGGATAACCGATCTTGAAAACGGAGTTAGGCTCAAAAAGGGTGCGAGGAAGAAAAAATCGGAAGAAGGCGAGAAACCATGCTGTAAGAAATGCAGTGACACCCACCCATACAAGCCGCCGTCTTCTGCGGTCAATATCGGTATTTGACGGACCCGTTGATGAGAGTCCCGCGGCTGCGGCCGCCTTGGACGTCCCTACGGCCGGCGTGCCCACATACTTGGTGGCATCGACTGCGCTTCGAGGCGCAGCTTCAGTTGCTTCCGGACTCGGATTCGGATTCGGTTGATCGCTTCCGGCAACCGACATTGGGTGCCCTCCTGTGTACCAGTTCGTCCCTAATCAATCGCAGCGGCCAGCAATTCTGGCGCCGCAACGTGCCTCCCGAGTGCATGGTTCGAAGTGCTGGAAACGTCCCCGTCGCGTAACGACTCCCGCACAAGTTCCGCAAGCGCGCAGATGAACTTCGGCGAATCGTTCAATCCGGAAGTCATCTCGAAACGCGTAATGCCCAGCCGGCACGCTTCTTCGCGTCCTTCGTGGTTGATCTCGCCCAGTGTTTCCACGTGATCGGAAACGAAGGCTACCGGTACGATACAGACCTCCTGCACCTTTTCCGCGGCCAGATCGCGCAACGTTCGGTGCAGTGAAGGCTGCAGCCACTTGCTTGCGCCTACCTTGCTTTGGTAGCACAAGCGATGCCGGTTCGGCCATCCGCCTCGAGCCATCAAGAGTTGCACCGTTTCCTCGATGTGCCTCTGGTAGGGATCGCCTTTCGCGACGATCGACATGGGAATGCTGTGTGCGCTGAAAACAAGTTCTGGCCGCATTGGTGCATCGAAGCGCGACAAGGCCTCGTTTACCTTTTCCGTGACCGCATCGAGATACAGCGGATGGCGATAGAAATGTTCAATCGTATGCACCGGCAAGTCATCATGGAACAGCCGTTTCCACTCGTTCAAGCTGCTGCCGGTCGTGGTGGAGGAGTATTGGGGATAAAGAGGGAGTAAAACGATTTCGTCGCAGCCAGCCGCCTGAAGTTCGGCAATTGCTTCGCGGGTGAACGGATGCCAGTAACGCATTGCCACGAAGCAACGCGCATCCACCCCCTGACGTGACAACTCAGCCTCCAGAGAACCCGCCTGTTGTTCGGTGAATCGGCGAATCGGCGACGCTCCGCCGATCGTTGCGTAGTGATGCTGAACCTTTCGCGCACGCGTGGTTGAAATCAGTTTGGCCAGAGGTCTGCGCCCGAGCCGGGCAAAAGGAAAGTCAATGATGTCGGGATCGCAGAAAAGATTAAAAAGGAAAGGCTCAATCGCAGCCGGCGAATCGGGCCCGCCAAGCTGAAACAGAACAACCCCCACACGCCGTGTTGTGCGCGTCATCCCCCAGAATCCCCAGACGGTGGGGAATGTACTCCCATCTGCGAGGAGAGTCAATGGCGGGTTCAAAAAAATTGGTGGAGATGGGCAATTCACCCTCTCCACCAATACATTGCGAACGCCAAAATCTAAGTTTGGATTTGAAGTTACGGAAGCCGCAACTCCGCATGCTCGGGCACAACAATTTGCTGGCGCTGGCCGTCATGCCAGTACAGCACGCGCAGAACCTTGTGAATCCTCGGATCGGGATCCACTCCCATGCTGTGATTGTCGACAACGAGGAAGAGCCGGCCATCCCGCTTCATGCTGCGTAGTTGTTCTGTTACATTTACGAAGTGACCTTCGCCACCGTAATAAGCACGCATGATGTGAAGATCGCGATCATGCCATTCAAAGCCGGCATCCGGGTCCACTTCCAAAGCCACGTGAGCATATTCCGGGTAACGGAATTCCTCTACATTCCCGTCCCAGTGCCGGATGCGGATAAAAAGTTCTTTAACGTGGTTGCGCGCCGGATCGACGCCGAGGCTGCGGTCGTTGACCTCAAATTGCAGAACTCCATCGTGCATGAACGAGCGCACCTGTGGAGTTACATCAACACGGTGATCGCCGGCGCCATATTCCGCAGCTACAAGTTGTCCGCCCTGAGCAGCAGCGACTCCTGAAAGAACAAGCAGAAATCCCAAACCAATTACACCCGCGAATAATTTTTGTTTCATAAACGCCCCTTTTCCCCTCATCGAGCGATGAGGCCCAAGCATTGAATGTTAAAACAGCATTAGTGAATGGCGGCAGGCGCCGTCTTCACTTTGTCCATTTCTTCTATCACAGCATCGGCAAACTGCGCTGTTCCAGCCTGACCGCCAATATCTTTCGTCAGTTTCTCGGGATGGCGGTAAACCTTCTCGAGCGCATTCCGAATTCCCAGAGAGGCATCGAACTCGCCCAAATGGCGCAACATCAACAAGCCCGAGCGCAGCAACGCAGTCGGATTCGCCAGATTCTTTCCCGCAATATCGGGAGCCGATCCATGTACCGCCTCGAAGATCGCGCAATGATCTCCAAGATTCGCACTTGGAACAAAGCCCAGGCCGCCAACGAACGCTGCACATAAATCTGAAATGATATCGCCGTACAAATTCTCCATCACAAGCATGTCGTATTGATATGGATTCATCACCAGCTGCATACAGGTGTTGTCTACAATGTGTTCGCCATAGGTGATCTCGGGATATCCCTTGGCCACGCCGCGACAACACCGCAGAAACAATCCATCCGACAACTTCATGATGTTGGCCTTGTGAATGGCGTGAATCTTCTTCCGTTGATTCTTGCGGGCATATTCGAAAGCAAATCGGGCGATGCGCGTTGATGCCTTTTCTGTGATGATCTTCAGGCTTTCCACAACGCCAGGCACTACTTCGTGCTCCAGCCCGGAATACAGGCTCTCTGTGTTCTCCCGCACGATGATGAGGTCGACGTCGGGATAGCGCGTGGGAATATGCGGCAAATTACGAATCGGCCGGAAGTTCGCATACAGCTCGAATTTCTGCCGCAGCGCCACGTTGATGCTGGAAAAACCGCCACCCACCGGCGTTGTCACCGGACCCTTCAATGCCACCCTGGTGCGCTCGATCGATTCCAATGCTTCCTTTGGAATGTATTCGCCGTACTTTTCAAAGGCGTCGGCGCCTACCTGGAACGATTCCCATTCAAACTTCACGCCGGTCGCTTCCAGAATGCGAACCGTTGCCTGAGTCACTTCGGGACCAATGCCATCACCGGGGATTAAGGTTACTTTATGCGCCATGATTTATTCCTGAGGTATACCTGCCATCTGGCCGGATGAACTGAATTCGAGGGACCGAACCTAAACTTTCTGGATCTTAGCTCGAACATCCCCAGCTTCCTTAGCTTTCACCAAATCCCTTAACTCGTTCATGAACTCTTTCACATCCTTGAAGTCGAGGTAGACCGAAGCAAAACGCACGTAGGCAACTTTGTCGTACCGCCGCAAGCGGTTCATGATGAGCTCACCCAGTTCGCTGGTCTTGCGCTCGCGCTCCTGCGACTCAATGACGAATGACTCGGTCTCATTCACAATCTGCTCCAACTTGCTGATGGGGACGGGTCGCTTCTCACACGCTCGCAATAATCCATTCAACACCTTCTGCCGGTCAAACTTTTCGCGACGCCCATCCTTTTTCACCACCATGTAAGGGATCTCGTCGATGCGCTCGTACGTGGTGAAGCGTTTGCTGCACTTCAGGCACTCGCGGCGGCGGCGGATCGACTCCGCCTCTTTGCTCTCGCGCGAGTCGACGACCTTATCGTTGGCAAATCCGCAAAAGGGACATTTCATGAGGCTTTGGTTATTTACAAACAGGCCGCTTCGGCCAAACGCCAAACAAGGTGTTTTGGGGTGAACAGGAAATTGTATCAGGCGATGAGCAGGTTGAATCCCAATGTGTAGCGGCGGGATCGACAAGCGATCGGAAGTTAAGCTGGGCCGAAGCTATCGGCCTCTTCGGCGTGATGGCTCTCCGCCGAAAGCTTGCGCAGCGATAATCGTTCGTGATGTGCCAAAATTAATCCCAACGGGACTACCGCTGCGAATGTAACCAGCCACAGCAGGATGCCGCAACTCGCGGCCATCTCAGGCGGAACGTCGAAGACGCTCGATAGAGCCGCAATCGTCGCCATCTGCGAGCCACCGCCAACCGCCGGCAATTGCAGCATGGAGCCCAGCATGCTCGCTCCCATCAGGATGAGCAATTGCGATACAGGAATCTCCAGCGCCGCGACGCCGTAGGAGTGCGTAACTTCCTGATAGGCCAGCGCAATGATGTACCACATCCCTACCGAGACCAACGTCAGCCAAAGCATGGCGAGCGGTCCCTGGATCGTATCCAGCCCCGCTCCGAACTCACGAACTTTTTGCGCCAGCTTGTGTCCAAAGTTTGCGGACAGATGCCCGAACCTTGTCTCCACCCAGCGAGCCACCGCGTCACCACTGCGGCGAATCACGATAGCACCAACGGCGAGGGCGAGGACCACACCGACCAGCAAGAATCCCCCCTCGCGGAATCGTACGTAATACTCCGGGTGCGGAATGGAAGGCAGTGCGCTGGGTAAAAAAATTGCCAGCACCATGAGCAGGGTGAAGGCACCGACATCAAAGATGCGCTCAACCGCCCATGCTGCCAGCTGCGAAGAAAAGGGCAGATTGTTCCGGCGTGCGATCAAATAAGGACGAATGAATTCTCCCGCTCTCCCCAATAACGCTAGCCCGGTGAATCCAATCAGGGTCGGAGAGAGGATATCCATGATCTTTGCCTTCGGCCGCACGGGCTGAAGAAAAATCTTCCAGCGGACCGCCCTCAAGAAGTAGGCGAAATAAATCAGCGCGACGGCATGGAAGACGTGAACCTTCTTGATGCGGCCAGTCTGGGCCCAGAATGTGCCCCAATCGAAGCTTTGCCAGTGCCGATATTGCAGGTAAATCAGAACAGCGAGGATGAGGAACACGACCACGCTGGCCACGATGCGCTTTTTGTCCATGAAGTGGGGAGAAGCCTCGCGCCGCGACCTCGCCGGGCGAAGTAAGAACGCCACTTAAAGGTAAATGAGCGCGCGCGGAGGGTCAAACAATAGTGCAGAACGCAGCAAAGCTTCTTCGGATTCAGATATCGCGGGTCAGGGATGCTTTTTTGTGGCCAATGAAATGGCTTTGCGGACATGTCCGCAGGATTGTTTCAGCGCGGCCACTGCTTGCGCTCGATTCACTCCCGCGGCCAGCATCACCAACGCAACCGGGGTACGCTGGCTCGACGCTATGAGCGCCGCCCGCGCGGAAGCGTGATCTGCTCCCGAAGCCCGTTCCAGGATGGCGATGGCGCGCTGCCTGAGCTTCTCATTCTTTGGCACCACGTTGACCATCAGATTGCCATAGACATAGCCAAGCCGGCTCATCGCGCCCGTAGAAATCATATTGAGCACCATCTTGTGGGCGGTGGCGGCTTTCATGCGGGACGAACCCGCCAAGACTTCGGCCCCCACCTGAGTAACAATGGCGAAGTCTGCGGCGCGTTCCAATGGAGAGTCGGGATTGCACGTCAGAGCGATTGTGACCGCGCCGCGGTGTCGTGCGACTTCGATGGCTGCAAGCGTGAATGGAGTGCGTCCGCTGGAAGCAATACCCACGACTACGTCGTTTTTCTCCGGTTTACGGCGAGCCATCTCCGCGCGGCCGTCCTTCGCGTCATCCTCACTGACTTCAGAGTCGGTGGCGAGTGCTTTCGTTCCCCCCGCGATGATAAAGTGCACTCGATCGATATTAAAGGTTGGTGAACATTCGGCGGCGTCCAGTGCTCCGATGCGACCGCTGGTTCCTGCGCCTACGTAGATCAGCCGGCCGCCGCTTCGTAAAGCAGCCGCGACCGCATCGATGGCGCGGGCAATCTGGGGTAGAGCTCTTGCCACTGCCTTGGATATGATTGCATCTTCTGTGTTTATAAGACGCACAATTTCCAAAGCGGACTTACAGTCGAGATCCTGCGCGGCTACGTTGAGCTGTTCGGTACGAAGACGGCGAAGGGTTGCACTGGAGCTGCGCTTAAGATTCAATGGCGAACGCCTTTCACAGTTGGCTCTGGATAACCGCATCGTGAAATCTGGGCCGGATCTGTTTAATGGCATGATTTGAACAGTCTGGCCATGTGCGATTGGTTAGTAGAGTTATCGAGATATCGCGGTCGGGATCGATCCACAGCGAGGTTCCTGTGTACCCGAGGTGGCCAAAGGATGCAGGACCAAAATATCTGCCGGATTGCGAAGGCTGAGTCGGCGTGTCCCAGCCGAGCGTCCGCGATGTTCCGGCTGGCGCGGATTCCCGGCGGGTAAACAGCGCAACCGTCTCGGGCCGCAAGACCCCGCACCCACCTTTGAGCATGGCGTGCGCGAATTTAGCGACATCCGCAGCGGTTGAAAAAACGCCCGCATGCCCGGCGACGCCACCCAACACGCTGGCATTTTCGTCCTGTACCTCTCCCTGAATCAGGCGATGACGAAAGCCACAATGATCAGCGGTAGGAGGGATCTGACTTCTGATTTCGGCCGGTGGATTAAAAGTTGTGCCGATCATGCCGAAAGGAGCAAAGATCTCCCGCAGGCAGTAGCGGTCGAGCGCTTCGTCAGCAATGCGTTCAAGTGCTGTACCGAGAAGGATGAATCCAATGTCGCTGTACTCCGCGCGTGAGCCGGGATCGGCCACGAGAGCCATCGTGAACGCGGCACGTAATAAGTCCTCGCGAGTGCGGGCCTTCAGGAATAACTTCTCATAAGCTGGTAAGCCGGAGGAATGCGCCAAAAGCATGCGAAAAGTCACGTCCCGACGGCGTGGGTCTTTCTCTAGGTCCGAGAGAAACTCCGGCAGGATCGCGCACACCGGTGCTTCAAGATCGAGCAGGCCGCGCTGGTAGAGAAGCATCGCCATGCATGTCGTCGCAACCACTTTGGTCAGTGAGGCAAGATCGAAAAGTGTCGAGGAGTTGGTGACTGGAGAACCAGGCTCAAACGTGAAAGTTCCGAAGGCTCTGAGCGCAACCAGTCGTCCTTGCCGAGTGATCGCTATCGAGCACGTCGGAAAAACTCGATCGGCGATCGCTTCCCGCAACACAGAAAATGCCGCCGCAAAGCGGTGGTCCTGATTTTCGAATGCGTCGAGCAGTTGCGGCGCTGGAGCGGAGGCAGACATCAAGATTCCATGATATGGCATAAGTGGCACCCCCTTACTTGAGTTTCTTGAGTCGTCCCGCGCAGGTTGTGTAGAGTCAGAGCATCCTTCCTCTCAAATCAAACTCGCTGGCAATGCTTACGTTTTCGGTGTTGGCTCCCAACTCGCGGAACAATCGCAAGTCGGGATTCATCCGATTTCTCTTCGTGGCGACCGTGATGGTCTTCGTTTTTGGACTCGCTCTCACAGCCACCGACACCAAGCGCCCGGCTGCACCGCTGCGTTTGGGCACGGTGGACGAGGTAATCGAGCAAGCCCTCCACGAAGGCACAATTCCAGGTGCGGTGCTCCTGATCGGTCATAACGGGCAGGTCGTTTACCGCCGCGCTTACGGAAATCGTGCGCTCGAGCCGCGTCATGAGGTCATAACGTTGGACACGATCTTTGATCTGGCGTCATTGACCAAGGTGATTGCGACGACGACCGCAGTCATGCAGCTGGTGGAGGAAGGGAAGTTGCGTCTGAATGATCCAGTGGAAAAGTACTTGCCGGGATTTGCGCAAAATGGGAAAGCAGACATCACGGTTCGGCAGTTGCTTACCCATTATTCGGGGCTGGAGCCGGATCTGGATTTGAAGACTTTGTGGGAAGGGAAGTCGACTGCTTATCAAATGGCGTTAGCGGAAACTCCGCAGGATCCTCCGGGCTCCAGGTTTTCTTACAGTGACATCAACTTTATTGTGCTCGGCGATCTGGTTGAGCGAGTATCGGGTGAGACTCTGGAGAAATATTGTGAACGCTATATCTTCGCACCGCTGAAGATGACGCATACCCGTTTCTTGCCGCCCGTGACGTGGCGGCCGAAAATTGCTCCCACCCAATATGACGAAAACGAACGCATGCTGCGCGGCGTGGTGCACGATCCAACCGCGCGGCGGATGGGCGGTGTCGCGGGGCACGCGGGTTTGTTTTCCACTGCCGGCGACTTAGCGAAATTTGCTCAGGCACTCCTCAACGGCGGCGGAGGCATTCTATCGGCTGCTTCAGTAGAGAAGATGACGCGTCCGGAACAGCCTCCGTCCGCTCCCGTCCTGCGCGGATTTGGATGGGATATCGATTCTCCTTTCTCCACCAACCGCGGTGATCTGCTGCCCGTGGGTTCCTATGGGCACACGGGTTTCACCGGAACATCGATGTGGATCGATCCCACCACAAACACTTACATCATCTTGCTCACCAACGCGGTGCATCCGCGCGGAAAGGGAAATGCGATTGCCTTGCGTTCGAAGGTAGCAACCGCCGTAGCAGCTGCGCTGCCTCTGACGACTGCAGAAAAAGAGGCGATGCGCTGGCAAAGCATCACGGGATATAACGAAGCGCAGAGCGCGGCTCGCCGCATGAATGTTCGCAACGGCAATGTCAAGACCGGCATCGATGTCCTTGAGGAACATGATTTCGACGTTCTGCAGTTTGCGGGACGAAAAAAGCGCATTGGATTGCTGACGAACCAGACTGGAGTCGATGCGCAGGGCCAGCGCACGATCGACGCCTTGGCCCACGCCCCCGGCGTTTCGCTCGACGTGATCTTCAGTCCGGAACACGGTGTTACCGGAACACTCGATACCACCGACGTAAGTAATTCGAAAGATGTGGCGACCGGCGTTCGCGTCTATTCCGTGTACGGAGCGAAAGATTCATCGCGGCGCCCGCCCCTGGATTTACTCAAGCAATTGGACGCCGTTGTCATCGACGTGCAGGATGCCGGAGTACGTTTTTACACGTACGAAACTTCCCTCGGGTATTTTCTGGAGGCGGCGGCACAAGCCGGAATCGACGTAATTGTGCTCGACCGGCCCGATCCCATCAACGGATCTTTCGTGCAGGGTCCGGTCTCGGACGCCGGACGTGAGAGCTTCACGAATTACTGGAACGTGCCCGTACGTCATGGAATGACACTGGGCGAGCTGGCCAAGATGTTCAATGCCGAAAGAAAGATTGATGCCAACCTCACGGTCATTGCCATGAAGGGCTGGCAGCGAGGCGACTGGTTTGATTCCACGGGGCTCGCATGGGTGAATCCCTCGCCCAACCTGCGCAGCGTGACGGAAGCGGCCCTTTACCCGGGCGTCGGTCTCGTCGAGGGAACTAATGTTTCCGTGGGACGTGGAACCGATTCCCCCTTTGAATTGCTGGGCGCTCCGTGGATGAAGGGCCGGGAATTGGCCGCATACTTGAATGCACGTGGGATCTCTGGCGTTCGATTTGTGCCGGTCACGTTTACTCCGACGTCGAGCAACTACACCAACCAGAAGTGTGAAGGGGTAAATTTGGTTCTGACCGAGCGCAACGCGCTCGATGCACCCGAGTTGGGAGTTGAACTAGCGTCGGCTTTACGAAAACTCTATCCCGCCGACTTTAAAATGGATCGCATGATCGAGCTGCTCGTGAATCAATCCGCTTTCGATGGATTGCTTTCGGGGAAAGACCCGCGTCGCATCGCGCAGGATTGGCAAGAGGATTTGGATCGTTTCGAGGAAATCAGAAAAAAGTACTTAATTTATTAATAGCCGAAGTCAGGAAAAATTGAGCCCCACCTGCCGGACACCTTGACCGAGGCAAACGTGCATCTCAGCCGCTATTGCTGCTATTCTTGACCCGAATTCGTGGCAAAGCCTGGCGGCCTACTGGAGGCCTAAAGATGCGCAGTCTTTGGACAGTTTTACTGCTTGTTGGAATTTCCTTTGCTCAGGAGGCTGCCCCGCCTTCGGTCTCAACCGAAGCTCCCGCGCCTGCCGCGGTGTCTGATCACAATCTGGTTACGATTCCGGCGGGGACCAAGATTCCCCTGTCGCTGAAACAGGCGATCTCCACGAAAAATGCTCGTGAAGGCGATGCGGTTTATGCCGAGACGGCCTTCCCATTCGTTGTGGACAATCGCGTGATTGTTCCCGCAGGTGCCTACATCCAGGGAAAGATTGCGCGCGTGGAACGTGCGGGGCATGGCAAGGGACGCGCCGCAATCCTGATGCACTTTACCTCCATGATTTATCCCAGCGGATATACCGTGATGCTGCCTGGGTCTGTCGACAACACTCCGGGCGCGGATAATAACTCGGTAAAGGATTCCGAAGGTACGATTCAAGAGGATAAAGATACCGGTAAGCGTATCGAAGACGCAGCCAAGGGTGGCGTCTATGGCACCATGGGCGGCGCAACGGCGGGAGGTTTGGCTACGGGAGGGTTAAACGGAGCGCGCGTCGGAGCCGGAGTCGGTGCAGCCACCGGCATTGCGTGGGCTCTACTGAAACGCGGCCCCGATGTGAAACTTGATGTCGGCACGTCGATTGAAATGGAGATCCAGCGTCCGGTTAACCTGGATGCCAGTCGCATTATGGTCGCAAAGGCGACCCCTTAAACCTTCAAGTTGGAGTGTGTGCTGCGTCGTCCTGGCGTTCGCGACTATGCTTAAGATGCGCTCTTGGCGGTCGCAGAGGAAGGGAACGGCGGAACGGCATGGCCGTCGATCTCGCGGCGGAGGTCTTCGAAGATTTCATCCGGGATCGTCATAAAGACCTTTACGACCTCGGGATCGAACTGACGTCCGGTCCAGGCTACAATTTCCTTGCGTGCCTCAGCGAGCGGTCTTCCGCGACGGTAAGGGCGGTCGGAGACGATGGCGTCCAGGGTATCAGCGACTGAGAATATCCGTGCACCGATCGGAATTTCTTTCCCACGCAGATTTCGCGGATATCCAGATCCGTCGAAATGTTCCTGATGTGAGTAAACGATTTCACAAGCTTCCGCCAGGAACGGTATCTTCTTCAGCATCTGGTAACCGCGATAACAATGCTCGCGCATCACTTCTCGTTCCGCGTCGTTCAGTTTGCCGGGCTTTAGCAGGATATTGTCCGGGATCGCCATCTTGCCGATGTCATGGAGAAAAGCGCCGCGCGCAATCACGTCAATCTGCTCGCCCGGCAGGCCCATGGCGCGAGCGATCAAAATCGTAAAAGCTGTAACCCGGCGAGAGTGTCCGACGGTCTCAGCATCTTTAAGGTCCAGCGCGTCTCCCAAAGCTTCCAGAGTGATGTCATAGGAACGCTTCAGTTCCGCCATGGCAGCTTGTAATTCCTTGGTGCGGGCTTCGACCAGAGATTCCAGATTGGTTTGGTAAGTGCGGTTTTCCTGTTTGAGGCGGCGATTTTCCAAAGCTCGCCTTACTGCGTTCAGCAACTGCTCCCGCTCGAATGGTTTCAGCACGTAGTCATAGGCGCCATTGCGAATGGCAGCCAGAGCCACGGAGATGTCATGAACTGCCGTCACCATTACAACGGGCATCTCAGGAAACTTTTCCTTGGCCCGCTCCAGCAGTCCAATGCCATCCAGGTCGGCCATCATCAGATCGGAAAGCATCAACTCAAATACGTCGCCAGAGTTGAGCGTGGCGAGGGCTTCCATACCGGATCCCGCCTGTTTGCAGTCATAACCGGAGGTTGCCAGGGTAGCACAGACAATCTCACGGATTGCCTCTTCGTCATCTACTACAAGAATACGATCTGACATAGGTATCTCAGGATACTATCGGCGATTCTACTCCACACGTGAGATGCCGAAAGTAACCACCCAGGTCCGGAAAGAGCATCCAGATCAGTCATCTACGTGTTATTCAGGAGTCAGGCAGTGTCACGCCTGCCATCCGCTTGGCGAGCACTGAACAGATTCGCTGAACGATGCGTCCGAGATAACTGGCCTGAACGATGCCCGCGAGGCAGCGGGCCTGAACAAAATTGAGATGACTGCTTCTCTTTGGTCGATTTGGAATACCGTTGCACAGCCCGCGATTGCGAGGCTGAACCCCAGCGAATGCGCGCTGCTCATTACGCTCGCAATCACGTTGCTGGTGCTGTCTGCATTTCGCGAACGCTATCTGGCGGTCTGGACGGCGGCGTGGGCCATCCTCGTAAGCTCTCGTTTATTGGCCACCCACGGCGTGGCGATGCGAATTCCAGAACGTTATATTCCCGCAGCCGAGCAAGCCACATTCATTCTCGCGATCGGCCTCCTGGCCGGCGCAGTTCTTGTTTATATTCGCGACCGAAATTTGCTGGCGCCATTAACCGCCATTACTGCCTGTACCGCTGGCTTTGCCGTCGCCCGCGTGCTTCTCTGGCCGGATTCGCTGCCTCTACGTGTTGCCCTGGAAGTCTCTTATCGCATTATTCTTTTAGCCGCCGCGATCGCATTGGTACGCGCCCGCCGCGGACGCAGTGAACCCGTGTCCTGGATGCTTGCCGCTTTCCTTCTTGCCCAGCATCTCGCCTGGCCTCCGTTCACCAATGCAGTTCCCTCGGTAATCTTTTCCGCCGCAGATGTTGCCTTGGGATTGACCGTTTTGTTGGTGGTATTTCGGGATGCTCGCTCGCGAACTCAGCGCCTGAGGGTGTTGCACGGACTGACCGAAGGGATCGTACGAGCGCAGCAGCAGGGCGGCATGATGGAGCAAGCGCTGCAGGAGTTGCAGAGCCTGACAAAATGCAAGGCCGCCTGGTTCCGACTAATCGAGAATGGGCACCTTGTCGCGACGCATGCTGTGGGCGTTTCTGCCGAATTTCTGCGCGAAGCAGGAGTTGCCGAAGTAAGCCCCAGCGTCACGCAGATGCTGGAGCATGGTCAGCCCGAATCATCGAACCGAGTCAGTACCACTCTTGAAGACGAGAACCTGCTGAAGTCGGAGAAGATTCGTTACCTGCTGACCGTGCCCGTGCTCGGGAAGAAAGCTCCTATCGGTCTGTTGATTCTGGGCAGCGTTCAGGAACGCAGATTGACCTCAGAGGAAATAGAATTCCTGCTAACCTGCGGTCGCCAGTTGGGAATCGCCATTGAAAATTTCCGCCTGCTGGAGCAGGTGCTGCGTTCGCAGCGGCAATGGAGAAACACGTTTGATTCGGTTCACGATATTATCCTGGCGCACGATGCCGAATTTCGCATCATCAAAGCCAATCAGGTTTTACTCGAACAGTTAGAACAATCCTCCGCCGATGTGATTGGCAGCACCTGCGAAGCGGTTTTACCGCACCGCCTCGGCGAGTGGACGGGATGCCCCTATTGCGCGCGTGGAGACGACGAAGTCCTGGAAGGCCCCGACCCCTGTTTCGGAGGCTTCTCTCAGGTCTCGAGTTCGTCCTACACCGAGCAAGGCAGCAGGCAGAAGGGCACAATCCATATTGTTCGCGACATTACAGAGCGCCGTTCCGCC
>Ga0209006_10000818_pt1 | contig 28619 bp, 26 predicted proteins | sample JacPin_JW_Ref_O2_FD_188567 | JGI IMG/M metagenome (GOLD analysis project Ga0209006, IMG submission 188567) | Forest soil microbial communities from Algoma, Ontario, Canada - Jack Pine, Ontario site 1_JW_Ref_O2 (SPAdes) (version 2) | ecosystem: Environmental > Terrestrial > Soil > Boreal...
GGCTGCGGCAAAAAGGCCATGTACTCGTTGAAGATCGGGCTGATGCGACTGGTGGGAATAATTTGACCGGGGAATGGGGTTCGGCCTGTTCCGGTCGCCGTATTTCCAGTTAGCGGGTCGTAGATGATCGTGGGGGAAGCGGTGAAGTTTCCTCCGCGCATAGCCGTTGTTGGGATGGTCGGTGTCGCCAGTTGGCCTACGAGATCGCGGCTGCCCTGATAGTCGGAGAAGAAGAAGATCTTATCTTTCTTGATGGGTCCCCCGACCGAGCCGCCGAACTGATTGTGTACGGCGTGCGGAACGCTGAGGGCGAAAACGTTCCGCGACTGCAAGTCGCTGTCATTATGGTACTCAAATAGGCTTCCATGGAAAGAATTCGTGCCCGATTTCATAATCACGTTGACCGCCGCAGCCCCTGCCCGGCCGATTTCGGGATCCCAGACGGTGGTACTGACGTCGACACCTGCTATGGCATCGGCCGGCAGCACGATGGCCGTCAGATTGTTATCCTGCTCAATGTTATTATCAATCCCCTCGATCATGAAGTTGTTCAACCGGTCCAACCCGTTCACCGGAACTTGCAGGGATTCCTGTGAGTTGAAGAACGGCGAATTGGAACGATAGCCCTGGGTTGCTCCTGGAAGCGTCACGATCGTATTCTGATAGTTGCGTTGGTTGAGCATGGGCAGGGCGTTCAATTGCTGGCTCTCTACCGTGCCACCGGAATCGGCGCGGTCCGTTTGCAGGACGGGCACTTCTGAAGTGACGTCGACGACCTGCGACACCTCGCCGGGTGTGAGTTCCAAATCGATGCGAACGGTTGTGTTGGCATCGAGCGCTATGCTGGATCGTATAACCTTCTGAAATCCGGGTTGCGCGATCTCTATCCGGTACGTGCCGGGATCAAGGTTAGCGAACGCATAAAACCCACTGTCATTCGTGGTTTCGGTGCGCCGGTAATTCGTGTTGGTTTCGATAATATTGACGGGTACCCCGGGAATGATGGCGTGCGACGTATCATCGACCGTCCCCAGGATTGTACCCTTCAATTGCTGTCCGAAAGACGGAAGTGATGCCGGTAGCAACATGGCCACGACGCAGGACACAATCGTAGCGGAGAACTTGTCGGAACACATATTTGCCCCCCTACTGGGGTAATACTAAAGCACTATATGGCCCATATTCACAAGTCTCAAGCAGTATGTTGCGAACTGTTACGACGGTGTAACCCGCCAGAAGATAAGAAAATTTCTTAGCGAACTCGTCCTGTGCCTTCTCGAAGCACGATTTCTGAATCAATCGCGACATTCACCCATTCTTCCTTAAGGCCGCTGGGCCACTCCGCCAGGACCGTTGCTCTTCGCGTATTACCCAGACCAAAGTGGACGCGAACGTCGCTCGCGCTCAGGTAGCTGCCATCGGTATGGACCCGTCGCACCAGTGGGTCCTTGCCGTCCCGAATAACGGTGAGGCGGGTTCCGATGCCGTCGCGATCGGACCTCACTCCCTGCAAACGAACTTCGAGCCAGTGGCCCCGGGGTGTCGATTCGTTGAGAAGCAAGCGCACCGGCCCGTTGTTATTGGCGACCACAATGTCTACAGTCCCGTTGTTATCCACGTCCCCAAACGCAGCGCCACGCCCTACCTCGGACAGAGCGAATGGTGCGCCGGCTTCGGCGCTGGTTTCCCGAAATCGCGAACCTTCGTTGTGCAGCAGTAGATTTCTTTGATGGAACGGATACGGCTCCCCGCGCAGGCCCTCTAGCTTGGTCACCGCGCCATTTGCGATGAACAGATCCAGCCGCCCCCCGTTATCGTAGTCGAACCAGGCGGCGCCAAATCCGGTGAAAGGGAAGGTCGGCAGATATAAGCCGCTTTGAATCGTGGTGTCGGTGAAATCGGCGTTTCCAGCGTTGCGATATAAGGTGGCGCCCTCCCGGGCCAGGTTGGTGACGAAAATACTCTCATTTCCGCTGCCGTCAAAGTCACCGGCGGCAACACCCATGCCGGCGCGCGCGACTCCATCGGCCGAATATGCCGCGCCGGCAAGAAGCGCGGCTTCCCTGAACGTGCCGTTTCCATTGTTTAACCACAGCAGGTTTGCCTCACCGTCGTTGGCGACGTAGATATCGGGCCAACCGTCGCCGTTAAAATCTGCCGACGCGACGCCCAATCCGGGGCCGATCGCCGCACTAATTCCCGCTATTTGAGTAACGTCTTGAAACTTTCCACTCCCCAAATTCCTGTAGAGTCGGCCAGGGACAGCTTTGTATGCCTTGGGTGTGCAGTAGTCGCGCTCTCCGGCGGGTGTGGAGCACTCTTTGTTGCCGCGAACCGTGAAATCAAGGTAATGCGCGACATAAAGGTCCAGGTGCCCGTCCTTGTCGTAGTCGACAAACGAAGCACTTGTGCTCCAGCCACCGTCTTCGACTCCGGCTTCTTTGGTGACATTTGTAAACGTACCATTGCCGTTATTGCGGTACAGGATGTTCGATCCAAAGTTGGTGACGTACAAATCCGGATAGCCGTCGCTATTATAATCGCCAACTGCGACTCCCATCCCATAGCCGGTGAAAGCAAGTCCGGCTTGCTCGGTAACGTCCACGAACTGGAGTTTCCCCGTTTCCTTCAGCATGTTACGAAACAGGCGGTTGCCCGGTTTGAATCCTGCGGAAGGAGGAAAGAGAGAATCCGCCGGGGTTTTTCCGGGTTCAAGGATGGTGGCCTGGACCATAAAGATGTCCAGATCACCATCGCCATCATAATCCAGGAGCGCGACGCCGGATCCCATGATTTCGGGCAGATAGTATTTGCCGGTGGCGCCTGTAAAGTGATGAAAGTTCAACCCGGTCTCAGCGGCGACGTCGCGAAATCGGGGCGTCGACAATTCGGTTTTGCGCGAGCAATTCACCGATAGAAACGAAGAGCATAAGATAGCGGTAGCGACCCGTCCGGAAGATGTCACTTCGAGGATTGCCGATCCACTTTCTTTAGAATCATCTCGATCCGGGCGGACAGTTGATCCTGGCCCAGAGCCTCGGCGCGCTGTCCTGCTTGCTGCAAATATCGTTCGGCATTATCGAAATCGCCGGCCTCGGCGTAAGCGATGCCCAGGGTGTACAGGAAGCGTGGCGTATCGTTATCTTCCGGTGTAAGAGTCTGAGACAGTTGGGCGATCGCGTCGGCGATTTTCTTTTGCATCAGCAGTAAATGTCCGAGTTGATAATGAGCCTGACGGAAATTCGGTTTGTTTTCGATGGCATGTTGATACTCGCGGGCGGCGTCGTCAAGTTTCCCCTTGCGCTCCAGCATCGCGCCCAGATTGCTATGCGCTTCGGCGTAGTTAGGACTGCTCTCCAGCGCCTTGCGAAACGCCGCCTCGGCTTCCGAAAAATGGTCGCGGCTGACCATCAAGACACCGTAGTCATAATGACTTTGTGGCAGATTCGGATTGATCGCCAGAGTCGCGCGATACGCCTGCTCCGCCTTCTCGGGCTGGCCGGCCCGGGCATACAAGGAGATCAGGTTCGCCTCAGCCTGCGCCAATTTCTGGTCGTGCCGTATCGCCTCCTCATGCTCGGCGATCGCCTGATCTACCTGTCCGGCATTTTCGAGATCGACGCCCTTCATCAGGTGCGCTAAAGCGGAATTATCCAGTGCTCGAACCGCATCCAGCATCGGATCTTCGGGCTGTGGATCGCTATCGGCCTTGTACTTCTGATAGGCAGCCATGTTGCGGCTGGCTTCGGCCAAGTGGCCGGATTTCTGATCAGACAAAGCCAATGCATAATGCGCGGTCCCATAAGTCGGCCATAATTCGCAAGCCTTGCGATACTGCTCTTCCGCCTGGGAAACCTGTCCGGTTGCGGCCGCGATGCGGCCCAGCCAATAATGAGCGGGCGCGAGCTGCGGATTATCCTTCAGTAGGGATTCGCAGATCCGCCGGCTTTCGTCTAGTCGTCCCAATCCCAATAAAATCTCCGCGAGCTTGATTTCGGCGGGCACGTATCCCGGGTCGATCCGGATGGCATCCTTAAGATTCGTTGCGGCTTCTTCATTCTGCCCGGTCAACGCCTGAACCAAAGCGAGATAATATGCCCACTGAAAACGTTCAGGCCCGAATCGGCGCGCCCTGCGGTAGCAGACCTCCGCTGATTCCAGTTGCTCAAAGGAATGCAACAGCATACCTAGATTGCCGTTTGCGTTGGGATCCTCAGGATTTGCCTGCAGCGCCTGGTAAACTTTCTGAACCTGAACACGAATTTCGGGACGATAGGACTCCATTTTCAGCTTAGGGATGGGGGGCAAAGCGCCACCCCTTTCGTCTGAAGTGGATCGGTTTGAACAGGCGGTCAAGAGGAGAAGAAGCGCCGCCACGATGCACGCGCGAACCATTTGAGGATTATACTCTGAAACCAGGACCCTCCTCTCCAAAAACAGGCATAAGAGCGAGGTGGCAGAGTAGATTTTTACAAGCACATTAAGTCATTTTATTTGTTATTATTACGGAAACGTAACAGCGCGCAACATGCCCCTTGAGACTTGTAGCGCGACTCACAAAGTAGTCCAATGGCACTATCGATTATTGGCCATCATTTACGAAGGAGCGAATGTAAATGTATTGTCGAGCAGAAAAGTCTGTTTTCCCACTTTGGCGCGTTGGCGCGATAGGGCTGACCCTCGCAGCCATAACGGCATTTGGCCAACGGGCACCTCTCTTCAAGAGTGAGATAGAGCCGGTACTAGAGAAGAATTGCGTCGCGTGCCACGGTCCGCAGCAGAAAATGGCTGGGCTGGATCTGAGCAGCTTCGCTGCAATGATGCAAGGTAGCAGCAGCGGCCCGGTGATCGCTCCGGGCAAGCCGGAGCGTAGCTTGCTCTGGAAAATGATCGAAAACAATCAAATGCCGCAAGGCGGCAAGCTCAGTACCGCCGATAAGCAGTTGATTCAGGCCTATATTGCACAAGGCCGTTTCCCTGTCCAGCCAGCGGAATCTGAGGCGGAGATCCAGAAGCGTGAAGCTGCGAGAATCACTGCGGAAGATCGCAACTGGTGGTCTTTCAAGAAACCTGTAAAACTCCCCCCTCCTGCGGTCGCGAATAAGGATCAGGCACGGACGGCAATCGATAATTTCGTCCTCGCCCGGCTGGAGAAGAAAGGTTGGAAGATGGAGCCCGAAGCGGACCGGGTCACCCTCATCCGCCGAGCCTATTTCGATCTGACGGGCCTTACGCCGACCGTCGCCGAAGTAAAAGCTTTTGTTGAAGATAAATCCGACAATGCATGGGAGAAGGTGGTCGACTATCTATTGGCGTCCCCTCACTATGGTGAACAATGGGGCCGGCACTGGCTCGATGTGGCTGGATACTCCGATTCCCGCGGCGATGCGGGCGATAGCGATCGCGAGGCGGTTTGGAAATATCGCGACTACGTGATCCACGCCTTCAACAATAACAAGCCGATTAACCGGTTCCTGGTGGAGCAGATGGCGGGGGATCAGCTGGTCAATTTCAAGCCTGGCGCAGTGCCCACGCCCGATCAAGTGGAGCCTTTAACGGCCACCGGTTTCCTGCGAACTACCGCCGATATCACTGACAACCAAACGATTTACGAAGTGGACAAGTACTTCGATGCGCAGCAAAAGGCCATGGAGACAAGTCTCACGGCAGTGATGGGTGTTACCCTTCAATGCGCGCGCTGCCACGATCATAAGTTCGACCCGTTTCTGCAAAAAGACTACTACAAGCTGATGTCGATCTACCAGGCGGTTTGGGATCCCGAAAACTGGCTGGCAGGCGATCTGAACTTTGGGCCATGGCCGAGCCGAATGGTCCTGAACATGGATGAATCCTCCCGCGCGGCGTGGATCAAAGACGTGACCAGCAACGATTCCAAGGCGCTTCGGCATCTGGACGATCTTCTGGAAGCCACGTATCAAAGGTATCGCGCTGAGTTGAAGGCCGGCAGGGATATTTCCGCCGAAGCGAAGCGGCTGGAAATCCGCAAGGAAATCGAGGCCGATCCGGACCTGGAAGTGGATCGGAACGCTCTGAAGGATTTCGTCACCGACCAGGAACTGGAAAAGCGCTTTCCGGAGTTGGCTCAGTGGAAAGACGACATCCAGGTGAAGAGGGCCAACCGCAAGAGTCCCTCGAAGATCCCTCCGAATTATATTGAGGCTGCCTGGGATGTTTCCAAAACGCCGTCGGCTACCTATGTATTAGCGCGGGGGAATTACCTGGCGCCGGGCGCCGAAGTGCAGCCGGGCATCCCTTTGGTTCTCGATAATCCGGAGCACGCTCTGCAGTTCCCTGATCCTCGGAAGCATCCGGAATGGAACGGCACGAACCGGCGTTTGATTCTGGCCAACTGGATGACCTCCTCGGAAAATCCTCTCGTTCCTCGAGTGTTCGTGAACCGCGTGTGGCAGTGGCATTTTGGAGAGGGAATTGTCCGCTCGGTGGACGATTTTGGCAGCCAGGGAGCGAAGCCCACGAATCCGGAATTGCTGGATTATCTGGCAGTTTCGTTTCAGGAGCACCATTGGGATCTCAAGTGGCTGAACAAGGAAATCATGATGTCGCAAGTCTATCGCCAGGCTTCGGCGGAAGTCCCTCAGTACCTTACAGAAGATCCTTCCGACAAACTGCTGTGGCGCAAGGCGCCTTTGCGCCTGGAAGCGGAGACCATTCGCGATTCCATGCTGGAAGTCAGCGGACTCCTCAGTAATGAAATGTTCGGCAAGCAGGAGCCGATCAAGAGGGGACCGGACGGGCAGTGGATGGAAGACGATAAAAAGGGCGCCGGCCAGACTCGCCGCAGTATCTACTTAGCGCAGACGCGTACCCGGTGGGTGAACTTCTTGCATGTGCTGGACTGTCCGGACATGACGTCGGATCATCAGGACGAGCGTTTCCGTTCGTCTCTGCCGACGCAGTCGCTGGCCCTGATGAACAGCCAACTGGTGATGCGCGCGAGCAAAGCGCTTACCGACAAAATCCTGGAGCAGACCAACAATAATCCCGACGCGGCGGTGACGCTGGCGTTCGAGGAGATGTACAATCGGCCGCCGACCGCAAGAGAAGCCGAGCTTGCGAAAAAGTCAATGACTTCGGAGTCCGATCCGCGGGAAGGCCTGCGCCTGTTTGTTCAAGCCATGTTTGGCGCAAATAATTTTTTGTATAGTTTCTAACGAAAATAGAGGAGTCGCGATGAAATTCGTAACACGTAGGCAGGCGCTGCAAAACGCGGCAGTTGGGTTCGGCGCGATGGCGGCGAACTCGATTTTCCAATGGGATAAACTCTTTGCCGCGGAGTCGGCCTCAGCCAAAGACCGGGTCTATGACCTCAAGCCGAAAGCGCCTCATTTCCCGGCCAAGGCGAAAAGAGTCATCTTCATTTACATCGGCGGTGGACCGAGCACCATCGACATGTACGATCCCAAGCCGACGCTGGTGAAGTATGACGGGAAGCCCGCGCCGTTTGAGATCAAAGGCCGCGCGTTGAACGGTTCGCAACAGGTGATGGCAAGTCCCTGGAAATTCAAAGACTGTGGCGAAAGCAAACGCCAAATCTCCGACCTGCTACCCCACTTCCAGAAGGTAGTCGATAAAGTGACCTTCGTCCGGTCGATGACCACGGACCGGATCGATCACTCGACGGCCCAGTTCACCTTCGTCACCGGCCGCGGGTTCACCGGGTTTCCTGCCATCGGCTCCTGGGTAAGCTATGCGCTGGGGACCCAGAATCAGAATCTCCCTGCATACATCGCGTTAGGCGAAGGCGCAACCATCGGCGACCGTGCCCATTCCTCCGCATGGCTCCCTCCGATCTTCAACGGCACCGGTATGCGCGCGAATCCCGCGGCGCCCATCTACGATATCAAGCGCCCGGACAGCATGAGCGTCGATCAGCAAAAGCGGCTGCTCAACATGGTGGCGGAATTGGACCGTGAACAAAAAGCACAATATTATCCGCTGGACCAGGACCTGGAATCGCGGATCGCAAATTATGAATTAGCCGCTCGCATGCAGATGGAAGCTCTGAAGGTGGCGAATTTCGACGAAGAGAGCGAAGCCACCAAGAAACTTTATGGCATCGACGAGAAGGTGGCGGGACCCTTCAGCAAACTGTGCCTGATGGCACGCCGCTTGGCGGAGCGGGACGTGCGCTTCATCCAGATCTATGGCGGCGGAGGCGGGAACTGGGATACGCACAACAACATCGAAGGCCAGCTTCCCGGTTTGTGCCAGTATATCGATCAGGGAATGTCAGCGCTGCTCACTGACTTGGCGCAACGCGGCATGCTGGAAGACACGCTGGTGGTCTGGTCCGGTGAATTCGGCCGTCTGCCCACCATCGAGGCAAAGAATTCGAAGCCCGGCCGCGACCACAACCCCTATGGGTTCAGCATGTGGATGGCTGGCGCGGGCATGAAGCCGGGATTCGATTACGGACAAACAGACGAACTGGGATATGCGGCCGTGAAAGATTTCAAGTGCACCCATAGCGACATTCACGCCACCGTCCAGCATCTGCTGGGCCTCGACTTTAAGAAAAACACGTTCCCGTACGAGGGAAGGGACGAGTCACTGGTAGGAGTGCTTCCTGCCCGCGTGCTGACGGAATTGTTCTCCTAACCGAAAGGATACGGCGAAACTATGCGTTTACGTTACATGTCGATGGTGTGCGCGGCTCTATGTTTTGTAATATTGCCTGGGTCAGCGCAGCAGGACGCACAAGATCGTGAGGCAAGGACTCGGGAATATGTCCAGGTCCTGGTCGTTGAGATCGATCAATGGACCAGAGACTTCCCTCGCGACTTTTATATGGCTGCGACCCGGCCTCCGGTCGATTCGAGTAAATTGTCGGACAGCGTCAAGGCCGGTGCTGAGGAGTTGGGGGTTTCCGTCAAGCAGCTCTCTTCCCTGAGTAAAGGTCCGGATGTTCTGACCAGCGCCGGGTTTCGTGATCAATTGAACAAAACGATCGCTGCGGCTAAACAAGTGAATGAAGCGCTGGGAAGTCAGAGATTCCCGGTGGTGCTTCAAAATAAATGGGATCAGATCCGGACCGACCTGAATAGTCTGGCCCAGATCTACAAGCTAGATACTCTGGCCTATTTACCGCCTCCCGCGCTGGGGCGCGGCGGTTCAGGAGCCACAGCGGCAGCGGTGCCGGGCGGCATCGTCGGCTATATAGTCGATCAGTCCTGCGCTCTCAAGGGCAAGGGTATGTGGACCAACGCGATTTGCGTCGCGAAATGCATCCGGGACGGCGACAAGGCCGTGCTGATAACGGAACAGGGCAAGATCTATCAGATCGCGAACCCCGACAAAATCGATTCAGACGCCTACGGTCTGAAAGTGACCGTGGTGGGTAAAACGGACGCGGATACGATCACCATCGCCAGCTTGATGATGTAGCTGGCATTCGCCCAGGCGTGCCGTGCCGACATGGCGTCACATTTCACTCGACCGAGCCGTGACCGCAGGGAGCGGTACTAAACCATCGACGTCGCAAGGGACCGCCCCACACGCCTCATAAAATTTATTCCGATTGTTAACGAAAATTACCTGGACAGCTTACTAGGGACATTGAGACGCAGCGTAGCGCAAGCCCCCAGGCTGATATATCGGGGCTACACTTTTCCGTCATGGATTCCCTGCTCCAGGAGCTGCGTCCGTGGCGGCTTTGCGCGTGTCCCCTTCCTGACGGTCGGGGTTCGGTATCGAAACCGGACATACCAACGATTCGGCTGCGACCGCATGATTTTGTTGGCACGGTTTTATCCCGACACTTGCCGGACCAGCGTGTGAAGAGTCGCTACCAAACGCGGCACTTCCGCTTCGGCGTTGTCCCCTTCGTATTCCAGCCCGACAAAACCTTTGTAACCTGCCTTGCCGATCATGCCTAGCAACCGGCTCCAGTTGGCAGGCTCTTTCTTTCCGTCCGCCGTAGCGATGTCTATCTTGAGATGAACACTTGTGGCATAAGGCAGCATCGAGTCGAACTGAGAATATCCGTCCACCCGTAGATTTCCGGAATCCGCATTGATTCCCGCCCAGGGCGATCCGGTTTGTTTGACAATCTCAATCGTTGGCCCGGCGGCGGTCGTGAGCCCTCCATCATCCTCGACCCCGAGGGTAATCCCTTTAGCGCCGGCATATTCCGCACCGCGTTTGAGGACTTCGACAGCCCAGGCAATCGCCTGCTGCTCGGTGGCGTGAGGAGGTATCGCACCCCCAAAGACTCGAACATGGCTGGCGCCGAGCCGGTCTGCCACATCCACCCACTTCTTAATGTTTTCGACCTCAGCGCGCTGGAGCTCGGCCGTCGGCTGCGCCAATCGCACCCGCACACCAGCGTTGTAAATCTGCACTCCGTTCTTGAAGGCCAGCTTTCTTAGCGAGGCCAGATAGGGATCGGAAGTATTCGGAAACCAATAGACCGTGCAATCGAGGCCGTCCAGGCCCCAATCCGCAACCTTGCGAATCAGATCCTCATAACTCATCGATTGCGCGGTGAATTGCTTCCTGTAGGAGTACGCCACCAGACCCGCGCGCAGATGACATGGCGGAGGGGATTGCCCTGACAATTGCGATGCTGCGGACAGCGCAGCAAAGGTGCTCAAAGCTTGCCGGCGGTTTAAACTGATAGAAGAACTCTTCATATACCCTCCTCCGCTCATACTACACTGACGGTTATCAAATTTCACAACAAGTATCAAGCTGATATTACAACCTGTTACAGGCATGAGGCACGAAAGACTGTCGCACACAATCTGCGGACGCCGCCTTGGCGGAAGATAAATCGCGCGAGCGATTTCGTGGACCATTACGCAAGTGACATGGCGTATGTAACTGCTGTTACGATGAAGTGTTCAGTTTTAGGTTTCAATAACTTAACGGACTTGAGGACGCAATTCCCGAGATCCCTTGTGAGTAGGCTCGAAAGTGTCGTAACATCATTCAGAGCCGAAGGGATTAATGGCGACGCCGAAAGTAACGAGCGAGCAAAGCACCTCGCGAGAGTACCAGAAGTTCGATGCGCTGATTCGTCACGTGGCGGAAAGCGATACGTTTCGAACCGCGCCAGTGATGCGCGCCTTGCTCATCTACCTGTGGGAGCATCAGGGGCAGTCGATCAGCGAATACGCGATTGCCACTGAAGCCCTCGGTCGGGCACCCTCTTTCGATCCCAAATCCGATTCAACGGTTCGCGTTCAGGTGGCTCGGCTGCGAGCGAAACTGAAGGAGTTTTCAGAGGATGCCGGTGAATCGTTCCCTTTGCATCTTGCGGTTCCTCGGGGCGGTCACGAATTGCAGTGGGTGTATGCGGCCCCCCAGAAGTCCCTCGTTTCAAAGTTCGACGGGTTGCCTAGGTTGTACCTCTGGGCAACTGGACTCACGGTGTTTGTATTGATTGGTATCTGCGTCATTCTGATGATCCAGGTCCGCGCTTTGAAAGCTTCTTTGCCGGCGCAGGTTCCAATGCCGAGATTCTGGCAATCCTATTTGATGCCTGGCAAGTCGACGGAGGTCGTGGTTCCCAGCCCGCTCTATTTTGCCTGGCCTTCCCATCAAGTCTACGTGAGAGATTTGAAGATCTCAGATTTCAGCCAATGGATAATGTCCCCGTTTATAAAGGAGACTGCGGCCAAATGGGGTCCGCCGGAACTGGCTCAACAGTATGTCGGGGCAATGGAAATGACTGCGGGCGTCAGTATTCTGCAGTATCTCGAAAAAGCGGGTCAGCCGGTTCGACTCATCGAATCCCGGCGATTTCCAGCCGAATCGTTTGCTGCTCAGAATACGATCTTCCTGGGAATGCCGCGCACGGCGGGATATCTGGATCAAATGCTCGCGAAGACTAATTTTTATATTGCTAGCGTCACACCCGATGTCATCAAGAGCCGAAATCCGGGGCCGGGGGAACCAGAGGAGTTCCGCGAGGTATCCTATTCCTCCGACCGTAGAATGGCTCCGGCAATTATTATCCTTTTGCCCGCGCGCCCTGAGCACACCCGCATGTTACTGCTTTTGGGGCGGCATCTCACCAGTATCACGTCAATGCTGATCACCCTCCAAGGCCTAAAATTAGTGGATGAGCAATGGCTGAAGGCGGGCTCGCCGGACGCTTGGGAGATGGTCATCGAGGCAGAAATCTATCGCGATACGATCTTGAAATTCTCTACGTTGGCATGTAGATCCATCCCGGCAACCTTTTGGAAATAAACCGTAACAATCGGTAACATACCTCTTGGCACTTCTACCAGAAGTATTTGCATGTTGAGGTGAAAGGCAGTGCTCGCGGACCCACAGAAGATTGCCTGAATCCGAAAAATGGTCCGATTGGGAGAAAATTATGAATCGATGGTTGATGATGTTCGCACTGACCGCGAATTTTGCCGCGGCGGCGGATTTGAGCGGTTACATTGTCGACCAGACGTGCGCAGGCAAGAAAGCCATGTGGGAAGATTCAGAATGCGTTGCCCGTTGTGTCAGGAGGGGGAGCGCGATAGTTCTGGTCACCGAAGATGGGACGATCCACAAGATTGCGAACCAGGATAAAGTGAAAGCCGAATCCTATGGTAAGAAGGTGACAGTCACGGGCAAGGTCGAGGGTGACGCCATTACTATAGAAGACGTAAAGATGTAGTTGAGCCTTGATGCAAACGAATAAAGTGACCGCTGCGGCGGCCTCGGGATGCGTTCTCTTGTCATTGGCGCTGTGGACTTCAACTCGCGGGGCTGCGGCTCCCGAGGAGTCCGAGACTTGGATCTTCGATCGCATCGATCAAATCGGCGGTCATCCAACCACGGTTCTGGGGCACCCGCACGTGATCGATTCGCCTGAGGGCAAGGCGGTTGAGTTTAATGGTCAGGATGATGGCTTGCAGTTGGATGTGCATCCGTTAGCGGGCGCCTCGACGTTCACCTGGGAAGCGATTTTCCGGCCAGATGGCGGCATCGAGGAGCAACGCTGGTTCCATCTGGAAGAGAACCCCGCAACCGGTTCCGACATGGACAGCCGGATGCTCTTTGAGATTCGCGTGATCGGCGACCGCTGGTGTCTCGATGCCTTCAACCGTTCAGGATCGGTGCAAAAGGCTCTCCTCGATCGCAAGAGTCTGCACACGCTGGGAAGCTGGCACCGCGTGGCCGCTGTTTACGATGGTGTGGAGTTCCGAAGCTACGTGGATGGCGTGACGGACGGCGCCGCAAAGGTCGCCCTTGCGCCGCAATCCGCCGGCCGCACGTCCATTGGAGTGCGAATCAACAAGGTTTACTATTTTAAGGGCGCCATCCATCTGGCGCGCTTTACCCGTCGCGCGCTTTCGCCCTCGGAGTTTCTGAAATTGTCCGGTAATCCGTAGCTAAAGGAGCGGTTTAATGTCCAAAAAGATCCGATTCACGCTAGGTCTAGGCTGCTGCATGCTAATAGCGGCTCCGGCATGGAGCCAGGTGCGCAAATTACATACCCGCGATCTGACCCGCCTCAGTCAAGTTCAGGTTGCGGACCACTTGAAGCGAAGCGACATCATTTTTGTACCTCTTGGAGCGGTGGAAACCAACGGCATCATGCCCAGCGATCGCGATTACGTCTCACCGCTGGCCTATGCGATGGCGATGGCGGACGAGGTGGATGGGCTATACATGCCTGGCCTCGTGTGGTCGTATCCGGGCACTACATTGATCGCTCAGGCGACCGTCAATATGTCCCCGACGCAAGGGCTGAATTTTTTGCGGGCGGTGGCGGAGTCTCTCTTGCGGCAAGGCTTTCGACGGCAGGTCTATATCTCCTCGGGACAAGGACCCGCGCCGCTGACCGCGGGGACGCTAGTCCGCGAATTTTACGACACCGAGCATGTCCCGCTTCTGTATATCGACATGGACGCCTATCTCCCGAAATTAAAACTGGCGCCCACGGCGCGGGATAAGGCGCTCTATGGCGCGCACTACATCACCGGACGAATTATCGATCTTCCTCTCCAAGGCGAGTACGGCGAGGCGGAATCGCAGGCGGCGGGCCCAGTCCCCGAAAATACCGGGCTTGCGGGACTCACTAAGCTCGGTTTTTCAGGCAGCCTGTCCCTTGGATCCTGGCAGCCGGACGTCATGGCACACGGCAGGCCTCCGGTTTTGGCGGCGACCGCTGCTGAGCGCGAAGAGTGGGGTAAGCAAGGCGAGGCCCAGATTCGGGCTATCGTCAAGCAGATGAAGATGCAGGAAGCTATGGAGGATTTGAAGCAACACGACCAGTTCACGAACCAGATACTGATTCCGAAGTACGGAAAGTTAGTCCCCACCCGCTAGTAGATGTCACGGTCAATTTCGACGTCTACCCGCATGCTTACGCATGGCGGCTCAGCCTGGATACTGAACCGCCATGCGTAAGCATGCGGATAGATGCGAGCATTTCCGCTAACAAAATCGTCGGGACAGCTTACCGGTGTCCTATCCGAGCTGTGACACAAACAATGGATAACTCCATATTCGATGCGCTAGAGCAAGCGTCCCGGTGCCACGGACCAGAAGCCGTGCTCGATCTGGTGATTGCGACGGCCTACCAGGAGAAGAACTACCGGATGCTTTTCGGCGCGCGGATCATGCAGGTTCGCCTCCGGTTGGGTTTGACTCTTATTGATACGGACCCGACCCCCCGAGTCACGCCTGAGCAGCGGCCTGTCTACGAGAAGGCAGTGACCGAAGCCGCGCGCGAGGTCGGCGGGCTATTACTGGATGCCGGAGATATCGCTGGCGCGTGGCCGTATTTCAAGGCGATTGACGAACCGGCCACGGTCGCCGCGGCCATCGGAACTGTGAATGACGAAGACGGCCTGGAACGCATCATCGAGATCGCCTATCAGGAAGGAGTGAACCGGCGAAAAGGTTTCGAACTGATTCTGAAGCATCGTGGAATTTGTAGCGCCATCACCTGGTTCGGATCCAATCCCGATTACGAAAGCCGCAAGTGGTGTCTCGATCTGCTGGTTCGGACGCTTTATAACCAGGTCGCGGATGCTCTGAAAGATACCATCGCGTCCACCGAGGGCGCCGCGCCTGCAACCGATAGAGTGGCGCTGTTGATCGCCGGCCGTGAGTGGCTATTCGAGGGGATGAGCAGCTATGTCGATAGCACGCATTTGACGGCGGTCGTTCGATTTTCTCCTGAGCTGGAGGATCCCGCAACGCTGCGTATGGCGATGGAACTGGCGGAGTATGGGCAACATCTGAATCCCATGTTTCATTTCCGCGGCGATCCGCCCTTTGAGGCCACCTATCTGGATCACACCTTCTACTTGCGAGCGCTACTGGGCGAGGATGTGGATGCGGCCATCGCGCATTTCCGGCAGAAAATCGATGGGGTCGGAGACTCGATTCATGCGGAGGCCCTGATTGAGCTGCTGGTGCGGCTAGGTCGGTATGACGATGCCGTTCAGGCTTCTCTTGAATACCTGCCGGACTCGGACGGCGCATCGCGGAGCTGCACTCCGGTGCAGCAGTTGTGCCAAATGGCGAGAGATTATTCCAGGCTGCAACACATCGCGCGGGAGAGCGGCGATCTGCTGGGATTTGCAGCCGGCGTGATTCAGGGGAGTGAGAAAATAATATGACTTCAATGACGCAACGTTACTCCCGCCGCCAGTTTGGGATGTTCGCTGCAGCCGCAGTGAACTCCTTACGCGCCCAAAGCAGGCCGGTTCCGATTGGTCTGCAACAAACCGCGGTAAGTCGAAATATCCAGCAGGACCTTCCGGGAACTCTGCGCGCCATCGCGAAAATGGGCTACGATATCGTTGAGTTTTCCGCTGGCACGTTCATGAAATGGAGTCCGGCGGATGCTCAACAGGTCCGCGCGTTTTCAGGCGATGGTTTATCCCGCGCCATCGAACTGAATCACATCATCGGCTCGGATACCTTGGTCTCGGTTCGGGGACCGGGCACGCCCGCGGCCCCGCCAGCGCTTGACGCATGGAAGCGCTTCAGCGACCAGCTAAGTCAGGCCGCCGATCGTATTCGCGCTGCTGGCATGACCCTTGGATTTCACAATCACGACATCGAATTCAAACCGAATGAGGGAGTCCGCCCGATCGATATTCTTACCGCAAACAAGGACATCACATCGTTCCATTTGAACCTTGGACTGTGCCTTAAAGGCGGCGGCGACCCTATCGCCTTCCTGAAACAGTGTCCGGGACGCGTTCAATCGATCCTGTGTCAGGATTTTGAAGGCAAAGCACGCTGGACGGAAACGTTCGCGACAGCGGAGAAGGGGAGTGGGCTCGAGTTCTACCTGATTCAAAGAACGGATGGTTTGTCCCTGGTGCCACGAGAAGGAACCGATTTATTGGACTTCGCGCGGCAGGACCTCCAATATTTCCGGCGCCTCCACTCCTAGCGCGGCTAAAAATAAGGGGCGTGCGACATCGGCGATGGTAGGCCGTCCGCCGTATCCAGTTCCATGAACTCTACTCGAGTCCCGTCGGGATCGAAGAAATTCCCCTGCCATTTGTGGTTGACCCCCACGTGCGCCTCGTGCCGGCGATCATAGTCCTTGAACGCGGGCCGGGCTTCGACTGCCGCGAGTGTCTTCGCCATGGTGTCCAAGGTTGCGAGCGCAATGTGACCGGATCCGCGTCCAGCAGCCGCCGCGGCGTCGGGTCTGGTCCGTGAAAGACTCCATTCGATATAGTCATCGCTTTCCGGCAGCTTTAAATTGGAAAGGTTGGCGAGGAGCGGGCCATCAGGCCGGGGTGAGGGAGCCGCGCCCGGCGCCTTCATGATTGGGTCCGCACGCCAGAACTCGCGTACGCCGAAGCCTTCCAGATAAAACTTCACTGTTTCCGGTTTTGAAATACTGAACCCTGTATGGAGCATCCGGCGGGAAAGGCGATCGTCCGCAAGGTCTTTGCCGAACCTCTGCACGCTGAGACTCTCCGGCGTGTATTGCATCACCTCGATCGAATCGCCGTCGGGGTCCGATACCTGGAAGGCCAGATCGTGAGTGGGGGTTGTGGCGACTTTGGCAGGCACGGAATAACCCAGCGACTTCAGATAAAGCCGCATCGCCTCGGCGTCATCGGTCTCGACCGCGTAACCTGCCCAACGCAGTTCGGCAGCGGACGATTCGGGCATTACAACTATGTACTGCCGGTTATTCACTTTGAAGAAGACACTGGATACCTGGTCCTGCGGAAGGCCGCTCTTGACCACTGCGCTCTGATTCTTAAGAATAGCAAACGCCTCCTGAAACCCTAGCAGATCCCCATAGAAATGGCGCGATGCATTGAGGTCGTGCGACCGCACTACAATTTTCGAAACGCCAAGCAAACGGGGCCGCTTCGCTTCCTCAGCGCTCGAAGTGAGTGTCATGATTGTTCCAGTAAGTATGGTCGCGAAGATAAATTTACTCATTGATGTCTCTCAGTCGCGAGGTCTATTATATCGCTTCAGACTCCGGAGGAATAAACTTTAAGACGCCGGAGATTCTTTAGGTCTACCCACATGCTTGCGCTACTGAGCCGCCATGCGTAAGCACGCGGGTAGATGCCAGCATTTTCGCTAACAGAATCTATGGGACAGTTACTAGGTTGTCAGCAGATACCAAGACATTATGGTGCTAGGAATCCGGCTAGCTCGATCACCCTTTTTATGATGGCTTCTTCTTGCCGGACTCAATGTTGAGTGATCCTACCTCGGGTGCTCGCAGCACTCCCCTCAAGGTCTTATCGGCATTTTCAAGGCACTCCTGGATTTCCTCAATGGCTGGAATTTTTGCCGGATCAACGTGGGCCAATGAATCGTTTGCGGACTGAATTTTATGCGTGCTGTCCGTGATGCGGGCTCTTTCTTCTTGAGTGAGTTCCACTGTCACACCTCCTAGCAGTGATGTTTTTCTATGTGCGCAATGAGCGCATATTTTGCCTGATCTTTTTTCTCACGGGCCAAATGTATCAGGTCATCGAAGCGTGAGAACTCATGGTCGTTATCGATAACGGCTTGCGTCTGCTGGCTATGCAAGTCCATCAAAACACGGTTTGTTTCCAAAAACTCCTCGCTGAGGCGGCGCCGCTGCTCGCAGAAGGCAACGGGATTAAAATCGCTCTTTCGCTGCGGATGCGTCATGCCGGGCCATCACCGTGCATTTGAACTGCCAAGTTGTCGATCCGCACGCGGCCTCAAAGGAACGCGACTCCATTTAGTGTCAAGCATTACGCCACTAACGTTGCCACCCAAGCCCCCGAGAGGGATAACATCGCGGCCGTACTATTGCGGCCTTTGTAAACAGTTCTCCGCGACTTTCGTCCTAGACTTCGTGTTCGCTGAACTTGGACGGTTGCATTAATTCTCCTGATGTAACCGGTCGATCTGATGTTCCACCTGGCGCGCAACCCCGACGCGCTCTATGCCAAATCCGCTCTTGGACTGCTTCAGCTCGTTCACAAACCGCCCATCGCAAATCCAGTTGCGCACTCTATTTGCTGCGGAGAAAAATTTGAAGAACTCGTTTAGCCAAGACTTTCTGGCCGCGCTATCCCTCGCCAATCTTTGCTTCATCGCGTTGTGGGACGGTTTGCTCAATTTCACTCCCGACCAGGCATTCTTCTTCGAAAACCCTCCGCCGGGAACCGCGTACGTCGCGGCCTTCGCAAATGTCATCTTCATGGGTTCGGTGTTCTTCCTCCTCATCCGCCTCGCCCGGTGGATCGCGGCCCGCTACGGAGGCGCCGGTTTCGTCCTCGGTTCTCTTCCCATCCTGTTGCTGATCGCTCTGCCGGCCGGCAAATCCACTGCGCGGCTCCTTGCCGACAGGATTCCAGACGCGGACCCGCCGCGCGTCATTGCTGTCCTGGCATTCGTGCTGGGAGCCACAGCCGCGATCGCCAGGCGGCACTTTTTCAAGCTTGTTTCGGCCGTGCTGGTAACGATCTCCCCTCTGATACTGGTCGAAGCGATTCTTTCCATCTCGAAATGCCGGACGGATCGGTCGGCCGAGTTTGCGCATGCCCCTCTCGCTCCGCGCCTGCCAGCCGTCTTTCCGCGAATCGTCTGGATCATTTTCGACGAGCTCGACTATCGCCTCGCCTTTCCGGACCGCCCGTCGAACGTTGCCATGCCCGAGTTCGACCGCCTTCGCGAAGAATCGCTGTTCGCTGAACACGCAATCTCGCCGGCGCCGGACACAGTCCCATCCGTGCCTTCGTTGCTGATCGGCAAAGTCATCCCTAACGACAAATCGCTCGCCGCGGCGCTCCTCCGAAACCCAACCATCTTTTCCAGTGCGCACGCGGCGGGAGCAAACGCCGCCGTCGTTGGCTGGCATCTCCCTTACTGCCGCCTCTTCGCGCAGGACCTGGCCGCCTGTTCGTCTCACAATCTGGAGAACGAATTGAGTGAGACCGATAAGACGTTTATGCGAAGCCTGGTCCTGGAGCAAGAATCGTTATTCGCGTATGGATACCGCTCTCTGCTAGGCGAATCCCCGCGGTTGAAGTACCGCATTTGGATGCTCAACGCCATGCACGCGGACGCCCTGCGCGATGTCGCGGACTCGTCTTTAAACCTCGTCTTTCTTCATCTACCGGTGCCGCACGCGCCCTACCTCTACGACCGCTTCTCCCACACCTTCCCCAGGCTCTATCTCGGCACCAGCACGTACCTGGACAATCTCGCACTCACCGATCTTTACCTCGGCGACCTGAGGGCAGCAATGACCACCGCGGGCCTCTGGGACAAAACCACGGTCCTGGTCACCTCCGATCACCCCAACCGCTCGTCGATGTCCGTCGACGGCAAGTCAGATCCGCGTGTACCGTTCCTCTTAAAACTGGCGGGCCAAATCTCCGGCCTGACCTACCGCCCGATACTGCGCACCGTCGTCACCAAATCACTGTTGGTAGCGATTCTCAATCGCGAAATCACAACTCCCGAAGAAGCTACGCTCTGGCTAACGGCCCAAACCAAGTAGAATTGCTATTAGCGGAGTCGCGGCGAATCCGGTTAGAGCAATTTCATCGTTGCTATAGACCAGGATGTTTCCCGCATGCCAGTCCTCTGGCTGACGGGGATTGCGGTACCAGTTTCGGAGATTCTGTAGACCGGTCTGAAGCTTAGGGCAAACATTTTGGTCGCCTCGAGCATGCCAGAATCGGAGGCGGCAGGGCCTTGGGTTCGTTTCGTAATTTTTGGCGAACGCGCATCCCGCGACAATTCGGGGAACGATGTGGCATCCGGCCCATCTTCGTTCCGGCAGGGTCAACGGGCAGGGATGCGCCGCAGCGATGTGATGGGCAATATTGGAGAAATACCCCGCCAGAGGGACGTGAACGGCCGCGTGGCCATCTGCCAAAACCGGGCTCTTCCTTCAGCCGCGATGCCTCCTCGACAAAAGAAGACGACCAGATCGGTCCCTACGTCGCTGCCGGGCCGCTGTCTGCAAAACTGTTCGAAGAACGGAACCTTGAAAACCTACAAGGACTTCCCGCACGGCATGCCCACTACGCAAGCGGACACGTTCAATTCCTACCTGCTGGCGTTCCTCAAGCTCTGAATGATTTCCCTTTGAGAGTTTCCGAAAACAGTCGGAATCGAGGCCATTATTCTGCCCGTTGCACCTTTTATACACATAGACTTCCGAGCTTCGTTCCAGACCTCAAAGTCACGGTAATTAAGCTGCTTGGTTATGGCAAACTGACGGTGTAACCGTGCATGTTAATGATGGGCTGTCGCTGGTTGTTAACTGTCGCAGAATACCCCGAAGCCAGGGTCTGCGTATTGCGTCAGCGGTTGACTGGCCATGTAGTACGACGACTGCGCGACCAGCGGAATATATTGACGGGACGGGTTATAACTCCTGGCGTCACTGGCATGCGGGAAACATCCTGGTGTATAGCAACTATGAAATTGCTCTAGATTCATAATCCGGGCACGATTGGAGCGTCGAGTTGAACTCGGCCCGTGTTGCGACGCCAAGCTTGATAGAGTCCGTGAATCATGAAGAATTGGGGGCTGTCCGTTCGGCGCTCATCGCGAATAATGCGGGCGACAAACAGCGTGTGACTTCCCAGTTTGCGGACGGCTTCAATCTCCATCTCCCGAACGCGCGAGGCGAAGGACGGCACGGGGATTCCCAGCGCGGCGGATGGAGTGACGCGAAATGGAAGCTCGCTCCAGTCCACTGCTTCCCGGCGGTGATTCTTCCCTAGCTCGCGGGCGACGAGGGCCTCCTCGAAAGGTATGCCGCTGATGGCCAAGCGGCCCGCGCACTCCACCAGCGAAGACGCCAGCCTCCGGCTATTGAGACCAAATCCGAAGTAGCCATTACCGAAGGAGCCCATCAGGTTCATGGGGAAAATGTTGCCGCTATCGCCTAACGTCAGACTTACCAGGACGACGGGGCGCGGACAAATGAATAACACGGTCATCGCGTCTGCGGCGCGGGCCGTCATCGCAACATCGGTGATCCTCTTACTTCTAGCCCGCAGCCAGGCGTGAAACAGAGAGTGCCCCCAGATCCTGAGCCTGGGCAGACAGTAGTTTTTAGAACTTTGGACTTCAAAAAGATGGAGGTCCCCACCGCCGGTTTCGACAACGCTTGAACTCTGAAGTCCTAGTTGGCCGAGCATGACGCCGTCTCCGCCTCGCTGCTGGAATCTTAGCAATAGATTCGCGCCCGGCTTGACGTGCGTTGTCATTGCGCCGTCCAATCTCATTGCGACGATGGGAGGGGAGGCGCAGGCAATCGCGTGGCTCTCCGTTACATTGAGGGGTGGGCCCAAGCCGTGCAGCCAGACCTCCACTTCAGACTGGGGATCGCTCATGGCGACGGTACATTGCTGCGGCAAGTCGGTATTGCCCAGAACGACTCGCTTCAATGTCGTTCGCGCGAGCTTCAGCATAGCGGCACCTTTAGACTTCCGTACGCGAAAACTCGAGAAGAATGCAGTCGCCGAGGTTGCGAAAGAGGGGCAAGCGATCGATCAGGTTGTCGGCTCGCGCGAGCAACCTGATAACCGCGGGAAAGCGTTGCGCCCAGTGCTCCATATAGGAAGGGGGCACCGCGATGCCGACTCCGCGCCATCTCCGCAATTCGAATTCCGGCGCAAACAGGCGAGTCATTTCCTGCACCGAAGGACGTTGAATTTTCAAGTCACCAGTTTCGACGATCGTTCCGTTGTCCCGCACTCGCGCCAGAGCTCTCGATGGTTTTCCGTGGGCGAGAAACCAGGCGATCTCCCAAGGCACGAAATGGCCCATAACACAGGCCAATAGCGGGGCTCCCGGTTTCAGCAGACGCGCCAGGTTGCGCGAGACGGCGGACAGATCCTCCACGCAATTCAAGCCGGAAAAGTTGGAGAACGCACCATCGAAGGGCGCTTCCGACGCGAGCATCTCCAGTTCCTCCGTGGGAAGAACGCGGAAATCCAGACTCCCCTCGAAGCCCGAGGTCATCGCGTCCTGACGGGCGATCTGGATCATGCGGGGGGAGATATCGCAGGCCACCACCTGTATCCCGCGAGCGGCGAGATGGATTGCGTCAATGCCGGTGCCGCAGTTTAACTCGAGGAGGCGCTGGCCGGGATGAAAGACGCGCTCCAGATCGCGCCACACGGAAAGCCGGCGAGTCTGGCCGATCAGGGTGCCACTAAAATTGCTGTCGTACTTGACGGCAGCGTTATCCCAGTAAGCCTGGGAGGACCCAGCGCGGGATGGTAATAGCTCGCTCACTAGACCAAGTTTATTGTACGGCGAGGAGAGTGGCCAATTTGTAACATCCACGTAAAAGCATTGCCCACAGACGCGCTAATCTCGTTCGATTATCTTGGCTGTTACGGTCGCGGACCGTAGTGCGGCGGAGTTTGGCCGAGTTCGAGAGCTCCAAGATCGGGCGCCCGGCCCGTAAAGCCATCGCTAACGTTGGGCAGGTTCACGCCGCGATCGATTGCCGCCGCACCGCTTGAGGCTGAAATCGAAGTCCTTGGCATCGTAGAGTTTTTGGACCTTGCTCACCTCCTGTTTGCGGTACGACACGGCTACCTGCGCGTTGCGATTATCGTCGCCGTCAATGAACCATTCGAAACCCAGGTTGATCAGCTTAGGATGGTCGACGATGAACTCACCCGGTTGACGTTATTCTTATCCACAGCGGCGTGCGCGGCGTCACCCAGCAGAAAGAGGGCAACGAGCGAAATCGCCGACCATGTCTTCGGGTTCCTCATTGTTTGGCGCGGAAGGCGTAACCCTGTTTTTCCAAATACTCTTTACTCACGCGCGCCGTCTGGATCGGCGTAAGAGGCGGATCGCGGCTGGGATCGAGCTCCACCATGATGATTTTCATGTCGGGCGACTGCTCCAATAACGCCAGCACAGCGGGCACATCGACCTTGCCCTGTCCGAGCGGACAGTATTCCGCCCAGTGTGGGCCGCCATTCCAATCCTTCAGATGGACGTGGCGGATCAGGGGCAGGAAGTCTTTAACTACTTTCACCGCGTCCACTCCGCCCTTGGCCAGTTGTCCCACATCCGGTCCGAATTTGACGTAACGCGTATCAACGGCTTCCAACACTGAATAGACTTCGTCGCGGCTTTCGACGCATGTGCCGGTGTGCTGATGAAGAGCCGGAACGATGCCTTCGCCGTCGACCGCTTTGCAGATTTCGTTGAGTGCGGAGACAATGTCGCGCTTACTGGCTTTGAAATCGTATGAGACGCGCTTCACGCCATTCGGTCCGATAACAGCGGTGACGCCGCCACTACTCCTGATGAGCTTGGCCCACAGCACGGCACGTGCGATCTCCGCGGTGCGCTTTGTCGGGTCGGTGAGATTGACGTTGCAGTACGCGGAGATGAGCGGGAGCTGGTTCCGATCGAGCACTTGCTTGAGACCGCCCTTAGGCTGCCAGGCTTCGAGCACTTCGCCGAAGGTTTCGTAACCCTGGTAGCCGAGTGATGCAACGTCGGGGATGGCGGCGGCCGCGTCTTCCGGTTTGAAGCCCCACGTAATTCCGGTGTGGCCGATCTTAAGCCGGCGCTTGGGTTGTGCGAAGGCCGCGGCGAGTCCGGCGCGGAACAGAAAAGTTCGACGGTTGATCTGGGAGGGCATTGCGATCCGGAGCTATTGTATACTACGCAATCTCCATTGCACAACAACAAGGATCTGCGCAAGTGAAATTGTATAATATACAATATTTGCGTACGAGACCTTGAAAATGGGGTAGCGATCATGTCCAAGAAATGGCTCTTCGTAAGCAGCCTGGCGCTGGTTTTCACAATTGCCTCGGTGATTTTCGCGGCAAACAAGAACTTCGTTCCCGACGTAACGTTCAAAGGGTCGGCGCTGACAGGATGGCACACGTTTGGCCAAGCAGACTGGCGGGCACAGGACGGCGAGATCGCCGGTACTCCGAAGAGTGAAAGCGGCGGGTGGCTGGTGCTGGATCGTGGATACCAGGACGTCGAATTCGCGGCATCCTTTCGCTGCATCGGCGCGTGCAAGGCCGGGGTGCTGCTGCGCGCGGAGAAGACCAATGACGGTATGAAGGGCGTCTATGTATCGCTCACCGAAGGCGACGTCGCTTCCTACAACCTGATCCTCGATGCACAAGGCAATGAAATCAGCCGATCCAGGATGGACCCGGGGCCTGGCGCCATGATTCGCATGGCGACCGCGAGGTTCAGTGGAGGTGAAGACCTGGTGCCTGGATTTTCCAAACGCGCGCCCACTCCGGCCGAAGCGACGGCTCCTGCTGCTCCTAAACCCGCTGCTTCCGGAAATGCCGGACGAGGGCGCGGCGGCCGCGGGGGACCCGAGCTGCATGCGAACGACTGGAACACCGTGCAAGTCATCCTCGACGCGGATGTTCTGTCGATGTCGGTCAACCAGGGACGCGGCGGCAGTGGAACCACCAACGATCGCGCAATGGGTTTCGGTCCTGTAGCGCTTTATGCGGGCGGTTCAGGCGAGGTGCAATTTAAAGACGTTTCGTACAAAGATCTCAATCCGAAGTTTGAGCCGAAGGAGGAGGTATCGCCACATTTCCGGATGCAACGTATCAGCGACTTCTACTACGGGTGGTGTGCGGCGGCCGCTGACATCAATCGAGATGGGGTTCTAGACGTGATTTCCGGGCCGTTCTATTATCTTGGTCCTGATTATACGGTGCGAAGAGAATTTACCGCGGCTCGGACTTATAATCCCAGTAACCAGTTTTCCCAAGGCATGGTGAACTTCGCTTACGACTTCACCGGCGACGGCTGGCCGGACATTTTGATGGTCGACCAGAGGCCCATCTATCTATATGTCAATCCGCGAGGCGAATCCCGCCGGTGGGATCGCTATAACGTCGTCCCGCAAGCGTCCACCGAAATCGAATTGCTGAAGGATATCGATGGCGACGGGAAGCCCGAAGTCCTGTTCGGAGGCGATGGCGCTCTGGAGTATGCAAAGCCGGATCCTGCCAATCCGACGGCTCCGTGGATTGTGCATCAGATCTCGGAGAAGACGGGCGTGAATGCGCACGGGATGGGCGTGGGAGACATTAATGGAGACGGCCGCATCGATGTGGTCGGCTCCCGTGGCTGGTGGGAACAGCCTCTAAAAGGCACACCCGAGGGGCCGTGGAAATTTCATCCGGTCAACTTCGGTAGCGGCGGCGCGGAGATGGGTGTGTTCGACGTGAACGGCGACGGCTTGGCTGACGTGGTGACTGCGCTTGCGGCTCACGGATGGGGCCTGGCTTGGTACGAGCAAAAGAGAGACAAGGATGGCAACATCTCGTTCATCGAGCACCAGATTATGGGTGATTTTTCTACTAAGAACGCAGGCAACGTGACATTTTCCGAGCTCCATGCAGCGACTTTCGCGGATTTGGATGGCGACGGCATTCCTGACATTATCGTCGGGAAGCGCCACTGGTCGCACCTGGAGAGCTACACGGATCCCGACCCTTATGGGGCCGCGGTCCTGTATTGGTATAGAACGGTCCGGAATCCGAAAGCGGAGGGGGGAGCGGAGTTTGTGCCCGAACTGATTCACAACCGCTCGGGCGTCGGATCTCACCTGGCTGCCGTGGACCTGAATCACGATGGCGCACTCGATATCATTACCTCCACCAATCGAGGGACTTTCATTTTCTGGAATCAAATGCACGCGGCGAAAACTAAGGCCGCCAAGAAGTAGGCGCCGTCAGAACGCGATTCGATTCTGAACACTCTCTATCTTCTTAACGTCGATGCCGGGAACCTTCATTAAATCCTGAATTGATTTGAAGGCGCCTTTTTCCGCGCGGTAGTGGACGATCGCATCCGCATCGGCGGCTGAGAGGCCGAGTGTGGCAGTCAGTTCCGATGCCTCAGCTTTATTGACGTTGACCGTACGGGCCGCATTGGCGCTGAAGTTCGCGACCAGATAATCGATCACTTGATCGATCTCGGTGTCGGTTCCTTGCGCGCCGCGGGAAACCATGTCGTCGACGATTTCGGCCCATAGGTCCTTGGTCCGCTTCTCTCTGACGACGTTCTCCAGCCCGTGACAGGGCTTGCACATTCGCTCCGTCACAGCCTTTCCGGGTCCTTCCGGCAAGGACTGGGCGAGCCAGAACAAGGCGGCAAGCTTAAGGAAGAGCATAAACCAGCAATCGACCGCTAGAGGCAGTCTTGATGTGGGAGCCTCCGGACGCGAAGACGCCTACATACTGCTTACCATTCTTTCCAAGCCAACTAATGGGAATCGAATTGACATCCATGCCGACATCGGTGACCCACAACTCTTTGCCAGTGCGCGAATCAAAAGCGCGGAACTTGCCGTCCAGCGTGGCGCCGATGAAAACCAACCCGCCGGCGGTAACGATGGATCCTCCGTTGGTGGTCGGTGTTCCCGTCTTGGGCACGCCCAGTTTGTCCAGTTCTTCGAAAGAGCCGAGTGGAACGCGCCAGGCTATATTACCGGAATTCACGTTCACCGCGACCAGTTCGCCCCAAGGCGGCTGCTGGCACGGCCAATGCTTGGTGCCATCCCAGAAATAGTCGCCCATGTTCAGAGGCGGATCGTCCGGTCCTACCCGCGCAAAGCCGCCGCCAGTCTTCGGGATCAACTTGTTGAAGTTCGCCAGACTCTTTGTGTCTACAAAGATGTAGCCCAGTTGAGGGTCATACGATCCGCCGCCCCAGTTCGTTCCGCCAGTCCAACTGGGAAAGATGACCCGCAACTTGGGACCATAATGGGCGAACGGCCCACCCGTCAGCGCGCCGCCCTCCCTGGCGAGAAGTTCGCGGCAGTATTTTTCGTGTTCCGGGGTGACGGTGGCGATCTCTTCCGGCTTAAAGCTGGTGCGCGCTAGAGGTGGAGGCTGCACGGGGATTGGCTGCGTGGGCCAGTTTTCATCCCCCGGCGTGGGATCGTCATTTTCAACCGGGACTTCCTTCACATCGAAAAGAGGCTTGCCGGTCAGGCGGTCGAAGACAAACAGGTAAGCTTGCTTGGTGATTTGCGCGACGGCCGGAATCTCTTTGCCGTCCCGCTTGATGGTGATTAAGATAGGAGCCGCTGTTAGATCGTAATCCCAGTTGTCATGATGGGTGGTCTGGAAATACCACTTGATCTTGCCGGTCGCGGCGTCGATGGCGAGGAGGGACGATCCGTAGAGGTTCGATCCCTTGCGATCGCCGCCCCAGAAGTCGGTGTTGGGTGTTCCAACCGGAACGAACAGCATCCCTCGCTTCTCGTCGACCGTAGTGAATCCCCAGGAATTGACGCCAGACCGGTCCACCCATTCGTCTCCTTGCCAGACATCATGATTGGGCTCGCCCGGCCGCGGGAGAGTGTGAACTGTCCAAGCAAGCTGCCCGGTATGAATGTTCCAGGCGCGAACATCACCACTTGCGCCCCGCGCAGGGGCTTCCCCGGTGTTCGAACCGCTAATCACTAAATCCTTATATATCGCTGGCGGAGAAGATACGCCCAAGCGAGCGTTCGGTACCTTTTCGCTGACGACTCCGGGTTTCATATTGATCATGCCCTCCGTGCCGAAGCCCGGTACGAGCTTGCCGGTCTTCGCGTTGAGGGAGATGAGCCAGCCGTCGGAAGTTCCGTAAACGATCTGCGGTGGCAGGATCTTGGTACCGGGCCAGTACGAGATTCCCCTCAGAGCAGGCGAGTGCTCACTCTCGTACTTCCAGATTTTCTTTCCAGTCTCCGCCTCGAGCGCGACGACGCGGTTATAGCCGGTCGACATATAAAGGATGCCGCCGACTACCAGCGGGATCGACTCGGACATACGGCGGCGAGGGCGTCGAGGCGCCGCACTCTTCGATCCCTCAGCGGGTGTCGCCGGCGGGGGATCTTCCACCAGCGTGTCGGACTCCCACGCCAGCTTCAGTTGACCTACATTTTTTGTGTCGATCTGCTTCAACGGCGAGTAACGCGTTCCTCCCGGATCGTGTAAGGCCGCAGGCCAATCCGTTTGCGCATTCACGCTCACCATCAGGAGCGCGGCGATTAAGAATCGATTCAGCATAGTCTGTCGTTCCAATGAACCATAGGCAGCCCGGGCGCCGGAGCCCGGAAGTAAGGAATCCGATTGCCCTTGAGGGATCCGATATAAGCAGTCCGTAAG